>SXGR01216444.1_pt1 | contig 10536 bp, 8 predicted proteins | sample 3174711 | NCBI WGS metagenome assembly SXGR01 (sample SAMN11356860, study PRJNA531348) | freshwater metagenome | isolation source: freshwater sample F1-60 | place: China: Fuxian Lake, Yuxi | collected 2017-12-25 | reverse complement strand
GGTCCTCACGGGGCTTCTAGGCCTCGGCCCGCTCGGAAAGCGCCGGAGTTAGCGCTGGGCCGATGCCGTTGTCGCTCGTTCCGGTCCTCGTCTCGACGTCGAGACGACCAGAATTTGACTGCGGATGATGCAAGCCGAGGGTATCGTTCGCGCCGCTTGGAGGGCGGATGCGCTTCGGTCTTGGTCTGTTGTCGCTCTTGGTCGGCTGTGAGGGTGGCATTTCGGCGGTAGATACTGACCCCACCGGAGAGACCGGAGAGACCGATGCGCCCGATGAAACGGCCGAAACCGAGGAGACGGCCACGGTCGAGACCGATGACTCGGATGTGGTCGAAACCGATCTCGTTTCAGCGGAAACCACGATTTATGACATTCAAAGCGGTGTGGTCTCCGTAGGCGTCGACGTGCGCGTGGAGAATGTGGTGGTCACCGCGGTGGACAATTGGGGTTTGTATGTTTCGCATGCCGCGGGCGGAGCGCAAAGCGGAATTTGGGTCTATTTTGGCGCCGGTAATGGGTCGACGAACTACAGCCGCGGCCAGCTGGTGCATGTCTCGGGTCAAGTGAATGAGTACGGCGATGGCGACAACACGGTCACTGAGTTGGTGTACCCGGCCATTGAGGTGATCGGCACCGCCTCAGATCCGGCACCCGTGGTGGTTGCGGCCGACGTCTTCTTGAATGACCCCGAACCTTATGAAGGTTGTTTGGTTCAGGTCAATTCTGCAGCGGTGGGAAGTGTTGAAGACAACGGCGATTGGACGCTGGCAGGCGTTCCGATCGGCGAACAATTCTATGCAGTGGACGCGGTTTATCCTGGGGACCAGTTTGCCTCGGTGGTGGGCGTGGTGGAGTTTGCGTTCAACGAACACCGATTGGCCCCCCGCGATTCATCGGATCTGCAAGGATATTCCAGCGATGTCGTGCGGGCGGAAGATCTTCTACCGGGGGAGTTGGTGATCACCGAGCTGATGATCAATCCGAATGATGCCGATTGCAGCCCAGAAAGCGAGGGCGAGTACATTGAGATTTTCAACCCCGGGTTGCAGCCTGTGGACTTGCGAGGACTGACGATTCGGGATCACGCCGATACGAGCTCGGAAGTGGAGTTCATGACCTTGGTGGGCCCCGGGGAGTATGTGCTCGGCGTGAACTCACCGTTGGCGAACTTCTGCTATGCGGATTCCGCGGTCGAAGCGGACTTTGATTTCTATCCGGACCTGAACAATACGGGAGATTCGGTGTCCCTCGCGTTTGGCCAGACGGTGGTCGATGCGGTCGATTTCTTTGCGTGGCAGAACCTTCCGGCCGGCGCTTCGCTTAGTTTGAAGAGCGGATTTGTGAGCTCCAGCGCCAACGATTCGGAGTCCGCGTGGTGTTCGGCTCCGGGTTATATTGAGGCGGCCGCCGGCGATAAAGGCACGCCGGGGGCGGAGAATGACTGCCCCTAGCAGTACGCTGCAACACTCAACCATAACCGCGAAGTGCGGGGCCGCGACAGCGCCATGGCTCGGTCGGCGCGCTAGCGCGGCAGCCGCACCACCCGGTGCAGGAGTTGGGCGACTTCTGGCGTGTCAAAACCTGCTTCGATTCTCTGTAGGGTCTCCATTGCCGATCCCGGATCGTCGGAGTAGTGGCTTAGATAATGACGAAACCGCGCTCCGGACGTCTGAGCCGTAAGCTCCGGGTGAAACTGGCTCGCCCAGAATGGGGCCCCGATTACGCGAAAGGCCTGGTTGGTAGAGACTTCTCCCGTCGCCAGCAAGGTGACGTCGCGAGGGAGCTCAACCACGTGATCGTGGTGGCCCTCCTGAGCGGAAAAGCGCTTTGGAAGGTGTCGAAACAGCATGTCGTCAGAGGCAGCTGCGGTGCACTCCAACCAGGTGGCGCCGAGTTCGGTGCGCGCCGGATCTCGGATAACTTTTCCTCCTAAGGCGACCGCCAACCCTTGGAATCCGAAGCACGAAGCGTAGGCGGGGATTTGCAGTTCTGCGACGCGAAGGCACAGCCGAATCCCCGCTTGAATCCAATCCACATCGTCGAGCACGGAGTAAGCCCCGCTTCCTCCGAAGAAAATGGCGTTGTACTCACGGAGTTGGCCGTCGGACGGCGTGCCGTTGGCCATGGGGTGACGGTGTAGAGAATCGACAGGAATGCCGGCACAATCGGCAAAACACTGGTGCTCGTGGAGCGCCATGGGGTCGTCGGGGTCCCGAAGGGAGACCAGCAGAGCGCGAACCATAAATTCCTCCCGTTAATCGAGGAGTTTCGCCTGACCGAATTGCACTCGCCGAATCGGGTGTTGGGTGTTGAGCACTCCCAACCGACGAAGAAGGGCGGGAATCGCATCAAAAGACGCACGCCCTAGGTCAACCGTGTACACCACTGCACGGGTGCCGACGGGTTCGGGGTTGGTGATGAAGTGGAATCTGCCGCTTTCTTTGCTACCAAAATCGCCGTTGAACCCGGCGAGGTACCAGTCCGCCATCACGGGATCGATGGCGTTAATGCGGGTTTCTTCGTCCATCGGTCGTTCGAACTGGATCGAAATCTGCAACCAATGCCATGGACACCGCGATGACACAAACGTTGGAACTTCTTGATCTTTCCAAGGGAATACGATCGAAAGCTGAGCGAGGGGTTCGAGCCCATTGAGCGCGACCACCATCGGCTCTTGCTCGCTGTACACGGACGCGGCCGTTCCATCCGTGGGATTGACAATGTCGATGCGCATCATGGCGTAAGGACGCGCGCCCTGGGTGATCGTCGCTTTGGGCTCGCCGTCAGGCCCGCGAACCATTCGAGTCGCCTCTGCCAACCAGCCGGATTTGACACTTTCGGCGACCGCTTCGTCAAAGTAGTCTTTGTAGCTTTGTGCATGGGCCTGCAGGAAAGTGCCGGCGGGATGGTCGGAATCTAAGAAGGCCTGAGTGGCAGCAGCCACGGTTTCAGCCGCTTTTTTGGAGTCTGGGTCAAGGCGCGGATGATCGGCCAGTTCTCGGTAAACGCGCATGCCCGCTTGGATTTCCCCGGCCGCGAGCAAAAGTTGGCCCAATTGCAGTTTGGGCTCCAGCGCGTCTGGCCAGATTTCTAGTGCTTGTTCGAGGGTTTTTCTGGCGTCGAGAACCCGGTCGAGCATCTCATAGGCATTCGCGAGGCCGATGTAAAACGACTGACGAATGCCGTCATAACGTTCGTCGGTGTAGGTTTTTGCGGCTTCGACGGATTGCTCCAAGTACGGAAGCGCTACGATGGCTTCGCCTCGGTGCAGATGGGCCATGCCCACCCCATGAATCAGGTCGGGTCGGGTCGGGTCGAGCGCGAGGGCTTCCCGAAAGTGTCGCAACGCGTCTTCGAATTTCTTGTCGGTGATGGCCGCGATAGCGGCGCGGGCATGTTCATCGAGGGTCGCCATTCCGTGCTCCGTGGTGACCACTCTTTGTACCTCAAATCAGGTTCCGCGAGTTCCCTCCCTGAGGTCTTCGGTCACGAGATCGAGCAACGCGGCCGACAGCTCGATGATCTGGTTGTGTGTAAAGCCCTCGGATTTCAACTGCCGGAAGAAGCTCTTGGCGAGAACCTTGTTGCGGCTGTGGTGCAGTTCGGGTTGCGGCGTGGCGACGTTCATTCTTTCCCCTGGGACGGCAGCGTCCAAGCAAGGAACGTGCCAGCCGGCATAGGGGAATAAAGGGCGTTCGCGCATCCACGCAGCGCTTTTTGGCCGGTGGTTTACGCGGTTTTACGGAATGCCGCGCATCGGTTTACGCAGTCGTTACTTCTTGCCGGGGCCCGCTTTCTGTTTGGCCATGCGAACGTAGTTTTCGATGGATGGGATCTCGGGGTCGATCTTCTGTGCGCGAACCAGATCTTCCACCGCTTCCGCATAGTGTTTCCGGTAGTATTGGCTGATCCCGCGATTGCAGAGTGCTTTTGCGTGGTTTGGCGCTTGGGCGATGGCTGCGTCAAAATACTCAATCGCTTTACGATAGTCCTTTCGGGCAAAGTACAGTTCGCCAATGGCAACTTGGGGTTCGGCGCTGTTGGGTTCCGAATCCTCTGCCAAGGTGAAATCGCTCATCGCGCGGGTATAGTCGCCTTTTTCGAGGGCAAGCCGCCCTCGCCCGATCCTGGCGCCCAGATGATTTGGATCCGCATCCAACGCGTCGGAGAACAGCGTCGCTGCCTCCTCGAAGTTTCCAAGGTCCCATTCGGCTCGGGCCTGAGCCAACAGGGTGGTCAACTCGGTGGGGGTGGGCAGAACCGGTCTTTGGCTGACGGAAGAATCCTGAAGTTCGAGCTCTTCATAGTCGTCGTCGGGTTCAACGGCGCTTTCGTATTCCACCAGTTCGACCGAGAAGCCATCGCCCATTTCTGATGGGTCAATATCGGCTTCGCCGAGTTCGAGTGGTTCTTCTTCTTCGCTCAGCACCTTGCCGCCGGTCGGGGTGAGCTGAATTGCCGCCGAGCGGGGTTTGATTCCCTGAGAGTCCTTGACGGTGGGCACGGCGGATACGGACGCGACGCTGCGCGCGCTGGGAACCGGCGCCGCGGCCGCAGGACGGGATTCGCCGGGGCGGGTCGCGATTGGGGCCGGGCGTGGCGTGGCGGTTCCCACGGGTCTTGCCGGCGGTGCCCCTTGCTTTTGTGCTGCTGGACGGGGGCTCTCGGGCCTTGGGGGCACGTTGGGAGAGTTGGAAAGGTCCGTACGCGCCCGAACGGTATCGACCTCGGACTTCTTGACGATCACCTCCGCAACCGAGGAAGGATCACGGTCTTCGTCGTCGGCACCGCGCGTTTTGCCGAGGAAATCGGCCAACGCCGGAAGCTTGGACATGTCCTGAACGAACGTCGCTCCGGACTCGTCCTCGTCATCTTCCTCCAGCGCAACAACGTCACCTTCTCCATCGTCGTCTTCGCCAATCAGGTCGAAGGTCTCGGTCGCACGCACGGGAGCGCCAACGGTGGTCGCATGGTCGTCGTCGAACTCGCCCACGGGTGGTTCATCAAAGTGGACGAGCGGCACTTCGGGCGACTTCGCCGAGCGAGGTGGCGCCGGTTGTGGCGTTTCGTCGAACTCTACCAAGGTCGGCGCGGACAAATGTGAGACTTTCGGTGCCGGCGCCGGCACGGGAGTAACTTCCATTTCATCGAATTGGACGAGTGAGGACAGGTCCACCGCTGGCTTAGGTTCGGCTTTGGTCTCTGGTTTTGGTTGCGGTGCGGCCTCGATTCGCGGCGTGGGCGTGACCGTGACCTTGGACTCGGCGCCCATGTCTTGGGGCTCGGTTTCGCGCTCCTCGGTGTGTATGGGCAGCAGAACGTCAGCGGAACCCTCGGGCCCGTCGTCCAAATCCATCGGACGATCGCCGGTCGTGGGGGACGCACCGAGCGCCGCGCCTAAGAGTTCCTCGGTGTCTTCCTCTCGGCGTGCGTCGCGGAGGCCGTAATGGCCGGTTTGGAGACGAGCTTTTCGAGATGCCTCTCGAAACACCCGTACGACGGAGCGGTACGGAAGAGAGGAGGCCGCGGTGGTGGCCAGTTGCAGCTCCGCTGCCGCGGCGATCGCCTGTAAATCGTCGCAGATCTCCAGGAATTGGGAGCGATCGGATTCAGACGAGGCCACCGGTGGCCCCCTTCAGCTCTTCGGCAACGCCCGCAAGCTGTGCGATAAGATCGGTTCGTGTCTTTGCCAGTTTGGTCACGGTGCTTTGAACGGATTCCGCCCGACGGGCCGTGTCCGGATTGGGTGCACCACGACCGGCCTGGGCTGAAATTTCGCTCTCTATGCGACTCTTGAGTGATTCGCTTTTCCGTAACTCGATCTCCGTAGCTTCCAGCTGGGAGGTGAGTTCGCGAACGGTCTTGGCGCGCGCCAATAGGTCCGAGATTTTCTGTTCCAAGAGGGTGTTCAATTCCTCCTGAATGGCGCGCAAACGTTCCGTCTCGGTTGGCATCGACCGCCTCGCATAGGGGCCCGACATTAGCACCGGTCGGGGGGCACCGTCAATCGCGGGTGCTAGGCCAAGCCGTGCCGTTTGAGCATCCGACCGATGGTCTTTCGATCCACGTCCGCAAGCCGTGCGGCTTTGGAAAGATTGTTTTCGGAGCGCTCCATCAGATCTTGGAGATAATACCGTTCGAAAGAGTCGAGAAGCTGATCGCGGGCCTCCTTGTAGGAAACACCGGCATTGGGGGGCTGAAATGTCTCGCCGCTGGCGACGCCGGGGGGCGCGACCTCGGGGCGGAGCGCTTCGGGAAGGGCGTCGAGGCCGATCCAGGGGCCGTCACTGAAAGGAAGAGCCCTAAGAAGTACGTTTCGGAGCTCACGAACATTGCCCGGCCAATGCCAGTCCTGAAAGATCTGCGCCACCTCGGGCGAAAGCCCCTGAACCGCGTGTGGAAAGGGAGCATTGGCGAGCAAATGCTCGACGATCAGCGGAAAATCCTCTCGACGGTCGCGCAAAGGAGGAAGGTGGACTTCCACCACCGCGAGCCGATAGTAAAGGTCTTGACGAAATCTGCCTTCGTCTACGAGTTTGCGCAAATCGCGATTTGTCGCTGCAACCACTCGAACGTCGACCGGTCGAATTCGTCGGTCGCCAACGCGCCGAACCTCCCTCTGTTCGAGCACTCGAAGGAGAGCAGGCTGAAGTTCGAGAGGAAGTTCGCCCAGTTCGTCCAGGAAAATGGTTCCGCCGTCCGCCTGCTCAAACACGCCGGCTCGTGGAGCGATAGCGCCTGTGAACGAACCCTTTTCATGGCCGAACAGCTCGCTTTCGACGAGATTCCGAGCGACAGCACCGCAGTCAAACACGACAAATGGGCCGTTTCGGCGCCGAGACGTCTGGTGAAGGGCGCGGCTTACCAGCTCCTTTCCGGTTCCGGTTTCGCCGCTTATCAGCACGGTTAGCTCCGTCGGGCCGACCTTTTCCAGCACGGAGAACACCTCGCGCATGGCGGTGGAACGGCCAGCTAAGCCATGAAAGCTGGTGATCTGTGCTGGAACGATGTCGACGACCTCGTCGTGCGGCAGGTACTCTATCTCGGTAAGTCCGACCCGGAAACGGCGTTGTTCGCCCAAATATACTTCTCGAACGCGGACCGGGCCGACAAAGGTTCCATTGGTGGATTCATTGTCTCGCAGGACGGTTCCGGACGGTAAGCGCGCTATTTCTGCGTGGTTTCGGCTGACCGTGGTGTCCGTGAGTTTTAGATCGTTTCCGGTTCGAGTGCCAATTCGCACCACGGAATGGTCGAAATGACCGGATAAGCCACGGTCTGGCCCGTCCATGACGGTGAGCGTCATGCTTTTGAGGTGCAACTGCCGTCGTGAGGAGCGGTCAATGATGTTCGTGGTTTCGCTCATGGGCGCCTAGTCTAGCAGGGCCGGACGGCGCTAGCGTCCACGGTTGCGTAAACGCGCGGCGATCCGTTGGATGGATCGGCGGTCTAAGCCCGCCGCGCGAGCGGCCGCGCTCACGTTTCCGTCGTGCGCGTCCAGCAGCAGTTCTACATAACGTTGTTGAAAAGCGAGCAGCCATTCGTCTCGGGCTTCGTGGTAGGGCCGATCGATACGTATGGGGGCAACGGTCGCGGGATCACGTTTGCCGAATCGCACAAAATGCGGAAGGTCGTCCGGCCCGATGACGTCGCCATGTCCGAGTGCAACCGAATATTGAGCTGCATTTTTGAGCTCTCTGACGTTTCCGGGCCAGCCCCAGGTGGTCAGGAGTTCCGCGGCCTCGGGAGAAATGGTGGGGATCGGACGCTGAAGCTGGTGGGCGATCTGGGCCACCAATGCGGAGAACAGCTCGGGAATGTCCTGGACTCGGGCCCGAAGGGGTGGGATGTACAGTTCGACCACGCCCAATCGATGCAGCAGGTCGCTGCGAAAAGAGCCCGTCTCAACCAAAGAGTTGAGATCCCGCCATGTCGCGGCCAACACTCGGACGTTTGCTTTGTGCTCGACATTGGAGCCGACGGGCCGATAGGTCCCTCCCTCTAAGAGCCGAAGGAGCCTAGATTGAGCTTCTAAAGGGAGCTCACCCACTTCGTCGAGAAAGAACGTGCCACCTGCCGCGGCCTCCACCAGCCCGATCCGACGTCGGTCCGCCCCGGTGAACGAACCGCGTTCATGTCCAAACAGCTCCGATTCCAGCACGCCGGCGCTGAGAGCCCCACAGTCTACCGGAATGAAGTCGCCGGTACGCCTGGACGCCGAATGCACCAACCGTGCGACGACCTCTTTCCCTGTGCCGGTTTCACCTCGGATCAGAATGGGAAGAGTAGTTTGCGCGATCTGGTCGATTTTCCGCCGCAACTGAACCATGGCTTGGCTGCTGCCAATCAGTTCGTTCGGGCCCATTAGCGCCGCCGAACCGGTCGCCAACGGCCATTGGGCAATGGACGACCGCCACGTGCCGCGGGATCGTCCATCACAAAAGCCCAGGCGGCGAAGCTGCGAAGGCCCACATGGGCATCGACCACGACTCGTCGAAACAGTCCCTCGGGAACTCCCTCATACACGTCCAGAATTCCTAGGAGGCGAAGATCGATGGGCCTTTGTGTCAGTTCGCCGTAGACCCATTCGGTGCCGATGGGACGAAGTGCCGGGTAGCCGGACGGCAGATCAAAGAGTTCGCCCCTAGTCTTGGCTTCCACACGAGGGATTCCGGTCAAAAATCCGCCGGCATCGTATGCGGAAAGCAGGGTGCCGTAGATAAAAAGCGGCTGTTCGACGGCCACTATTCGATCACCGGTGGCGCATCCGGTGGCGTTTGAGTTTCCAGCCAAGCGTGGAGTGCTTCCGCCAAGGCTTGTAAGCGTCGATGTACCTCGATTTCATCGGGCTCGGTTCGCAACTGAACGAAGAATCGCTCGGCCAATACGGCTCGGGGGCCCACTCGGGACGCGATCCCGAGCGACTCCAAAACCTGTAGGAGGGCGGAACTTCGCAAGGTCCCTTGGCGGCGGCGGCAGGGGGTCCATCCGCGGTGGTAGGCGAACCCATCCAAGATATCCAGCATTTCACCGAGATGATTTTCGTCGACCCTGAGGTCGAAGCTGCTCCGCCGGACCAGCAGTTCAAATCGCTGTGGGGCGCTTCGGTGCAAGAGGAGGAGGGCGGCGACCAATGCAGGGTAGGGCGCGTGCATCAGAAGCCGCAGTCTCAGAGAACGGATGTCGGAAATGACCTTCGGAAGGGGCTCCCCGGGATGGATGATCCCGCCGTGGTAGAGGACCGGGCGATGTGCCACGTCCGGAAGCGACACGTCCTGAGCGCCCTGACGTGCATGTTTTAATGCGGCATTCAGAGGGTCGAGGCCGTTTCGGAGGGCGGCGAGCGTAGGCGGAAGGGCGATGGCGAGTCCGGGCTGATCCCAAGCGTCGAGAAACGGCTCTTTTACGGCGGGCAAGAGGACGCCCGGTCCCTTTGCCATCGGGAACGACTCCAACGACCGGTCCATGAGCACCCTTCGTAGCTCCGGTTCGACGCGCTCCGGGTCGATTTCATGGCCGAACAGGCGGTGGTCCCAAATCCGAAATCGGCTTCTCACGCGATCAATGCGAATTTGCGCCTGCCGATCGCCCGAAGCGGCGAGCTTCAATTCGGAAAGGTAGCCGCGGTAAGAGGGGTCAGAAAGTGCGATCGAGGCGGTGGTGTCGGCGAGGTCGCGTTGTGCGATCGCCGAACGCGTCGCGACCAAACGTTCCTCTAAACGAACGGCGTCTCCGCGGCTCAGCGCGAGATCGACGTACCCACCCAGCGGCGCTTCAGTGACCTGCGCGCGGTCGAGCAGGGCACGAACTTGTCCCAACGAAAGCTCACCGTGGTCTAGCAGCGCGCACAGTACGAAACGGTAAACGTCGGGATTGTAGTCGCGGCCGGCTTTTAGGCCCAGACGGAGGGGCTCAGGTGCGGTGGTCTTGGCGACCAGAGGGAGCTCAAGTTGATGATCTTCAAGGGTCTTTAGGCGCGATCGACCGATGGCCGGAGTGATGAGCGCAAGGACGGCTGCCGCCCGAGCGGGGACCACATGTGTCGGGAGATCAGGTTCCTTCCGAACAATCAAATCTGCTACGTCTGCAGCGTTGGGGAGCTCGGTGCGCCCGTGCATTAACTCGACTACAAAAGGATGCGACCAAACGGCCAAAGCGTAGACTCGGGCGCGCTGGCGACCCGCATAGGCAAACTCCAGACCGCTACCCGTCAGCTGAGGTTCGGCTTCGGTCGCGAGGAAACCCAGCCAGGCCGCTGCGTGTGCATAGCTCTGGACGGTGCGTGCGTCGGCGCCGAGCGCCTCTTGCAGCCCTCGAGTGCTCCGCACACCTTGCGCGACGAGGTCAACCAGCCGTGCCACCATGCGGGGATTATCGGCGCTAGGTACGAAGCTTTGGCGGTGGGGCGGTTCCATGTGCACCAAACAGAGGGCCACGTTGGGCGGCCCTCGGATGTATAAAGTGGGGACCAACGCGGGTCCACCCGTCTGAGCAGACCAATGAATCGACTTGATCGCCGCATTGCTATCATTAAAG
>SXGR01195646.1_pt1 | contig 10536 bp, 8 predicted proteins | sample 3174711 | NCBI WGS metagenome assembly SXGR01 (sample SAMN11356860, study PRJNA531348) | freshwater metagenome | isolation source: freshwater sample F1-60 | place: China: Fuxian Lake, Yuxi | collected 2017-12-25 | reverse complement strand
ACTACAATGAGATTCGCCCGCATTCAAGCCTCGGCTATCTCACGCCGAAGGAACACAAGCAGCGGCTTTTGAGGAAGAACAACCAGACGGTGGCGGCGAATCTAACGTAATGGTTGGTCCGAAGAATCCAGGCAGGTCACATGTTCGAGCCGCCGTAGATGGGCGGGAGCAGGCCGCGGAGGCGTTCGGGGTAGGCGTCCTCGACCACCTTGAGCACCCGGTCCAGCTCGACTTTCACGTCGTCGCGCCCGCGCACCTCGGAGGCGATACGGCTCCACCTCGCCTCGACGGGCACGATGAAGGTGCTCGCGGCGCGGTACTCGTCGGGGTCCTCCAGGACGCTGGCGTCGCCGGTGTAGTCGCCGCCCGGCTTCGCGATGAGCGCCTCCAGCTCGGCGCGGCGCGTCTCGAAGCGCAGCGACAGGAAGCGCAGGAATATGATGGGCAGGACGTACCGCTTGTAGTCCGCCGGCTCGATGGAGCCGCGGAGCTGGACGGCGGCCTCCCACAGCTCCTTGGTGATGTCGACGAAGCTGCCGTTGGCCTTCGCTCTTGGTACGGCCTGCCACGTTGCTGCTCCCTGGAACCTGCGTTCGGATTGTCGCCCGCCGGCCGCGAGGGGGCCGGCCGCTCGGGCGGATTATCGCCTCCGATACGTGCCGGCGGCCCAGCCTTCGCCTTCCAGCGTGGTCGCGTCGACGACGCGGAGGCCGAGGTCACCCTTTTCGGTGCTGACGTAGACCCGGTCCCCGGCACGCGTGAACGTCGTCGGGAACGCCATGCCCAAGCCCAGGACGACGGCGTGGCCGCCCTCGCGGAACTCGAAGCCGTCGTAGACGCAGCCGCCGCAGGTGTAGGTGCCTGCGAGGTCGTCGGCACCGAGGGGTGTGGCCTGCGCAGGTCCGCCGCCGAGGTCGGCAGCAATCTGCTTCCCGACGGCGCGCGCGCCGCCGATGGCCACCGCGGCCGAGACTGCGATGCCGGTGAGGGTGCCGAGGACGAAAACGAGGAACTTTGACAGGGAGGACTCCTGAGTCGCGCTCTGGCACCGGAAGGGTGCGGTTCAGGTTCAGCGGGCGATGAAGTCGGCGCCGCATTGGCGACAACGGGCGTTCCTGCGGGCGCGACGGTCGACTTCGCAGCCCGCAAAGGCCACTTCGCCCAGCGCGGCGGCCAGCAGCAGTTCGGGACCGGGGAAGCCGGCGACGAGCGACAGCGGCACGTGTTCGACGCGACAGGACGGGCACCTCTGCGCGCCGAAGCGGTATCGGAGGTCGAAGTCGATGTCGTCGCGCTGCTCCTCGACGATTTCCACTGCGCCGAGCAGGTCCGCGGTGTTGGGCTCCAGGCCCAGCCGCACGGTGCCAGCGCGAACGTAGACCGCCCGGGGTTCGAGGGCGACGTCGGCCGCCCTCGGCCGAGGGGCCGGCCGAACGGTGAAACCCGCTGCCTCCAGGTGGGACGCGACGGCACGGAGGAAGTCGGGACCTCGCTCGGGGCGCGCGCACCAGAGCCAGACCTTCAGGAGGGGGCCGGCCTCCAGGACGATGCTCCTCCAGACCACGGTCCAGCCGCCTTCTCCCTGGGCGAGGTCGATACGGGGGAACTCGGCGAGCGCGTTGTCGAGCCGGGCGCGCGCGGCCTTCGCGGTCGGCGCCGACGGCGACAAGGGCCCTTCGCATCTCAGCTCCCAGACTGCGCTCGGCAACGGCACCCGTACTTGTCGCATTGCTCCTCCCGTTCCGAAACATGCTCTAACCAATGATGAAGTCTAGACGAAGGCCCGCGTGTCCCTCTCCAGTGCCAGGTACAGCGCGCGCGGGTGCGCCGCGGCGTCCTTCCGTGTGACCTTTCGGCGGTCACAGTCCGGCGAGGCTTCCGGGCCATGGGAGAACCTCCGCCCTTGTAGAGAAGCCGCATGACGGCCTTGTTCTCTGCGGATGCGAAAATCTGGTGGGCGATATTCGGCGCGAGATTGCGCATCGCGCGCGTGAGCGCGACGACGCTGAGCGAGTCCACTCGGATGCGGGCGCCGCAAGCGACTCATCCGTTACGTTGCTCTTGCGCGTCCTTTCACCCGTCGATGGCAACAATTCCAACGAGCTGGGAAACGGCGGGCTCGGCATCCTCGGAGCGCGACTACATCCCGTTGGCGTGGTTTTCATGTCCAGAGTTTCTGGGGCGTGATTTGACTGCTCGGGGGCAACGCCGACGGGGACGAAGGCGGTTTGGAGCAGGCCTGCGTCGCGCCATTCGCGCAGGGAATTCGCGGCGACGCCATTTCCGCAGCGAAGCGGTTGCTTCCCTTTCCGGACGCTTCCCGGGCAAGAGCAGTCGTCGCTTTTCTTCGTCTGACCGGTTCCGGTCCAACGGCGCCTCCAGAGGCCGGTTCATCCAGATTGGCCTGCTGCGAAAGAGGGGACCACCGGATGGTTACGAGGGTGTCGTCGTGCGGCACCTTCCAGCGCCTCGATCACGACGAAGAGACCGCGTTTCGTCGCCCACCCGCCACGGGCCGGGTCGGCATTGTCGGGCCGAGCAGCGCCTCGGCGATCTGCGCCATCTGCGCGTGCTCGTCGGCCGTGAACGTCGGGCTCGAGACCACGATGGGGATGCGCTCACCGATCGACTCGGCGAATCCCCACCGGGCGCGATCGGTGTGCAGCGGAGTGCCTCGCAGCAACATGAGAGGCCAGGCCCGGACGCGGGGGACATTTCGCGCGAGGCACCAGTCCACCGATCTCGAGAAGCTCTCCAACGTCTGGTTCGGCAGACCGTAGATCAGCGAGACCTCGAAGTCGAGGTCACGACTGTGGAGTTGCCGGATGACACCCTCGACGCGCTCCATGTTGTTCGGGCGGCCGATCGCCCGGCCCTCCTCCTGGTGGATGGTCTGCAGGCCGAATTCGAGCGCAACATTGAGTCCGCCCAGCGCATCGAGAAGCGCGTCGTCGACGAGTTCGAACCTGCACTGCAAAGACAGCTCCGCCCGGAGCCCGATCTCCTTGAACTGGCGTAGAAGGCGAACCGCACGGGTCCGGTCGGTGTGGAAGATGGGATCGAGCACCGATGCGCGCACGACCCCGCCCTTGGCGAAGGCCGCGGCTTCGGCCAAGACCCTCTTCTCGGCCAGGTTTCGGTTCCGGAGGCGGCTCCCCGGCTCGCGGTGCTGGCAGAACTTGCAGGCGAACGGACAGCCTCGCTGGGTTTCCCAGCGGACATGCGGTCCGATCGGCAGCGTGCCGTCAAGATGAGGCGACGGGAGGTCGCCGAGGTCGAGGTCGGAGCGCTCCCCGACGTCTGCCGTGCCGGCGACGTGGATTCCGAGGCCGCGCTGGGGGCCCGACAGCGCGATGGCGACCATGGCGGCCTCGCCGTGCCCTCGCACGAACAGGTCCACCTCGGGGTAGAGCGCCTCGAGGCCGCCGGGGCCGACGTACGAGACCTGTGGTCCTCCCAGTACGATCGTTGCGGACGAGTAGGCGCGGACTCGACCCAGGAGCCGTACGACCTCGGGCTCGTTCCACACGAACGCCGCGATACCGACCACCACGTCGTCGCCGAGTTCTTCGATCAACCCGATCACCCGGTTTGTGAAAGCGTCCTCGTCGAAACCGGGCCGGTTCACCGCGTCACCGACCACTTGGAGGTGAACCCCGGCGTGTCGAAGTGCCGAGGCGATCGAGGCGACGCCGAGCCCCGTCCGCGGGTCCTGCGGGCGGATCCAGTCCAGGGACACGAGGACGACGGAGCGGCGCATGTCAGCGCCCCGCCAGAAACGCGGCGACGTCGCGCTTAATCGAGGAGGAACTGCCCCGCACGATCAGCAACGGCACCCCGGCCGCACGACACGCGGCGCAGACGGCGTCCGAGTCGGAGTGACCTAGCCAGCGGACGAGGATGACGACGAGGTCGAGCGCACCTCCAAGAATCGTCGCCTTCGCCCGGCGGAGACCACCGTTCCCTCCGTGCCGTGAACTCGGGACCGCCTCGACGGCTGCGCCGCGGACCTCGAGGGTCGCGAACCGGTCATCGCCGCCCACGACCAGGACTCGGGGGAGTGAACCGCTCGCCATGCCCCACCTCCACCCTCGTTGTACGACTGGCGCGAGGCCGCGTCCATTATCACATGATGCGAATGCATGATGCACGCATGATGTATTATGAACGGTGCGTGTATCATGCGTCGCACTTGCTGCGGCGTGTGCCGGCGGTAGAATCGGGGTGTCTGGAGGCTGACGTGGGCGGAATCGAGGACCTGGCGCGTGACAAGGGCTTCAAGAGCCTTCGTGACGTTGGCATCAAGATCACGCCCGAGCAGGGTGAGCACAAGCCGGCATACATCGCCAACAAGGTGCGTGAACTCGACCGGGGCAAGGACCTGTCTTGGTGGACCGGTACCGGGAAGAAGTACTGGCAGGCCCTGGCCGAGCTCTTGGAGGTCCGCGAGTCGGAACTGATCGAGACCGTTAAGCAGTCCGGGGCGGAGGATGTGCGGGCGGACGCCACGAACCTCTGGGTGTTTGGGATGTTTCCGGGCTTGGGCGCGCTCGATCTCGCGTCGGAGCGGTTGTTCCCGGGTCTACCCGCTGAGTTGACGCATCGTGGCGGTCCACAGCTTCGCAACACGTGGTGGGTCGCCCCAGGAGGCGCCGGGAAGACGCTGTTGGGGAGGTGGCTCGAGGTGAACTTCGGGTGGACCGCGGTCAAGGCGCGGACGTGGGCGGAGGCGGTCCCCGAGCTTCCGGAGTCGGGACGGGTGTACCTAGAGTTGGACTCGGCTGTAGACGCGCCCATCAACCCAGACCTGGTGATCTCGCAGTACTTGCGGCTCTGCGTCGCGGTGGCCGCCGAGCCGCCGGTTGAGGTGTCAACGACTCGGGGACGGCGGCGGTCGCGCGTGTTGGAGGACGCCGAACGCGAGCCTCCGGCCGAAGCGAAGCGCCTCTGGCGCACGGTTCGTTCACCGCCCGCGGACCAGTGGCTCCTCCCGCTCGTGGACTGGGTCGCGGGGCGGCTGCGTCGTCCCGAGGGGTTCGTCCCCGATGAGATCCGAGCGATGGTGGCGGGCTCGTCGCTCAGGGAGATCGTCGGGACCCCGGGCGAGGCGCTGGACCTGTTCGGCGTGATTGATGTGGTCGGATTCGTGAAGGCTGGGCGGGAACGCGGTCACGTGGACCGGCTCCGATGGGTCAAGGAGTGGGTGTCCGCGGCGGCCGATCGCGCCGACCGCGCGGTCCCGAGAGGCATGGAGGCGCACCTCCGCAAGCGCGGAGTCGAGGTCCTGCTGACTGCGGTGCAGCGCCGCTTGAGGGACGGGCTGGGCAGCGAGTTGGTGCGGAGCGAGTGGGTTAAGCTGGTGCCGGCGGACCATGCGGCGGACACGGACTACTCCGAAATCTACGAGCTCGCCGAACGAGGTGACCTCAAGGCGCTCGAGGAGATCAGGCTTCGCCTCCGTCCCGATGGCCCTTCATGGGTCGCCGCGTTTGAGAGCATAGGCCTGCTCGCGGAGACGGATCACGGCCTCGTCGTGCGCCCGGAGTGGCTCTCGCGCGTGGTCGAGGGTCACGCGTTCGGGGCGTTGATGGAGGACGTGCCGCGCGGGCTCGGCGCCCTCCTCCTTCACCGGGACACGGCTGAACAGGCGCTCGATCGCCTCGTCTCCCACTTCTCGGCCGGTGACTTCACCAAGGCTGAAGGAGCGCTGGCGTGCGCGGATCCCGCGTCGCCAGAGACCCTCGCCTTGCTCGACGGCGTCGTACGCGCAGCTGGCCTCACAGCCGACTCACTCCCCGTCGAGTTGGCGCGGAGGTTGTGGGAGGGCGCGATGCAGTTCACCGAACAGCGATGGCCCAACCTCCCGCCGATCCCCATCCTCGGCTTGCCCGCTCCGGGCCATTGGCACGGGCCGACGTCGCTGGGCGCCTGGTTCCTCTCGATGCTCGCCCTGTCGCGCCGCGCGGGCGGAACCAGCATGCCGAAGACGGCTCTGGACCCGTGGTCCGGGATCACGATGGGCCCGGAGACTGAGCGGTTGGTGGAGGGGCTGTCTCGGGCCGCGGCGGCAGGCGGTAAGACCCACGATCGAGCCCAGCACGACCTGCTCACGTCCATCGCGTGTCGCCTCGGTGGAGCGCTTCTCGACGCCGTCGGCGTCTTTCGCCGTCACAACCGGGTCAGCGACGCGCAAGTCGCCGACGTTGTCGTCGCGCTGTCTTCTGGACGAGATCTCGGTCTGACCGACGACGAGCGGCGCGACGCGCTGCAGCTCCGGTGTGGGCTAAAGGCGGTCAGAGACACCTGCACCGCCCGGGATGCGGACCTCGGCGCCGTGTTGTCCTGGTGCTGGCTGACCTGGGCCAAGGCGCAGGACGACTGGGCCAAGGCGCACAACGAACTTTGGCCGCCGTACAGCTGGATCCACCAGACCGGGCACCGAGGTCCAGCGCCTCCCGATGCCCAGGCCGTGTGGCGTGCGTTGCCGCCCGCGCTGCTCAACGACGAGCTTTGCGGGCAGATCGCGCGGCGGCCCGGGATCTTGCCCTTTCTGACCGAACCCGTCTGGGAGCGTTGGCTCGCGACCTGGGCGTCGAAGAAACCCCGCTGGGACCAATCGGATCGCGTGTTCGAGGACATGCCAGTGGAGCTTGCCGTCCGTGCGGTAGTGGAGGGGCACGTCGATCCATCGTGTGCCGAGATCCGGCGCATCCTGTGGGCGCGGATCCCGGAGCGCTTGGTGGAGGTCATCGACGCGATGGCGCTAGAGCCGCCACGGGTTCACCCCAAGCTCCCCGACCACCGTGGACCGCTGCCGGACCTGGTGTGGTCCGCACCCGACGAACGCGCGGAGGTTTTCGTCGGGCGCGCGAAGGCGTGGCTGGGCGACCCCGCGCGATATCCAGGTGGGGGGGACTGGGTGTGGCCGTGGCTCCTGTCCGTCGTTGAAGGCCGTCGACCGGGTTGGAGGGATGCGTTCGCCCTCCTGTCTGAGCGTCGCCGGGGCGCGTCGGGAAAGGGAATAAGGGACGGCGGAAGGGATAGCGCCACTGCGCCGCGACGCGCATCGCCGAAAAAAACAGCCGCGAACGCCATTTCAAACAGCGTCAAGTAGGGGTTGCGGCTAAGGCTTCCCCGCCCGCATCCGCGATCCTCCCTTGGAAAGATTCTGGCGCCGCTTCCTGATAGCCCCTTCTGGAAGCCCGCCGATTGCGTGAACCTCGGGAGGGCACCCGACGGCGGCGTACGCCACGCGCGGATCACCGAGGAACAACCAATGTCCCGCACCATTTCCCCCAAGTACGCTGCCGGACCGGCGCCGTGTTGTGTGGGGGTGAAATCGTAGACGACGTGGCGAGGGTCCGGTTGGACCCAGAGACGTCTGTGGACGGGGTGCGGGATTCGCCATCGAGCACGGGCAGGCTGGTGTCGTCGGCCCCGAAGCATCGAGCCTGCGACCCGGTCGACGCGCATGGCGGCGACGATGCGGATCAGGAGGTCGGCGACGCCTCGGACGGTGTCGCCGAGCGTCGACGGTTCAGGCCTTCGCGTTCGTATCGGGCGGCCTGGCGGTTGAGCGGAAGTTGTCTGCGAATTTGTCGACGATGATTTGGGCGGTTGACGAATGCAAAGACCTGACCGCACGCCGCGTCTTCAGAGAATCGAGCTTCGACTTCTGCGACGAGGCCGTCGATTATTTTTCAGCGGGGAGGCCGGTTCGGTGACGACCCAGCCTTTGACTTTGCCGGGCGTCAGCACAGGGCGTCGACGAGGCGTCGCACGGTGGCGGCCTCGAATTCCTGGTGCACCTTGACGCGGTGACCGGCGCTAGCGAGGTGGAGAATACGGGGACGGGAATCGCTGACCGCGGGCGCAACGCCGACGGGGACGAAGGCGGTTTGGAGCAGGCCTGCGTCGCGCCATTCGCGCAGGGAATTCGCGGCGACGCCATTTTCCAGCGAATCGCTTTCAGCCGCTTCCCGGACGCATTCAAAGTCGAGCGCAGTCGTCGCTTTTCTTCGTCTGACCGTTTCTGGTCCAACGGCGCCTCTAAAGACCGGTTCACCCAGATTGGTCTGCAGCGAAGAGGGGACCGCCGGATGGGTACAACTGGGGCGGCATGACGCGTCGGAGAAGGCGGGCCGTCATCGAACTGATCCCGGTGATCGACTGGAAGGGCCCTCGCGAAGCGGGGGAGGTAGTGCGCATCGACCCGCGGTGGAAGAAGCTCGGATACGCCATCTCGGGTGTGCCAAGCGACAATGGCTGCGCCGACGTGGTGGTCGTCGGGGTGACGGTTTCTGGCCCCTCGCTGCGACCGTAAACGACCTGGGCCCGCGCTCCGCGTGCCGAGGAGTCGAAGATGAGCCCTGACCCGAGCACCTCCTGGTCCTCGTGTGCGTACTGTAGGTGCCGCTTCCCGACGACCGACATCACCCAGTGGATCGACGGACCCGGTGGAACTCCGCTCTGCCCTCGATGTGGTGTCGATACCGTCATGCCGGGGGCGAAGACCGACGCTGAACTCGAACAACAGCATGTCCATGGCTTCGGCGGACTCACCCTGTTGTTGAACGCCCTGCGGAGTGCCCATGTTCCCGTTGATGGGTACGGACTCGGCCTGCTCGAGGTTGCGACCAGCCTCGAGATCACCCCCTGCAGCACCATCGTCGTCCTTGTCGGAGGGCACCAGATCGAGGTCGTCGTCGATCCTCCCGGCCGAGACACAGAATACTGGCGTATCCGCGTCCCAACGAAGGTGTGCGTCCGACACGGAGATGCCGATCCCGGTCGGGCGGCCTCGCGCATCGACGATGCCGGAGTCGCTCACGCGCTCCGTTCGGCTGGCTTCGCGCTGGCCCTCGCGAGCGCGCCCGTGCACGCAGGCCCCGAGGGCTACCGTGCCATCTGGGAGCACCGGGCCCGGGATGCTCGGAGCACCGCCTCGGCGATCAAGTCCATCAGCGACCTGGAGACGACCGTGGTGTCTGAGCCTGACGACGGTTTCTGGCGCTCCATGGGCGACCTGCGCTCGATGCGGGAATTGGCCGACCGCCTCGCCGACCTCGGCACGGCCAAGGTGACGCCATGGGCGCTCACTCTGCGTGCGGCAGATGGACGTGAACTAGCGGTGATCGACTCCGAGGGGCACGGCACCCTCAAGGTCTGCCTCGTCCTCGCGGCAGGTTCGGGGGCCAAGGCCGCGCGACGGCGCTCGGAGTCGGTGCTCGCGTGGTTCGACCGTGAGGCCGCCCACACATGGCGTGAGCACGGGTTCACACACGCTCGGCGCTGTGGGGTCGCCGTTGTACTGCACGGCGGTGAGCACCGGTGGGCCGTCGTGATCGACCTGTCGTTTGACGTGGACGACTGTGTCGAGGCCAAGCTCCGGTGGGCACGAGACCATGGCATTGTGGCCTTCCCGCTGTCGGCCTGACTCACTCGCGCCACGCGGCGCGACTCGAAGGGCTCATTCCGCTCGAATGGCGGGTGGCCTGGATAGCCGGTCGACCAGGTCGAGGAACGCGGGTTCACCCATGTTCTTGGGGGTCAGGTAGGGACTCCTGGGATTCCGCAGCTCCACGACTTTCGCGCTCGCCAAACTCTGCACCGCTGATTGCCACAACTTCCGGCTGCGCATGACGATGACAAGGCGACCTGAATCGATGGCGCGCTGAACGAGTTCGAACGCGAACAGTTGCGATGGCACGATCTCGGGAAGAGGCTGCCACGTCAGCGATTGGTAGCCGAGGTACTGCAACACCAACAGTCGCTTTGCGAGTACCTTGTACCCGACGGCACGAAAGGTCTCCGGATCGACTTCGGTGCCAGAGGGTGAGATTTTGGCCCCAACGGCCTCGGCCAGCGCGCGTAAACGAGAGGTCCAGTACGCGTAGCCTTCAGTAGAACTGAATTCATTGTCGAGACAGAAGAAGGTGCTGCTGGCCTCGAATCTCAGCGCCTGCCTGCGTACCTCGACGAATGCCGGGCCATGTTTGTCATCTGCGGTCCTCGCGCCCGGATTCAGCGTGAGCAATAGGACGTCGGCGTCCGGCGAACCGATGAACGGCACCGGGAGCATGTCGAGGCGGAGATTCTTGACGGCCCGATGACTTCGGTGCCGCTCAAACACTCCCTCATCGACCCGCGCCGACAGGTTGCCTGTCGATGAGCTTGTCAGGTCCGTCCACGGGTTTTCGATTGACGGCACCTCGACTCCTCGGCTCGACAGTATGTCTGACTCGCCTCCCGCGCAATCAGCCCGGTAGCGGTCCAGGTAGACATGCAGATAGCCAAGCGCGAAGCGAAATTGCTGCACGAGGTCACCAACCCCAAACTCGTCGTCGTCACCCACGTACGCGATTTCGCATTTTGCCCGTCAGCCGAACCTCGTTGAACGGGAACGCGCTGATCGCGAAGACGAACGCGAGGCCACTCGACGTCTTCGGATTCCGTGAACTGAAGCACCGCCTTCATCGAGCCCTCAAGCGCGATCTCGCCGACCTCGGTCTCGACGACCTCGAAGCCAACGAGGGT
>SXGR01216095.1_pt1 | contig 10537 bp, 10 predicted proteins | sample 3174711 | NCBI WGS metagenome assembly SXGR01 (sample SAMN11356860, study PRJNA531348) | freshwater metagenome | isolation source: freshwater sample F1-60 | place: China: Fuxian Lake, Yuxi | collected 2017-12-25 | reverse complement strand
GACCGACCTACAAGGTCATGTCGACGCTGATCTACGAGCAGTTCCTGGTGCTGCTCAACTGGCCGGCGGGCTCGGCGATGGCGTTCCTGCTGACCTTGATCGTGGTGGCGCTGGTGGCGCTCGCCGGCATCATCGGCCGGCGCTGGGGCGTGGCGTCGTGAGGGCGGCGGACGCGCGCCGCTGGGCCCTCGGCGCCTATGCGACGCTCGTCTTCGCGTTCCTGCTGCTGCCGGTCGTCGTCATCATGATGGCGGCCTTCAGCGCGACCTCGTACCTGACCGTGCCGCCGAAGGGCCTGACGCTCCGCTGGTTCGGCGAGGTGCTGGGCAATCGCGAATATGTCGACGCGATCGTCTTCAGCCTGATCCTCGCCGTCGCCTCGGCGCTGGGCTCGCTTGGCGTCGGCGTCGCCGCCTCCTATGCGCTGATCCGCCGCGCGGTGCCGGGCGCCTCGCTGGTCTCGGGCATCCTGATGGCGCCGCTGGTCTTCCCGGGCATCGTGATCGGCGTCGCCTCGCTGCAGTTCTATTCGCTGGTCGGCATGTCCGGCTCGTTCGCCAGCCTGATGCTGGCGCACATGGTGATCACGGTGCCCTATGTCGTGCGCGCCGTGCTGGCGAGCCTCGCCGGCGTCGACGTCGACCTGGAGAACGCGGCGCGTGTGCTCGGCGCCAACCAGTGGACCGCTTTCGCCAAGGTGACGCTGCCGCTGATCCGGCCGGGGGTCGCGGCGGGCGCGCTGTTCTCCTTCATCACCTCGTTCGACAACGTGCCGGTTTCGATCTTCATCCTCGGCGTGCGCCAGATGACGATTCCGGTCAAGATTTTCACCATGATCGAGTATGGCGTCGATCCATCGGTCGCCGCGCTCTCCACGCTCATGATTATCGTCACCGCGCTGGTGCTGATCGTCGCCGAGCGCTGGATCGGCTTCCACCGCTTCGTCTGATCTCTGAGAGGAGCATCTTCATGCCGCTCACGCGCCACGGTTTCCCAGTGATGCTGTCGTTCGATCTCGACGCCGAGACGCTTTGGACCGCGCGCGATCCCAAGAACGCCGAGCGGCCGATCGTGCTCTCCCAGGGCCGCTACGGCTGGAAGGTCGGCATGGGCCGCGTGCTGGATCTGCTCGAGCGCTACGGCATCCAGTCGACCTTCTTCATCCCGGGCCTGGTCATCCAGGCCCATCCGGCGCTGTGCGAGGACGTGCTGAAGCGCGGCCATGAGATCGCGCACCACAGCTGGTCGCATCGCTGGATCGTCAGCCTCTCGCCCGAGGAGGAGCGCGAGGAGATGGAGAAGGGCATCGAGATCATCCAGAAGGTGACGGGCCGCAAGCCGGCCGGCTGGCGCTCGCCCGCCGCCGAGTTCAGCTCGATCACGCTCAAGCTGATCCAGGAATACGGCTTCGGCTACTCCTCGAACTACTTCGACGACGATTCGCCCTACCTGCACGAGATCGACGGCAAGCAGACCGACATCGTCGAGTTCCCGTTCGCCTGGGTGCTCGACGATGCGCCGTTCTTCCTCTACTCGATCACGCTGCCCGGGCGCACCATGCATCCGCCGTCGTCGGTGCTGGAGGGTTGGGTCGACGAGTTCGACACGCTCTATCGCGAGGACCGCCAGTACGTGCTCGCCATGCATCCCGAGATCATCGGGCGTCCCTCGCGCATCACCATTCTGGAAAAGCTGATCAAGCACATCATGGGCCATCCCGGCGTCTGGTTCGCGCGCATGGACACGGTGGCGGACGCCATCCGCCCGGCGCTCAAGGCGCAGGGCGCCATGAGGCAGGCGGCCGAATGACCCGGCTCGCCGGCCGGCGCGTGCTGGTGACCGGCGCGGCGTCGGGCATCGGCCGCGCCACCGCCGAACGCTTCGTCGGCGCGGGCGCGCGCGTCTTCCTGACCGACCGCGATCGCGACCGGCTGGCCGAGGCGGCCAAGGCGACCGGCATGCCGCATATGTCGGCCGACGTGACCGACGAGGCGCAGGTGACCGTCGCCGTCACCGCGGCGGTGGCAGCGCTGGGCGGGCTCGACGGGCTCGTCAACTCGGCCGGGGCCGATCTGCTGTCGCCGATCCACGAGATGGATCGCGCGACCTGGGACCGCATCGTCGCGGTCAACCTGACCGCACCCTATCTGGTCTGCCGGGCGGCGCGCGCGGCGCTGACCGCCGCGGGCAGGGCCAGCATCGTCATCATCGCCTCCGGTGCGGCGCTGCGGCCGCTGGAGAACCGCACGGCGTACTGCGCGGCCAAGGCGGGTGCCGTCATGTTCGGCAAGTCGCTGGCGATCGAGCTGGCGCCGCACGGCGTGCGGGTCAACGCGATCTGCCCCGGCGTCATCGACACGCCGATGTTCCGGGCGTCCTGGGAGAAGGCCGCCGATCCCCAGGCCGAGTTCGAGAAGATCATGGATCGCTATGTCATCCGGCGGGTCGGCCGGCCGGAGGAGATCGCCGACGCGGCGCTCTACCTGATCTCCGAGGAATCCTCTTTCGTCACCGGCACGACGCTCGCGGTCGACGGCGGCCGCACCTTCCACTAGAAGCGGACCCATGAGGAGCAAAGCGCGATGACGGGCAGGCTGACCGACCGGATCGCGGTCATCACCGGGGCGGCGAACGGCATCGGCCGCGCGACCGCGCTCTGCTTCGCGGAGGAGGGCGCGCATCTGATCCTGATGGATCTGGAGGCGGAGACGCTGGAGACCGTCGCCGCCGAGGTGCGTGGCCGCGGCCGCAAGGTCGTCGCCCGCGCCGTCGACTGCCGCGAGCCGGCTGCGGTCGAGGCGGCGATCGCCGCCGGGCGGGCCGAGCTGGGTCCGATCGACGTGCTCTTCAACAATGTCGGCCAGAGCGCACGCGAGCGGGCCAAGGAGTTCTGGGAATCCGACCCCGAGGTCTGGCGCTTCGTGGTCGAGATTTCGCTCATGACGACCATGACGGTGTCCCGCCTGATCGTTCCGGAGATGCGCGCGCGCCGGCGCGGTCGCATCATCAACATGTCGACCGAGAGCGCGTTCTACGGCGATATCGGCATGGTCGAGTACGCCGCGGCCAAGATGGGCGTGATCGGCTTCACCCGCTCGCTCGCGCGCGAGCTGGCGCCGTTCCACGTCAACGTCAACGCGGTCTGCCCCGGCGCCATCCGGACGCGGGCTCACGACCGGCTGCCCAAGGAGGTGATCGACCGCGTGCGCAACAGCGTGCCCATGGGCTTCGTCGCCGAGCCCGAGGATGTCGGCCGGGTGGTCGCCTTCCTCGCCAGCGACGACGCGCGCTACGTCACCGGCCAGTCGCTCCTGATCGACGGCGGGCGCTGGATGATCTGAAGGCGGCGGCACCATGACCATCGATCCGTTCGCTCCGGCGCGCTGGGACCTGGTGCCTGGGCGCACCGCGCTCGTCGTCATCGATCCGCAGAATGATTTCCTGCACGCCGACGGCTGGTATGCCAAGAACGGCGTCGACGTCGCCCATATGCAGGCGACGATCGGGCCGACCCGGGCGTTGGTCGCGGCCGCCCGGGCCCGCCGCGTGCCGGTGATCTGGACGCGCCACGGCTTCCGCGACGCGCGCGACGCCGGCGTCTTCTTCAAGCTGCGCCCGTTCCTGGCCGAGGGTGGGCTCAGGCTCGGCACGTGGGGCTACGAGATCCTGGCCGAACTCGAGCCCAGGCCCGAGGATCGGATCGTCGACAAGAACCGGCTCAGCGCCTTCTATGCCACCAACCTCGAACTCGTCCTGCGCGCCCTCGATGCCGAGACCGTGCTGTTCGCCGGCGTGCTGACCAACCAGTGCGTCGCCGCCACGTCCAAGGACGCCATGTTCCGCGACTTCAAGCCGATCGTCGTCGCCGAGGCGACCGGCACGACTCTGCCGCACCTGCACGAGCCGGCGCTGGAGATGATCCGCGTCGGCTGGGGCGAGGTGCGCGGCCTCGCCGACGCGCTCGGCGAGATCGACCGCCTGCCCATCGCCAACGCCTGAAGGGATCCCCGATGAACGACCATGCCGCGCCGAAGCCGGAGATCCGGGCCGACCAGCGCACGCTCGATTTCCATCGGCGCACCTTCGTCTTCGACTGCCTGTCGCTCTACTACATCCTGGACGAGCCCTATACGACGCGCGTGCTGGAGGGCGGGGTCAACGCGACCAACGTCACGTTCGGCGCCGAGACCGACTGGGACACCATGCTCGCCAATGTCGAGGGCGGGCTCGACAAGATCGAAAAGAGCCCGGTGCTGGCGCTCGCCACCTCGGCCGCCGACATCGAGAAGGCGCGGGCCGCCGGCAAGCTCGCGATCGTCATCGGGACGCAGGGCTCGACCATGGTCGAGAAGAGCCTGCAGCGCATCGAGATCATGCATCGCCTGGGCCTGCGCTATTTCGGCCTCGCCTACACGGGGGCGACGCTGCTCGCCGACGGCTGCGGCGAGCGGCGCGACGCCGGCGTCAGCTATCTGGGCCAGGAGGCGATCGAGGCCGTCAACGCGCTGCCGCTCATCCTCGATCTCTCGCATTGCGGCCACCGTACGCGCGCCGAGGCGACGGCGCGCGCCCGCGCGCCGATCTGCACGCACTCCAACAGCTACTCCGTCAACGCGAACGACCGGAACACCAAGGACGAGACGGTCACGGCCATGGCGGCCAAGGGCGGAGTGATCGGCGTCTGCGCCTTGCCGAAGTCGGTCGACAACCGCGAGGCCAGCGTCGAGCGCATGCTCGACCACTGCGACCATTTCGTGAAGCTGGCCGGGCACGACCATGTCGGCATCGGTCTCGACTTCACCGAAGGCTACAAGGCGGCCGGGCGGATCATGCCGGAATCGCGGCGCTGGCGGACCTACCGGCCCGACATCTTCGGCACGGTCGACGAGTTCCTGACCATGAGCTACCCGAAGGGGCTGTCGACCATCCTCGAGCTGCCCAACTTCACCCAGGGCCTGTTCGACCGGGGCTATACCGAGGCGCAGGCGGCCGCGATCCTGGGCGGCAACTGGCTGCGCAATTTCAAGGAGAAGGTCGGTTGACCGCCGATCCGTTCCGCCTCGCCACGAGGAGTGCCCCGATGACGCGCCTGCTCGCCACCCTCCCGCTGCTCGCCCTGCTAGCCGGCCCCGCCGTCGCCGCCGACCTCGTGATCGGCGCGCGCGCGACCCCGGCGGTCGACCCGCATTTCCAGTGGCTCTCGACCAACACGGCCTACTCGCTGCACATGTTCGATGCGCTGGTGCGCAACGACGCCGACGGAAAGTTGCAGCCGGCGCTGGCCGAGAGCTGGCGCCAGCTCGACAATCTCACCTGGGAGATGAAGCTCAGGCGCGGCGTGCGCTTCCACGACGGCAGCGAGTTCACGGCCAAGGACGTGATCTTCTCGGTCGATCGCATCGCGACCCTGCCCAATAACCCGAACCCCTACACCAACAACATCCGCTCGATCACGAAGCTGGACGAGATCGACCCCTGGACGCTGCGCATCACCACGCGCGCGCCCGACCCGCTGGTCATCGGCCCGCTCGCCAGCGTGATCATCGTCTCGCACAAGGCAGCAGCCGGGGCGATGCCCGCCGACTTCCGCTCGGGCAAGGCGGCGATCGGCACCGGACCCTACAAGTTCGCCGCCTACGTCAACGACGAGCGGCTCGACCTCGTGCGCAACGACGGCTACTGGGGCGGCCGGCCGACCTGGGACAAGGTCAGCTTCCGCATCATCTCCAAGGATTCCTCGCGCGTCGCGGCCCTGCTGGCGGGCGACGTCGACGTCATCGACTTCGTGCCGACGACCGAGATCCCGACCTTGGAGAAGAGCCCGCGCACGGCGGTGTTCTCGGGCCCGTCCGACCGGCTGATGTTCCTCATGCTTGACGTCGGCCGGTCGCCCACGCCCTATGCCGTCGGGGCCGACGGCAAGCCGCTCGACCCGAACCCGATGCGTGACATCCGCGTGCGCCGCGCGATGGCGATGGCGGTCGACCGCGACGCCATCCTGAAGCGCGTCATGGAGGGCGCGGCGGGGCCGACCTGGCAGATGGTGCCGGAAGGCGTGATCGGTTTCGATCCGACCATCGCGAAGCCGCCGGCCGATCCTGCGGGCGCGCGTCGGCTGCTCGCCGAGGCCGGCTATCCCAACGGCTTCGGCCTGACGGTGCATTGCTCCAACAATCGCTACGTCAACGATGGTCAGCTCTGCCAGGCGATCGGGCAGATGATGGCGCGCATCGGCATCAAGACCGAAGTGGTCGCCATGCCGCTCAACGTCTTCTTTCCGCGTATCACGGCGCCGAAGTCGGAGTTCAGCCTGATCCTGTTCGGCTGGGGCAACAGCGCCACGGCGGCCGACTTCCTGACCGCCATCCTGCACACCTACGACCGCGACAAGCGCCGCGGCCATGCCAACCGCGCCTATTTCTCCGATCCGGCCTACGACCAGATGGTCGAGGACGCGGTTACCGAGATGGACGCGACGGTGCGCGAGCAGAAGATGCGCAAGGCGGTGCGCTACATCACCGAGCAGTACGCGACCATTCCGCTGCACGTGCAGTTCACCGTGCTGGCCGCGCGCAAGGGCCTTGTCGTTTCGCCCCGGCGTGACGAGATGACGTTGGCGGAGGAAGTGAAGCCGGCCAACTGACATGCGTGCGCTCGTCGCTGCGTTTCTGGCCTTGCTTCTGGCGGCGGGCGTGGCACGCGCCGACGAGCGGCCGCGCCCGAGCTTCGACTGTGAGAAGGCGAAGGCGCCGATCGAGGTGCTGATCTGCACCGACGCCGCGCTGGCCGCGCTCGACGAGGCGCTCGGCCGGGCGTTCCAGGCGCGTCGATCGGCGGCGAGCGGCGCCGCGCGCGACAAGCTGGTCGGCGAGCAGCGCGCGTGGCTGGGCCAGCGGACGAAGGGCTGCGCCCTGCCGGCCGACGCGGAGAACGACTTGGCCGGACGCTGGCGCGCCCTGCCGTGCCTGATCGGGCTCTATCGCGAGCGGGTGGCGGCGCTCGGCGGCGCGGCGCCGGCGCTGCCGACGCCGGGCGCGGACTCCGATCTCCATCCGTTCTGCCTTGAGCCGTTCTGGAGCGTCGCCGGCGGCGACCGCAAGTCCATGAGCGAGGTCGACCTCGCGCTCTGTCGACGCGGCACCGCGCATATCCCGATCGAGCGCAACGCGGCCGTGCGTTTCGCCGACCGGCTCGATCTGCGGGTCGGGCCGTCGGGCTATTTCGGCTACCGGCCGGTTGGGACGCTCGACGGTGGCGCGGAGGTCTATGCGCTCTTCGAGAACGGCGGCGGGACGGGCCAGTTCAGCGCGCTGATCGCGCTCACGCGCGCGGGCGAGCGCCTGCGCGCGGGCAAAGTGGTCGGCTTCGGCGATCGCTGCAACGGCGGGCTCGGCGACGCCACCATGGCCGGACCGCGCACCGTGCGGGCCGAGGGCCGGGTGACCGTCGCGGCGCTCGCCGACCTCGCCGCGACGGCGCGCGAGATCGTCGACGGGAAGAAGCCGACGGAGCCGGCGCCGAAGGAGAACCTGGCCGACTGCGCGGTCTGCTGCGCGGCCGCCGCCCTACTGGATACCGACATGATCTCAGGCCGGCATGAGCTGGCCGGCGCGGTGATAGATGAGGACGTGCCGGCCGAGAGCTGTTTCTCGGGCGTGGTGAAGGCGCTCGCGCCCAAGCCGCCCGCGATCCTCGGCGTCGCGCAGTTGGCGCGGCTCGATCGCGACTATCGGCAGCGCTGCGCCAAGCGCTGAATCATCAGACCTCGAACAGCCGCCCCCAGCGCGGCAGCTTGTCCTGAACGCCGGCGAGCCTGAGCGCGTGCCAGGCCATTGCGTGGTTCGACGAGGTCACCGGCTTGCCGAGTTCGCGTTCGAGGTCGGCGGCGATCTCGGCGACGCGCAAGCTGGTGCAGGAGACGAACACGCCCTCGACAGAGGGTTCGCGGCCGAGCTCGAGCGCGGCGCGCCTGATCGAGGCGGCGTCGATGCGGGCCACCTCGTTGTCGTTCTCGTGGCTGTAGGAGCCCATCACCGGCACCTCCAGTCCGCGGCCGACGATGAAGTCGCGCATCATGTGGTTGATGCTGGCGACATAGGGCGTCAGCAGCGCGATGCGCCGGACGCCGAGCGCGCCGAACCCGGCGACCGCGGCCGTGACCGGCGTCGTGCAGGCCACGCCCGGCCGGGCCTCGCGGATGCGGGCGAACACGCCCTCCTCGCCGATCACGATGGTGGCGGAGGTGCAGCCGAAGGCGACCACGTCGAGGCGCTCGCCCGGGCGGATGACCGCGGTCATGGCGGCGATGTCGCGCTCCATCTCCTTCAGCGTCTCGGGCGTGATCGAGGCCGAGTTCATGATCCGGCTGTGATAGAGCCCGACGCCGTCCAGCGTCATGATGCGCCGCCACTCGTGCTCGATCGTGTGGTCGGTCGCGAGCACGACGAGCCCGATCGCCGCGCGGGCCGGGATGCCGGCATCGAGCGTGAACGGCATGCCGGTCTTGTCGACCATCAGGGGGGCGCGGCGCATGCGATCGAGAACCTCGCTCATTGTCCGATCCTTTCCATCACACGGCCTCGGCGCCGAGGCCGGTCATGTCGATATCGGGCGCGCGGCCGTCGATCAGCTGGGCGAGCAGGCGTGCCGAGCCCGAGGCCATGGTCCAGCCCATGTGGCCGTGGCCGGTGTTGAGATAGAGATTGGCGATGCGCGAGCGCCCGATGATCGGCGTGCCCTCCGGCGTCATCGGCCGGAGGCCGGCCCAGTAGCGTGGGCGCTCCCAGTCGCCGGCGTTGGGGAAGAGCTCGCGCGCCACGGCCAGCATGGTGCGGTAGTCCTCCGGCTTGTGCGAACGGTCGTAGCCGGCGAACTCGGCGGTCGCGGTCAGGCGCAGCCGGTCGCCGAAGCGCGCATAGGCGACGAGATTGCTCTCGTCGACGCCGCCGATCGTGGGCGGCTGGTGCCCGGTTTCGATCGGCAAGGTCACCGAGTAGCCCTTGACGGGATAGACCGGGATGTCGAGGCCGAGCGTGCGCCCGACGCCGGCGCTCTGGCAGCCGAGCGCGAGCACGTAGAGATCGGCCGTGAGATCGCCCTGGTCGGTCACCACTCGCGCGACCCGGCCGTCCTCGTCCTCGATCGCCCGTATGGTCGTGCCGTAGAGGAAGCGCACCTGGCGGGCGGCGCAGGCCTCGGCCAGACGCACGGTGAAGAGATTGGCGTCGCCGCTCTCGTCGGATGGCGCGAAGATCGCGCCGGCGATGCGCCCGCTCGCCGAAGCCAGCGCCGGATCGGCCGCCACCGTCTGCGCGCGGTCGAGCACGCGCAGCTCGAGCCCGTTGTCGGTGAGCACGCGCATGTTGACGGCAGCGGCGTCGAGCGCCGCCTGCTCGCGATAGAGATAGAGCAGGCCGCCGGTCACACCGTCATAGGCGACGCCGCTCTCGCTCGCGACCTCGTGCAGCGCCTTCTGCGAATAGAGGCAGAGCCTGACCTTGCGCGCGGTGTTCACGCGCACCCGGCCGATCGGGCAGTTGGCGAGGAACTTCATGCCCCAGCGCCAGAGATCGGGGTCGAGGAACTTGCGCATGCGGAACGCCTGGTCGTCGCGCCACAGCGACTTCAGCAGGATCTTCGGCGCACGCGGCGAGGCCCAGGTATAGGCGTGGCCGGGCGCCACCAGCCCCGCGTTGGCGAAGCTGGTCTCCTCGGCCGCGCCCGGATGGCGCTCGACCACGGTCACCTCGTGGCCGGCCTTGGCAAGATACCAGGCGCTGGTCACGCCGACCACGCCCGCGCCCATGACGACGATCTTCATCGGCGCCGATGATCGGGCGCGGCCGCGCGGCCGTCAACGCGGCCGATCGGCGCCCGGGGCTGGCTCGGGGTGCCGCGGCGGCGTCGGCTCGACGATGCTGTCGGCGATCATCGCCTGCACCGAGCGGTCGGCGTTCACGTCCTCCGGCCGGGTTCCCCAGCCGGCGCCGAATACCGGGTGCCAGCGCTGGCGGAACCGCTCGAAATCGCGGTCGGCCTGCCCGGGCACGTGCTTGGAGGGCGCCATGCCGCCGATCGTGTCGAGCGGATGGGAATGGACGAGGGCCGCGCGGCACAGCTCGCATCGGCCGCCGGCCTCCCACACGCGCAGGCCCAGGTCCGGGTCCGCCCAGCCGGTGCGGTATTCCGGCCGGTACCAGCCGCCCACCCGCGCGATCGCCCGCCGCGACATGACGGGGACGTAGGGATAGTAGCGGCCATAGACCGTGCCGACCACGTCGTGGCGGTTGTGCACGATCCAGCGCAGCCCGGCGGCGAATGGGAAGTGGTCGCGCTCGCGCCGGCGCACGAACGCGGCCGCCAGGTCGAGGGCGCCCGGCGCCGGCAGCAGGTCGTCGGAGAGCTCGACCACCATCTCGCCGCTGGCCGCCGCGGCCGCCATGCCGCCGGCCGCGCCGACGCCCTGGGGGCTCTCCTCGCAGATCCACGTGATGTCGCGCCCCGATACCCGGAACGGCGCGACGACGACGATCTCGAG
>SXGR01495986.1_pt1 | contig 10543 bp, 9 predicted proteins | sample 3174711 | NCBI WGS metagenome assembly SXGR01 (sample SAMN11356860, study PRJNA531348) | freshwater metagenome | isolation source: freshwater sample F1-60 | place: China: Fuxian Lake, Yuxi | collected 2017-12-25 | reverse complement strand
TCGCTGCTGGTGGCCGACGAGCCGTCCACGGCGCTAGACTCCACGGTGCAGGCGCAGGTGATCGACCTGGTTCGGATGCTGCAGGCCGAGAATGGCATGAGCCTCCTGCTGATCACGCACGACCTGGCGATGGCGGCCGAGGTTTGCGATCGCGCGGTGGTCATGTACGCCGGATACGTGGTCGAAGACGTGCCGATGGCCGAACTGCTGCGCCGGCCGCGCCACCCGTACGCCGCCGCACTGCTCGGGTCCCTGCCGCGGCTTGACGCGCCGGCGGGCGAACCGCTGGAAGCGATCGAGGGCGAGCCTGCGTCGGCACTGGGCCATTTTGCGTGCTGTCCGTTCATGCAGCGTTGCCGCCATGCAGACCCGCGCTGCGATGGCGCAGTTCCAGCCCTGCAAGCCGTCACAGCTTTGCATTCCTCGCGCTGCGTCCACCATGCCCGGATGGGACAGATGGAATCGCCATGACAGGCCCGGTGCTGGAATTGCGCGACATCACCAAGCGGTTCGGCTCGCGGCGGCGGCCGATCTGGGCGCTCGCCGGCATCAGCCTGCACCTGAACGCCGCAGAGACGCTTGGCATCGTCGGAGAGTCCGGCAGCGGCAAATCGACCGCAGCACGCATCGCGGTCGGACTGGAGTCGCCGACCGAGGGCTGCGCTACCGTCATGGGCCGCCCGATCGGCGAGAGCTCCGGCAAGGGCCTGGTCCAGATGGTGTTCCAGGATCCGTCGTCCTCGCTCAATCCGCTGATGCGCATCCAGGCGACCGTACGAGAACCACTCGACGCCATCAGCGGCGAACCCGAAGGATCCCGCGACGCCCGCGCACGGGCGTCGCTCGAGAAGGTGGGGCTCGGCGGGCACACTGGCGGGCAGTTCCCGGGTGCGCTGTCGGGAGGACAAAAACAGCGCGTTTCCATTGCACGCGCGCTGAGTTCGCTGCCCCCGATCATCGTCTGCGACGAGGCTGTCACGGCGCTCGATGTGTCGATCCGCGCGCAGATACTGAATCTGCTGCGCCGCGTGCAGGATAAGCACGGCACCGCGTGCCTCTTCATCTCCCACGACCTGTCCACCGTCGCCTACATGAGCAATCGCATCGCCATCATGTACCGTGGCAAGATCGTCGAGACGGGAGCGACTCGCCAGATCCTGAAAACACCTGCGCATCCCTATACCTACGCGCTCCTTAGCGCGGTGCCGCAGTTGCAGCAAGGGCGTCACGTCCGGCCCCGCATCCGGCTGTCCGGGGATCCGCCGAGCGCGATGGAGCAGTCCAGCGGCTGCGTGTTCCATTCGCGCTGCCCGATGGCCGACGACCGTTGCCGCGCCGAAGAGCCGGCGTTGCAGTCGCTCGGCGAAGGGCACACGGCCGCCTGCCACTATGCCCCGGTGGACGCGTCGCGAATGGCGGCCCTGGCAACCGCGCGGAGGGCGGCATGATCCGCTATGTGCTTGGCCGCCTGGCCGTGCTGCCGTTCAGCCTGCTGGCGGTTTCGGTTCTCACGTTCTCGTTCCTGCACTTGGTGCCCGGTGATCCGGTGGACGCCCTGGGTGGCGAGAATCTAAGCGCCACCGAGTTGGCGCAACTGCGGCGCGAGATGGGGCTCGACCAGCCCGTCGTCGTCCAGTTCGGCTACTGGCTGGGCCATGTGCTGCAGGGCGACCTTGGCAAATCGATCCGCAGCAACAAGCCCGTGCGCGACGAAGTGTTGAGCCGGCTCGGGGTCAGTGTCGAACTGGCCCTGCTGGCGGTCTTCTTCGCGCTGCTGATCGGTATCCTGGGCGGCGCGATCGCCACGCGCTGGCGCGGGACCTGGGTGGACAGGGCGGTCATGATGGCGGCCACCCTTGGTATGTCGGTGCCAAACTATTTCGTCGCGACACTGTGCGTGTTGGTCGTCTCGCTCTACCTGCCGGACCTTGGTGTCGTGTCCTTCGTGGCGTTGGGCAACGGGCTGCTCGCCAACCTGCAATCCCTGTTCTTTCCGGCCCTGTCGCTCGCGACACTGTCCGGTTCCGCCTTCTGCCGCTATGTGCGCGGCGCCACCGAAGACATCGTCCGCAGCGCCGAATTCCTGCGCACCGCGCGCTCCAAGGGTGCCTCGGAGGCGCGCATCCTGTTTCGCCACATCGTTCCGAACGCGCTGGTGCCGCTGGCCACGGTAGCCGGGCTGCAGCTGGCCTACTTGATCGGGGGCACGGTCGTGATCGAGTCGATCTTTGCGCTCCCCGGGCTGGGACAGCTGCTGCTGGCCAGCATTGCCCAGCGCGACTATCCGGTGATCCAGGGCTGCGTGCTGCTGCAAGCCACGGTGTTCGTGATCATCAACCTGGTCATCGATCTGATCTATCCGCTGCTCGATCCCCGGGTGCAGCTGGTTCGGGGGGCACACTGACGATGGCCGCCGCGCCAACCACCAGGGACCCGCCCGGCGGATTCGCCAGGGCGTGGCGATTCCTTGCGTCCGACGCGTCGCTGGCCGTCGGCGCCGGCGCATTCATCGCGATAGCGCTCTTGCTGCTGTGCGGCGGCTGGTTGGTCGGCCTCGACCCGCAAAAGACCAGCCCGGATGTGTTGGCGGCGCCGTCCTTGGGCCACCTCCTGGGAACCGACAGCATCGGACGCGACATTCTTGCGCGCCTGGTGCTGGGGGCTCGCTCGTCGTTGTTCGTCGCGGTTGTCGCCACAGTGGTGACGATGCTGCTGGGAACGGCCATCGGCGTCACAGCGGGGTTCTTCGGGCGCTTCGTCGATTGGTTCTCGATGCGCGTCGTCGACGTGTTCCTGTCGATACCGCCGCTGTTGGTCGCCATCCCGCTCCTCGCGGCAATCGGGCCGAGCGTGGCGACGCTGGTAACGGTGCTGATCGTGACCTACGCGCCCCAGGTGGTGCGTGTCGTGCGGGCTTCGACCCTGCAGGCGGCGACGAGGCCGTTCGTGGATTCGGCGCGGATTTCTGGGGCCCACCCTTTTCGCATCATGTGCCGGCATATCGTTCCGAACATGCGCGGCGTGCTGATCGTGCAGGCCACGATCACGGTTGCGCACATGCTGCTGGTCGAGACCGTGCTGTCGGTCCTCGGCCTCGGCGTGCCGCCACCGGCGCCCAGTCTCGGCTTCATGGTCTCGGAGGGCCGGCAATGGATGGAGATCGCGCCCTGGACCGTGCTGGCCCCGGGGACGACCATCGTGGTCGCGGTGGCTGCCTTCACTTTCCTCGGGCAGGGCCTCGACGCCGCCCTGGCCAAGCGCACCTGAATCAAACCAGCGAAATTGCACACCATGAATGTCCGCATAGCCGTGATCCACTACAGCGCGACGGGTATGGTACACCAACTCGCCACTTCGCTGGCGCAGGGTGCCACCAGCGCGGGGGCCGAAGTCAGGCTGCGCCGGGTCGCCGAACTGGCGCCCCCTGAGGCCATTGCGGCGAACTCGAGATGGCAGGCGCACCGGGACCGGGAGAACGCGCCGGATGGTACGCAGCTGGCGACGCTCGACGACCTTGCCTGGGCCGACGGGATCGCGCTGGGTAGCCCGACGCGCTTCGGTGGTCCCGCGGCACAACTCAAGAACTTCCTCGACCAGACCGGCAGCCTGTGGTTCAAGGGTCTCCTTGCGAGCAAGGTGGTCACCGCGTTCACGTCGGCATCCACCGCGCATGGCGGGCTCGAATCCACGGTGCTCGCGATGCTCAACGTCGCCTACCACTGGGGCTCCATCATCATGCCGCTGGGTTATGGGCCGCCGGTCGTGAGCAAATCCACGGGCAATCCCTACGGTGCATCCTGGGTGTCGCGCAAGGGCAGCCTTCCGGACGATGACGCGCTGGCCGCAGCGAGCGCACAAGGCGCCCGCCTTGCCGAAGTGGCCGCCGCCCTGAGCGCCGCACAGCGGACGACGTCATGACGACGGAGTGGATAGAGGCCAGCACACGGCACGGGGTGCGCAAGCCATTCAGGCCGGATTCCAGCCTGCGCTTCGGGTTGTTCTGGCCCTATTCGCGCACGCCAATCCCGTCAGCCCTCGTGGCGCAGCGCAATCCGGACGTGATGGATCTGGGCAATCATGTGCGACTGGCTCGCGAAGTGGAAAAGGCGGGTCTCGATTTCGTCCTTCTTCCGGACGGCTACGCTTCGGGTTCGGACGACGCATCCGACATCGGCTTCCAGGACCCCTCGACACACGGTGTGTTGTGGGCCCTGCCACTGATCCTCGCGACCGAGCGCCTGGGTGTCCTGTCCACAATTCACACCACTTTCGTGCATCCGGTCCAGATCGCCCGTTTTGGCGGCCACCTCGACCAACTCAGCGGCGGGCGCTGGGGCTGGAACGTGGTCGCGGGCAACCGGCCGGTCGAGGCGCGGTTGTTCGGCTTCGATGATGTTCCCGACCACGACGTGCGGTATGACATGGCCGACGAGGTGGTGCGGGTGGTCGACCAGTTGTGGGCCAATCCGCGTGCCATTGACCACGATGGTACGCATTTCCATGTCCATGGCCGCATGCGGGGCCCGCGCCCGATGGCCCGACCATTGCTCGTGAGCGCTGCGTCGTCGGCACGCGGGCGTGGTTTCGCGGCGGCATATTGCGAATACCTGTTTGCCTCCATCACCAAGCCCGCCGACTTGGTGGAGATCCGGGCCGACCTCGCCAGCAAGTCGGCGTCGATCGGCAAGACGCCTCCCCCGGTGCTGCTGTTCGCGACTGTGCATGTTCGGGAGGAGCCAGGCGTCGCGGTGCGCGAGTGGGAGGAGATCGAGCAATCATTGCACCCATCGGCACAGAAGGCGTGGGCCGCGCAACTTTCCAAGGCCACGCACGGTGGCAAGCTGAACCGCGACTACCCGGTGATGCTGGGCACCCCGAAGGAGGTGGCCGACCAGATCATCGACTTGCAGCGCCAGACCGGACTGTCCGGTTTTGTATTGCGCATGCCATTTTGGGCTCCGCACGAAGCACAACTGCTGGGCCTGGTGCTGGCTGAACTCGGGCGCGCTGGCCATTGGAGCCCCCCGTCAGCGCGCGACTGGTCCTGGTGAGCGCGACGGTGCTGGGAAGTTCCATGGAAATCACGACACCACTCGCACCTGGCCGGCCTCCTTGCGCGCCCAACGCGTCGCGCTTCGATGCCTGTCCGGGCATACTTTGCCATATCACTTTTGAGGCGTCCGATGCCCACTAAGAAGCTTCACATGGCGTGGTTCGGCATCGCCGGGCCCGGTGGTTCGGCGGGCGACTGGAAACGTACCGTCGATGGATATGACTGGCGCCATCCGGAAATCTACCAGGACATCGCCCGCGTCTGCGAGCGGGCCAAGTTCGATCTGATGCTCTTTGCCGATCAGTACGGGATACCGCAGGTGTATGGCGGTAACTGGGATCACCCGCTGAAGGCGGGCCTTTGGTCGCCGTCGCACGATCCATTGCCGATTCTCGGTGCGTTGTCCGCTTGCACCAGCAAGATCGGCCTGGTGGCAACCTTCTCGACCACGTTTTTTCCGCCCTATCTCCTGGCCCGGTTGCTGGCCTCGCTGGACCATTTCAGCCGCGGTCGAATTGGCTGGAATGTCGTGACCTCCACCAAGAAGAGCGCGGCACTTTCATTCGGAATGGACGATCTCGTCGAGCACGACGAGCGCTACAACATCGCCGACGAGTACCTTGCCTTGTGCAACGCGCTTTGGTCGAGTTGGGAACCCGACGCCCTGGTCATGGATCGCGACGCGGATATCTTCGCCGATCCGTCCAAGGTTCATACCGTCGACTTTCAGGGCAAGTATTTCAAGAGCCTGGGCGTCCTGAACGTGCCGTCATCTCCGCAAGGCCGACCGGTCATCGTGCAGGCAGGCGGGTCGCCGCGTGGCCAGCGGTTTGCCGCCGAGCACGCCGAGATGGTCATCATCAACAAGACCAGCGTAGAGGGCTTGAGGGACTACACCCGCTCCATGCGCGGGTTGCTGGTCCAGGCCGGGCGCGACCCCATGTCATGCAAGATCCTGTGTGGCGTGAGACCCGTGTTCGGCGAAACCGAATCGATTGCCAAAGAGAAATGGGAGGCGCTGGCCGCCGAGGCCACCGTCGAGACGGGCTTGGTCTCGTTGTCGGAACAGACCGGGATCGACATGTCGGCCTACGAACTGAACAGCCCCCTGCCAGCCGGTCTCAAGGGACCCGGCATGCAGTCAAAATTGCCCGAGCATTCGCGACATGGGCCGGTGACACTGCGCCAGATCGCGTTGAGCGAGGCCAGGCATGACAATTTCCCGATCTATGGCACGGCGGATCACATCGCCGACGTGCTGGAGCAGACGGCGATCGACGGCGACGCAGACGGTTTCTACCTGCGCGCCGGCCTGCACAATGTGGCCTACCTGATCGAATTTGTCGACAAGGTGGTACCCGTTTTGCAACGTAGGGGCCTGTTGCGCAAGGAGTACAGCGGTACTACATTGAGACATCACCTGTTCGAATACTGAAATTCATCGACTACTTCTGGAGGATCTTGATATGTACCACTTGACCTGGTTCCTGGGAAACGGATTCGGCATTCAGGCATGGAATCCTGCGGTTGACGGTCCGTGGACCGGCAACAACGAAACCGAATGGATGAAGGCCGATCTCTACATCGACCTGACTTCTTCCCTCGAGCGGGCTGGTTTCGACTACCTGCTGATTGAAGATACCTCACAACTCGACGACGGATTTCGCGGTTCGGCCGAGATGACTTTGCGGCTCGGCCTGTGGGCACCGAAGAGCGACCCGCTTCCCCTGGTTCCGATGTTGACCCAGCGCACGCGCCACCTCGGCATCGTCCCGACACTGTCGTCGACTTTCTATCCCCCGTATCTTTCGGCGCGACTTCTCACGACGCTCGACCATCTGACCGAAGGCCGGGTCGGATTCAATCTGGTGACGTCGGGGGCCGACCTGTCCGCCATGAACTATGGAATGGCGGCGTTGCCGCCAAAGGAGCTGCGCTACAAGCGCGCCACGGAATGGGTGCAGATCGTGCGACAGCTCCAGGACTCCTGGGAACCAGGAGCGGTATTGGCCGATGTCGATGGACGCCGCTATGCCGACCACACCAAGGTCCATCGGATCGACTTCAAGGGTGAATACTTCAGCTGCCGCGGCCCTCTCAACACCATACCGGGTCCACAACGCATTGTGCCGATGGTCGAAGCGGGCAACTCCCCGGACGGTCGAAACCTGGCGGCACGGTACGCCGATTCCATGATCGCCTCGGTCAACAGCGTAGAGGCCATGAAGGCGTTTCGAGCGGACATGCACCGGCGGCTGGCCGAACATGGTCGCAAGCCGTCGGATCTCAAGATCATGTACCTGGCCTCGCCCGTCATTGGCGCCACCGACGAGGATGCGCATCGTCAGGTCGAAGCGACCAAGGCGGCGCGTTGGTCCCCAGACGCGATCGAATACATGCTCTGGTACGTGGAGCACATTACCGGTGTCGATCTCAGCAACATCGACCTGGAGACACCGGTACCGCAAGTGATCGCCGAACTGGAGCGTTCGGGACGCATCCAGACGGCGATCCACAACATCTTCGGCGGGCAGGAAAGCAAGACCTTGCGTGAGGTCATGGCCACACGAAGCTATTCGCGTGATCTCGGTTTGATTGGATCGCCATCCACGGTTGCCGCAAAGATGGATGAGCTGATGCAAGAGGTTGGTGGCGATGGGTTCATGATCCACCTGCCGACGACCCGTCTGGCGATCGCTCAGATGTGCGATGGTGTGGCACCGATTCTCCGTCGCCGTGGATCCATCCGCAGCGGTTACGAGTTCCGGACGTTCAAGGAGAACCTTCAGGCGTTCTAGGCCGGGGGCCTCTTTCAGGCAGAGACAGGAACAAGCGTAAATTTCAGTGGCCCAATCATCCTTCATTCGGAGAATCATCATCATGAATCGCATTCTTTTGGCCTGGAGCCGGACCGTCTCCATTCTTCCGCCATCGCTGATCCTTGTCGGCGTGGGCCTCTTCGCCGGCTCCCAGGTGTTGGCGCAGGACTATCCTTCACGCCCGGTGAAAATCATCGTGCCGTTGGCGGCCGGGGGGCCCACCGATGTCACGGCGAGACGCATTGGTCTCGCGTTGCAGGAGCGCCTGGGTCAACCGGTGGTGATCGAAAACAGGACCGGCGCCGGGGCGGCAATAGGCATCGAGTTCGTCGCGCGCTCGAAGCCCGACGGATATACCTTGCTCATGGGAACCCCGTTCCTGGCCATCGGTGAATCCATTGCCAAGAATCTGCCCTACGACCGCAAGCGCGACTTGCTGCCGGTGGCGCTGGTGGAACGGGGTACTTTGGTGTTGGTGGTGTCACCAACGCTCCCGGTGAAGACCGTTGCCGAACTGGTGGCGTATGGAAAAGCAAATCCGGGCAAGCTTTCCTACGCGTCCGTCGGGCATGGCACGATCAGCCACATGACCATGGAGCTCTTCAAGTCGGTGACCGGCCTCGATATCACCAACGTACCCTACCGGGGAACTGGCCCCGCCATGGTTGCCGTCATGTCCGGTGAGGTGCAGATCACGGTGGATGCACTGACCACAGCCGGGCCTCAGATAGACGGGGGCAAGGTCCGCGCGCTGGCGGTCACCGCAGGCAGACGCGCGGCTGCGAGGCCAGACATACCCACCGTGGCGGAGAGCGGGTACCCGGGTTTTGACGCGACCTTCTGGGCCGGTCTATTGGTCCCGGCGGGCACTCCGGCAGACATCGTGGCGCGTTTGAACCGTGATGTGCGCGCCGCTCTGACAACCCAGGACATGCAGCAATGGTTTGCCAAGGTCGGTACCGAAGCCGGAGACATGTCACCAGACGGTTTCGCTCGATTCATCGACGATCAGGCCGTGCGTTATGCGTCGGCCGCCAAAGCGGCAGGCATCCAGCCGAAGGAGTGATTGCGGTTTGCGCGCCTTTGGATTTGCTCAAGAGGCGAGCGCGGGAAGTCACCCAATTTACAACGTGCCCCGGCCACACGGATGATGGCCGTGGGGCGGCACTTTGCCAATCAGGAGAACGCATGGGGATTGCAATTGACAAGAAGGTGCTGCGCGACGTCTTGGGAACGTTCGTGACAGGCGTGACGGTGATGACAACCCCGGATGCGCAAGGGCGCACACATGGCTGCACGGCAAACTCGTTCAGCTCCGTGTCGCTCGAGCCCCCACTGGTCCTCTGGAGCCAGGCACTCAATGCGCGCAGCTATGCGGCCTTTTCAGAATGTCAGCGCTTCGTGGTGAATATTCTCTCGGAGGAGCAGCGCTGGGTATCTCAGCGTTTTGCGAGTGCCATCGAGAACAAGTTCGATGGTGTTGACTGTGCCCCCGGAATAGATGGTTTGCCAGTTATACAGGGAGCATCGGCCTATCTCGAGTGTCGCAAGGTGGCCAACTATCCGGGAGGAGATCACTCGATTTTCATCGGTGAAGTCGAAAACCTGCACCGATCTGGACACCGCCCGTTGGCATTCGGCGGGGGCCGCTACATGCTCGCATTCCCGCACGAACTCAGCGCAAGCGACGGATCAGACTATGGACCGCAGACCGAAGCTCTTCGGGTCGGCAATGCCGCGTTGCCCGAAATCTGTTCGCAAATCAAGGTTTCTGTCGGTCTGAGCGTTTGGGGCAATCGCGGGCCGACGACAGTGCGTTATGAGCATCCAGTGGCGCACGTCTGGGACGAGCTCAAGGCAGGGCGTGTCCTGTCGCTCGTCCAAAGCGCGACTGGCTTGGTGTTCCTTGCCTATATGCCACGGGTTTCGACGAGCGCCATGGTCGAAGAAGAACTTCTCGCAGCGGCGTCGAACGAGAGCTCGGTCCATTCTGCGGAAAATGTGGAACGGCAGATCGAAGAAGTTCGTCAACGCGGAATGGCGCGTTTGCTGATCCATCGCAAGGTGCAGGGAAAGGACGTGGAGTTCGCCGGGTTTTCCGCACCTGTATTCGACCGTGCTGGCGCGATGGTGCTGAGCCTGACCGCCATATCGCCGGCATCGACCATCGATACCGATTGGTCCGGTCCGGTTCCGGCTTCGCTCGCGAACGAGGCCGCGAAGTTATCGCGACGTCTGGGTTATGCCGTGTCGACGCCGACAAGGCAATGACCCCGGGGCCCGGACCTGGGTCGGCCCTGCATGTTGGTCGGGATCAGCGTTCAGCGCAACGACTCTGACATGGCCGCTTTGGGGTCGTCAATATCGACACGCTGCGTGTGAAGGATGTCGGTACCGACAGTGTGTGGCTGATACCAAAGACTTGCCGGTTGGAAAGGCAAACATTTGCCGTTTCAAGCACTTCGGCGGCCAAAGTTTTGCCGGTACCGCGCGACACTCTCGATCCGGCTGAAATTGGGCGGGGCTCAGTTCGAACGAAACACCAAAATGCCACGGAAAAGAGAACATGACGGCCAAAATACTTCCCATTGGCTTGCAGATCTGCGCTCGCCATCGCATGGGCAACGCCAGCATTTGTTAATGAATTGTGGCCCCGGATGCGCATGCACGG
>SXGR01613016.1_pt1 | contig 10544 bp, 9 predicted proteins | sample 3174711 | NCBI WGS metagenome assembly SXGR01 (sample SAMN11356860, study PRJNA531348) | freshwater metagenome | isolation source: freshwater sample F1-60 | place: China: Fuxian Lake, Yuxi | collected 2017-12-25 | reverse complement strand
GTTTGTTTGCCAGTGCTATTGGTTTGTTATTGGGTTTTTGCGTGCATTTTGTGTTTGTTCAATTACTCGCTAGCTTAGTAGAAACAGCTTTACCTGCCGCAACTTGGTGGCCTGTTATCTATGGATTAGCCACAGGATTGACCTTGTTGTTAGCCTTCGGATTGCCGCCCGTGTTGCAACTAGCAAGCGTGCCTGCCTTACGCGTCATGCGTCGTGAATTGGGTGAACCAAAAGCAGTCACTTGGGTTGTAAGTGCTATGGGCTTATTAGGCTTTGCCGTTTTGTTGGTAGTAGCCAGCCGAGACTTGAAGTTGGGCTTGATGGTGGTCGGTGGTTTTGCTGGCGCGGTATTGGTGTTTGCTGGCATGGCATGGCTGGCTGTGAAGTTATTGCGCATAAGTGTGACCGAGGGTAAATCACCGGCTTGGTTAATGTTGGCTACTCGACAAATTAGTGCACGGCCCGCTTACGCCATGGTGCAGGTCAGTGCATTGGCAGTTGGTTTGCTGGCATTGGCATTATTGGTATTGTTGCGGACCGATTTAATCAGTAGCTGGCGCAACGCAACGCCAGCGAATGCGCCCAATCGTTTCGTGATTAATATCCAACCGGCGCAATCGCAAGCGTTTTTAGATGCATTGAAACAAGCGAATGTGAACAACTTCGATTGGTACCCTATGGTGCGCGGACGTTTGGTCGCAGTAAATAGCCAGGGCGTCAGCGCCGAAGACTATGCAGAGGAACGCGCTAAGCGCTTCGTTGACCGTGAATTTAATTTGACTTTCAGCGACACACTGCCTGTGAATAACCCTATCGTTTCTGGCGAGTGGCAACCCGAAGAGCCCAACGCAATGAGCGTAGACGAGTTACTAGCCAAAACTCTTGGCCTGAAACTGGGGGATGTATTGCGCTTTGATATCGCAGGCCTCTTGTATGAGTCGCGCATCACCTCCATAAGGCATGTCGATTGGCCATCGATGCGCGTGAACTTCTTTGTCATCATTCCACGCAAACAAATGGACGATGTCCCCACTACTTACATTGCATCGTTTCGCGCGCCAGAAGTTCAGGGGTTTGATAATAACTTGCTCAAGCAGTTCCCCAATGTCACCAATGTCGATATGGGCGCAGCATTACAACAAGTTCAGGGCGTGTTGGAGCAAGTGGTGGGCGCTGTGGAGTTTTTATTCTTATTCACATTGGCTACTGGCTTAGTGGTGTTGTTTGCTGCAGTCACAGCAACGCGCGAAGAGCGGGCGCGTGAATATGCCGTGTTGCGTGCCTTGGGTGCATCGAACCGTTTGTTGGCGCAAGTGCAACGGGCCGAATTAGCCGGCGTGGGTGCCTTGGCTGGATTTTTATCAACCAGTGTGGCAGTTGCGATGGGTTGGGGTTTAGCACGCTACGCGTTTGAATTCAATTGGAACCCAAGCCCTTGGGTGCCTTTGATCGGTGCTGTGGTCGGTGCATTACTAGCCTTGGCAGCAGGCTGGTGGGGTTTGCGTGAGGTGCTGAGCCGACCTGTTGTGCAAACATTGCGCCAAGCGCAGTCGGTTTAAAAAGCAAGGGCAATCTGTTGTCAAAAATTAGCGATTAACTAGGTTGAGCTAATTAATTTACGCTGTGTATGGTTCAGCTTGGACCTAGAAGCACCACTAGCGCACCTCCGCCTCCATCTGAGGGCTTGGCTTGCACAAAAGCCAATACCTCATTTTTTTGTACCAACCAGCGTTGCACTTTGGATTTGAGAACAGGCTCTTTGCCAGGCGAGCCCAAACCTTTGCCGTGCACTACCCGCACGCAGCGCCATCCCATACGTTTGGCATCGCGAATAAATTGCCCCATGGCATTACGCGCTTCGTCGCTACGCAACCCATGTAAATCAATCTGCCCTTGGATGCTCCATTCTCCTTTGCGCAGTTTGCGTGTGACATCGGTGCCAATGCCGGGTCGCCTAAAACTTAGTTGATCGTCAGCGTCTAGCAGTGTGCTGATATCAAACTCGTCACTCATGCTTTCGTGCATCACAGCTTCATCGTCTAAGTCTTGTTGCAAAGGCCTAGGGGTGAGGCGCTGGGGAGGCGACCATACGCGCTCTTGATTAGCGATGGGCGCCACTTTGCCCACTGCGCGCGTAAATAAATTGCGCTCAGCTTCAGCGCGCTTTTCCGCGGCGATACGTGCTTGTTCTGCTAGTTCTTGTGCCTTAGCGTTGCTTGCTAATTTTTTACGCATGGCATCAAGATCTTGCAAAGACTTGGTTTTCATATCAATCCTTCCTCTGCCATCGACAAATATTTACCTTGCGCCACGATGATGTGGTCGCGTACGGTGACGTCAATGACTCCCAAGGCTTCTTGCATGGTTTTGGTGAGTTCCATATCTTCTTTGGATGGCCGCACTGATCCGCTGGGGTGGTTGTGTGCCAACACCACGCCATTGGCGCCAAGTATTAAAGCGGTCTTTGCTACCTCGCGTGGATACACCATGGCTTGCGACAGTGAGCCACGAAACATCGGCTGATAGGACAACAAGCGATTTTGGGCATCTAAAAAAAGCACGGCAAACACCTCATGTTTGAGTTGGGCTAACTCGAGTTGCAAATATTGGTTATCGCTTGAGCAAAACAGAGCGTATACCTGAGGCATGGAACCATTTCTAAAACAGGAGGGTGGGGGTACGGTGGGGTCTGCGCTGGCTGGAAATTTAAGGGGGTACCCACCTAAGCAACTAACTTAGACCGCCCGAAAAGTTGCCTGCACCGCAACAAAAGTAGAATGTAACTGGATAGAAAAACTCTGTCCAACGTTTGTCCAACTAACCCATCAGGATGTTGTTCAAATTACTTTTTGGTTTCTCCTAAGTCCTTGATTTAGCAGCTGTGCAGATTGCTTTATTAACTATCTACGATATGTGTAAAGCTGTGGACCGCGGGATGACGATGACGGATGTCAAGTTGCTGGAGAAACATGGGGGGAAGAGAGGGAGTTTTGTGGCGAAAGCCTAAGCAGCTAGCGTCTAATGTTTTTCGTTTGCCACATCGCCCACAACTTCACATACTTGTAATAAGTAGTCTGTGCATTCGATATCGACAACGCCAACCCATGCGCTCCGTCTAAAAACCCAGCGCGCAATACATAGGTTCTAAAAAACGCCCAAGCGCCGCGTGCAATCCCCTTGCCAATCGAACCACGTTCGCCGCGGCTAAACGCCTGTTGCGCAGCCGCACTCGAGTAAGCCTCTACCTTCGACAGTACTTGTGAAAAGTCTAGGTAGCTGTAATGCAGCAAATGGTTTTTGAGTTGGCCAATTTCGTCGGTGGTGATGACGCGCTCGTGAACCAAGTCATCTGAAAACTTCGCATTGCTTTTACGAAATAAACGTAAAACATAGTCAGGGCGCCAACCGCAATGTTGGATAAATTTGCCACAGTACCAAGACTTTCGCGGAATTTCATAGGCGCGGCAATGCTTTTCCTCAGAATGTAAGCGGCTGCCATCAGGTTGTGCTCGACCAATCAGCAGATTAATTTCTGCGGCCAACTCTGGCGACACTCGCTCGTCGGCATCAATCGACAAAATCCAAGGCTGTGAAGCCAGTGCTAAAGCACGGTTTTTTTGTGGGCCAAAGCCGGGCCAGTCATCGGGTTGTGCGACTTTGGCGCCAAATCTTTGGGCAATTGAAACAGTTGCATCACTACTGTGTGTGTCGACCACCACAATTTCATCGGCCAAGCCTTGTAGTGAGGCTAGGCAGTCTTCTAAGTTGCGCGCTTCGTTGCGCGTGATCAATATTGCAGAGAGCATGCTTGAGTTTAAGCGCAGCGCGGTGCTTGCTGTCTTAGCAGTCGATCGATAAATGCGCGCGCTATTTACGGGGGGCGATAGTTGGTAGTCGGCTTGCGAGTTTTTCAGCCTCTTGGGCATTACCGGAAAAGCGCAAACTCTCCACTGCACGCTCTACTCCACGCGGCTCGGGTGAATAGTGCAAAACGCGCATAGCCAGTTCGTAAGTTTGTTGTGCGTTTTCTTGCGTGATGCTTTGGGTCATCAGTCGTGCAAAGTCAACTTGGTTTTTAAACAACCAAGTTTGACTCGCTGCTTGCATAGGATTGTCGCGGTAAGCTGCATCGCGCATCTCTGGTTGTCTGTAGATTTGCGCCACACGGTTATAGTCCCAGGCCACAAATAAGCAACCCAAAAATAGTGCGCTACATACAAGCATAGGAAATATATGCTGCCGTGAGCCACTAAACGGGTCCGCTTCAACTGGCTCGCTTTGTGCCTGATCTGCAAATAAGCCCAAAGCCAAGCCAAGGGCTATTTGAAATGGCCCGTACCACAGCGGGTACTCCAACATGCTGTGTAAGCCAAGTACTAGCAACATTGCCAACCCTATGCACTGCACATTAGTCAGGGCATGCAGTTTGGCCTTTTTGTACATCCAATGCACAGCAAGTACACAAAAAAGCAATGCAAATGGGATTCCAAACTCTAAGGCTAGGTGTAGGGGAAGGTTGTGCGCGTTATCTAATAAATCGCAAAAGCGCTCGCTTTGGTAGTCGGTGCTGTAGTGGGCAAAGTCTGTTTCGCCCAAACCCCAACCTTGCCAAGGGTGTTGTGAGAGCATCTGCAGAGCATTAGTCCAGAGAGCACGTCTGCCACCGCAAGGCGCATAGTCTTGCGCTTGCCCCGCAACCCGCAACAACAAACTCGCGCCCATCACACCATTGAGTTGCAGCGCAACCCACGGCAGAACCAACGACCATAAGATGACCAACAGCGGTGCTCCTATCGGAAGTTGCATCAAAGCCCGATGGGTATTTTTGCGTTCTTTCAAGGCCCACAACGTGGCCAATGCAAACACTAACAACCATTGCACGGCGCCTGTGCGTGATACCGAACAAGCCAACCCTGCTGCCAGTAAAGCAAGCGCACACCACGCTGTTGCCAAATAGCGCTTAGATATGTTGCGCTCCGCCGCTAACATGCCAAGTAAAGCCACTAAGCCAATACTGGTGAGCGAGGCAAATTGATTACGTTGCCGCAAATTGGCAAATGCGTCCCCCATGTGCGGTTGGTTGACCCATGGTGCAAATTCGCGCGCTATGTTTAGATATTGCAATATTGCTAAAACGCTACTTACTAAGGCCGCAAGTAACCAGGTTGCCAACAACCAATGCAGTAATCCATTTGAGGGATTGGCAGCGCGCTTACCAATTTGCGTAGCAATCCAAATGCAGGCAATGGCTGCAACGACTCCAAGCGTCAGCGCTCGATCGATGACTGCAGGCACTGTCAGCGCAGACACCAAAAACCACGCACCCAATAGCAGGACCCATTTATTTTGAAAAACGGCCTGGCGTACGCGAATAAAAAAAATAATTACCGTAGGGCTAAGCTCTTTCCCGTTCGTAACTACTTTTGTTGGCGCTAATGGTTGATTGCTTGATGTTATAAAAGCGGGGGCTTCATCTACCACTAGCAACAAAGCACACGCTACTAACATCCAACTCAAGAGCAATGGAACAACTGATGTCGAAGGCGCACTTGTAAATGGATTTAGCCAAGGCAGCATTAAGCAAACGACAAGAAGCAAGCGATTTGCTATAAGCGATGGACTTTTGAAAATCTGCATCGCTAGATTTTCTTGCAGAGCATGTTTTACAAGACCTTACTTACATTCACTCGGCACATATTTCCTATCAAGCGCGTCAGACGGCACGGCTACACCTGCAAATGTGGCGGCACCCTTAGACAAACACTTCCATTGCACATTGCCGTTGACGATCGGGCTAGCAGCATCGGGTGCGGGCAACGCTACGGGGCTAGCCACTGGCCCTGTGAAAGGCACTAACAGCAATTTGCCACCGCCTGCGGCCGGCGTTGTCGTGATTGTGATAGCGCCCGTGGCGGGTGCAACATCTATCACGCTGATGTTGTTGGTAGCGCCACTCCATGCGTAGTCAGCTTTGTAGTTGTTTGCTGTGGTGGCAACGTTGCCGTTGCTCACAACATCCATGACCGTGGTTTTAGCGGTAGTTGCCAATGCCAAGCCTTCACTGACGCGCGCGCGAACAACATAGTCTTGGTACGCAGGCAAAGCAACGGACGCCAATATCCCAATGATGGCGATCACGATCATGATTTCAATCAAGGTGAAGCCTTTTTGTACGGGTTTTGTCATTTCTATCTCTCTACATAACGCCTACTGAAATAGACAGGCTCTTACTTTAAATGCTTGCTAAAGCTTTATTCATTCTAGAAACTATTGTTTTGTATTTGCGCTAGTGATGGGCACAAAAAAACGAGCGGTGGTTAAGCCGGTCGTTTGAATATTCGCAATAGAAACTAGGTAGTTTTGTCTTCCTGTGTTTCAGCTTTGGCATTCATCTGACGTCCCCACAAAATCACAATGACCGCGCCAGCAAGTGAGCATGCGTAGTGGAACCATGCGTTGTCAGCGACAAAGTCCTTGAGCATGACATCACTAGCAATCGTCTCGCCACCCACCCAGCCAATCAAGGCTGCACCAAAAGTAATGATGGCTGGGTAACGCTCCATTAACTTGATCATCATGGAACTGCCAAAGACAACCAATGGAATGCTGATAGCCAATCCAATAATCAACAAAGATTGGTTGCCCTTAGCTGCAGCCGCAACACCAATCACGTTGTCTAAGCTCATGACCACATCAGCAATCAAAATGGTACGCACCGCAGACATGAGATTGACTTGCTCTTTGGATTCGGCATCGCTCTCTTCTTCGTTGGCTAAAAGTTGTGCGCCAATCCACAACAACAGCAATCCGCCCACAATTTGCAAGCATTTCAGGGCAATCAGCCATGCGGCGATGATGGTCAAGCCAATGCGCAAGACTAATGCAGCGCCTGATCCAAGAAGAATGGCTTTGCGTTGTTGCTCAGGAGGCAAACCGCGTGCAGCCAAAGCGATCACGACAGCGTTATCGCCTGAGAGAAGGATGTTGATCCAGATGATTTTCAACAAACCTACCCAAAACTCAGGGTTCTTAAAGCTTTGAAAGAATTCCATATGCTCTCTTGTAGTAATTTTTATAAAGAACTAAAAGTATAACGAGCCCGACCAAGCGGGCTCATTAGTATTAACCGATAGGAAAAAAGTTAAGTTACTTCAATTGCGCTTTGAGTAACTTACCTAATTCCGAAGGGTTACGTGTGACGATGAAGCCACACTCTTCCATGATGGCGAGCTTGGCGTCAGCTGTATCTGCGCCGCCAGAGATCAACGCACCCGCATGGCCCATGCGCTTGCCGGGAGGTGCGGTGACACCTGCGATAAAACCGATAATGGGTTTTTTCATATTGGCTTTGCACCACTGAGCAGCATCAGCTTCGTCCGGTCCGCCGATTTCACCAATCATGATGACAGCGTCGGTGTCAGGATCGTCATTAAATGCTTGCATCACGTCGATGTGTTTCAAGCCATTGATTGGGTCGCCACCAATACCGACAGCGCTCGACTGGCCCAAACCTACTTCGGTCAACATGGCCACAGCTTCATAGGTCAAAGTGCCAGAACGCGAAACTACACCAATGCGTCCTTTGCGGTGGATGTGTCCAGGCATGATGCCGATTTTGATTTCGTCTGGTGTGATGAGGCCAGGGCAATTGGGACCTAGTAGCAAAGTCTTTTTCCCGCCTTTGGCTTCTTTGGCTTTCATTTTGTTGCGTACTTCCAGCATGTCTTTGACGGGAATTCCTTCGGTAATACAAATCGCCAAGTCGAGATCGGCTTCAACCGCTTCCCAAATTGCAGCAGCCGCGCCCGCTGGTGGCACATAAATCACAGATACCGTAGCGCCCGTGTTGTGTGCTGCCTCTTTCACCGACGCAAAAATGGGCACATCAAAAATCTTTTCGCCCGCCTTCTTAGGGTTGACGCCAGCAACGAAACAGTTTTTACCGTTTGCGTATTCAATGCATTTTTCAGTGTGGAACTGGCCTGTCTTGCCAGTGATACCTTGGGTAATGACCTTGGTGTTTTTATTGATGTAGATGGACATGTTTATTTCCTAATCACTTCACTGCAGCAACAATTTTTGTTGCGGCTTCGGCCATGGTGTCGGCAGAGATGATGGGCAAGCCTGATTCGGCCAACATTTTTTTGCCCAACTCGTCATTGGTGCCCTTCATGCGCACGACCAGCGGCACAGACAAATTCACCGCTTTACATGCAGTGATGACGCCATTGGCAATGGTGTCGCACTTCATGATGCCGCCAAAAATATTGACCAAGATGCCTTTGACATGCGGGTTCTTCAACATGATCTTGAAAGCTTCGGTCACTTTTTCTGCAGTCGCGCCACCACCAACGTCCAAGAAGTTGGCAGGCTCACCACCAAACAACTTGATGGTGTCCATCGTGGCCATCGCCAAACCAGCGCCGTTGACCAAGCAACCGATGTTGCCGTCTAAAGAGATGTAAGCGAGGTCAAACTTAGACGCCTCCACTTCAGCAGGATCTTCTTCGTCCAAGTCGCGATAGGCGACGATTTCTGGGTGGCGGAACAAAGCGTTGGCGTCAAAGTTGAACTTGGCGTCCAAGGCCATGACACTACCTTTGCTGTCGCGGTTCAATGGGTTGATCTCGACGAGAGACGCATCGGTATCCATGTAGCACTGGTAGAGTTTTTTGAAGATGTCCACGGCTTGAGCAGTGGAGTCTGCTGGCATGCCGATGGCGTCTGCAATCTTCTTGGCTTGTGCGTCCCCCAAACCGATCAATGGATCGATGAACTCGGTGATGATTATTTCTGGCGTGCTGTGCGCCACTTCTTCAATGTCCATGCCGCCCTCGCTAGAAGCGATAAAGGCAATCTTTTGGCTGGCACGGTCGGTCACGACCGACACGTAATATTCTTTGTGGATGTCTGCGCCATCTTCTATATAGAGACGACGCACTTTTTGGCCTTCAGGGCCGGTTTGGTGGGTTTTGAGCTGCATGCCCAAGATCTCACCAGCCAAACGTTTAACGTCGTAAATGGTTTTAGACACTTTCACGCCGCCGCCCTTGCCGCGTCCACCTGCGTGTATTTGGGCCTTCACCACCCAGACCGGGCCACCCAATTTTTGAGCGGCTTCCACCGCCTCTTGAACCGTAAACGCTGGAATGCCGCGGGGAACGGGCACACCAAATTGACGCAAGATTTCCTTGCCTTGGTACTCGTGAATCTTCATGAGATCTCTCTTGGAATCGTTGGTTGGATGGGGCTTTTATCGGCCCTCAATCGGGCAAACAGTGACTGTTTAATGAAGCGCCAGAACTGTATCATGCTGGTTTACCCCAAACTTTTGGCTGACTTACGGCTAAAAAGTCTGGTTTTGACAAGTTTTGCCCCTTTTTCGGGTTTTGACCACATGCCCAAAGTCTTTATCGATGGCGAAGCCGGCACCACCGGACTCCAAATACGCGAGCGTTTGGCACAAATGCCCAGCATCGAAGTCGTCAGCATTGATCCATCGTTACGCAAAGACCCGCAAGCCAAACGCGCTCTGATGGGCGAAGTAGACATGGTCATCCTCTGCCTGCACGACGACGCGGCCCGCGAATCGGTCGACATGGTCGACAGCCTGAGCGGTAAACAACCCAAAATCATCGACGCCTCCACCGCGCATCGCGTGGCATCCGGTTGGGTTTACGGATTCCCCGAGTTGTCGAGTACCCAAGCCCAAGCCGTCAAAACCGCCCAGCGCGTAGCCAACCCTGGTTGCTACGCCACTGGCGCGATTGCTTTATTACGCCCCTTGGTAGATGCTGGCCTGATCCCCAAAGACTTCCCATTAGCCCTTCCTTGCGTAAGCGGCTATTCCGGTGGCGGCCGAACAATGATCGAAGACTACGAGGCTGGCAAAGCACCGCTGTTCGAAGCTTATGCGCTACAACTAGAGCACAAACATTTGCCTGAAATCGTGGCCTACACAGGTTTGACACGCAGGCCTATCTTTGTGCCATCGGTAGGTAACTTCAAGCAAGGCATGTTGGTGCAAGTTCCCTTGCACTTAGACAGTTTGCCTACGAAGCCTAAAGCTTCCGATTTACACGCTATCTTGCTCAAACACTATGCGAAAAGTCCAGAAGGTTTTGTAAAAGTTTTGCCTGCTACGGATAACGGCAAGCTTGACGCAACAGCTTTGAACGACACCAACGATTTAGAAATTCGTGTCTTTGGCAACGAGGCACATCGGCATGCCGTTCTGATTGCGCGTCTTGATAATCTTGGTAGAGGGGCTAGTGGGGCGGCTGTGCAGAATTTGCGGTTGATGTTGGGGGTTTAGTTTTTTTGCCTCTTGCTTATGGGCTTGATTACTTAGCCCATTGCAAAGTTAGCTTGTTTTTGGTTGTTGGCACTCGCTGCCCCAAGCGCTCACCTTGACGCGGGTTGTTTGTCGGCCCGCCTCATAAAAACTCTACGAACAGAGTTGGCTTATTTACGAAGCCCAATCGTGTTTAAGCCTCTGTGGAAGTTCAAAGTCAAAGCAGACGAACCACTCAACTCTTCACATT
>SXGR01659101.1_pt1 | contig 10545 bp, 6 predicted proteins | sample 3174711 | NCBI WGS metagenome assembly SXGR01 (sample SAMN11356860, study PRJNA531348) | freshwater metagenome | isolation source: freshwater sample F1-60 | place: China: Fuxian Lake, Yuxi | collected 2017-12-25 | reverse complement strand
GTGTACTTCTTCGCGATCGAGACCACTAGTCGCAGGTTCGCTTCGACCAGTTCCTTCTTGGCCTGCTCGGCCTGCGCTTCGCCCTCAAGAATGGTCCGCAGCATCAGCGTCAGGTCATCGGTCGACTGTTCCAGCTTCAGCGCCATGGCGCGAATTTCCTTGCGCAGCTCTTCCTTATGCTTGAGCAGGATCTTCTTTTCTTCCTCGCGCAGCTTCTTCTGCTTGCCCTTGGGTTCCAGCTTCTGATCGATCTGCCGGACTTCCTTCTGCTTCCACTGGATATCTTCGACGGCCGACTTCAGGCCCTCGATCAGCTGGCGCTTGACCAGTTCAGTGAATTCGATCTTCCGGATGGCACGTGCCGTGGCCACCTTCGCGCGCAGGATCTTCCAACGGGCCTTGCGGTATTTCCGCTTCTCGGCCTTGGGGACGTCGCCGATCTTTCCCTCAATCTTGACCGCGTTCTCCTGCGCCAGGCGTACGGCATCCAGCTGCTTCTCGAACTGTTTGCGCCGGCGTTCGAGTTTTTCGTCCGTGATCTCCTCTTCGTTGAAGACCGCCAGCTCGCGGATGGTACGTTCGCCCCGCTTGAGCTGCTCGCCCATCTCCACCACTTCCTTCGTTACCTTCGAGGTGCGGGAAATGAGCTTGATGACTGTGAGCTTGCCGCGTTCGATACGTTTGGCGATCGCCACTTCGCCCTCACGGGTGAGTAGCGGCACCGTACCCATCTCGCGCAGCTACATGCGCACCGGGTCGTTAGTCTTGTCGAGTGCGCCGGGCGTGAGGTCCAGATCGCTGCTGCCGCCGCCGCCCTCGGTTTCCTCGCCGCTGCCCTTCTCGTCGCGGTACGTCTTTTCAGAATCCACAATCTCGATGCCTGCCGCGCCAAACGCGCTGAACAGGTCGTCGAGTTCTTCAGCCGACGTCACATCGGCGGGCAACAGCTCGTTGATCTCCTCATAGAGCAGATAGCCCCTCTCTTTGCCCATGGCAATGAGCGCTTTGATTTCGTCGTACTTTTCCTCAATGGACAAGGTTTCTCTCCTGACGTCGCGTTAACCGTTCAAACTCTCGAGCCGCTGCAGCAGCTCCAACTTCCGTGCCCACAACTCCGCAAACTGCGGGTGGCTTCCCGTGCCCGATGATGCCTGCAGGCGATCGATCTGTTCCTGCACCTCGGACCGCTCCCGTTCCAATCGCCGCCGCTTCAGGGCGTTCACACACTGAGTCGGCGGCGCCGCCGCTTCGGTGCCCGCCGCGCGCGCCAACAGCGCCCGCTCGCCCTCGTTCAGGCGCTCCTGCAGGAGGTCGGGCAACACATCCGCCGGCATCTTGGCCAGGCTCTGCGCCATCAGAAACACCGGCGCCGACATCAGGCCATCTAAATCACCGGGCTCCAGGTGCGCCAGCGCCGCCAGTCCTTCCACCGGCTGATGCACCAGCGTCCACAACAACCCCTGCTCCGCGGCCAGCAAGCGGGCCGTTACCGGCACCGCGACGGCCGGCGCCTCGGTCTTCCGCTGCGCTGCGGCTTTCCGGATTTCATCCCGCACCACGGCTTCGGTGATGCGCGCCTTGTGCGCCAGCCGATCCGCGAACTGGTCACGCGCCGCCGCGTCGGGAATGGTCGCAGCCACCCGCAACATCTGCCCGATGAACATCCGCCGACCCTCGGGCCTGTTCAAATCGAGCCGCTCCGAAGCACGGTCTAGCAGAAACTCTAGATACGGCCGCGACGCCCTCAGGCGCTCGGTATAGGCGCGCCCGCCGGCCTTTCGGATGTACGTATCGGGGTCACTACCTTCCGGCAGCAGGGCTACATTGACCTGGAACCCTTCAGCCACAAGTAGCTCGGAAGACCGCACCGCTGCCCCCTGACCAGCCGCGTCCGGATCAAAACTCAGTACGATTTTCCCGGCAAACCGTTTTAGGAGCTTGGCCTGGGACACCGTCAACGCCGTACCGCTCGAGGCCACAACCGGAGTCATTCCAGCCTGCCAGACCTGAGCGAAGTCGAAGTAGCCTTCGACGAGCACACAGTAATTGTGCTTCCGAATGGCCCCTTTCGTCACGTCCAACCCGTACAAAGTCCGACCTTTTGTATAAATTGGGGTTTCTGGCGAATTCAGATACTTGGGCACCTGCCCATCATCCAAGGCTCGGCCGCCAAAACCAATCAGCGCGCCGGTATCCCGGCGGATCGGGATCATCAGCCGATGCCGAAACCGGTCCGCCACTCTCCCGTTCTCTCGCTCCATGACCAGCCCGGTCTTGACTTGCAGGCCCAGGGGCACTTTTCTCCCGGCAAACAGGCTGTTGAGCGTGTCGCGCCCTGCCGCCGGGGCATATCCATACCCGAAAGTCGCGATGGTGGCCTCGGTCAGGCCGCGGGTTTCCAGCTCCCGCCGTGCCCGCGCGCCGGCCGGCCCGGCCAGCTGTTCCAGGTAAAAAACCTGGGCGTCTTCGTGCAGTTTGACCAGGGCCTCGCGTTCGGCTGATGCCACCCGGTCTTCCGACCCGTCCACGACCTCGGGGATGGTCATGCTCGCCCGCTGGGCCAGGTACCGGATGGCCTCAGGGAAGGTGATCTTCTGGTGCAGCTCCACGAACTTGACCACATCGCCTTTGGCGTCGCAGCCAAAACACTTGAAGAAGCCCTTGTCCTGGCTGACGGTGAAGGAGGCCGATTTCTCGGTGTGGAACGGGCACAGGCCCTTCCAGCTCGCGCCCGCCTTCTTCAGCGGCGTGACGTCGCCAATGATGGCGACGATATCGGTTTGGGCCTTGAGGTCGTCAAGGAAGGTCTGTGGAAAAAGGGCCATCAGTCCTTCAGCTCCACGATGGTCGCGCCCGCACCACCCTCGTTGTCAGGGGCGCGGGCGACGCTGGCCACCAGCGGGTGCTCGCGAAAGAACTTCGCCATCGCCTCGCGCAGCCGGCCGGTGCCGTGTCCGTGTACGACCCGCAGCCGCCGGGTGTCGCTGAGTAGCGCGGCGTCGAGGAATTTTTCCGCCGCGTCGGTGGCCTGGTCCACGGTCTTGCCGACGATCATGAGCTCGCGCACCGCACTCGCCAGATTCGACGGCGCAGGCGTGCGGACACCGCCGGTCGCTGGTGTCTCGGGTGTGGCCGATCGACTCGCCTGACGCAGACCGCGCCACACCACTTTCATCCGCTTACCTCGAATGTCCACCTCGGCAAGTTTGCCCGACACACCCGTCACGACGCCATTGGCCGCGAATGCGGGCACAAACACGCGGTCGCCCACGGCAGGTACGGTGGAGAGCGCGGGACTGGTGTCACTCGGGTCGGACGCGTCGCCGGCCTTCGCGAGCGACTCGAGCGCCGACCGTCCCTGCACGCGCAGTTGGCCGATCTCACCGGTCGACACGGGCGCGGTGCCGGTGGCGCCTCGCTGCTCGGCGTTGTGCACCAACGACTGCGCCTTGGTCTTGACCTGCGCGACAACGCGATCGATCTCGGCGCGCGCTTCGCGCAGCTTTTCGTTGACCCGATCATCCAGGCGCTTGCGCAGTACCGCCTCGCGTTCGGTCACCTGGGATTCGCGCGAGATCAGCGCCTGCCGGTCGTCGGCCACGCGCTGACGTTCATGCGCCACCGTCTGGCGCTCCTGATCCAGCGCCGCCAGTTCCTGATCGACACGGGCGAGGTGCGCCACCAACTGGCTTTCGCGGTTCGACCGGCGACTGCGCGCGGCCGCGATCACGGACGCGGGCATGCCGAGGCGCTCGGCAATTTCCAGCGCAAGGCTCCGGCCCGGCGCACCGTACACGAGCCGGAATGTGGGTGCGTACGTCTCAGGCACAAACCCCATCGCGGCCGCCACAATCCCGTCCGTTGTTGCCGCGTACGACTTCAACGCATCATCATGCGTCGTCGCCACGATGGTGGCGCCGCGCTGGCGGAAGTGTTCGATGACCGCAGCGCCCAGGGCGCCGCCTTCCACGGGGTCGGTGCCGCCACCGACCTCGTCGAGCAGGACCAGCGCGGGCAACACCAGCGCGCGCTCCATCTCGACGATGTGCGCAATGCGCGCAGAGAAAGTGGAGAGGCTGGCGGCGATGGACTGGTCGTCGCCGATGTCGGCGAAGATCGACGCGAACGGGGTCAGCGTACTGCCGGGGTCGACCGGAATATGGAGTCCGGCCTGTGCCATCAGCGGCAGCAGCCCTGCGGCCTTGAGGGCCACGGTCTTGCCTCCGGTGTTGGGCCCCGAGATCACGAGCGCGCGGACCGGCGGAGAGATGAGAAGGTCATTCGGGACAATAGAAGGACGGGCGTCGACCTGCGGAAAACTCGCGCCTGCGGAAAAGACGTCGGGTGTCTTTTCCGGTTCTGCGAGTTTTCCACAAGTCGACACCCGTCCCCCCAGCAGAGGGTGCCGCGCGCCGCGCAGTTCGAGGCGCCCGTCGGTGGAGAGCGCCGGTGCGATGGCGTGCATGTGCGCGGCGAGGCGCGCCTTGGCCTGCAGCAGGTCCAGCTCGCTGGCCACGTGCAGCGTGGCGTCGAGTTCGTCGGCGCGCGATCGATATCTATCCGTGAGCTCAAGTAGGATGCGGTACACCTCCGCCTTTTCCCGATCGGACAGCGCCACAATTTCGTTGTTGGTCTGGACCGTCGCGATCGGTTCCAGGTAGAGGCTCGCGCCGCTGGAGGAACTGCCGTGGACGATGCCGGGGATGGCGCCCTGGTGTTCGGCCCGCACCACGAGTACATATCGTCCGCCGCGGTCGGCGACGATCTGGTCCTGCAGGTACTTGGCCGTGTCGCGGCCTCGGGTCAGTCGCTCCAGCGTGGTGCGCAGCTGTGCGCGTTGCCGGCGCAGCGAGTCGCGAATGGCGCGCAGGGCAGGACTCGCGTTGTCGGTGACATCCCCGGTTGGCGCGATGGCCCGCCGCGTGGCTGCCGCCTCGTCGGCAAATGAGGCGGCTGATGCCGCGACGCCCGCGAGCAGGGGCGCGGTGCTCCGCGCACGCCTGATGACGCCACACACGCGGTCCACTGAATCGACGAAGTCGGCCAGGCCAATCAGACCCAACGATTCGAGCGGTTGTCCCCCCACCTGCAGAGCGTCCAGAAGATCGAGCAGGCCCTCTGGCGCCGAGATGTCCATTCCGCTGCCGCTCGTCGTGAGGGCCACGGCCTCAGACGTGGCGTCAAGGCGATGTCGCACCTGGTCGGCGTCTGTGGATGGCTCAAGCGACAAGGCGCGGGCGCGGCCGAGCGGCGTCAACGTTTCGCGCGCCAGTGCCTCGCGAATGCGGTCGAACTCAAGCGCCGTCAGAACAGCAGGTTGCATGGGCAGGGTCCCAGGTCACCCGGGGAGCCTGCAATTATGGCACGGCCCGCAGTGGCCGGCACGCCCTTGCGGCTGAACGCCGCGTGGTGCGATGCTGACCGTCGACGACTTGATCCCGCGTCCCTCAGGAGCACCCCAATGGCCCGCTCGATTGCCCGTGTCCTCATCCTGTTTGTTGTCTTCACGTCTGCGGCGCTCGCGCAGAACCGTCGCGCGTTCACGCCTGCTGACTACGACCGCGCCACCAGGATGCTCGCACCTGCCCTGGCGGGACTCGTCGTGGGCGGCACCGTGAACGCGACCTGGCTGCCCGACGGCCGGTTCTCGTACCAGCAGACGACGCTGACTGGTACGGAGAATGTGGTGGTCGATCCAGCCAGGCGCACGCGCGATGTAGTAGCCACACCGCCGGCCGGCGGCCAGACGCCTCCGGCGGCGGCCGGACGCGGTCGTGGTGGCCGCGGCGGCATGCCGATCACTAACAAGACGTGCGGCCCGAACGTGACCGGTCTCACGGGCCCGCCTCCTGCGTCGATGTCCCCTGACGGGAGCAGGGCGCTCTTCATCTGTGATTGGAACCTTTGGGTGCATGACATCAAGACGGGGCAGGATCGCCAGCTCACGACGGACGGGGTGAAGGACTTTGGCTACGCCACCAGCAACGCCGGATGGACCACGAGTGCTGCGCCGTCGCTCTCGTGGTCGCCCGACGGCAAGAAGGTCGCGACGCAGCACCAGGACGAACGCGACGTCGGGGACATGTATTTGGTGCAGACGCCGGTGAACGGCGGACATCCCGTACTGAGAGCGTGGAAGTATCCGCTCGCGGGTGATCCGGTGGTGGCCATGATCACGCGCGTCATCATCGATGTGGACACGGGCAAGGTCACGCGCCTCCTGATGCCGCAAGACTTCCATCGCGCCATGGACGAGGACGATCTCGACATGTCCGAGTACCTCTGGAGCCCCGACAGTACGAAGCTTGGCCTTGTCTCCACTGATCGCTTCCACAAGAACTCCACAGCCAAGCTCGCCGACGTCACGACCGGGGAAGTGCGGACCCTCTTCACCGAAACAGAAAAGACGCACGTGCAGACCCGCGTGCAGTGGCGGATTCTCTGGAAGTCGAGCGAAGTCCTCTGGTACTCGCAGCGCGAAGACACCGCGCAGATGTACCTCTACGACCTGAACACGGGCCAGCTGAAGAATCGCATCACCAGCGGCGTGGGCCCGATCACGAATATCGTGCGCCTTGATGAAGCCACACGCACGATGTGGTACGAGGCGGTGGGCAAGGAGCCTGGGCAGGACCCGTACTACACGCACCTCTACAAGGTCGGGCTCGACGGCAAGAACAACGTGTCGCTGACACCAGACAACGGCACCCACACCGCCCAGATTTCACCCGACGGCAAGTACGTGATTGACACGTTCTCCCAGCCGGACATGGCTCCGGAGACGACGCTGCGCGACGGCGCCACGGGCGCGCTCATCATGCCGCTCGAGAAGGCCGATATTTCAAAGCTCCTCGTCACCGGCTGGAAGCCGCCGATGCAGATCAAGATGCGGTCCGCCGACGGCAAACACGACATTTACGGGGTGCTGTTCCGGCCGACCAACTTCGACCCGGCGAAGAAGTATCCGATCATCAACCAGGCCTACCCCGGACCGCAGTCGGGGAGCGTCGGATCTCGTGCCTTCACGGCCGCGCGCGGCGATCGGCAAGCCCTCGCCGAACTCGGTTTCGTTGTGGTGAGCATCGACGGCACCGGTACGCCGAACCGATCGAAGTCCTTTACTGACGCGTACTACGGTGCGATGGGACGCCACAACACGCTACCCGATCAGGTGGCCGGCATGAAGGAGCTGGCGGCGCGGTATCCGTGGATCGATATCGACAAGGCCGCGATGTGGGGCCACTCGGGCGGCGGGTTCATCACGGCCGGCGCGCTGCTGGTGGCGCCGTACAACGATTTCTTCAAGGTGGGCATCGCCGAGTCCGGCAACCACGATCAGCGCCAGTACGAAGACGATTGGGGCGAGCGGTACCAGGGGGCGCTCGTCAAGAACGCGGACGGCACCGACAGTTACACGATTGAGGCCAACCAGACCCATGCGGCCGGCCTCAAGGGCCGCCTGTTCCTGATTCACGGCACCATGGACAACAACGTGCCGCCGTACAACACGTATCTGGTGGCCGACGCCCTGGTCAAGGCGAACAAGGAATTCGACATGCTGATGATCCCGAACGCAGGGCACGGGTTTGCGGCCGGCAACTACGTGATGCGGCGGCGGTGGGATTACTTCGTAAGGCACCTGCTCGACGCCGAGCCCCCCAGGGACTACGTGGTGCCGCCGCCGCCGGGCGGGGGGCGAGGGGGCGGTGGATTCTGACGGTTTTGTCGGGCCGTTTCGTTTGACTCAGTGCCTGACACGTCCGTAAGATACAGGGTCATATCCTGCGACCAGGTTCCAGCCCATGCAGCCATACGAAACACTCATTCTCGTCGCGTATTTTTTTGTCCTCAGCATCCTGGGCATTTACGGATGGCACCGCTACTACCTGGTGTACGAGTACATGAAAAACAAGGACCGGGTCCCAGGGCCGCCGCCGCCCATGACCGACCTGCCGGTTGTGACCATCCAGCTCCCGATCTTTAATGAAATGTACGTGGCCGATCGGCTGATCGACTCGGTGTGCGAGATCGACTATCCGAAAGATCGGCTTGAGATTCAAGTACTCGATGATTCGACCGACGAGACGCGGGAGATCGCCGCGGAGGCCGTGGAGCGCCAGGCGGCGCTCGGATTTGATATCAAGTATCTGCACCGGACGAACCGCGTGGGGTACAAGGCGGGTGCCCTCGACGAAGCGTTGAAAGTGGCGCGCGGCGAGTTCGTGGCGATTTTCGACGCTGACTTCGTGCCCACCACCGACTTCCTGATGAAAACCGTCGGGTATTTCCAGGACCCCAAAGTGGCGCTCGTCCAGGCGCGCTGGGGACATATCAACCAGAACTACTCCCTACTCACGAAGATCCAGGCCATCCTGCTCGACGGCCACTTCGTGCTCGAACACGGCGGGCGGAATCGCGCCGGGTGTTTCTTCAACTTCAACGGCACGGCGGGTGTCTGGCGCCGCACCGCCATTGGCGATGCCGGCGGCTGGCAGCACGACACGCTCACGGAAGACCTTGACCTCAGCTACCGGGCGCAGTTGCGCGGCTGGCGTTTCTTGTTTCTGCCTCACCTGGTGACGCCGGCCGAAGTCCCGGTCGAGATGAATGCGTTCAAGTCGCAGCAGCATCGCTGGGCGAAGGGGAGCATCCAGACGTGCCGCAAGGTGTTGCCCGCGATTCTGGCCTCCGACCTGCCGCGTAAGGTGAAAATCGAGGCCTTCTTCCACCTCACCGCGAACTTTAACTACCTGCTGATGTGCTTGTTGTCGGTCCTGATGTTCCCGGCCATGGTTGTGCGCTACAACATGGGCTGGACCGAGATGCTGCTCATCGACGTGCCCCTGTTCTTTGTCGCCACGGCTTCGGTGTTCAATTTTTATCTGGTGTCACAACGCGAGCTGTATGCCGACTGGGCGACGCGCGTGAAGCACCTGCCCATCGTGATGGCCATCGGGATTGGGCTCGCGGTCAACAACACGAAAGCGGTCTTCGAGGCCCTGTTTGGAGCGCCCGGGGAATTCACCCGCACGGCGAAATACGGCATCTCGACCTCCAAAGATGGATGGCAGAACAAGAAATACCACCAGGCCATGTCGGTGCAGCCCATCATCGAGCTGGCGCTTGGCCTCTACTTTTCGGCAACGGTGATCTATGCGCTGGCCCACGGTATTTACGGCACCCTGCCGTTCCTTCTGCTGTTCCAGTTCGGCTTCCTGTATGTGGGGCTCACGTCGATCCTGCAGCAGCTCGGTGATGGTGTGATGGTGAAGGCGCCGAAGATCGCAGACTGAGGCAGCGGGGAACAGTCGGGATGGATCATGAGTACCGCTAGTGAAGTGAAGGCCAAGGCTGGCCTGGAAGATGTGGTCGCAGGCGAGTCGGCCATTTGTTATATCGATGGTGCTCGTGGCGTGTTGTCGTACTGCGGGTACGACATTCACGACCTTGCCGACCTGGACCACGGCGTCTCGTTCGAAGAGACCTGCTTCCTGCTTTGGCACCGCCGCCTGCCGAATCGGGCTGAATTGGGCGACCTGCAGACGCAACTCGACGCGGCGCGCCGGCTGCCCGAACCGATTCTGCGGGCCATGAAATCACTGCCGGCCGGAGACGGCATGGACGCGCTTCGCACGCTGACGTCCATGCTCGGTCACTACGACCAGGACGCCGCCGTCCACACGCCCCAGGCCAACTACCGCAAGGCCGTGCGCCTGACCGGCCAGACGGGCGCGCTTGTGGCCACGTGGGGCCGCGTGTCAGCCGGTGGCGGCGCGATCGACCCGGATCCCGCGCTTGGCCACGCGGCCAACTTCTTGTACATGCTCACCGGCACGCGTCCATCGGCGCTTGCCGCCCGTGCGCTCGACGTGTCGCTGGTGCTGCACGCCGACCACGAACTGAACGCATCCACGTTTGCGGCCCGCGTCTCTGCAGCCACGCTCACCGACCTGCACTCGGCCATCGTCGGAGCGATTGGCGCGCTCAAGGGGCCGCTGCACGGCGGCGCCAACGCCGAGGTCATGAAGATGCTGCTCGACATCGGCCAGTATGCCGGTGTGGAACGCGCCGGCGAATTCGTGCGCGCCAAACTCGCTCGCAAGGAGAAGATCTCGGGCTTCGGGCACCGTGTGTACCACACGGAAGATCCTCGCGCCACACACTTGCGCCGCTTCTCGAAGTCGATTGGCGAGAAGGCCGGCCAGCCGCAGTGGTTCGCCATGTCGGAGCGCATCGAGCAGGTCGTCAAGGGCGACAAGGGCCTGAATCCCAACGTGGATTTTTATTCGGCGTCGATGTTCTACTCGCTGGGCATTCCCATCGCGCTGTATACCCCGATCTTCGCCGTCAGCCGCATCAGCGGCTGGACCGCGCACGTGCTGGAACAATACGCGAACAACAGGCTCATTCGCCCGAGGACCGACTACATCGGCCCGGCGTATCCGCAACAGGTGTTGCCGCTTGATCAGCGTTAACGCCCGCTGATACGACCGCACCACATGGATCAACGCTTCATTCGCAATTTCTCGATCATCGCGCATATCG
>SXGR01219510.1_pt1 | contig 10545 bp, 11 predicted proteins | sample 3174711 | NCBI WGS metagenome assembly SXGR01 (sample SAMN11356860, study PRJNA531348) | freshwater metagenome | isolation source: freshwater sample F1-60 | place: China: Fuxian Lake, Yuxi | collected 2017-12-25 | reverse complement strand
TTCAGGGTGTCTATAATTCAACAACACCCAAAGATCCGGTGGGGGGAGGTGATTACAAATATGCTGTCAATTCGGCTACCAATCCTACCAACTATCACCTTGGAGCTATTTTGGAGCAGGTAAATCCTAGTTCGTACAATTCAAATGCTAATTTTGACTCAACGGCCTTGACAAACGGCGCTCGCTTCAATGGAAACAGTTCAGATTGCGGATCTGTGAGCAGTGTGCCTGACAAGTGTTATGATGTGAAAGGGTAGTAATGTCTGTTGCATGGAGGAAGGCGATTATTCCTTCCGAAAAAGCCCATCTGGGTATATAATTAGGTTATGGAAATGCTCCCCGTCATCCTCTTTTTTGTGTTCGGCGCTATTGTCGGTAGTTTTCTGAATGTGGTGGCACTGAGGTATAACACCGGTCGTGCGCCGACAGGGAGGTCAGCCTGCTTTTCTTGTGGTAAAAAGCTTAAAGCTTCAGAGCTTGTTCCGATCATCAGCTATCTCTGTTTGTTCGGAAGATGTTCACAATGCAAAAGTAAAATCTCGATACAATATCCGCTCGTCGAGTTTGTAACTGGTCTGCTTTTTGTACTTATGTATTGGTATCAAAGTCAGTCCCTCACTCTACTTACATACTACTTACTTGTCTCGTGTCTACTTGTAGTGATCACGGTCTACGACATTCGTCACATGATTATCCCTGACGGACTTGTTTTTGCTTTTATTGGTTTTGGGCTTCTGAGACTACTCTACGAAACACCCCTTACTTCACTTATCCATCAGCCAGAAATGTGGAACCTACTCGCTGGCCCTATTCTCTTTCTTCCATTCTGGGCACTGTGGTACTTTTCAAAAGGTACCTGGATGGGTTTCGGAGATGCCAAGCTTGCCTGGGGTATTGGGTGGACCCTCGGTCTCGTTCAGGGAGCCTCGGCCATCATTCTCGGCTTTTGGATCGGTGCGGTAGTGAGTCTTTTTGTCATGGGGTTGAGCAAGATTCTTTCTACCGCAGGGGCAAGGAAAATCTGTAAGTATTTCCGTCTCCCGAATCTCAGTTTTAAAAGTGCGATACCGTTTGCTCCGTACCTGATCGTCGGTACTTTTGTGGCTCTTTTTTCTAGCGTGGATTTACTTGGCCTCAATCTCATCCTTTTTTCATAACCATGTTTATTTTTAAAGTACAAAACACACATCTTCTCAAGAACCTCGGTTTTACTCTGGTGGAGCTCATGGTGTCTATTTCTATTTTTGCAGTGATTACGGCAGTAGTACTCATACGCAACAACGAGTTTAATAGCGGTATACTCTTTAATAATCTCGTTTATGAAATCGCTCTGTCGATACGAGAGATGCAGACTTACGGTATTACGGTGCGAGCTTCGGATACGGGTAGATTTGATAATGGGTACGGGGTGTACTTTAATACTATAGACACGGAAAAGAATTCCTTTGTGCAATTTACAGACATACCTAGTGCGGGTGTTCGTAATCAGTCTTATGATAATCCCGCAGAAAAACTTTTCAAATTAAATCTAAAGCCAGGTAATTTTATTGAGGAGATTAAGGTTTGTAACAATGCTAGCGTATGTTCTTCGGTGAGTGATGTCGCGATTACATATATGAGACCAGAGCCAGACGCAGCGATTAAATCAGGTGGAAATACGTATTCGAGAGCGGGCATCACCGTCCGAGCTCCAGGTGCGGACCCTATCGTCAGGAAATGTATCGTCGTTACTGCTGTCGGACAGATTTCAGTACAAAATTATAATGGGATTTCATGTATACAATGATTTATTTTTGATATGATTATTCCTATGAAAAAGCAAGGTTTCTCCCTCATTGAAATTATGGTGTCTTTGGCCATTTTTGCCATAGTGGTGGTAGTCGCGACTGGTGCACTTTTGTCTACCATAGATGCTACCAAAAAAGCGCAGGCAACACAGACAGTGCTGACCAATCTCAACCTTGCCCTGGAGGGTATGACCCGAGAGATACGTACGGGGAGTGATTATATCGTCCCTACTGATGGAAAGAGCATTTCCTTTTTGGATAAGAGTGGTGTCACCAGGGTAGAGTATTCTTTTGTGGGAGGGGTTAGTCCCGAAAAAGGTAAAATCGTGAAAAATGAGGCGGGGATTTCTGAAAATATTACTGCACCAGAAGTGGATATCAAGAATCTGAAATTTATTAAATCTTCAAACACAATAGATCAACCAAAAGTTTTTATCACTCTCAAGGGTATTGCAGGAAACATTCAGAAGTATAGAACAGATTTTGAGATACAGACCACCGTCTCTCAGAGAAAGTTAAATCGATAACCACATGAAATTATTTATTCTTAAAAATTTCAGAAAGGGTGTGATAGAAAAAGGTTTTACTTTGATAGAAACTCTCGTGGCTATCACTGTTCTGATGCTTTCAGTTACTGGACCGCTGGTGATTTCTCAGAAAGGTCTTTCGGCTGCTGGATACGCAAAAGACCAGATAACTGCTTACTATCTTGCTCAGGACGCGATGGAATATGTGCGAAATGTACGGGATACAAATATCCTGACTGGTATCACATCAGGTAGTGGTAAGGACTGGCTGTCTGTGGTTTCTGGGAGGCTGTCTCCATGTAATGTTGCGAGTTGTAAAATAGACACACGTCCGAGTGGCGGTGATGTGTCTGGGTGTTCTGGGTCAGCATGTCTTTTGACAAAAAATGATACGGGTAATTCTGTGGTTCAGTATGGACACGATACTGGTACGTATACTCCATTTGGTCGAACAGTCAAGATTGAGAGACCGGATGGCAGCGTTACTCCACTTGGTCTTGGCGACATAGAAGCAAAAGTTATCGTGATTGTTTCTTGGCCAACACTGTCCGGTCAAACAAAGAACATCACCTTGGTAGAAAATCTTTTTAAACAAAACTAATATGTCCTTTTGCCACATACAATCTGAGGTAAATAAAAAAGCTGGCTATACGATGCTTTTTGCGGTGCTTGTTTCGACCGTGCTTCTTTCTATCGGTATTTTTATCTTGAATGTGAGTAAAAAGGAAGTGATACTCTCATCCATCGGCCGTGAATCTTCTATCGCTTTTTATGCCGCTGATGGTGGGGTAGAGTGTGTACATTATCATAATACTGCCAACCCATCTCTTTTTAATGTAGCATCAAATGGTAGTACTGTGGCGGGTACGATTTCTTGCGGCGGCTTTAGTATCAATATACCTCAAGTTACGGCCGTGTCAGGTGTTACTGGTATTGTTTTGCCCGCAACCCATCAAAGTTCTACTATCTTTCTTATTGGTACTGTCAATGCACCGACCCAATGTTCAGAAGTAAAATTGATAAAAAACTATAGATTTGATGCAGGCTCATCTGCAACAGAAACATCTCCGGAAATTCCAGCTTCGTACAGTCTTATAAGTACCACCATCGAATCCCGTGGTTACAACACCTGTGTTGTTGGTGACCCTCGTCGAGTCGAAAGAGGTTTGAGAGAAACCATACAGTAGTGTAGAGTAGTAATATGAAGTCGGCTATCCCAAATCAGGTAATAGAGCGTCTCGCCAAGCTTAAAGCGACGATTGAAAAACATCGTTACAGCTACCATGTATTAGATAAGCAGGATATTAGTGAGTCTGCTCTCGATTCTCTTAAAAATGAGCTTGTTCAGATAGAGACAGAATATCCCAAGCTCGTTACTCCAGATTCTCCTTCTCAGCGTGTGGCGGGAAAGCCACTAGACGAGTTTAAAAAAGTTACCCACAAAGTATCCCAGTGGTCTTTTAATGATGCTTTTTCTCCCGAAGATATCGTCGCTTTTGACGCTCGAGTAAAAAGATTTTTGACACAGGAAGTATCTGCTGAAAAAAGCATTCCTCAGTATGTGTGTGAATTAAAAATAGACGGTCTCAAGCTCGTTCTGGAATATCAGAAGGGGGTTTTTGTACGTGGTTCTACTCGAGGTGACGGTAAAGTGGGTGAGGACGTGACTGAGAATGTAAAAACGATTGAGTCCGTGCCATTGATGCTTTCTCGACCGGTGGATATTATTGTCGAAGGTGAAGCGTATATGGGCAAAAAAGTTTTTAAAGCACTTAATGATGAGCGAGAAAAAAAAGGTGAACCTGTTTTTGCCAATCCAAGAAATGTCACCGCGGGAAGTATTCGTCAGCTCGATCCTCGTATTGTAGCAGGGCGAAAACTTTCTACTTTTATATATGACGTCGCTCAGTCTAGTGAATCTGTGCCAGAAACTCAGGATGGCGAGCTCTCATACTTACAAGAGCTTGGTTTTCGGGTCAATCCATTTTCTGAAGTATGTGTAGGGGTGGATGAAGTGATTGCCTATTGGAAAACGTGGCAGAAAAAAGCTCCGAAGCAGGACTATTTGATAGATGGCGTGGTGATAAAAGTCCGTGATAAAAAACAGCAGGAGCTTTTGGGGTATACCGGTAAAGCGCCTCGTTTTGGTGTTGCATTTAAATTTCCGGCCGAGCAGGTGACGACGGTGGTAGAGGATATTGTGCTTCAGATCGGTCGTACCGGAGTGCTTACACCGGTGGCACATTTGCGACCGGTATCTGTGGCTGGCTCTACGGTCTCTCGAGCTACTTTGCACAATGAAGATGAGATAAAACGACTTGACGTACGGGTCGGCGATACGGTGATTTTACAAAAAGCGGGTGATGTTATTCCTGATATTGTCTCGGTGCTTACGGAGATGCGTACTGGGCGCGAAAAGCCATATGTTTTTCCAAAAAAGGTGATGGCATGTGGTGGAGACGGTAGTATCGAACGGATTCCAGGGCAAGTGGCGTGGAGATGTGTGAATAGAAATAGCGAAGCAGAACAAAGGCGTCGTTTGTATCACTGTGTGTCTAAAAAGGCGTTTGATATAGATGGTGTTGGACCAAAAATTATCGATGCATTTTTGGAACATGGCTTGATCACTACTTTTGCCGATATTTTTACTTTGAAAAAAGGTGATTTGCTTGCACTACCAAGATTTGCTGAAAAGTCAGTAGATAATATCTTGTTGGCTATCGAAAAAGCGAGGGAGGTAACCTTGCCGCGATTTATTATCAGTCTTTCGATACCGCAGGTGGGTGAAGAGACGGCACACGATCTCGCGAAACATTTTGGTATACTCGAGAAACTCATGTGGGCGAAAATAGAAGAACTTCAGTCTCTGTATGGGGTAGGTGATGTGGTGGCGGAGTCTTTGGTGGCTTGGTTTTCAGATGCGGAGAATAAAAAACTCCTGACAGATCTCGTGAGACAGGTGAAGATTCTTGAGGAAAAGAATAATTCTAGAATGAATGCTGGGTCGGCCAAAAATAGTTCGATCGTAGGTAAAACGTTTGTATTTACCGGAAGTATGACAAGTCTCGATCGAGATACTGCAAAAGATATGGTCAGAGCGCTCGGCGGCGAGGTCTCGAGCTCGGTTTCAAAAGAGACGGATTTTGTGGTGGCCGGGGAAAGTGCGGGAAGTAAGCTCGAGAAGGCGGAGAGTTTGGGGGTAAAGATACTGACAGAAGAGGAATTTTTGAAGATGGTAGGAAGGTGATCTAAAGGGTATTTTTCTATGTGTATTCCAACGGCTCAACAGGCCTGTTGAGCCGTTGGAATGGCTTGGTTGAGCTGTTTTTGGAGTTGGTGTTTTTATGCAAAATTCCTTAAATAAAAAGACCACCGACGGGGTCGATGGACGGTTGGGGTTACTGATGAGGGGGGGGGGTAAGGGGTTGTATGGGTCAACTTGACGACTGCGCCTGACGAAGAAGCCGTTTCACTTTCCTCCGATTCTTCTGCTTGTACATGTGTATAGAGGCGCCACTTTTCCGCGAACCCTATTCGCAGACCCTAAAAGAACGCCATGAAGTATCTTAATACACACAGTAGATAATGTCAATAGTGGTGTGGAAAACTGGAAAAAAGGCCATACCATGCTATGATGGAGGCACTTATGGAGATTAAAGATATCGAGAAATTAGCGACTTTGGCGCGTATTCGTATTACTGATGAAGAAAAGGCTACTTTTCTCACAGAAATCGAATCTATTCTAAAGTATGTCGGTGAAATACAAAAGGCGACCGTCGGTGCGTCCCATACAGAAGTCGGGTCCGTCTACAATGTTCTCCGAGAAGATGGTGTGGTAAATACACCCGGTCAGTATACAGAAGCGATTTTGGCGGAGGCTCCAGATGTCGCGGAAAATTGTATTAAGGTAAAGAAAATCTTGTAATCTCATGTCTATCGATTTAAAAAATCTCACCATCGCAAAAGCGCACGAAGATTTACTTGCGAAAAAGTATACAGTGCTTGAGCTTGCAAATGCGTACCTGGAAAATATCAAAAAGAAGAATCCAGAGATTCATGCGTATCTTGAAGTGTTTGATGATGTTTCCGTTCAGGCAAAAATTGCTCAAGAGATGATCGATACAGGAAAAGCGAGTACTCTCACTGGTATTCCTTTTGCAATAAAGGATAATATTTTGATAGAGGGAAAAATCGCGAGCGCTTCCTCAAAAATGCTCGAGAAATACAAGGCAACATACGATGCAACAGTGATCAAAAAGCTTAAAGCTGTCGGGGCAATCTTTCTTGGTCGTACCAATATGGATGAATTTGCGATGGGTGGCTCGACAGAAAATTCTGCCTTTGGGGTGACTAAAAATCCACACGACATTTCACGAGTTTCCGGGGGCTCTTCTGGTGGTTCGGCTGCTGCACTTGCTATGGATGGATGCCTTGTCGCGCTTGGTACTGACACTGGTGGATCTGTGCGTCAGCCAGCTAGTTTTTGTGGAGTGGTGGGACTCAAACCTACATACGGTGCAGTTTCTCGTCACGGACTTATTGCAATGGGATCGTCTCTCGATCAGGCAGGGCCATTTACTAAGACAGTGGTAGATATGGAAGCCGTGTTCAATATTTTGTCCGGGAAAGATTTGATGGACGCTACAACCATTTCGCCGAATACTTACGCAAAAAATACAGTAAAGAAAAAAATGATTATCGGGGTTCCTCGACATGCGATGGAAAAAGGGGTTGATAAAAAAGTGTTGGTAAATTTTGAAGAATCTTTGGTCCGTTTGGAAAAGTTGGGGCATGCGATTGTAGATATTACACTTCCTAATATCGGTTACGCATTACCTGTGTATTATGTGCTTATGCCCGCCGAAGTCTCTTCAAACCTCGCTCGTTTCGATGGTGTAAAGTATGGCCTTCATGTAGATGGAAAAAATAGTATCGAAGACTATTTTATGACTCGAGCCGAAGGTTTTGGTAAAGAGGTGCGTCGAAGAATCTTGCTCGGTACGTATGTACTTTCATCTGGCTATTATGACGCCTATTACAACAAGGCTAATGCGCTTCGAAAAACGATTACAGGTGACTTCACTGAGGCTTTTAAAAAAGTTGATGTTGTTTTGACTCCGACTACTCCGACTCCTGCTTTTAAAATTGGTGAAAAAGCTGACGACCCACTCTCTATGTATCTCGCGGATATATTTACGGTGACGGCAAATCTCACTGGTATGCCGGCTATTTCAATACCATCTGGTTTTGCAAAAGAGGGAACAGCGTCTCTGCCTCTCGGTATCCAAATGACTGCTCCACATGGACGGGAGGATATCCTCTTTGCGCTGGGGAAAGATTTTTTGGGTGAAAAGTAGTATACTTCTACTTGTCTATGGATCAAGTTCCTTTTCTAAATCTAGAATACTTTTTCTCTAAGATTTACGAGTTTTTTGCGGGTGATACGCTCTCTCGTTTTTGGAATTGGCTTGTCGATGTTTTCTATTTTATTGCACCGCATACGCGATGGATTGCTATCGTAGTGAGCCTTCTCTGTCTTATGGGCATTGTGTACGCGGTTTTACAGTTGAGACGGCTCAATGAACAGGTTCAGGAAAAGTATCTCGCTGATTACGAAGCTTCGAACGCCGTTGCACAGGCGAGTGACGGGGGTAATTTGTTGCGTTGGAATAAAATTGCAGAACACGCAGAATCACAAAATCCAAATGACTGGATGTCGGCTATTATCGAGGCAGATATTATTTTGGGTGAGCTTCTCGAGAAAGAAGGGGCGATTGGTGACGGAGTCGGAGAGAAATTAAAAAGCCTTACTCGAGGTAATTTACGGACTTTGGATAACGCCTGGGAAGCTCACAGAGTACGCAACAGCCTGGCTCACGAGGGTGCATCAGTGCTTTTGAATAGTAGGGAAGTAAAGCGGGTTCTGGGGTTGTATCAGACTGTTTTTGAAGAACTGAAATTTCTTTAGTTGCATTGACCCTGAATATGCGGTATAATGGTATTTCAGCTCCAAAAGGCAATTATAGCGGGGTGGAGGAGCAGTATCTCGCAAGGCTCATAACCTTGAGTCCCCGGTGCGATTCCGGGCCCCGCAACAAGTAAAAATAAATCACCAACTCTATAGAGTTGGTGATTTATTTTTACTTGTTGCGGGAGTGTATGTAGATGGGACTATGGTATAATCATATGTATACTTATGGCTAAGTTCCATTTACAAAATCAAGCAATTGCTTTGCGCAAGGATGGCAATAGCGTCTTGAACATTGCTCGGACATTGGGGATATCAAAGTCTACAGCTTCACGTTGGTGTTCCGAGATCGTATTAACTTCTTCAGAGAAAGAAATCTTACTTAAGAAGTCGGCTGATGCCCAAATGACAGGAAGATTAATTGGGGCACTAAGAAATAAAGAGAAAAAACGTCAGGCACAAGATTTGGCAAAAAGTTGGGCGAAATCAAAAGTTAGTAGTCTAAGTGCCCGAGATGCGTTGATTGCGGGGATTGCTCTGTACTGGGCAGAGGGAAGTAAAGCATCCTCCACTACAGGTTTTATTTTTGTAAACTCTGATCCAGCAATGGTACTCTTTATGTTTAAGTGGTTACAAGATGGTATGGAAGTATCTTTATCTGATATTGTTGTACAGATTTCAATTAATAAAATCCACCGTTCAAGGATTAATGTGGTTTTGAGTTTTTGGTCGAATCTGCTAGACTTATCGCACGGCCATTTTTTAAAGACATCTTTCTCAAAGATTGTCCAGAAAAAGGTCTATTATAATAAAAGTGATTATTTTGGTATGTTGAGGATAGGTGTTCGTCGCAGTACGTACCTTAAGTATAAAACACTTGCTTTGATTGATCAGTTAAAGCCGATGTAGCTCAGGTGGCTAGAGCATCTCACTCATAAAGAGAAGGTCCCTGGTTCGAGTCCAGGCATCGGCACAAAGTAGAAAGTCTGGTTGGTTGCATTGCGTGGGGCTTGATTTTCTGTTATATTCATATCCATTGCGCTCGTAGTTCAGCTGGCTAGAACGCTCCCCTGTCACGGGAGAGGTCGTGGGTTCGAGTCCCATCGAGCGCGCAAATAAAAAACCGCCCCCGCCCGAAAGGGCGGTTTTTTATTTGCGCGCTCGAAGAAAGTGAAAGTCTTCACTTTCGGTGGGACTCGAAGCCTGATTGAGTATACTTTTGAGTTTGTACCCAAACGAAAAAAGTATCCAATCGGGGTACTGAAACTGTAAGTTTCGAATGTCCCATCAGGTGTTTTTTTAAAGCCTGTACAGTTCCTGTAAGGAAAGAGATTCTCGTCGAGTGAACGATTTCACTCGTGTTGGGACTCGAAGCCTCGCTGAGCACTTTTTTGAGCGTACTCGCGAAGAAAAAGTCCAGCGACGGTGACCGTTCCTGTAGAGAAAGAGTCCACTCTATACTCCGATCGGTATATTGAAACTGTAAGTTTCGAATGTCCCATCAACCTACTTATTTTTATGCTATAATCCCTCCATGTTTCTTACCCAATTTCTCACTGTCGCACTAGTCCATTTCCTTGTGGTCATAAGTCCTGGCCCAGATTTTGCTATGGTTACTAGAAATAGCCTTTTGTATTCTAGAAAAGCTGGAGTTTATACCTCTATTGGCTTAGCTTTGGGTATTGCCGTCCACGTGGCGTATTCTTTGCTTGGTATTGGGCTTCTCATTTCAAAATCAATCGTACTGTTTAGTATCATAAAATATGTCGGCGCGGGATACCTCATTTACATCGGGTATGAATCTTTAAAGGCAAAACAACAGAGTCTACAAGAGTCAAAAGAGTCAACGGTTTCTGAAAAAAAAGTTTCAGCATTTTCTTCTATTCGGACAGGTTTTCTAACCAATGTATTAAATCCAAAGGCCACACTTTTTATGCTTGCTCTTTTTACTCAAGTTATAAGTCCGGCTACACCAAAAATAATACAAATTCTCTACGGTCTAGAAATGGTCGTAGCCACTTTTGTCTGGTTTTCTCTGGTATCTATATTCTTTTCAAATAATCATATTAAAGTAAAGATAAATAAATATCAGCATTATATCGAAAAAGTTACTGGCGGAGTGCTTATTGCTCTGGGTATTAAGGTTGCACTGACGAGTAGAGAGTAAGTCTGGTCAGGTATATTTTGCAAAAAAACAAAAAATTGCGTATGATTGGGGATGTTCTGTAAAAATCAAGCCGTCGTAGCTCAGTTGGTAGAGCAC
>SXGR01549820.1_pt1 | contig 10546 bp, 23 predicted proteins | sample 3174711 | NCBI WGS metagenome assembly SXGR01 (sample SAMN11356860, study PRJNA531348) | freshwater metagenome | isolation source: freshwater sample F1-60 | place: China: Fuxian Lake, Yuxi | collected 2017-12-25 | reverse complement strand
GGCGGATGCGCGGACTCGGCATGATGGCCGCGAACTCTGCCGGCGGGTCGAATGACCCCTACGCCACCGTCTACTGGCGCGTCAAGGTCAACGGTCTGGTGCTGACGGTCCCGGGCGTATTCGCTGGCCGCCTGTCGGTTGACTTCCTTGGCCTGATGGCCGTCAACGCCGACCTCCCGGCGAACGATCACCGAGGCTCGACCTTGGGGCAGCGCGGCACCGAGATCGTCGTGCAGGCGGCCAACACGCACTCGACCAATGCCGTGACTGCGTCGGCCAGAATCACCGGGTACTGGTTCCCCGCCGAGCGGCGCGGCGAACTGGAAGATATGGCCTCGTCGTGAACTTCCTCACCGACTGCTGGAACGTCTCGCCACCCGACCTCCTCGGGGTGCCGGAGCTGGCTCCGTTCGGTCCAGAGCTGGCGATGCCAACGCTGCTGGCGTGGGCGTTCGAGTGACCCATGTTCGTCTCGCCATGCTTCGCCGTTGACGCCTGCTGGCTCTTCGGGATTGAGAACTCGATCCTTGAGCCGGAGGCGTGGGGCGGCCCACCAAAGCCGCCACCGCTGGTTCCGACCGCGACGACTGCGGGCGGGTGGGAGTACCCGGACACCATCTTCAGGTGGCCGCCAGCGTGACCGCGAGGAGATAGCCAATGCCCGTCAGACCGTACTCGTCGGCATCGCTTGTCGCGGCCCTCGCTGGCGCCAACGCGACCGCGACCATCGGCACCATCTCGCTGATCGAGACGGATCATCGCGGCGAACTGGTCCCGATCTCCTACGACTTCGTCGCCTACGCCAGCGGCAACCGGCCAAGCTGCCGGCTCGTCGTTGAGGTTGACATTGACGGCACGGGCCTCTGGCGCGAAATCTGCCGCCGCACGTTCGGCGGCAGCCTGACGGCCTACGCGCGCGGTCAGGCCCTCGGGGCCAAGGTCAGGGCGCGTCTCCTGAACGACGCGACGGCGCAGTCTGCCACATGCACCGGGATGATCTGGCTGGTGCCGTCGGCATCGCGATGACTCAACCCCGACGCATCAGGCTCGTGCCGGCAGTCCTCGACGCCGCGCTTCTGCTGACGATCGCCGTCTCCGTTGTGCGATGCAAGTCGGCGGACTTGGCGGCGGCTCGACCTGTCGTAGACGCCGCCGCGGCGGTAGGGACGGCCGTTGGCGGCCCGGGTGTCGGGGCTGTCATTGAGGCAGGTTGGGGCATCACCGAGTACGTCGCCAGCGCCCTCTTCGTGGCCTACACCGGCCTCAAGGTGCATCGCAAGGTGAAGCGGTCGAGGCGGAAGGCCGAGAAGAAGAAGTCGCCGCCTAAGCCCGGTTGAAGAACCCGAACCATCCGATCGGCGCCTCGCCGCGGGCGCCGAGCATGGGGGCCATCCGGCAATCGACCTTGCCGGCGTCGGCCGCTAGCGCGAACGAGAAGTCGAGGGACCGCTTCCCGGCGATGGCCGCCGCCCACTCGGCAGACAGGCTCTCGCGATCGGAGTAGTGGACGGACGCGAGCCACCCCGTTCCAGCGGCATCCTCCGCGCTCCGATCGAGCAGAGTCAGGCAGGCCCGGTTGGCGAAGTTGAGCAGTCCAGCCGCATCGAACTCGGCCATCGCAACCCGAGACTCCATCAGGTAGGCGCGCTGCCGGCGCGCGATCATGGCGACCGAGTCCATGACGGTCGCGAGCGCCTCGGTCGTGGCGTCTGGACGCCCCCGGTGGCGATCGTAATACTCGGCCATCTCGTTGACTCTGGCGAGCAGCTTCATCGTCGGGACGACGATCCTGCGCCAGACGAGGACGCCTGCGGCAGCGGAGGCTGTCACGATCTCTGGAATTGGGCTGTCCACCCCCATAGGATCTCCGGCATGGAGCGCGAACAATGACGCACATCGCGATCACTCTGGCGACTCTATCCGCCATTGTCGCGGCTGCCGCTCTGGCAGTCGCAATCAACGTCCAGCGAACACTCGCGCGCCTCGAAGGCTTTCTGCGATCAGCGTCGAGCGAGCCGGAGGCCGAGGCTGATGGCGGCGACTTCGCCGGAGGTCTGATGGAGGAGGCTCTCGCTCAGGACGCTGACGGCGGCGTATTCGAGTTCGACTTCAACGGGCGCCGAAGCTGATCCGCATGGACATCGGCAAGGTGCTAGGCGTGCCGAAGCTCGACCGAGACAGCATCCTGAAGATGCTTGGGTTCACGCCGACCGACCTCGCCTCCGCGAAAACGACGCTGCTGGCCTATGGCAACGTCGCGCTCGAAAAGCTCGAACGACAGGCCGCCGCCACCGAACTCTCGGCGCGAGAGGCCGTCAAGCAAACCGAGCTACTTGGCCTCCTCGACGAACACCTGCGAAACATCTCGGCAGGGATTGGCCGGCTGCGGTCTGACATCGCCGGGCTGCCGCAGTACCAGCAGCGCGCCGCGGGTCATGGTGACTGAGTCCGCGGCGCTGGCTGGCCGATCACTTGAGGCGGCTTCGCCTCCACACCCGGTAATCGACGCCGCCTGATGCGGCACCCATTGCGGCGCGCACCGTCTCCGCGAACTCCGGCTGCCCGACGACGCTGAACGCCGAGGAGAGGGCCGCATCTTCAGACATGCGCCGAGCGGCGGCCAGCGCCCGCTCCACCGTGCCGACGAGTCCCTCGGGAATCACGACGCGCCGCGGACCCACGCCCGAAAGGGTGTAGACCCGCTTCCCGCGGACGACCGTGACGGTTACGTCAACCGCCCCCTCTGTCGTCTCGGCGCGCATCAGAAACGCCGGGCGCTCCTTCTTCACCGCCTTCCGCGATCGGATCTTCTTCACCGTCGTCTCCGTCTGAGAGTTCGTCCAGAAGCTCGTTCAAGGCCGCGTCCATCGACGCGACCTGTTCAGTCAACGCCTGCACCTGATGAGAGAGGGTCGCGAGAGTCGTCGCCACCCTGACGAGGTACTTGAGGATCTGGCTGTTCGTGCTTGGGTCGCTCATGCCGGAAATCCACCCTCGCGGCGACCCTCGTAGAATGCGTCGAATCGGCCGTTTGCGATGCGTCCAGAATGCGCCGGCAACCTATACCTTTCCGGCGCCATCATCGCTGGAACGCCGTCTGCAAGATCACTCGGTCAAGCTGCCTCGACATGGTGATGCCCGAGAGGATCGTCCAGTTCGCTGCGCCGTAGTTGTCGATCCACACCTCGCTCTCGAACACGGGCATCTCCATGCGCGGCGGCGGGCACCAGTACGCCGACATCGGCACGCCGATGATCGCCCCGAGCATGTTGGTCAGTTGATGGACGGTGGGGACTCGCCCGAACCCGCTGTCACGGCAGCGGTAGCCGAGGGCGACGCACACCCCGCTCATGTGCTGCGTCCGGTGCAGGTGGAACTCGGTCGGGATGAGGCCGCAGAAGTCGAACTCGACCAGCATCTCGCCCGGCGTGGTCCGCAGCCCTCGCAGCAGTTCCCCGACGGTCATGCGCCATTCCCGAGCGCGGAGAGCAGTTGCACCAGCGCGCCCCGCGGCCCGTGATTCAGCAGAACCTTCTTGAGCCTGACGGGGTCCGCGCCGGCCTTCATGGCGGCAAGCTGCCTGACCGTGTCAGCGGCGATCCCGGTGGCCTTGGCGAGATGCTGATCCCCGCTGATCCAGCGGAACACCGTGGACGGCGTCACGCCGAGGACGTAGGCGAGGTCGGCTCGCGTCAGATCCGTGTTGTTGACCGCCCGCAGGGCGAGCGCCGGCGGCTGAACCTTTGCCTTCACCTTCGTCTTTGACTTCGTCACCGTCACGGTCGAGTCTCCTTCTCTGGGTCAAGGTGGCGGATCTGCCCTAGACCCGCCCGGATGAGTGTGTCCTGAGCAATGAGGCGGTCGCGCTCGTCGCGGAACGCTGCCTCCCGGCGCTCGATCTCGCCGATCGCCCGCCTCAACTCGGCCCGAGCGGCCTGAGTGAACACCTCGAAGTCGTGGGAGATCCCGACCCTCGCGATGGTCACGGCCTCGCTCGCTCGGCGCAGGACCATCGAGCCGAGCGTGATGCTCAGGAGGACGATCAGGATCGAGGAGATGACGGGAAGCATGGCAATCATCGGCGACCTCTTCGTGGGATGAGGGACATGAGTGCGAGCGCCGCGCCGGCGCCAACTGAGGTCCAGAAGGATGCGTCGCTGCCAGCCTCGAAGCCGGCGTAGTCACTGAGCAGGCGGCCGACCCCGAGAGTGCCAACCGCAAACCAGACGAAGGGTCGCGGAAGGTGGATGCTCTGACACGACATCTGATGGATGGTATCCGGAACGGCGACTGAAATGAAAACGGGCGCGCCGCATATGCGCGGCGCGCCCGTCATCCGCCGATCCGGCGGGAGCAACTGGCTGCGATCACGATGCCCAACACCGCCAAAGCCCGTCGCGGACAGCAACTCTACGCCCGCGCATGAACGGCCCCACCTAAAAGCGCCAAGGGCAGGGTGCGGGCGGCGCACATTTGCCCCTTACCGTCGCTGTTTTCGACTTGCTTTTCCTCTCCCATATGCGACAATTCATGGCGTCGGGTGTGACTGTCCTCGTGAGAGGGGCAGCCGATCGCCGCCGGTATCCCGGCGGCGGCTCGCAGATCCTTGAAAACTCAGGTGTCTACGAAACAAAGACTCGGAGAGCCGGGCCAAACCCGGGCGTCGAGAGGCGCCCCGGCACGGCCCGGCCATCCGAACAGTCTGAGGGGAGGCCATTGGGCCTCTAAAGACGGTGCCCGGTCCCAACCCCGGGCGATGCTCTTTCCGAGCCGGCGGTTTCCGGCGTGGAGAAGTCCATGAAGCAGAATGAGCGGAGGCGGGCGCCGGGGATTCGGTGTCCTGTCTCGCTTGGTCGGTTCAGTGGCGTCCTGATTCTCAGAGACAGCAGGGCAGTTAGCTGGCCCTCTGAATCGGGAGCAGACTGCACGACCTCGGCTCAGGCAGAGGCGATCCTTCGCGCTGCCGTGCCAGACCCGGAGGTCGAGTGCTTCGTGATGCTGTCGCTCAATCGAGCCGGCAGGGCAATCACGGCGCGGCTCGTCACGACGGGGACGCAAGGGACGACGCTCATCTCGCCGCAAACGCTGTTTCGGCACGCCCTGCAAGACGGGGCGTCCGCTGTCATCGTGGCGCACAACCATCCCTCCGGCTCGGTCAAGCCGAGTCCAGAGGACTGCGCCGCGACTCAGCGGTTGGCCGACGCAGGGAGGCTGATCGGGATTCAGTTTCTCGATCACCTGATCCTCGGAGCAATCGGGAGGTGCTACTCGTTCAACGAGAGCGGCCCGAGCTTCAAGAGGAATTACGGCGGGGATGTCCCTGAGCCATAAGCCATGAAGTTGGCGCGTCTGCGTGCCTATCACGCAGACGCCAGTGGGAGGGCGCGGAGCCGTCGCGGACGGCTCCGCGTAACCACGGTGCCCGGTCCCAACCCCGGGCAACGCAGTTCTGCGCCGGCAGTTCCCGGCATTTGGAGATTGAGATGGATCTGTTCGGAGCCAAGGCCGCCGCAGAGAAGTTGAAGCTGCGGTTCGAGGCCGTGCAGGCGGACATCGCAGCGACCGCTCAGTTCGCGAAGGACACCGGCGACAAGTTGATCCAACTCGCCGCCGGTCTTTCTGGAATCGGGCCGTCGCTGACGAACCTCGGGTTCGACGAAGTCCTCGGCTACGTCAAGTCGTTGCCGGGTGTCGATCTCGACGACCTCCTCACCGACCTGAAGGACTTGGAGAACGAAATGGAGGCGGCGGAAGGACAGGTGGATTCCGCGCATGGCTCGTGCGAAGAAGCCGAGTCGGATCTTGACGACGTTGAGTCGTCGATCAGCAGCGCAAGGGGGAAATGCGAGTGCGCGGCTTCTGAATGCTCCGATGCTGTCAACAGCATCCGCGACGCGAACCGAAACCTGTCGAAGCTCCTCGCTCGCGTCACGGAAATCGTGGCCGAGCGAGACGCGCTCGCCGAGTCCGACAGCCCGGACGGAACCAAGCCGTTCGGCGATCACCCCGAGGCCAGCGGGCCGACGGGTTCCTAGTACCACGACCTAAGTGGGAGGGCGCGGAGCCGTCAACGGACGGCTCCGCGTAACCACGGTGCCCGGTCCCAACCCCGGGCAACGCAGTTCTGCGCCGGCAGTTCCCGGCATTTGGAGACTGAAATGGGACTGGTTCTGCACGCCGGAGGCGGTACGGCGACCATCGACGATGTCGCTCGGGTGGAGACGCCTGAGCCGCAAGGTCGGTGGTGCCCGCTCCCGCACATCACCGTGTTCAACGAGATCAGCCGGTCGCTTCAGGCTTCGGGGTTGCAGGTGCAAAACACCAAGCACGCCCTGAGCCGGGACGGACAACGCTGGTTCTCGACGATGGAGGTGATGACCGGCGAGCGTCGCGATCACTCGCTGGTCGTGGGCGCCCGAAACAGCCACGACCAATCCTTCGGAGCCGGATTCTGCTGCGGGTCGCGCGTGTTCGTCTGCGACAACCTCGCGTTCTCAGCGGAGGTTGTGTTCACGCTGAAGCACACGCTCAACCTTCAGTATCGGTTCCCGGGCGAGGTGGACGCGGCGATCGGGAAGCTCGGCGGCCTGCGGGTCGAACAGGAGCGGCGCATCAGCCACTACAAGGAGGCTGGCGTCAGCGACACCGAAGCGCACGACATGATGATTCGAGCCGTCGAGGGCGAGATTCTTCCGATCACCGCCTTGAAGGATGTGATCGGTGAGTGGCGCCATCCTCAGTTCGAGTCGTTCAAGCCGCGCGATGCGTGGTCGCTCTTCAATGCGTTCACATACGCGCTGAAGCGGTACGGCAACCCGAACGAGGTGGCCCGCCGGTCGATCCGACTGCACGGCCTGTTCGACTTGGCGACGCGCCTCCCGGCCGTCGTCGGATAGTCGCAAGCCAGCCACCGGCAATTCGTCGGTGGCGGCGTTCAAGTGGGAGGGGACGAGGTCGGCTGCGGGCCGACCTCGTCTAACCACGGTGCCCGGTCCCAACCCCGGGCGATCGAGGTTCCGCGCCGCGGCGGTTCCGCGGCTCGACCTATGGAGACAAAAATGGTCGAGAAGATCGAGCCGTCGCCGGCAACAGACTGCTGGTGCGGCTCAGAAGCCTCTCTCGCTCGCGCTGTGCGCGAGGCGGGAGGGACGGGGGATGTCCACGGGATCATCGTCGCGTTGGGCGGTCAGGAGGTCGTTGTGCCGCGCGGTTCGTCGTTCCAGAAGATCGACGGCAGCGTTGGCGACCTCTACGAACTCGCCCGCGCGAAGTGTCCCACCGGACTCTCCCTGAGAGTGTTCTGATGGACCCCTCGGGAGCGCCGTCCGTGTCGCGCGACGAACTCGTTGCGATGACGGACCCTGAGTCGAGGGGCGTCGTCCTCGGGTGGATCGACGCCGGATTCGGCGTCGCTGTGTACGAGAACAAAGACCTCTCGTCTCGGGATGTCGGGGTTCTCGTCTTTCTTCGGTTCGGCAAGGGCGCGACCTTTGCCGATCCGCCGAAACATGCGCCCGACGGGTCGTGGGGACTCGGGTGGAGGTATCAACTCCACGGAGTCATGCGTGGTGTAGAGGCATGAAGGCTTGGGAAATCGTTGCGTACACGCTCGACGGAGAAATCCTGTGCGTGGGCTGCATGATCGACTCGGTCAGGAGTGCCGACTACAAGGGCTGCAAGGACAAGAAGCATCGGGACTGCAACGGCGTTTGCTCCGACAACTGCTCGGGCTACGGGCCGACCCCGGTGTTCGCGTCTGAAGAGCTAGCCGCGGGGACAACCTGCGGCGCGTGCCACGACACAATCGACGAGTGACCCTCAGTGGGAGGGCTGCCGGCCTCTGGCCGGCAGTAACCACGGTGCCCGGTCCCAACCCCGGGCAACGCAGTCTGCGCCGGCAGTTCCCGGCAGGGAGATCGCCATGAGGCGGTTTGTGTTCAAGCTGCGATCTGGCAGCTACATCCTTGAAGTTGACGATCCGTGCGTCAATCGACACGACGGCAAGGCGAAGGTCGCCTACCGATTCGAGCGAGTGACTGATGACGGACAGACGGGCAAGGATGTCATCTTCGACAACGACGATGTCGGTTGTTCACCGATGCACGAGCCGGAGTCCGATGAGTCGGTGAGAGCCATCATCGGGTTCCTGTCTTTGCGGAAGGGCGACACGGACGCGGAGTTCTTCGACGACTACACCCCGCGCCAACTGAAGTGGCGCGACGAGGGTGATCCCGAACAACTGTCGCTGTACGCCTGCGACCCGCCGCTCGAAGATGACGACCTGCGCGCGTTGGAGGTGGACAGCCACCCCGCGCTGTAGATCCAGACCACTTCCAAGTGGGAGGGCTGCCGGCCTCTGGCCGGCAGTAACCACGGTGCCCGGTCCCAACCCCGGGCAACGCAGTTCTGCGCCGGCAGTTCCCGGCATGGAGTGTTTCTATGGCAGTCATCAATGACCGCCGTACTGAGGCGCAAAAGCAGAGGCTTACGCTGCTCGTTGTCGGCACCGACAAGGTGTTGAGCGGGTGGGGTCAGGCTCGCGGCGGCGCCTCATTCCTCGCGTTCGCGTGCGACAGCAAGACTCTCGATCAGGTGTTGAAGATGGCGCGTGACCGAACTGACCTGTACCGGGTCAGGGTGGTCATCGACAGCCGTGGCTCGCCGTACAGGCCGTCACGGACCTGCAAACACCTGAGCATCGTCGTCCCCGCCGTTTCTCTCGCAGGAGAGGCGTCGTGACGAAGGAGCAGCAGGATCGACTCGTGGAACTCATCGGAATCTGCAAGTCAGAATCCGCGCGAGCGGATGATCTTCGCAGCGATGTGCTGGCCGCGAGGCGGTTCGTGAGGGACTCAGCCGAGATGGCAGGGCACGCGGTTGCGCGCCTGAACCGGGCCGAACAGAGCATCAACGCCTGCTTGCAGGCGTGGACGCTCTATCGGGACGAGTTCGAGGTCATCCTGAGCAGCAACCTGCGGCCGAAGTCGGAGTAGTGGGAGGGCGCGTGGCCGTCAGCGGACGGCCCCGCGTAACCACGGTGCCCGGTCCCAACCCCGGGCAACGCAGTTCTGAGCCGGCAGTTCCCGGCATGGAGTTTCATATGGAGTGTCCGATATGACCATCACCTATGCGGTCGTGTTGGCCTTCTTCGTCGGCGCCGCAGGAACGCTCCTGTGGCTGATCGTCGAAGCGGTCAACCTGCCTGACGAGGCAATGGTCGTGCTGGACGAGGACGACGCTCGGCTGCCCGAAGGAGGGAGTCGTGCCGTTTCCCGTGACGAACACGGCGGCAATCGTGCCGCCGGAAGGGAGGGAGAGTCCAATGGATGAGTCTTGCGAACAGGGTTCGAGTGGCGACGGCATCCGCGATCTCGTCAAAGATTTCGCGGCTGACGTTGAGCGCCACGTTCGGATGATCCGCAGCGAAATGAAGCGGATCGGCGCCCCGGCGAAGATTCAGTCCGACACCCTCTCGGTGAACCTGCTGACCGGCGGCGGCCGGCTGGTGCAGTTGACCTTCAAGGGCCAGCGATCAAAGACCGCCGGCTCTGAGACGAGGGAGGTCGCCGCGATGCTTGCCGCCTTCGCGTGCATGGCATACGACGACTACGGGAGCAGCATCGAAGTGCCTGACTTCGGGCCGGCGAGGTGAGCGTCCTCTTCAGGTCAATCGACCGCTCCTACGGGAAGCTGGACTTCATCATTACGGTGGTGAAGTCCAACGACGGTGGGAAGGCGGTCAGGAGAAGGGTGAAGTCAAAGGGGATCTTCTCTCGCGAGACTCGCGGCAGAAACCTCTTCGAGTTCTCGCATGTTGACCTATGCGAAGCGGCGTATGCGACGCTGATTCACTTCACCTACAAGACCGACAGGCACCGCATCATTCACGGTCGGCGGGCAAGACTGAGCGCCTATGCTCCGGCAGAGCATCTGTTCAATCTGCTGGAAGATAAGCTCGGCCTCCTGACGAAGCTGAAGAGCGGCGTGTGCGTCGAGTCGGTTCCCGACGCGATGTTTCATGCGTCGGTGGTCGAGGAGTCAGCCCCCCTGTTTCTCAGGTCGGTGAAGTCCGACCGGCAGGAGGCACGACAGGTTCGGAGGGATTGTCCTTCGTGTGGCCGGCACAACCCGGCTCCACCGGGGTCGCCTCCACCAGTTGCGTGCCGCTACTGCGCGGCGCCGTTCTTGGCGAGAACCAAGTAACGCCGCCGTCCGTGGACACCTGAAGTTTCGGCGGCCGAGTCGCCTTCTGGCGGCTCGGCCGCTTTTTTTTCCCCGCCGGCAGCGGGCCGATGCTCCTAGCTGTCCAGCCTTCGATGACTCCGGCCAGAAGCTCGAAGAAGAGTCGCGACCGGATCATCAGCCGGCGCCGTGCGTGCCTTCAGGCCCGTCGCTGTCGTCGGCGAGATCGTCGTCGATGTCGTCGTCCATGTCGTCCTCCTCCTCGTCGTCGTCCTCTTCGGGCGTCTCTGACTCCTCGTCGTCGTCCTCGCCGCCGGCGGCGGCAGGCGGTGAGGCGGCCTGCGGAGGTGCGGCGGCCGGCGGC
>SXGR01171250.1_pt1 | contig 10548 bp, 10 predicted proteins | sample 3174711 | NCBI WGS metagenome assembly SXGR01 (sample SAMN11356860, study PRJNA531348) | freshwater metagenome | isolation source: freshwater sample F1-60 | place: China: Fuxian Lake, Yuxi | collected 2017-12-25 | reverse complement strand
CCGTCGGCGTGGTCCCCCCAAAGACCTCCGCGGCCCGCGCCAGCAATTGCTGCTTCCATTCGGTGATTTGCGTGGGGTGAACCTGAAACTGCTCCGCCAATTCGGCCAACGTCTTGTCGCCTTTGACCGCCGCCAACGCGACTTGCGCCTTAAACGGCGCTCCGTGATTTCGTCGTGTTCTCTTCATCGCCTCGCTCCTCTGGTTCGCCACCATCTGGTGGCTTCGGTGAAGCCAGGCTACCACTTACCACACTGTCCGAATTTCCGGAGCCCTCTCTCTGTGCGCATTTGACAGGTAGCCTAACAATTTGGGGCAGGTGACCTGCACTGCGGAGGACTTGATCTCTATCTTTACTCATGCCACAATGAGGAGCAAAAAATAACTTAATGAAGATTCACATGAACAACCTATGGAAAAATGATGAGTCGTGCCTTTTTGAAGGTGATGTAGCCCTGTGCGTTTATGCATCGCGCCTTCTCGGGCGGGATAAGTCACTGGTGCTACACGGCGGTGGCAACACCTCTGTCAAGATCGTTGAGAAACGCATCGTCGGCGAAGATGAAGAGATACTCTATGTCAAGGGAAGTGGATGGGACATGGAGAATATCGATGTTGCAGGTTTTTCTCCGGTGAACTGTGAATATCTGCGGAAACTGGCTCGGTTGCCGAGTCTCTCGGACCCTCAGATGGTGAACGAACTCCTTACCCATCTGACGCGTGCGTCAGCGCCCATTCCATCCGTGGAGGCAATCCTTCATGCCATTCTGCCATATAAATATGTAGTCCACACCCATGCTGACGCCGTAGTAACCGTCTCCAATAGTGTTGATGGCGAGAAGCGCATTCGAGAAGTCTATGGCAATCGGGTCGTCGTAATTCCCTATGTAATGCCGGGCTTCGATCTCGCTCGCCTGTGCGCCGAACGGTTTGCAGCAGATGCCGGCCCAGAAACGATAGGCATGGTGTTGCTCAATCATGGAATTTTCTCGTTTGCTGAAAGTGCGCAGAAGTCTTATGAGCGGATGATTTATCTCGTTGGATTAGCCGAGGAGTATTTGAGTCGTCAAGGTGCTTGGGAAATCATGGGCGAACTAACTAAGTCTGCCAGCGCCTCAATCATGGAGATGGCCCGTTTGCGTCGAGACATTTCCGACGCGGCTGGGTTGCCGATGGTTGTGTCGCGTTACGCCAATCAGAACTGTATGAGTTTCATCGGACGACCCGATGTCGCCGTACTCGCTAGCCAGGGACCGGCAACGCCGGACCATGTGATCCGTACCAAGCGTCTCCCCATGGTCGGCCGCAATGTGAAGGCCTATGCGGCTGAATACGAGGCGTATTTTGCGAAATACAATCCTTTTGCGAAGGAGCGTAAAACAATGCTCGATCCAGCCCCCCGGGTGGTGTTGGATGCTGAATTGGGAATGTGCTCGGTCGGCCGTTCAGCGAAGGATGCGGCTATCGTGGCTGAAATTTATGAGCACACAATGGATATTATTCGACGGGCTACTGTACTCGGTGGCTACCGTACTTTGTCAGAACGGGATATTTTTGACGTCGAGTATTGGGATCTGGAGCAGGCCAAGTTGAAGAGAGGTGGAAGGCCATTGGCTTTTGCTGGCGAGATTGCCTTGGTGACTGGGGCGGCCTCGGGGATCGGCAGGGCTTGTGTCGAATCGTTGCTAGTCAGGGGTGCCGCTGTGGTGGGCGTTGACATCAACCCCGCCATTATATCACTTTGGCAGCGACCGGACTATTTGGGTATCTCCTGCGACCTAACTAGTCCTGAGGCTATCCCGCAGATTTTTGAACAAACGGTGAACCGCTATGGCGGGCTGGATATGCTGGTACTGAGTGCGGGCGTATTCCCAGGCGGTTGTCGAATCGACTCGCTCGGCTCGGATGAGTGGCGGCGGGTGATGAGTATTAATCTTGATGTCAACCAATTGTTGATGCGAGAGTGCCACCCATTGCTGAAGCTCGCACCACGAGGCGGCCGTGTGGTAGTGATCGGCTCAAAGAACGTGCCTGCTCCCGGTCTCGGTGCAGCGGCTTATTCCGCATCCAAGGCAGCCTTGAACCAATTAGCGCGTGTTGCCGCATTAGAGTGGGGTGGCGACAATATCCGCATCAACAGCCTACATCCCAATGCGGTATTTGATACAGGGCTATGGACCGAGGAGGTTTTGGCGTCCCGCGCCAAGCATTATGGCCTCAGCGTCGATGAGTACAAGAGAAGAAACGTATTGAAGACCGAAGTAACCAGCTGTGACGTGGCCGAGCTGGCGGCGGAGATGTGTGGCTCCTTGTTTGCTAAGACTACTGGTGCGCAATTGTCGGTCGATGGTGGCAATGATCGCGTTATTTGAATCATCAAATACTCTCATTCATTTATTCGGAATCAGTTCCTTATAGCAAACTCAGAAGTACCATAAAAGAATCGGTTATTGGCGGTGATTCAACAACCGGGGGCAGGTTAGGAGCCTTGTGAACCGATGTCCATGAGGTGCAATCACGGGGCGGCATTCAGGCCGCGGAAGGCCTTCGCGTCGTTCAATGGAAGCAAGACGTTGACGGAGTTAGTGGAGCAATAAGTAAGTAGAGGCGTCCTGCCATGAAGCCAAAAAAAATTCTACTGGTTCCAAACGTTGATAATCCATATGACATAAGGATGTTGCATGCACTAGGCGAGGAGTTGAAGTTTTTTGGTCATGAATATATTGTGGCGAGAAGCCGTGAGTTTGAATATGTGCCCATTATTGATGAGGCTAAAATCGATATTGTTTTAGCAGTGAATAAAGCACGGCCGAGAGATCGTGATGTACGGAGCAACGTTAGATACGTAAGCTGGCAGCAGGACGTGCGCCTGGATTCTTCCAAGGAGATTAATTTAAATAGTAACGACATACTTTATACCTTGGGTACTCCCGAGCAGCTTGGTCTATTAATAGAGAGTTCAAATTTTTTAGTTAAGCCTTTTTATACAGGAGTTAATGAGACGAACCGTGCATGTAAATCATATGATTTATGCGATTTTTCTTTCTGTGCCGGTCTACCCCTAGATCTTGCGAGCGCGCCACCTTCGATTCACATTCCGATCTTGTCTGATTGTGCTTTGTATATTATCATTCAAAAGCTTATGCTTGCCTCAAAGAAAAGAAATTTCTTCGGATTGCTTTACGATGGTAATCTTATTCATGAGATGAAGTTGATCACGGAACAGGTCTATCAACCGGTACAAGGATCATTGGATATACATGAAATTGAAAAAGCACTTCGGTCGGGAACCTCGCAATTTTATGAGAATGCAATATTAGCTGATAGATTAATAATGCTCATGCTTCGATTAATTCCGGAAAGGTGTATGCGGGGTTTATTGGACGAGAATTCAATTCGGAAACTAAATGAGTATGCACGTGTCTCTAGTGAGAATCGTAGTGGGCACGTGTCTACCTTGATAAACTGGATGAGTCATTCATATCCTAGAATTTACGAGAGAAGATTACTGGTTCAGGCTATTAGAGGGGTATCTGAAGATATTCATATTTATGGTAATTGCATGGATCGTCATGATTTTAGTGCGCCATATTATAAGGGGGTCTTGGACTCGGAGCAATCATTGGCCGATGTTTACGCAAATAGTAAAGTGAGCCTTGGTAACAATACTCATGGTCTCGGTCTACACTCCAGAAACTTGGGAGTTATGGCGGCGGGAGGTTTTTTGCTTCATCATCGGTCAAGCAAGGGTTATGCTAATAGCCTTGAGAGCAATTTCGAGGAGGGAATGCATTACATGGGTTTTGGTGATCTGAATGAGCTGAAAGATGTTGCGCGAACGTTGCTCGGCGATAGTGAAAAACGACTTGCGATAGGAATGTTAGCTCAAAAAAAAGTATTTCAGCAGCATACGTGGAGGCATCGAGCTAGTGAGCTATTGGAGGATTTATGCTAAATATAAAAACGGTATTACTGGTAGTGCCGCGTTATGGAAACTTTGGCGATTTTTATCAAGTCCCACTGGGATTGGCATATATTGCTGCAGCGATTGAGAGCGCAGGGTATAAAGTGTATGGGCTGAATTTGAACCATTGTGAGGGGCAAGTTTCGGATATTGTTAGGAGGAAGGTAAAGGACTTGAGCCCTGATGTATTAGCAACAGGCGGCCTGTCAGTTTTTATTGATCAGATTAATGAGATTATTCAATCGGCTAAAGAGTCGAAGTCGAGTATATTCACGATCTTAGGGGGTGGGATTGTTAGTGGTGAGCCGGATGTGATTTTGAAGGCGATTAATGCTGATATAGGGGTTATTAATGAAGGCGAAGAGACAATTGTGCAGATCCTCAATAAATTGAGAGACGGCGAGGATTTAACTGACATTAAAGGAGTTGTAGCTAGAACAAGTAGAGGCCGAATTAAGCGAAATGGCGAACAACCTCAAAGAGAAGATCTCGGAAGTATAAGCTGGCCAGATTATGAGGTCCTTGATCTGCAGAGGAGTATTGAAAATCAGAGGGTTTTGGATTCGTACTTTTTCCACCTTGCTCCTGACGATAACCCACGCTGTCTCGATATGATCTCAAGTAGATCGTGTCCGTTCAAGTGCACATTTTGTTTTCATCCTACGGGAAAAACATACAGAGAGAGGCCTCTGGATGACTTTTTCAGAGAGCTTGAGTCCGTGAAGGAAAAATTTTCGGTCAATATGATTGGAATTATAGATGAATTGTTCTCTCTTAGTCGAAGTCGTCTTCTTGAGTTCTGTGAGAGAATCAAGCCGTATAACGTAAAGTGGATGGTTCAGCTCCACGTCAATAGCGCGTCGGATGAGACCGTCAAGGCGATGAGTGAATCCGGGTGTGTTTATATCAGTTATGGTATTGAAAGCATGTCCCAACTTGTCCTAGATTCCATGCTGAAGAAATCAAAAAAGGCTCGTGTCGAGGAAGCACTGCGATTAACTAATCATTACAGGATAGGCATTCAGGGTAATTTATTATTTGGTGACTCGTCTGAAACTATCGACACAGCAAATGAGTCGATGCACTGGTGGGCGCATAATCGCAAGTATCAAATTAATTTAACTCCATTGATAGTTTTTCCTGGCAGTCCTGATTATCTGTCGGCTTTAAGGGATGGTTTAATTAAGCATGAGGATCGACTTGATTACATAAAAAATATTCCTGTAAATTTCAACATATCCTTGATGAATAACGCTGATATGGACATGATGAGATTTATGGTCTACGTGTACTTCGAGACTCTGCTTAGGGTGGCTAAGAATTCAAGTTTTGAGCAGGTGTCAGTAAGCTTCCGAGGGCCTATTTATAACTGCAAATGGGAGTGTGGGACGTGTGGTCATGTGAATCTCTATAAGAATTTTGTAATTCCCATGGATTGCAAAAATAGTATCAGGATGACCTGCCGCTCATGTAGAGAGAGGTTTGATATTCGTAATGAGGTGTACAGAGAAGCTGTGGGATCGAGAGAGATACCTGCGGAAGCTGTGGAGAGTCTTCGGTTGGCACAAGTTCTTTATGATTCTGGTATTTTTTCAGAGGCGCATGATCTTGCCAATAAAGTCATCGGCCAATACGAACACTGTGTTGACGCAAGACTTTTTCTTGCGCGATTTTATGAGGAATTAGGGCCAGAAGAACATATGGTTAGATCTTACGGGGCAGCCCTTGCATTTGATCCATTCAGGTCAGATTTGCACTGTAGTTATGCAAGAGCGCTGCATCGTATTGGATGCAACGGTGGTGCGCTATTGCACTTAGAACAGGCCCTTGCCCTCGAACCTAGCTATGCTCCCGCAAGAACGTTGCGAGATTTAATAAACGAAGAAAGTGCTTTTGGTGGTCCGAATTTTGTGTATTTCAGGTCTTGGAGCGATGATCCCGCGCCTTTGAGGCGTGCGGGTGAAAAATGTAAATCTGAGGAGGTGGAGCAAGCAGGTAGTGCTGTGATAATTCCTTTGATGAAAAGGTAGTTTAGACCGAAAATGCCGTTGGAATAGCCGACGAGAGGCATGGCTGTTATGATTACGTTGTAATATAGTTAAGAAATCTAAGGTTTATTAGATGCGAGTGTTGATTCTTGGAGGTACTGTTTTTCTGGGCAGGCATCTTACGGAGGCACTTCTGCTCCGAGGTCATGAAGTTACGCATTATAATCGAGGCTTGCATAATATACACTTGTTTCCAGAAGTCGAAAAGTTACGTGGTGACCGTACGCTCGATCTGTCACCCTTGCGGGGTAGATCTTGGGATGCTGTGGTGGATACTTGCGGGTATTTTCCTCGACATGTAATGGCATCGGCAAAGGTTTTGTACCCATATACTCGCTTCTATGTTTTCATATCGAGCGTCAACCAATATGCTGACTTAAGTATAAGCGGAATTAAGGAGGATTGCTTGAGCGCTTCGGCTAGCTTTCAGGAGGGATTACCTGACCCGCCATTAACCCCTGAAACTTATGGTCAGCTAAAAGCTGTCTGCGAAAAAGCAGTCCAGAGTATTTATGGTGATCGAGTCCTGTTAATACGCCCAGGCTGTTTAGTGGGACCTTACGATCAGGCGCATCGTTTCTCATACTGGGTGAGGCGGGTGGCTGCGGGCGGTCCGGTGCTGGTCCCGGGTCGCCCTGATCAGTTCTGGCAGATCATCGATGTTCGCGATGCGGCGGAGTGGATTGTTCACGCGCTTGAGGATAGACGCAGTGGAAGCTTCAACGTCGTAGGGCTGCCTATAGCCGCTAGCCGGTTGATGCGGGAATTGGCATGTGCGACTGGGAGCGAGATGCAACCAGTTTGGGTGGATACAGAATTCCTGCGCACAGAACCAACTGGCAAGCGCTGGCTTGACCTCGCAGAATGGAGTGCTCTGTCTCAGGCCATGGCGAACCTTTATTCGATAGATAGTTCACGTGCAGTCGCCGCAGGATTATGCAACAGACCTTTGACTGTTACCGCCAAAATCGTCCTCACCTGGTTGAAGTTGCGAGCGCCTCATGAGGCGGATGCTTTAGCGTTAGAATGCGAGAGTGACGTGTTGCGCAATTGGGAAAGCCGTGCAACATTAATGTCTTGTTGAGCATTTTATTGAATTGCGTGATGCGGGGCAAGGCCTGTCCACGAGCGAGCGCATGCGGAGTAAAATTGTGGGTTCTTCGGTAATGACAAAATCAACTCGCTCGAAACACAAAATAGTATGTGGGGCAGTGCCGCTTCGCTGCTTGTAAATAGTTATTTTCGCATGATCATCGCACTATGAGCGGTGCTATTATTTCTCGAACTGTAATTTTAGGAGGTAAAATGCGTTCTTTTGGAATCTGCGATAGTGTTGCGTGCCTTATTCTGGTTGCTTCAATGCAGGGGTGTGGGAAGACCGAAGACTCAGCGAAGACTCAAGATTCAGCGGTAGTAGTCGCTAATTCAATTCAAGTGGAAGATCTGATTGGCAATTGGGCTGCTGGCACTGGGCGGGGAACGATTATAAAACTGCCAGATGGATCATTGCAGTTGGTCAATGATCATAATGATGTTGCGCGTGGAGAGATTCACGGGAAAACCTTGGAGTGCAAAGAGTGGAGTGTTACTGGTCAGTTGTCGGTTGATAAGAAAATTATCACATGGAGCAATGGTTCGGTTTGGAATAGGTAATTCCTGAAAAGCCCCGTCCTGCTTCGTGAAGGAGGCGTGCCGTTCGCCTTGATCGCGACACACCGAGGAATCTTCTCGATTGAATGGTTGTGCGAGGCGCTCGGGGTCTCGCAGTTAGGCCATGACCTGCTCGCCAACGCTACAATACGCACGCCCACGAACGCTGGGGGCATCGGCCCCCCACTCTAGAGACTCGTGCCTTCGCACCGCTCGGCGTGTCGGCGTGAAGAAACTTCGCGGTGGCATAACATATGAAACCCGCTAGACAGAAGACGAAAAGCAGAGAGAGGCTTAAGTCGTACTCACGGCAGCCTGGCGTAGCGACTGGGGTGACCATTGTTGTGGTTAACTACAACGCTGGAAATTTTCTTGAGTCCTGCATCGCCTCGTGCCTTCAGCAGGCAGAGGAAGTGATTCTTGTCGATAATGCTTCGGTCGATAGGAGTGTGGACGCAATTAGTCGTCGGTTTGAAAAAAAAAGGCTGCGAATTATCCGAAACTCGGTTAACGTTGGCTTTGCTGCGGCATGTAATATAGGGGCCTCTGTGGCAAGAGGCCAGTTTTTGTTGTTCCTGAACCCTGATTCTGTTTTAGTGAAAAATATGGTGGGGCTGCTTGTTCTTGCCTTGAAGTCAGACAAGAAAATAGGCATGGCGGGGGGGCTTATTCTCGATGAAAATGGGTGCGAACAGCCTGGCGGGCGTCGTGCGATACCCACGCCGTGGCGTTCATTTGTCTACATATTTAATCTCTCGCGTTTCAGGGAGAGGTGGCCACGCCTTTTTGATGATTTTAATTCTAACAAACAGGCGCTTCCTGTTGGCCTTACTGAGGTTGAGGCGATTTCTGGCGCCTGCATGATGGTGAAACGTCAGGCCATGCAGGATGTTGGGCCGTGGGATGAGCAGTATTTCCTGCATTGCGAAGATCTAGACCTTTGCATGCGCTACCGGCAGAAGAAATGGACTATTGTTTTCGTGCCTGATGCTCGTATTATTCACTACCGCAGTAGGTGCAGCCAATTGAGGCCTGTATATGTCGAATATTGCAAGCATCGCGGGATGCTGAGGTTCTACCTGAAGTTTTTCCGGCACCAATATCCTAGCGTGCTCATGTGGCTGGTAATTCTGGGCATAGGGTTGCGATTTTGTGCTGTTGCTTTGCGTGTCGTGGCGAGAGGTGTCAGGCGTATAGGCGTTCTAGGGTCGCGAAGTCTGGGTGGGGAGTACCTGTTGTCAGTATTGCTGAATGCTTGCTAGAAGGCAATTACCTTGTCCCGGCAATCGAAGGTTTCGGATTGTCCTGTTTGGGATGGCGTCAATGGCTTGATAATGACATGGATGCCGATTGTTCGATCAGTCATTGAATATCGCTCCTGCTGATCTGATGTTGCCGGAATTCTTTCCTCTGCTTGAGCGACATGGTGCGCATGCGTATGGCTGTAGCTTGCGGCAACCGATTTATGCTAGTGACGTGGAGAAAGTTTGTGCCGTGGCCATTGGTAATGTGTTGGAGAATAATCGTGTTTGCGACATTGTCGCTGATGTTTTAGGGGGCTGGGCCAGCATTTAAGGCTCGGTCAGTGCCGTTGTGGAGTGTGGAGTAGTTTTGTCACTGTTTTGACTAAGCTCGTGATGCCAACTTGGTCTGTAGTAATACCTGAACGTAGGGGAAGGATCTGATAGTTGATCGCACTCAGGCTGCACGCGGTTTTGTATTTCAGTCAAAAGGTTTTATTCTCGTGCCCGAGGATGTGTCATCATGCCCACGCTTTTGTTGCTGGTTGTGTGGTTAACTTGCTAGGGTGGGCACCGTTAGATTAGGCCTGCATGCAATGGCCGCAATGGTGATTGGTTTAGTTATCCTTCGTATGCGTCGCTGGTAGTAGATTTATTGGCTTTGGGGGCAGGAAAGCCCAAATGATGGAGTAAAGGATGCAACGAGTGGTATGGCAGGCTGGTCATGTATCGACAGAAGACAGGGAGCGATTATTCGGGCAGTCAGCGCTGACAATCTGGCTAACTGGGCTGAGCGCGGCTGGAAAATCCACGTTGGCGTTTGCTCTTGAGCGGTATCTGATCGATGCACAACGAGCGTGTTATGTACTTGACGCGGATAATGTTCGGCATGGGCTCAACGCCAATCTTGGCTTCTCGCACGAGGATCGTACGGAGAACATTCGACGGATAGCGGAAGTAGCTCGTCTGATGAATGACTCCGGACTGATTGTTATTACCGCATTTATCTCGCCGTACCGGGAAGATCGTGCTATGGCTAAGCGCATTATTGGCGCAGAACGATTCTATGAGGTGTATGTGAGTACGCCAATTCAAGTTTGCCAGCACCGCGATCCGAAAGGATTTTATTGTATGGCGGAGGCAGGAAATCTGGCTCATTTCACGGGGATCTCCGATCCATACGAAGCACCGGAGGCCGCGGATTTGAGCATTGATACATCGTTGCTTTCGGTTGAGGAAGAGGTGGAGTGTGTCTCAGATTTGCTGCGCAAAAGGTGAGCAATGGCTAAATTATCGTGGTTGTAACGGGCTTTCCATAGGCTCTGATCTCTCGACGGTTTACCTGTGGACTTGACGACGATCAGGGCTGTCGGTTTCTGGTTGGTTGTATCGGGCACGAGCGCTGGAGGCATAGTTTTATCTGTATAGCGATCCCTCGTGCCCGTTAAGGAAATCGCGTGAACATGCGGAGTTACCCCTCTTTCTCCCCATATTACCCGGCGATTCTCTGCTGGGTTTCTCTCTCGTAGTTTGGGTATAATCTCCCGATCTTCCATACACCAGAGGAACACCTATGGCTGAAAAAGACGATAAGAAACGCGCGCTGGATCTGGCCCTGTCCCAAATTGAGAAACAATACGGGAAGGG
>SXGR01456519.1_pt1 | contig 10554 bp, 10 predicted proteins | sample 3174711 | NCBI WGS metagenome assembly SXGR01 (sample SAMN11356860, study PRJNA531348) | freshwater metagenome | isolation source: freshwater sample F1-60 | place: China: Fuxian Lake, Yuxi | collected 2017-12-25 | reverse complement strand
TTCATCGAGGCGGCGAGGACCCTCGGTGCCACCGATGCGCGGATCATGTGGAAACACATCGTCCCGAACACGCTTGCCCCGGTGATCGTCTCACTTGCCTTTGGGGTCCCCTCGGCGATCATTGGAGAAGCCGGCCTCTCCTTCATCGGACTGGGGGTGCGTCCGCCCACAGCATCTTGGGGAAACATGCTGCAGGACGGGCTGTCTTCGATCTACAGTCAGACCACCTTGATCGTTGCGCCGGCACTCTGTGTCGCTCTTCTGTTGCTGGCATTCACGTTTCTGGGCGACGGTCTCCGCGATGCCCTTGACCCTCGCATGAAGCAGTAGTTCCGGGTGGGCGAGCGACAGCCCTTGAACCTTGTACAGTTCCACGATTACATGCGACTTTACGCAGGCACGACGCAAGGTGTGTTCAAGGTCAATGCCGACAACGGCATCGTGACGAGACTGGGCCCTCTCGACACAAGCGTGGAGAAAGTGGCGGTTCAAGGGGACACGATCCTCGCGGCGATCACGCCCGACTACGGCACGCTGATGCGCGGGGCGTTGCATCCTTCCCAAGGGCGCGGGGTAATGCGCTCGACCGATGCTGGCCGTCACTGGGTGCCGTGCGGTGGCGTATTGGAGGATGCACAGGTCACGGCGCTCGCTTGGGGCGCGGGAAGCTTCATCGCAGGCACCGACCCTGCATCGATCTTGCACAGTTACGACCTCGGCGCCACGTGGGCTGAAGGCACGCCACTGTCCGGATTGCCCGGGGCGTCACGGTGGGGTTTTCCGCGACCTCCCCACACCGCGCATGTCATGACGATTGTCCCTCACCCCACCCATTCCATGGTCTTGTACGCCGGGATCGAGGTTGGTGGAGTGGTCATGTCGTCCGATGGTGGGTGCAACTGGCACGAGATTGGCGCGACGGATCCCACCGCAACAGTTCACCCTGCCGTCCATGGCTTGGCAGTCTGTCCCGGTGCACCGCATGTCGTCTACGCGGCGACGCCCGATGGGGTCTTCCTGTCCGAGACCGCAGGGGCAACCTGGGTGGCCCGGTCAAGCACCCTTGACCCTCTATATTGCCGTCCGATCACTGTTCACCAGACTGACCCGGACATCGCAATCACCGTCGCAACCCTCGGGGCGAGTGGTTTCTTTCGACGTGAAGCCCATCGGACCGGCGCCAGGGTGATGCGCACCGTCGACCGGGGAGACAACTGGTTGCCAGTGCAGGGCCTCCCCGAACACTTCCAACCGACCCCGGCGCTTGTTGCGGATCCGTTGATGCCCGGACGGTTCTTCCTTCCGCTTTTTTCCGGGGAGCTGTATGTCTCGACCGATGATGGTGCGACGTGGGAACTCCTTGTCGAGGGCATTCCCACAATCCTCGGGATGATCGCTGCATGATGCCAAGACCCCACCAGCGATGCGCTTGACGTTCCTTGGGACCGGAACCAGCCACGGCGTTCCGATGATTGGGTGCCAGTGCGACGTCTGTACATCTCCTGATCCGAAGAACCATCGGCTTCGCACCAGCCTGCTGATCCAGCATGATGGCACCAACGTGGTGATCGACACGGGACCGGAGTTTCGCTTGCAGGTCCTGCGCGCGCGTCTCCACCGGCTGGATGCCGTATTGCTGACCCACGCGCACAGCGATCACATCATGGGTCTCGATGACGTCCGCGCATTCAACATGCGCCAAGGAACATCGATGCCGGTCTACGGGTCCGTTGCCACGCTTGGGGAAGTACGGCACCGTTTCAGTTACGCGTTTGCTGATGGCCCGGAAGGTGGAGGCAAGCCGAAAATCGAACTGTGCCCGGTTGATGGTGTGTTCACCCACGGTTCGCTGCGGATCACGCCATTTGACGTGAGGCATGGACGGGATACAGACATCGTCACGGCATTCCGGGTCACCGCACTCGATAGCGGTCCATCATTCGCCTACGTGACCGACACGAATGGCATTCCATCCAAGACAATGGACGGATTGCGGAGACTTGACCTGCTGATCCTTGATGCCCTGAGCCCAAACCAGTCTCCCACCCATTTTTCCTTGTCGGAGGCCGTTTCGGTCGCTCAGGAACTTGGCGCAACCCGGACCCTGTTCACGCACATGTCGCACGCACTCGAGCACAATCGAACGAACGCTTTGCTGCCTGCGACATTTGCTCTTGCATACGACACGCAGGTCATTGAACTTGACTGATTGACCGGCACCGCCAAGGTGGGTTCGACTACCGACAGTCGACGGCTTGGCTCGACGTTACCTGACGCACTTTCGGAGGATGCGGGCGACTTCCGTCGTCGATGTACCCGGCACGTACAAGGTGCGCCCGGGCGCGGTGCCCTTGGCCAAACTCCGACCGACCAGATTGATCGTTGAGGTCGACCCGAACTCCGTTCGACCAAGCGGCGCCTTGCCTTGACGGATATCGTAGCGCCGGAAACTCTTCCATCCCCATGTTGTGCCGTTGTTCATTGCCACGCCGTTGGTCGTGAATACATATCTGAGGGGGAGCATGAGGATTGCGACCATGGCTGCCACGCCGGCTGGCTGGGTGCCCGGCAGGAACCACTGGTCCTCCGTGCCCGGCAGGCTGCCAAGTACGATGTAGAGCAGCAGGATGATGCCCTGAGTGCGGTGGACCAGTAGGCGCTGCGTCCAAGTGAGGCGTACCTCGAGCAGGATTTCGCCCGGCCGCTTGGGGGCAAACGGTAGCCACGCCTTCATGAGCATGAATGACAACAGGAAACTGACGAAACTGCTGCCGATCAGGGGTTGCCAGTCTGTCTCCATTCGGTGTCGCCTGATTATAATCGGGAAGAGCCGGCCGTTTCCGCCGATCTTTCGCCTGGCCGGGCACATGGGGAACCACGACTATGGCCGGCCACAGCAAATGGGCTCAGATCAAGCGCCAGAAGGGCGCGAACGACACCAAGCGTGGGCAAATCTTCACCAAGCTTGCCCGTGAGATCACCATCGCTACCCGTCAAGGTGGTGGCGATCCGGACGCAAACTTCCGGCTCCGGCTTGCAGTCCAGCGCGCCCGTGGCATGAACATGCCAGCCGACAACATCAACCGGGCGATTGCCCGTGCAACGGGTACGGGTGATGACGCCACCTCGCTTGATGAGGTCATCTACGAGGGATATGGCGCTGGTGGCGTCGCGATTTTTGTGGAAGTGCTGACCGATAACCGCAATCGAACCGTCGCCGAACTTCGGAACGTGTTCACACGGGGTGGCGGCAACCTTGGTGAGACCGGTTCAGTGGGCTGGATTTTTGAACCGCGTGGCCTTCTGGTGGTGCCGACCAATGGCGCGGACGTCGATGAACTCACTCTCGGGGCAATCGATGCCGGAGCGGTCGATGTGAATGCGGATATGACGTCGGTGGAAATCTATACCGAAGTTGATCAACTCGAGGCTGTCCGCAAAGTCCTTGAGGCAGGTGGGCTGACGATTGATACTGCCGACCGGGTATTCGTTCCCAAGACCCAGGTAACGCTGGATGTCGAGAAGACCAAGCAAGTGCTTCGGATGGTCGAACGCCTTGAGGATCTTGACGATGTGCAGAACGTCTACAGCAACATCTGCCTGACGCCGGATTTGCTTGCGACACTGGCGGCCTAGCGAGATGTGTGCGCCGTTGTGGTGACCGGGTCGCGCCTTGACGAACTCACTGCCCGCGCGCGGCGAACAATCGCGGCGACGCGCGACGCAGGTCCGATTGCTGAACCGGTGCGCCACGTTCCGGCTAAGGCTGGTGCGCGCGGCCCGGTGTCGCCAACCGAGGCTGGTGATGCGGTCGTTATCGGCTTCGATCCCGGAATTGCGACCACCGGCTATGGCGTGGTCTCGGGTTCGTCGCGTGGTGACGGGAAGTATGTTGCTTGCACGCATGGCGTCATCGAGACGACGGCGGAGACACCGACGCCTGAACGGCTTGCATGCATCCATGACAGGGTGTCGCTTCTTCTTCGCCACCATAAGCCCTCCGCGGCGGCGGTTGAGAAACTATTCTTTGGGCGGAATGCGCCAACCGCGATGGCGGTCGGTCAGGCACGCGGTGTGATCCTTCTGGCCCTCGCCCAGGCGCGGGTACCGGTTGTCGAATACACCCCGCTTGAAGTCAAGAGTGCGCTGGCTGGGTTTGGTCGCGCGCCGAAGGCGCAGATGCAACGCATGATCCAGGTGTTGCTTGAACTCGATGCCATTCCTCGGCCGGACGATGCGGCCGATGGGCTCGCGCTTGCACTGACCCACTTGCGCCTCGCCGCCGGTCGCTTGGCGCGTGCCGGTGCGTCGGCGGACATGTAGGTCCTCTCCAGTACCATCCCGCCATGCTTGTCTCGCTCCGGGGTACCGTCGGCCACACCGCACCGGGCGTTGCCGTGATAGAAGTTGGCGGTGTCGGTTTCCGGGTGCTGATCCCGGCATCCACGGCGGCTACCCTGCCCGCGGTCGGAAGCACTGCAAAGTTGCTCACCCATCTTGTAGTGCGCGAGGATGCATTAATCCTGTACGGATTTGCGACCTCGGCCGAGATTGACCTGTTCGAACGTCTGCTTGCCGTCAACAAACTCGGCCCGGCAAAGGCGCTTGCACTTCTTTCGGGCTCAACGCCGGCGGCCTTGCGTGCCGACATCGTGCGTGGGAACGCGACGGCATTGATGCGGATACCGGGTATCGGTCGGACGTTAGCAGCCCAGATCATCCTAGACCTCAAGGAGAAACTCGGGCCTGTTTCCGACGACCCTGAGACGACCGAGGACGCCGATCTCTTGACGTGGCTTCAAGCGATGGGTTTCTCGGCGGCGCAGGCGCAGACCGCGGTCAAGCGTTTGCCCGAGGCGACACGGGGCGAGCCGCTTGAAGACCGTGTGCGTGTTGCGCTGTCGATTCTTCGTCCAGATTGACCCGTCGTCGTTCGCCAAATCTGGGCGTGGGAGTGTGGGCATTCGACGGCGACATGCTTGAAATGCGAACATTTGACCGAGATGGCCTCGGCGTGGGCGTCTTGGTGCCTGTATGCCTGCGCACGTCCGTTGCACGATTGATTGACACTCCCTTGTCTATTTTTGTCACGGTGTCACGATGACCAACGAAACCCCTCCCCTGCGGATTGTCAGTGCGAAGGGTGACGATGATGACGATTCGTTGCGACCCCGACGCCTTGCCGAATACGTCGGTCAGGAGAACATCAAGGACCAGTTGTCGATTGCGATTGCGGCGTCGCGCGCACGTGGCGACGCCCTTGATCACGTCCTGCTTCATGGTCCGCCGGGCTTGGGAAAGACGACCCTTTCGCGGATCATTGCGGCTGAGCTTGGCGTGCAGATCAAGACGACGTCCGGACCGGCTGTCGAGCATCAGGGTGCGCTTGCAAGCCTCCTCACCCAACTTGGGACGCGTGACGTCGTATTCGTCGATGAGATCCACCGCCTCAACCGCCTTGTCGAGGAGTCCTTGTATCCGGCGATGGAGGATTACGTCCTCGACATCGTGTCGGGGCGCGGTGCGATGTCATCGGTGTTGCGCCTGCCGCTCAAACGGTTCACCCTGATCGGCGCGACGACCCGGGCGGCCCTCTTGACTGCGCCGTTGCGCGACCGGTTCGGCCTCCAGTTTCGACTGGAGTTCTACGATCTGGAGTCGATCCGAAAACTGTTGGTCCGGGCGGCCCGGGTGATGAAGATTGCAATTGAAGATACCGGGGCATCCGAGATTGCCCGGCGATCACGGCGCACCCCCCGCGTAGCCCTGCGCCTCCTGCGACGGGTGCGCGACTACGCACAGGTCATGGCCGACGGCGTGATCACGTTGAGTGTTGCGCGTGACGCCCTCGATGCCCTTGGGGTTGATCATGAGGGGCTGGACGATCTGGATCGCCAACTGCTGACGCTTCTCCTAACGCGATTCAAGGGTGGTCCGGCGGGATTGGAGACGCTGGCGGCGACCGTTGGTGAGGAAGCGGACACGCTTCAGGATGTGTACGAGCCGTACCTGATTCAGCAAGGGTATTTGCAGCGCACGCCTCGTGGACGCATTGCGACGGAGATGGCAGCGGCGCATCTGGGCATCCCGCACCCCGGGGCTGCAACTGGCGGATCCGAGGCACCCGCCCAACCCCGGCTATGGTGAAGGAAGAGCCGTCGGCGTCGCCCCCTGGGTTCGGGCACGATGCAGGTCCCTTAACCGCTTTCGAATTTTCACGTCCGCACTCGGATCTCCAGACCGACGACTTCGACTTCGACTTGCCGGCCGACCTGATCGCGCAGACGCCGCTTGAACCGCGTGACGCGACGCGACTGCTTGTCATCGACAAGGGGTCCGGGTCGGTTGCTCACCATTCGTTCCGTGACATCCCTGCCCTGCTTGATCCGGGCGATGTGCTTGTAGTGAACGACAGCCGGGTTCTTGCCGGGCGCATCCACGCGCTTCGGGCGACCGGTGGCCGGGTCGAGTTTCTCCTCCTGCGTCCACTTGCCAATTCCTCATCGGGGGTGTCCGATGAGACGACGACTGGGCGTGAGTGGTCGGTCTGGTGGGAGTCGCTAGTCCGTCCGGCGAACCGCACCCGTCCCGGGATGCAACTGGAAGTCATGGGCGCGGTGTCGTCGGGTGAGGGTCCGGTCACCGTTGAGGTGGGTGAACGAACGGCTTCCGGTGGTGTTCTGATCCGGTTCGATTCGTCGGTGGACCGTGTCCTGCACCGGTTCGGCGAGATGCCTCTGCCACCGTACATCCGTAGCCGGCTTGCTGATGCGTCCCGGTACCAAACCGTGTATGCCCGGCGTACGGGGTCTGCAGCTGCGCCGACGGCGGGCCTGCACTTCACCGAGGAACTACTGCGCGCGGTGCGCGACCGTGGCGTGAGGGTCGTGCCGGTCACCCTGCACGTTGGTGCCGATACGTTCCGTCCGGTACGGGCCGACCGTATTGCCGACCACGGAATGCACGCGGAGTACGCGATCGTGCCCGACGCCACTGCCGTTGCCATCGGCGAAGCGAGGCGGAATGGGCGTCGGGTGGTCGCCGTCGGGACCACGTCGGTGCGCACACTGGAGACGTGGGTGCGTGCCCTCGGTGGTGTGCGGGCCAATCTGCCCGAGGCCGGATGGCAAGGCTGGACCAGGCTATTCCTGTACCCGGGGGTCGACTTCCAGGTTGTCGATGCCCTTTTGACCAATTTCCATGTCCCGCGCTCGACGTTGCTGATGCTTGTGTCGGCCTTCGCTGGTTCAGTGGTGGTTCGCGAGGCGTATGCGACCGCGATTGGGGCGCGGTACCGGTTCTACTCGTTCGGCGATGCCTGCTTCTTCCGGTGACGCCCGTGGCGCGCGTTTAGGCATGGTGGAGAACATTTGTTCTATACTCATGGTATGACCTCCCCGACACCATTGCGACTGGAGGCCGGTGCCAGTGAATCGCATCTGGACCACGGGCGATGGAACGGGGGCGAAGCCCATACGGATCAGGGGCAATCTGGTGGAGTGGAGGATTCTGGCAACCCGCACGAGGCCTTGGCACGGGTCCTCGACGATGTCCGTCAACGTTGGGGGGCGTCGAGTCTGGTTTATCTTGATGCCCGCAAACCGGATGCCAGTGCGTCCGTGGCGACACCGAACCTCCTTCGACCAACTCCCGGCACCGGCGACACCGCCGATGCACGTTCTGCCCTGCCGGCGTGGTGGCCGGGTGCGACGACGCGTGACGGTCGCGCATTGACCGTGCCTCCCGTACTCGAGGTTTCGGGGCAGGTCGGTGGTGGACGCCTGACCTTCGCGCTTGCGTGGGCCGGTGCCCTGCGACCGACCCTTCTGGCGCTGGTCGACATCCCGGGTGATCACGGCGGCCGGATCTTCCCACCATCGTTGCAGATGGCTGGACTTTCCCTGCCCACACAAGTGATCGTCGTGCGACCACCTCCCGGACCGACGCCTCGCGAGACGACTCGGGCGGTGCTTGATGCCCTCTTCATCATGCTTCGCAGTGAAGCATTTGATGCAATCGTCTGCCCATTGCCCGAAGGCGCCCGGGTTGGTCTTGCGGCGGCCAGCACCATTGCCTCCCTGACGGCACGTACTGGCACCGCACTTCTGGTCCTTGCCGGACCGGAACGCGCCCACGGAAGGACGTCATCGTGGACTGGCGACTTCACGGCACGGACTAGTGTCCTTGGGCCGGCGGCGAGTTACCGGCTGGTCCTTGGAGATCACCATTGGGAGTGGCGCGATGGTGAGATTGGTGGCCTGACCCTGCGCGTGCAGACCCTCCGGGCGCGTGGCGTCCCATCGGCAACCCTTGCGCCGGATCTTGACCGGCCATCCGGAGGTGAGGCGCAAGTGGATCAGGGGCGACGGGGAGGAAGCGAAGCGAATTCATATCAGGGGCGACGGGGAGGAGGCGAAGCGAATTCATATCAAGGGCGACGGGGAGGGGTCGAAGATCCGTTGGCGGTCCACACTCTCGTCTTTCGCCTGCACCGTCCCGCGCGTGATGGTGCCCTTCCAGGTGGTGGCGGTAGGATCGCGTCGGGGGCGTGGATCCTGCACTCGGCGATGCCCGACACCGACGTGTCCGGCCGGGTTCGCGCCACGCCGCCGGTTACAGGCAGTACCGGAGGGGTCGCCGTCGGATAGCCACTGGCCTCACCACAACGTCCCGGATCACGCACCGCATCAGGGAAACCGTGATGGCTCGACTGCCACCGAGCCATCACGCGGAACGACATCGCCAGAAACCGATTATGAGGACGAGGTAGGCCATGCCTGCAGAGTTACCGGGACTTCCTTGCGTTCGCCACCGCGCCAAATGGTGACGGTGACTATTTCGCCCGGGTTCTTCTGTTCCAGGTACGCCGAGAGTTCGGCAAGGCGCAAGACCGGACGCCCGTCTATGGCCACGATGACATCGCCCCGGGGCGTGCCATCCGAAGCCGCTGATCCGCGCAATCCGGCCTTCGCCGCCGGGCCATTTGGCACAACCTGCGAGAGCGCGAGGCCGGAACGGACGCCCTCGGGAAGGCCAAGTGCCGTTGCAAGTTCCGGCGTGACTGTGCCGATGCTCACCCCGAGCCACGAGTGTTCGACCGGTTTGCCGGCACGCACCTGTGTCAACACCAAGCGAGCCCTGTTGATCGGTACCGCAAATCCGATTCCCACGCTTCCCCGCACTGGGCTTTCAATCGAGGTCGTGATCCCGATGACTTCGCCGGAGGAGTTAAACAGTGGCCCACCCGAATTGCCCGGGTTGATCGGTGCGTCGGTCTGGATCAATCCACGGGCTGGGCGACCTCCCGGAGTGGTGCCGAACTCGCGACCGACGGCGCTGATGATCCCCGCCGTGATGGTGTGGTCAAGGCCAAATGGCGTCCCGATGGCGATTGCCATCTGCCCCGGCTGCACTGCGTCCGAATCGCCAAGTGTGGCAATGCCCGTTCGATCCGTCGGTATGTCTGCACGAAGTACTGCCAAGTCACTGCCGGGATCCGTGCCGATAACCTTGGCCTCCAGACGGGTGCCATCGTGGAGGACTACGGCCAACCGATCGGCACCACTGACAACATGGAAGTTGGTAAAGATCGTGCCATCGCCGTCGACGATGAACCCGGTTCCTTCACCACTCGGCACCACATCTGTTCCGGGAACCGCCCCCGGTGCTGTGCGCTGTCGGGCAGCGGTTGCTGTCTGAACCGCAACGACCGCTCTGCTGACCGCTTGGTAGAGGGCGGCAATGTCCGTGTCAGACTGTGCGGGAAGCCGAGTTACAAGGTTTTGTCCGGCGTACACGACACTTGGAGCGCCACCAAGTCTGGCCGCGGTGAAGGCGCTACCGGCAATGCCTCCGATGGCACCAGAACCGACCAGTGCAGCAATCGCACCACCGCGGAACAGTGACCTCCGGCTGAAACCCTCCCGCGGTGTTTCAGGTGGAACGTTCGGTGCACTCCACGACTGCGGATACTTGTTGATCTCTTCATTGTTCATTGCACAACCTCGCTTCAAAGACCGTGGAGTGTTCGGGCGTCTATCACTCGGCAATTGCCTGTCGCGACCCGGGTCACACACTCAGTGAAGTAATCGTAGGCCCCGTTTCACAGTAGAACCTCAACGCTGTGTAAGCGGTGCGTAAGAACTTGGGCGCAAACTTCCCAGGACACTGATGGCCATGCAGGCCCGCGCGCTACGTGGGAACTTGACGCCGTTGGCAAGCCCTATTCGGCCCGGATGGCAGCAACGGGAGGGACTGAAGCCCCGCGCCACGCCGGTACGAGGGTGGCAAGCAGGGCAAAGCCTGAGGCGAGGGCAAGGGTTCCCGCAAGTTGCCACCATGGAACCACCATCAGGATGCTTCCTGGACTGAAGCGGTCGAAGAATTGCACCGCAAACACGTTCCTGCACAGCCAGAGACCCACAATGGTGCCCGAAACGCTGCCCAGCACGACGACCACCATCCCCTCCAGAAGCAGGCTCACGGTCACTTGGTGACGCGTCGCACCGACGGCCCGCAACATTCCGATCTGTTGGCGTCGCTCCAGCGTCGATC
>SXGR01135858.1_pt1 | contig 10555 bp, 10 predicted proteins | sample 3174711 | NCBI WGS metagenome assembly SXGR01 (sample SAMN11356860, study PRJNA531348) | freshwater metagenome | isolation source: freshwater sample F1-60 | place: China: Fuxian Lake, Yuxi | collected 2017-12-25 | reverse complement strand
GTGCCGCTACGTCGTCGATGAGCTCGGCTTTGATGCCTGCATCGACTACAAGGCCGGTCGGCTACACGACGATCTCAAGGCGTCGACGCCAAAAAGCGTCGACGTTTATTTTGACAACGTGGGCGGTGACATCCTCGATACCGTACTCGCGCGTATGAATCCGTTCTCGCGCTTGCCCGTCTGCGGGCTGATTTCGCAATACAACGCCACCGAGCTGCATGGTTTGCGAAACTTCCGCTCCGTGCTCGTCAATCGCATCAAGATCCAGGGCTTCATCGTCTTCGATTTTCGCGAACACTACCCGCGCGCCATCGGCGAACTTGCGACATGGCTCGCCGAAGACAAGCTCAAATATCGCGAAACCATCGCCGAGGGCGTGCGCTCGGCGCCCACGGCTTTCATCGGCCTCTTGAACGGTGCGAATCTCGGCAAACAGCTGGTAAAACTTTGACGTCTTCAACCTCGAGGAATATCCGATGACCGAGACACCGATCATGGTCCGTGCCGACGGCACCTATCCCGTCGAAAATCTTCGCCAGGAGGCGATCACTGCCGCCGTCGTGCAGACCCGCGTCAACGGCGTCGATGGTGCGAATCCCGGCCCCGGTCTGCGCCGCAACGTGGATTACTTTCTCGAGTCGATCGACATCGCGCAGAGCTTTGGCGGTCGTTGCGATCTGCTGCTGTTCCACGAGTTTCCGATCACCGGATTCACCAACTGGACGCGTGATCAGCACTACGCGCTCGCGATCGAGGTGCCGGGTCCAGAAGTTCAAGAGGTGGCAAAGAAAGCGCAGCAGTACAACTGCTACATCGTCTTCGGCACTTACGCCAAGGATCCGGTGAACTGGCCGAGACACATCCTGCATCTGATGGTGATGTGTAAGCCGGACGGCAGCGTCGTCTCGCACTGGAAGCAGCGCAACGTGCGCGGCATGTTCCCGGGAGCGGAGCAGTACACCTCGGTGATCTACGACGTGTACGACCGCTTCGTCGAGATGTACGGCATCGATGCCGTAATCCCGGTCGAGCGCACCGACATCGGCAACATCGCAATGTCAGCGGTGCAGTTCGAGCCGGAGCTCTTCCGGTGCATGGCCTTCAAGGGAGCGGAAATCGTCTGCCGCGTGGCGACGGGCGGTTTCGAGTGGGACGACATGCGGCTCACGTCGTACCACAACAGCGTGTACACACTGATCACCAACAACTCGGTAGCCACCCACGAGCGCAACCCGGGTTTCTTCGAGGACGCCGGCTACGGCGGCCCGGGCCGTTCGTCGATCTTTGGTCCGCGCGGCGTGGTGCTGGCCGAGGCAGGCCCCTTCGAATCGCGCGAGTCTGCGCGCATTCCGATCAGCGAATTCCGCGCCAAGCACCGCATCCCCGATTTGCACCTCAGCCTCTACGAGCCGGTGCTGAAGCAGTACGTCGAGCGCTATGCGCCGAACGGCTATCTCGACTATCTGCCGAAAGACAAGCGCGAGGCCTTCCAGCACTTCGTCAAGCGGGCGAAGTGGCAGCACTACTGGTAGCGCCAGACAACTTATGTCGCAGAAGTTCTCCGAATTCGCACGTGGCTGGCGTCCCCTGCTCGCCGCGGGCATCGGTACGGGTTCCGGGGTGACCGGTCTGTCGTTCTACGGATTCGGCGTCTTCGTGCTGCCGTTGGTCGCGGCCTTCGGCTGGACGCGCGGCGAGGTTTCCGCTGCTGCCAGTTTTCTGATCCTGGGGTCGGCCATCACCTCGCCCATCGTCGGGTCGGTCATCGATCGCTTCGGCGCACGCCGCGTCGGCATTGCCTCGCTGCTGACGTTGGCGGTCGCCTATGCCGCGCTGAGCACGTTGCGAGGATCGCTCGCCATGTTCTATGCCGCGTGGTTGCTGCTGGCTTTGCTAGGTGGTGGCACCACACCGGTAGTCTGGACGCGTACCGTCAATCTTTGGTTCGACCGTGGACGCGGTCTGGCGCTGGGTCTGGCGCTGGCGGGCTCCGGTATCGCCAGCATGTTCGCTCCGCCTTTGCTGACGCGAGTGATCACCGCTTACGGTTGGCAGACAGCTTATCTCGTCATGGGCGCCTTCCTGCTGATCGTCGCGGCGCCTCTGGTGGCCCTGTTGCTCGATGAGCGCCCCACCGATCGTCCGGACGCCGGCGCCAAAGACTCGACGAGGGTGGCAGCCGACGCGTTGCCGGGCGTGGAGCTCGCCGATGCGTTGCGCAGTCTCACTTTCTGGAAAATCGGCATTGGTTTTTTCTTTGTCTCGGCGGTCGTCGCCGCACTGATCATCAACCTCGTCCCGCTGTTGATCGACCGAGGACTGACGCCGACGGCGGCGGCAGGCACCGCGGGAATGATGGGCTTGGCCGTGTTGATTGGCCGTGTGGCCATCGGTTATCTGCTCGATCGTCACTCGGCTTCGGTCGTTGCCGGTGTCGTACTCGGCAGTTGTGCGCTCGGCTGCGTGGTGCTGGCCATGCCCGATTCGTCTGGCCAGATGCTGACGATCAGCGTGCTCGCGCTCGGTCTCGCCGCGGCCGCCGAAGTCGATCTCGTAGCGTATCTCTCCAGCCGATTCTTTGGTCTGCGTGCGTACGGCAAAATCTACGGTTGCCAACTCACCAGTTTCTACTTGGGTGCAGCCGGTGGCCCACTTGCGGCGGGATTGGCCTTCGATGCATTCGGCAGCTATACGCCGATGCTGTCGTTCGCCACCACGGCGCTGCTGATGGGCGCGGTGCTGATGGCAACGCTCGGAAAGCCGCGCTACGCCGCTATCGGCTGAGGGTTGTTTCGTCGAGACGCTTTTTGCGGAAATGAACCACGAACACGACGATCGCAGCGACCCCAGTGATCCAGTGCGCGAACGAAGTCCATGAGCGCCATTCGTCGCTGCCCAGGTAATAGAGCGCGCAGCCGCTGATCGTCAGCCAGACCAGCACGCCGAATAACGTGCCTCCGGTCGGCTTGCGTAAGCCAGCCTTCCAGCCACGCACCACGTGCTCGGACCACAGCGTGCCGAACAGCCACACGGCCACAAAAGAAAAGATGGTATGTGCGACCAGCCACCAACGTTGCTGCGGATGCGGGTTGTCGAAGCCGAAGTCATCGACCACGCGCACGAAATAATGGAACACGAGCCAGGCCGCTCCGGTCAACCAAGTACCGAGCGCGATGCCGTGCAACCATCGACGCCGCCCCGGTGGCAAGACGCCCGTGCGCATCGCGGCTCGCTGCCCGTTGACTGTTCCTTCACTCAAGTTCGTCACCCGACATCCACCACCCTTCGCTCAGCGAATACAGATACGCGCTTGCGTCGAAGGCGGCAAGCACCGGCGCCGCCTGCCGACCTCTCGCCAGCACTACCTTGGTGAGTGCATCGGCGATGGCACACTGCTGAGCGACCACCGAGACGAACGCCGGCGCTACGATCAGCGCAGGCTCGTGACCAAAAAAATGCCGGCGATTCGTGCCGGCTGCGCTGCTCGCGAGACTACCGTTTTCGAGTTCTATGAAAGGCCACGCGGGCGTCTCGCGCACGGACTTTTCGAACTCGGCCGCATGGAACTTCGGCACTTCAAGAGCGATGGGGTATATCGTCGGGCCGCCCACGCGCAGATCCCCGCCGGCATTGACGTACCAACTCGCCGTCACGGGCAAAGCCATTGCCGAGGCTGCAAGATCGACGGCATAGCCCTTGGCGATGCCGCCCAAGTCGATCCAGAGGGGTCGTCGCAGACGTACGATATCTGGTGTTTCGAGAACGATGTCCGACCAACGCGCCTCAGGATCGGGAGCGCGCACAGGCGCAGGCAAGTTGCCGCTGTCGACGAGCAGCGGCGCCATCGTGACGTCGAAGACACCCGACGAAGCACGCGATATGAGCGCTGCGATTTCGAGCACGGCAAACGTCTCGGGTGCCACGCGCACGGGCCGCGCGGGCGTTGTTTGGTTCACGCGTGCAACGTCGCTGTCCGTGGCATGAAAACTCATCAATGAATGCACGCGCTCGATCGCGGCGAAACCTTTGGCGATCGCCATTTCGACCTTGGTGCGCTCGAGCCCGTGCACGCCGAGGGTGACGAAAGTACCTAGCAATGGCCGCGTCGATTCGCACCGTGCACCGGCCGGCGCTGCGCCAGTCGGGGTGGAGGCGTTCCGCATCCGGGAATGATATCTTCGCTCTCCTACGCGGCTGTGGTTTCCGCCGCGCGCCAGCTTGGAGGTTGTCATGGCTGCCGATACGCAACGACCCACTCACACCGTGGATGCGATTCCGTCCGACGTCACGAGCAGCGTGTTTCTCGGCAACCCCATACTCGACAACCTCGTGGGCTGCGTGGTAGCGATGAACGGCGAGATCTGGGCGACCAAACGCCGCATGAAAGTGCTCGAATCGTTGCTGGCCAAAAAAGGCGTCACTCGCGAAATGATCGAAAGCTACGTGCCCACGCCCGAAGAAACGGCGGAATGGGAAAAAGATCGCGATCGCTTCGTCACGCTCGCCATGGGCCCGCTCACCAACGACGCATTCCGTAACATCAGCGCCGATTTCCCCAAACGCGACTAGGGCCAAGTCCGCCTTGAACCATCGCTTCTTGCTAGTTCCCGCAGCGATCGTGGTGGCCGCGGCACCTGCCGTCGCGTCGGAGCAGTTGCAAACCCTCGAAGAGGCTCAGCAACGGCTCTTCCCGGGAGCCACGCTCACGCCTTTCGAGTTGCGACTCACGCCCGAGCAATTCGCACAACTCAAAGCGGAATATCAGGTGCCCGCGCTGCGCCCATCGTTCCGCGGCTGGAGTGTCGCGGGTGGCGGCTGGCTCTATCTCGATCAGGTCTACGGACTCAATGATATCGTGACCTATCTCGTCGCCCTCGGCGTCGATGGCAAAAGCCGCGGTATCGAAGTGCTGACCTGCGCCGACGGCTACTGCGACATTTACACGCCCGAATGGCGCGGCACGCTCTCGGGCTTGGCGCACGGTCGATGGGACCCACAACGCGCGGCGTCGATGGTATCCGGTGCGACGCTATCCTCGCTACACGTCGCCGAAGGCGTCAAGAAAATACTCGCCATTCACGCCCGTTTTCGCACAGGATACTGACTCATGCGCCGCACTCGAGCCCTCGCCATCTTTCTTGCGGTGGTCGGGTGGCCAGCTCTCGTTGCGCAGCTGTTTGCCAGCATCGAATACCAGCAGCAACGCGGGCACGGCGTCGCCTACGGCATTTTCATGTATGCGGGCTACTTCACCATCCTGACCAATCTGTTCTGCACCATCATCGCCACCGCCCACTCAAAGAATTACGCTGCCGAGTCTCGATGGAACGCTTGGCGCGAGCCCTGGGTGGTCACCGCCGCTGCCATGGCGATCGCCATGGTCGGACTCGTGTTTCACCTGCTGCTGCGTCATCAATACCAGCCCACGGGCATCGCCGCCCTCACCAATCTCATCCACCACTACATCGTGCCGATTGTATTCCTGGTGTTCTGGTGGTTCGTCGTCCCCCGCCGATCGGTAGTCTGGGGGGACATCGCTCGCCTGTTCGCCTACCCGGCCGCGTATTTCGTCTACATCGCAGCACGCGGAGAAATCAGCGGCGTATATCCCTACCCCTTCTTCGACGTGTCGACGATCGGTTACGGACAGGCTGCCCTCAACGCAGCGGGCATCGCAGCCGTGTTCATCCTCGCCGGCATCGGATTGATCGCCGCAAAACGCTGAATCGCGCGCGCCGGCGGCTGCAGCGGCCTCACTTCCCGATGCAAAAACTGCCGAAGATCCGCCTCAGCAAGTCGTCGGCGTGAAATTCGCCGGTGATTTCGTTCAATGCCTGCTGTGCGCGGCGCAGCTCTTCTGCCACGAGCTCGCCGGCGCGCGCCTCGACGAGTTGCCGAACCGCTGCTTCGGCATGCGTTTCGGCGCGACGCAGCGCCTCGAGATGTCGGGCTCGCGCGCTCACGATGCCTGACGCAGCGGCTTCGTAACCCATGCAAGATTTAAGGTGGCTGCGTAGCAACTCCATGCCGGCGCCCGTGCGCGCCGAGATTGCGAGCACGTCATCACCCGCTCGCATTTGGGTTCTGGCCTGCGCCTCACACTTGGCGGCATGTTCGGGGGCGACAGCATCGATTTTATTGAAGAGCAGCGTGACAGCAACGTCACCGGACAAGTTCGTACGCTCGTCCTGCCAAGCCTGCGCCTGCGGATCAGCGCTGGTGTCGATCACGAACAAAATTCGATCGGACCGCGACATTTCGGCGCGGGCGCGGCGAATGCCTTCGGCTTCGACGACGTTGGCGGCAAGGTCTTCGAGCGAGCGCAAACCCGCCGTGTCGATCACGTGCAGCGGCATGCCGTCGATCGTGATACGTTCGCGCAATAAGTCGCGCGTGGTGCCCGCCAAAGGCGTCACGATGGCGGCGTCATATCCGGCGAGCGCATTGAGCAGACTAGATTTTCCGGCGTTCGGACGCCCCGCAATCGCCACGGTCATGCCATCGCGCAGCACGCGGCCTTGTTCGGCGCTGCGCAACACGGACGCAAAACGCTCGCGCAGTGCCGTCAGGCGGCTCGCGAGCGCGCGATCGGCCAGAAAGTCGATCTCCTCTTCGGGAAAATCGATCGCTGCTTCGATCCACATGCGCAGTTCGATTAAGGCTTCGGTAAGCGCGCGCACCTGCGCCGAAAACTCACCCTGCAACGAGCGTACTGCGGCTCGGGCCGCAGCCACCGAGCCGGCATCAATCAGATCCGCCACCGCCTCGGCCTGTGCAAGGTCGAGTTTTCCATTGAGGAACGCACGCAGCGTGAATTCGCCCGGATTGGCGCGCCGCGCGCCGAGTTCGATCGCGCGCGCGACCAGCTCCTCGAGTACGATCGGCCCACCGTGGCCCTGCAACTCGAGCACGTCTTCGCCGGTGTAGCTGTGGGGCGAAGGGAAAGAGAGCACGAGACCCTGATCGAGCACCGCGCCCGCGCCATCGCGAAACTTCGCGAGAGCCGCCACACGCGGTGCCGGTAACGCAGAGGCCGGCAATCCATTCGAAGCGGTTGCGGCATCCGTCGTGACCATCATCGCCTCGCCGATTTGCCGTGCCGAGGGCCCCGAGAGCCGCACGATCCCGACCCCGCCACGCCCCGGTGCCGTAGCAACGGCGACGATCGTCTCGGTTTGGGTGGGCTTATCCATGGAACCCAACGGTAACACGAGGTTTCAGTCCGCTGAGCGGAAGCAGCGCGCTAACCCGTCCGCGCTTTCTTTGCTTCAGCCTCAATTCGGCGATTGATGTTCCACTGCTGCAGGATCGTCAGCAGCGTGTTGGTGACCCAGTAAAGCACCAAGCCGGCGGGGAAGAAGGCGAACGTAAAACTCATCACGAACGGCAGGATCATGAATACTTTGGCCTGAATCGGATCGGGCGGTGTCGGGTTCAGCTTATACTGCACGAACATCGCGCCCGCCATGATCACCGGCAGCACGAAGAAGGGATCACGCGACGAAAGATCTTGGATCCACAGCATGAAGGGCGCCTGCCGCATCTCCACGCTCTCGAGCAGCACCCAATAGAACGCAAAGAACACGGGCATCTGAATCAGGATCGGCAGACAGCCCGCGGCCGGATTGATCTTCTCGCGCTTGTAGAGATCCATCATCGCGCGGCCGAGCTTCTCGCGATCGTCCTTGTAGGTCTCCTGCAGATTCTTCATCCGCGGCGCGAGCACCTTCATCTTTGCCATGGAGCGGCCAGACGTCTCGGACAGCGGGTAAAACACGAGCTTCAGCAAAAAGGTGATGATCACGATCGCCCAGCCCCAGTTGTCGACGATGTTGTGCGCCTGTTCCAGCAACCAGAAGAGTGGTTCGGCCAGCAAGGTCAACACGCCGTAGTCGGCCACCAGATCGAGACGCGGCCCAGCGGTTTTCAGCCGTGTCTGCAATTTGGGGCCGATGAACAGCGTCTCTCGCAGCGTCGTCCCCGATTGCGGCCTGACCGTCACCATCGGCCCGGTTGCTGACAGCAGATACTGGTTGCCCTGGGTCTTCAAAGAATATGTGTAGTTCTGTCCCTCGGCAGGGACGACCACCGTGACGAAGTGGTGCTGCATCCCGGCGATCCAGCCGGTAGCGACGCTGCGCGGCAACTCGCTGGCCGCGATTTTCTCGCGGTCGATTTTGAAATACTTGGTGCCGTTGTAATAAGCCGGGCCCTGAAAGGCGTAACTCTCGACGCTGAACATCGAGCGCTCGACAGGCTTGTCGTTGCGCAAGATCTGCGCGTAAGAGGCTGCCCGCCAGGGTACGGTGCCGGCGTTTTCTATCGCGTATTCGAGATCGATGCGGTACAAGCCGCGGCGAAGGATATAGGTCTTGGTCACCGAAACACCGGTCGCGGCATCGACCCAAGTCAGTGGTACGCGCAGCTCCGCGGCGCCCTCGGCCAACGCGTGGCGCGATCGCGCGGATTCGAACAGCGCCAGGTGCGTCGGGTGCGCAGCGCCGTTGGTATCGGTGAGTCCGGTCTGCAGGAAGTAAAAATGACTAGGGTCGTCGTTGAGCAAGCGCACTCGCTCCTCACCGCCCTTCACCCGCGGGTAGTTGAGGAGATCGGCGCGCACGAGATCACCGCCACGCAGGCTGAGCTCGAGATCGAGTACGTCGGTGGTGACGCGCACCGTGCCAGCAGCCGCGGCGGGCGTTACTGTCAGGTTGGGCGCCAGCGCTGCCGGAACGTCGCCGGCCATTGCGGCTACGTTCGCCGCGGCGTTGGTCGATGTCGCAGGCGCCGCAGCTTGCGGGATACTCGCCGTCGGCACGCTGGCCAGAGGCGCGCTGCTGGTGGCCGCGGGTGTGACCGGGACCGGCACAGCGTAGTCGCGCTGCAAGGTTTCGTAGTTGATCCATAGTGCGAGCACGAGGCCGAGCCAAAGAAACATGCGGGCGTTGGTCGAAGTCACGGTAGGTCTGGTCTCAAAGAAAAGAGTGGGAGGGGCTCAGCGCGTGGCGCGCGGTGGTACGGGATCGTATCCGCCTTCGTGTAGCGGGTGGCAACGACCGATGCGCCGCAGCGCCAACCAGCCGCCGCGTAAGGCGCCGTGGGCGTCGATCGCTTCCAGTGCGTAGTGGGAGCAGGATGGGTGGTATCGGCAAGTCGGTCCGCGCCAGGGACTAACGAAAATTTGGTACGCCCTGATCAGGACGCGGAGGACGGCACGCATGTCGTTGCAACCTTTTGCCAAAGTCCGTTGAGGCTTTGGCGGATCCGGATGGCCGGGGCTCCGCGAGCTGCTGTTCGCGCACCAACGATGATATCGGCGGCGGGCAGCTCGTGCTGAGCTTGCCGGAATGATTCGCGAATTATGCGACGAAGTCTGTTCCGAGCGACGGCATTTCCGATCACCTTGGCGCCGACCGACAAACCGAGCCGGGGCCCGCCGGCAACGTTCGGGCAAACGGAGATGGAGAAGAGGGGGTCACCCAACCGTCGGCCGCGGCGGTAGGCGTTTTCAAAATCGGCTTTGCGCAACACCCGGCGCGTGGCCGGGAAGCCCCACCTTGGTGGTGAGGTGTCAGCGGCGCGGATCAGGGGATCAGCTTCTTGCGGCCCTTGGCGCGACGACGGGCCAGAACTTTGCGGCCGTTGGCAGTCGCCATGCGAGCGCGGAACCCGTGCGTGCGGGCCCGGCGGACCTTGCTGGGCTGATAGGTGCGTTTCATGGGGGCGTCACCGGATAACGATCGGAGAGGGTAAGCATGGGGTGTGCCGAAGTCAAGCTGAGGCTATAGATATCCACAGGCTGCCAAGCCGGTATATTCTCCCCATCCCCTTCGATAACCCACCCACCTGAAGATACCAGGGAGGCCGGCACCTGCGTGGACGCGTCGCTTTGGAACCGTTGTGCTCAAGCGCTTGCCGCTGAGTTGCCGGATGCCCAGTTCAACACCTGGGTTCGACCGCTGCAGGCTATCGAGACGGCGGCTGAATTGCGACTGTTGGCACCAAATCGTTTCGTCGTCGATTGGATCAGCGCGCGCTTGTTGCAGCGCATCAAAGATTGGGTACTCCAACAAAAGCCCGACACGGCTTTGTTGGTCACCATCGAAGTCGGTGAAAAACCTGAGCTGCTGGCGCTTGTCGCCGAAGACAGCTCTGTGTTTCGTGAGGCGTTTCGCGGCAACCGGCGCAGCAGCGTCGAAATCGTCGGTGGAAGACTCAATTCCGACTCGACTTTCGACACTTTTGTGGTCGGCAAGAGCAACCAGCTCGCCAAGGCCGCCGCGCAGCAAGTGTCTGAAAATCGGGGTAAAGCATACAATCCGTTGTTCATTAGCGGTGGCGTCGGCCTCGGCAAGACGCACCTCATGCATGCGGTTGGCCACGCAATTCTCAAACGCAATCCGCAAGCCAAAATTGCCTACGTGCACTCCGAACGCTTCGTCAGCGACATGGTGAAAGCGCTACAACACAACCAGATGAATGATTTCAAGGCAGCCTACCGCTCACTCGATGCGCTGCTGATCGACGACATTCAGTTCTTCGCAGGTAAGGAGCG
>SXGR01328272.1_pt1 | contig 10556 bp, 12 predicted proteins | sample 3174711 | NCBI WGS metagenome assembly SXGR01 (sample SAMN11356860, study PRJNA531348) | freshwater metagenome | isolation source: freshwater sample F1-60 | place: China: Fuxian Lake, Yuxi | collected 2017-12-25 | reverse complement strand
GGGAAGGGCAGCAAGTTGCCGTCACATCAGGCAACTCGGCTATCAGGCGAAGAGATCACCTGAGCGGCCCGTGATCGTCAGGTCGGAGGGGACTTCAGCCAACGTGACGCGTCGTCCGCCTTGGAGAGAAGACCACACGATAGCGAACAACAGGTCGCACCCGAGCGCGAATTCCCCGGCGCACCACGTCCGTGCAAACCACCCGCGATCGTCCCCGTGGCGCTCCATGTCCACGATCCAAACGCCAGCGAGCTTGGTGGAGGAGAAGTTCATTCAGCGTGTCAGGCGTAAAGATTTTCCGTGCGGCCGGTGAGCGTCAATTCGGCGAGTGCCACTCGTCGGCGCATGTGCATCGAGGGCTGGACGACGTCAAAAATCGCGTCATAGCCAAGCGCGATTTCCTCCCGATTCCGCAGCGGCGCGCTGCAACTGAAGCCGGGCTTCGCAAACGTCCGAAGGTTTGACCGCCTTCTCGTAGGAGTCGTTCTTAATGGCGTAGCGTCCCCGGTTTAACCGCAGCTTCACGGGCATGAGTGGATCGAAGTGATAGGCCAGGTCCAGATTGTGCAGGAGTTTAAGTTTGAGGCCCCGGCGCCGGTCAGCGGCGTTGAGGCGAGACCAGTCGGCTGGGCGTTTTTCTTCCACAGCCCCGGCGATAAGCGTGGCGAGCCGTTGGCCGGAGGCGCCGTCGGTGGTGTGACACCATTTCGAGAGGTGGCGGCGCCGGGCAGTCAGGATTTCGGGTGCTTCACCATGATCGAGTATCTGCCGGATGAGTGGCACCAGTTGCCCGGGCGAGTCACAGTGCGTGCTGCAGGCTCCGTGCTCGGGATGGCAGAGCATCGGGTGCTGCGCGAACAAAAGTTCCACGGTGGACTTGCCGGCGATCCAGCTCTCCAGAGCCGTGGTGCAGGTTTCGCAGGAGATTTCCAAGTCGCAGCCCAGAATGAGTGGCGTGATGGCGCTGGTGGGGTCAAGTGTCACCCGACCGCGTTGCGTGTCGGGCAGGCGAGCGAGCCACTCCTCGTAGCGGCCGGCGGCCTCGCGTGGGTGTGGGCGCAGGACGATGTCCATATCCCCCGCCTGCACGAGCGCTTCCAAGTAATCGAAGATGCGCTGGCTCGCGGCGGCGTGCGACTCGATGGCACGCCAGTAGTCGCGATAGATAGGAATGCGGTCCTTCCAGGCGGCGAAGAGCTTGTCCCCGTGGTGGCGCGGGAGCTCGGCGAACTTGGCCAGTGAAAAGTTTGTGCAGAGCAGGACACGCGGTCTCGCTCTGGGCGTGTGCTGCCCCTGAAAAAATGCGCGCGCCCACGGCTCGAAGTAGAAGTCAAAGCGCGGCACGCCCACGACTTCGATGCGAGTGTGCTTGCCGAAGCCCAGCTCCAGCAATGCCAGCCGATGCGGCTCGTTCCAGCAGAAGAACCAGTCAATGTGCGCGCCCGCGTGGTGCTTGCCGGAATTGAACTTCAGGTCGTCAGGGTCGTAGTTGATGCCTTCGTTCGAGAGCACGGCCGTGAGCACGCCGATCTCCGCAAGCCGTTGCGAGAACTTCACCAGATGACTCGCGGTGAGATGGTTGAAGATGATCATGTCTGGCCGGTGTGCGGCCAGCACAGCGCGGTAGGCTTCCAGCGGCTCGAGCAGGCAATCCACGCCAAGGGCATCCAAGTGATGCGCGATCAACGCGGCCACGGGCAGGTCGCGGGTCTTGCTGTCCACCAGCAGCACGACCCGTGGGCGCGCGGGGGATGAGGCTGTGGTGCCAGGCACGGGATCAGGCTAGTTGGTCGGCATTGCGAACGGCAATACCTTTGGCCGCGAGATGGCGCTTGGCCTCCAGCGGCGTCATCTGGGTGTAGTGAAAGATGCTGGCCGCCGCGACTGCGCTGGCCCGGCCGGTCGTCAGGGCCTGATGCAGGTGTTCGTAATTTCCGGCTCCGCCGGAGGCGATCACGGGTATCGCCACTGCCTCCGCGACTTGGCGGACCAAGTCCACATCGTATCCTTGCATGGTGCCGTCGCGCTCCACAGACGTAAGCAGGATCTCGCCCGCACCCAGGTGCTCGAGTTTGCGTGCCCAGGCGACCGGTTCCCAGCCGGTCGCGAGCTTGCCCGCGTGGCTGAAGCATTCGCACCGTCCTTCCGCCTGTCGTCGCACATCCACGCTCGCCACGACGCACTGGGAGCCAAAGCGGCCCGCAGCGGCACGGATCAGCTCCGGCGTCTCGTAGGCCGCCGTGTTGATAGCCACCTTGTCCGCACCGCATTTGAGCAACTCGCGGATCTGTTCCAGCGTCCGCACGCCGCCGCCGATGGTCAGCGGCACGAAGCATTCGAGGCAAAACTCGGCGATGGACTCATGGTCGGGCTCGCGGGCCTCCTCAGTAGCCGTGATGTCCACGACGATCAACTCGTCCACCTCGCGCAAGTTGTAAACCTTGATGGCCGGCAGCACTGGTCCGACGCGCCGCCAACTGTCAAAGCCGATGCCCTTCACCAAGCCCAGGCCTCTCCACAGCAGCGTGGGGATGATGCGCGCTTTCAGCATTCCCGGCCCTCCCATTCGGCACGGAGCAGACCATATAGCAGCACGTCGGCAGGACCGTCTTCGAGCAGTTCTTGTGCGCGCTGAGTGCCCTCCAGTCGCATGTGCCAGTGTTCGAAGATGCGGACCATCGCGCGGTTCTCCGCCGAGGTGCCGCCGGTAATCTTGCGCATGCCGAGGGTCGCAAAACCGTGCCGCAGGGCAAGGCCCCAGGCGGCTTTGCCGCACCCGGTCCCGGCTACCTCCGGCCCGACGAGGATGCCAAGGTCAGCGGTCTGGTAGTGCGTGTCCACATAGGTGGTCAGCGTCCCGACATGACCACCGTCAGCCACCCGCTCGATGGCCCAGAAAAAGTGCGGTGAGTTCTGGAAGGAGGCAAGAAACGTCCGGCTCGATTCGACCGTGTGCGCCACCAGCCGTTGGCGCGAGAACCGCATCAAGTCCTTGTCGTTCAGCCACCCGAGATACGCAGGCGTGAGGTGGGCCCCGGTGAAAGGGACAAGGCGCACGGCGGAAGTTGGTGGGACAGCGGTGTTCATCGCGTTGGCGGCTGTCTTTACGCCAGTCGGGCCGTGCGGAGCAAGCAGTCCGCGACCCGCTTCGTCGCGCCGTCGAGCGGCAGCTCGTGACGCGGCGCGTGGCGGAGCGCGGGCCAGTCACGCTGCGCGAGACAGCGGCACAACTCGCGGAGCATGAGGGAACCGAACGCGGCACGCGTGTAGCCGAGGGTGTTCGCCATGCATGGGTCTTCCTGACCGCTGGCGGGGAGGCCAAGTTCCACGCTTACGGCCGGTTTCCCAGCGAGTGCCCCTTGCAGCAGCGCGATGGTCATCATGCCCAGCAACGCGTCGGACATCTGAATCCATTCAACGGTTGTTCCCTGCGATTCGACACGCGCTCGCAGCCGCTCCGCCCGGTGATGCGAAACGACTTCCTCCACCACCTCGCCGCACTCAGACGGATGCGGTCGCACGATGAGCTCGGCGGCCCCGTTCACCTCCTGGAGCGCGCGCTCCAATTCTCCGAGCACGGCGGGCAGCACGTCGCGCACGGTGTAGCCGTAGAGTCCTTGTCCATCCGGTCGCATGATCGCACCCGGGCCCGAGTAATAAGCCCCGGCGGGTCCGGTGAAGAATGGATCCGAGAAGAAGGTGAACACGAGGCCGTCCACTGGCAGGCCGAAGGCGCGACGCAGGTTGCCCACCTGTTCCGAGGTCGCCGCGCGGCATTGCTGGACGGTCTGCTCCAGGCCGGGATGGCCGGTGAGCACCAGTTGCGAGGGGGAAAATCCTGCGCGCTCCAACTCGGCCAGGGAAAGCGCGTCCATCACACAGACAACATCCGGGCGGCTCGCCAAGCCGTCCCGTTCAAAGCGTTCGCGGTGGTTGAACCACGCATCCTGCACCGCCACCACGGGCAGCTTTAGCAGTTGCGCCGCCAGCCGGGTCGTGTGTTCAAGCTGGTTGTAAAGCCCGCTCGCGGACAGCACCGCCAGCACATGGCGGCGCTGAAGTTTTCCGGTGATGAATTCCAGCGGTGCGGCGTCGGCGACAGCGGTGACGGGCAATGCCTCGGCGAAGACCTTCACTGCCGGACCCGCAAGCAGGAGTGTGAGTGCCCAGCCGCGTCGCTGCAGTTCCACGGCAACGGGCAGGAGCGCGCGCGCGCCGCCGGCATCATGCGCGACCACGGCGAGGCTCTGGCGCGAGCGGTCGTGGCGGTCAGCCGCGCAGTTCGTCGCGGTGCTCATACACTCTCGCGAAAGCGTCCACCACCTGCTGCATGTCCACCAGGTCACACGGGGGACGCATGAACTCGGTGCCGATGATGCGCGTCTCGACGTCCTCGGTGACCGGGCACAGGCCTTGCCGGTAATCCACCTTGCCGGTGTAGAGCGGGCATTTGAACGGACAGCCGGACGCGCCGTGCGCGATCTGTTGCTGATACATCGGCAGCAGGTAGAGGGGCGTGAGGTAGCCGCTGTAGGCCAGAGCCCATTCGCGGTCCTCGGGCAGCGGGAGTTCCTTGTCCAAGGCGGCCACGAAGCGGTCGCGTGGCACGCCGATTACGGCGGCATCGTAAAGAAACGGCTGCACGTAATAGACGTGCGTGCAGCCGGGCTCCACGACCGGCGGGCGGAAGCCCGGCAGCCGGCCAAGTTCGCGGTTGAGGAAATCGGCGTTCCGGATGCGGTGCTCCAGCAACCGGGGCAGCTTCTTCAACTGCTCGATGCCGACCGCTGCGGTCAGTTCCGTCATGCGCAAGTTGAAGCCGAACGTGTTCACCAGGTTCTTCACCCCTTTGTCGCCCACAACCGATTCGCCGTGGTTGCGGATAAGCTGGAGGCGCAGCGCCAGGTCCTCGTCGTTCGTGGTGACGACGCCGCCCTCACCGGTGTGAATGTGCTTGTGATAGTTCAGGCTGAAGATGGTCATGTGGCCCAGCCCACCGACCTTGCGGCCCTTGTAGATCGCCCCGGGTGCCTGCGCGGCGTCCTCGATGAGGACGAGGTTGTGCTCGCGCGCGAGGGCGAGCAGTTCGTCCATCCGGGCCGGATGGCCGAAAATGTGGACGACCATGATGGCCTTCGTGCGCGGCGTGATGCGGCGGCGCACGTCCTCCGGGTCCAGGCAGAAAGTTAGCGGCTCGATGTCCGCAAAGACCGGCACGGCGTTGCAGGCCACGATGGCCGTGGCTGACGCCGACATGGTGTAGGGGGAGACGATGACTTCGTCGCCGGGGCCGACGCCCGCCGCGCCGACGGCGGCGCAGAGGCCGGAGGTGTTCGAGTTCACCGACACGGCGAACTTCGCCCCCGTGAACTCCGCCCACATCCGCTCCAGTTCCAGCACCTTTGGCCCACCGTAAAAATCTTTGTGCCAGCAGCCGATGAACTGGGAGAGGTTGCCGCTCTCGATCACGGCGATGGCTGCGTGCTTCTCCTCCTCGCCGATAAAGTTGTGCGCAGGGAACAGTTTGGTGCGAACCGGAGGTCCGCCGTGGATGGCGAGTTTGCTCATGCGATGCGAACCGCCGGATCAGCGGTCGAAATGCGCGAAAACCATAGTGAAGAAGCGCTGGCGTTTCAACTCCAATTTCCACTGCACACGGGTCGCCGCCGGGGAAGCCGCCAGTCTTGCCAACCGCTTCAGGACGCGCAGCAACAGCGGTTCATCCTCCATCGGCCACTCCCGCTGCGGCATGAGGGTGGTGAAGCTGGCGAAGTTCGGGTGTGGTCCCGGCCGGGACACGCGTAGCACTTCCGGCGATCCGGTCAGCTCCACCCGGCCGCGCTCCGTCTCGATCCGCAACTCCCAGACGTAGCAGTCCGGCTGGGTGGCTTCGACTAAGAGCAGGGGCACGCGTCGCCCGGCGGCGCGCAGCTCCAGGAGTTTTTCAGCCGGGCCGCCGCCCAGCTCGCGAACTGAACTGACCGGCGGCAGCCACGCCGCCACGAGGTCCAGCAGATGAACGCCGTTGTGCCGCGTGCCGCCGGAGTAATGGCCTGTGACACGGCGGATCGCGCCCAGCGCACCAGAGCGAAGCAGTTTCGTTATCTCGCCCACTGCCGGGTGCTCGCGGCGCGGGAAGTCCACAAGCAGCGGCACACCCTGCCGTTGGGCCGTTCGGAGCAGCCTCGTCGCGTCGGCGTCACTGGCTGCGAGCGGTTTTTCCACGAGAATGGCGCGTGGGCACCGTGCCAGCACATCGCGCAGATCGTCCGCGTGCACGTCATCGGGCGTCGCGATGCAAACCACGTCCCAGCCTGCGGCCAGCCAAGCCGACCGATCGCGGGGACTAGGCGGACACCCCCATTTCGCTTCCGCCGCCTCCGCGCGTGCCGGGTCCTGATCGAAGAATCCGCCCAGAGAAAATTGCGCCGTTCGGCTGACCGCGTGGGCCAGGGTCTGCACCCGGGCGTCACCGGGCGCGTCGAACCCCGCCGCGATGCGGCCAGCGCCAAGGATGCCGACTGTGAGGCGTCGTTTCATTCCATGGCCCAGCCGGGGCGCAGCGCAAGACAGCGGGCGTGCATCTCCGGGTGCGCGCGCACCCAGGCGATGATTTCGCGCGCGCCATAGCCGGTTGTTCTCTCGCCGACCTCCTCGTGCAGGGCCTTGATGAGTTCGTAGTCCTCGCGGTGGTCGAGCGAGAGCCAGAGCTTCTCCGCCCCGACAGTTGAGGCGTGCTTGATGAAATGCGGCCGCCAGCGGTTGCCGCTTTCCGGGCGGTAGAAGCCGTAGGAGACATGCTCGCGGTCGGCGGGGTCGGTGGCTTCGCGGTCGAGCTCGCAGAGCGCGCCGGCCGAAAACACCTGCACGTCCAAGCCCGCCGGGACGGAGCGGTGTGGGTCGGAGTTGCTGACGTAGGTGCGGTCGGGCGCGGCGGCGAACGCGTCCAACGCTTCGTTCACAATCAGTGGATCCACCAGCGGGCAGTCACCGGTCACTTCGACGCAAATCTCCGCGCGCCGCGTCTGAAGGCACTGCACCACGCGGTCCAGCACGTCCGCCTCGCTGCCGCGAAAGGCAGCCACGCCCAGGCGCTGGGCAAGCTCCACGATCGGGTTGTCAGTCGTGTTCACGGTGGTGGCGATGACAATTTCATCGAGGCGATCAACTCGTTGCAACCGTTCAACCAGAATTTGCAGCAGTGGCTTGCCGCTGGCAGGCAGGAGCACCTTGCCCGGCAGACGCGAGGAGGTCATGCGGGCTTCCACGACGGCGACGACACGTTTGGCGTGGAGCGACATGGCCTAACTGACAGACAAGCTGAGGAAGTTCCGGAGCAATTGGAAGCCGGGGCGCGAGCTTTTCTCCGGGTGGAACTGCGTGCCAAGGACGTTGCCCGCACCGACCACGGACGTAAACTCCCCGCAGTAAGGCGTCGTGGCCAGCACGTTTTTCAGCTGCGCGGCGCGGAAATGGTAGCTGTGGACGAAGTAGAAATCTGTGTCGGGCGCGATGTCGGCGAGCAGCGGACTGCTCTGCATCGGGCGAACTTCGTTCCAGCCGACATGGGGGATGCGTTCGCCGTTGGGAGGAGCGAAGCGCGTCACTTCGCCGTGGATGAGGCCAAGGCCGGGCGTCTCGCTGCCCTCGTGGCCTTTGTCCGCGAGCAACTGCATGCCCAAACAGATGCCGAGCAGGTGAACGCCGGGGTTCTCCAGTGCCGTGCGGAGCTTTGCGGGCCAGCCGACGGCATTAAGCCGGGCCATCGCGTCGGGAAACGCGCCCACGCCCGGCAGCACGATGCGTTCGGCAGCGGTGAGGTCGGCAGGATCATCGGACACGAGCACGCTCGCACCGCACTCCTCGAAGGCGCGGCGCACCGAGCCGAGGTTGCCCATGCCGTAGTTGATGACCAACACGTTCACTGCGGGTGGGGCGTTAGGCCGGATTGTCGTAGTTCAGCTTCGTGAGGTTGCCTTGCTTATCTTTCACGAGGTTGCCCTTGGCGTCCTTGAGGAAAATCTTCTTGTTCGTGAAGCGGTCGCAGACTTTCACGAAGTCCTCCACGGCCAAATCCAGCGGTGCGAGAATCTTCTCAATGGGCTTGTCTAGATACGTCCACGGGAACTTGCCGTCGTGTCGCCGCACCATGTCCTGAGCGTCCTGCCGCGTGATGCGTCCGCGCCGCAGGTGCAGGCAGGCGATGTCCGTCGCACGGCCAAAGCCAAACTTCAGAAACTTGAAGTAGTCGTGGATGCCGGTCTGGTGGTTGTCCACATTCTCGTAGTTGACCACGGAGCCTTCCACCGTGTGCGCGAGTGACTCGAAGCCGTGGGCTTGCGCGATGAGTGCGTTGGCGTAACCGTCCCACGGGAGATAGTAACCGAGGAAAAGCCCAGTCACGCCGACGCGCCGGAGCTCGTCGTCCGTCGGGTAGGTGTAGGGAATCAAATCCTTCGCCGCGATGCCTTCGAGGCCGATGAGATCGCTCACGCGCAGGCCGAGCAGACCACCAAATTCCTCCAGCCAGCGGCGGTCGAGGACGTTGTTCTCAGCGGCGGCAGCGGGGCCGCCGTATTCGTTCTGCGAGTTCTCGCCCCAGACCAGCAGCGGCACGTTGTATTGCACCGCCGCCCGCACTGGGATGGTGAAGATGCCGACGTGCTCCGGCCACGAGATGTCCCCCACTTGCTGGAGGCCGATGCGATTGAGCTTCCGGCGCACGACGGGGTTGGGCGAGAACTCCACGTAATCCACGCCGAGATTTTTTAGGTTCGTGATGTTCCGTCGGCCAATGTCGCTCAAGTCGCAGGTCGTCGCCGTGACGCAGAGCGGGTTGAGGCCGAGCTGCAACATGCGGATGACCTGAAACGTGCTGTCCTTGCCTCCGCTCACCGGCACGATGCAATCCCAATTTGAGCCAGTCTTGCTGCGATACTTGTCGAGCAGCGCAGGAAGCTCCTTTCGCCGCGCGTCCCAATCCACTTCCTTGCGGCGCTCGTAGGCGCGGCAGGCGTTGCAGACGCCCTGTTCATCGAGCTTCAAGTCCGGCTTGGTGTCCGGCATCACGCAGCGGGTGCAGTATTTGAGCATGGGAAATTAGGCGGGGCGCTTCTCTAGCAGGAACCATGTGATGTCATCCTGCGGATGATTCGGATCAGCGTGATAAACGAAGCCGTAGTCCAGCAGCCGCAAGTCCGCGTGGCGTTTCATCAGTTCAGCAGCGAAGTCGCGTTTGAACAACCGGTCTGTGTGTCCGCGGTAGGGGATGGCGACGGGCGACGGGTTGTAATACTCGGCCAGGCAGATGTAGCGCGCACTGGCAGCGTGCATCAGGTCATACACCTGCGGCAGCTTGTCCGGGTTGAGGTGAATCAGCACGCCCTTGATTAGCAGCAAGTCGGCTGGCTTGGGTGGCTGAAACTCCAGGATGGAAGCGTGATGCACCGTGAGGCCGCCGATTCCCTTTAACTCCGCCACGGCTTTCGCGTTGATCTCCACGGCGGAAAGCTGCGCCTGTGGCAGAAGCTGGCGGAGTGCGCGCAGGTTCAGGCCGAGGTTCGCCCCGAGTTCGAGAACAGAACGCACGCTCTCCGTGCGCGCCAGCACCTTCGTGAAGAGCGCGAGATTGCTCGCCACCCACTGCGCGCCGACGTTGCGTTGCGTATAGGCGTCGCCAAATTCGCCGGCCCAGAAAGCCTCCTGCTCCGTGGCGAAGGCGGTCTTGGACGGCTTACGGCGCGAGTTTTTTTTGTTCGACATGGGCATCAAGCTTGGCCAATTCAGGACGGGTCTTCAACAGATTCAGCACGTCTGCCGTGGTGCAGCGCGGGCCGAGCGCGGCATAGACGGCCTCGATGAATTGCAAGTCCTCCTGCGTGTCGAGCGTCCAGCGATGGTCGGACAAGTCCACCTTGCTTACGAACGAGCCGAGCCTGAACTGCTCCGGGTGCTGGTAGATATAGGGCGTGACGTGCTCGCGCTCGTGGGGCTCCTTCGCCTTGCGGTGCGCCAGTGCCAGCGCGGCGACGGTGAAAATTTTCGCGTCCAGCCCGCGCGGAAAGCGCCGCTCCTGAACGTTGCTGAAGTAATCGAGGCCGTTCGTGGCATTGAACTCGGCGAGCATTTTGTCGAGCAGCGCCCCGTCGAAGAGCGGGCAATCCGAAGTGACCCGCACGATCACGCCCGCGCCGAGGGTCTGCGCTGCGCCGAGGTAGCGGTCGATCACGTCGTCCTCGCTGCCGCGAAAGCAGCCGACACGCAGCCGCTTTGCCAAATCCTCAATCGGCTGACAGCTCGGGTCCGCCGTGGTGGCGATGACGATGCCGTCCAGTTCCGGCACCTGGCGCAGGCGCTCGATCATGAGTTCCAGCAGGGGCTTGCCGCAGACAGGCAATAGCACCTTGCCCGGCAAGCGGGACGACTTCATGCGCGCTTCGATGGTGCAGACAATTTTCACGGTGGTTCAGCTCAGGCGGTTCGTTCGACAAATCGCTTCAGCAAGTTCAGCCCGGCAGCGTGCGATTTCTCCGGGTGGAATTGCACTCCCATCACGT
>SXGR01096464.1_pt1 | contig 10556 bp, 5 predicted proteins | sample 3174711 | NCBI WGS metagenome assembly SXGR01 (sample SAMN11356860, study PRJNA531348) | freshwater metagenome | isolation source: freshwater sample F1-60 | place: China: Fuxian Lake, Yuxi | collected 2017-12-25 | reverse complement strand
TTATGCGTGTATTGGAATCGATTCCGGATGCTAAGCGTATTGAGATAGGTCCTGCAGTTGTTCGAGAAATCATTCAAAGCGTTCATTCGATCGTGCAGTGCGAAGATCACGAACGTGACTTTCTCGATGGAAATCCAAGGGTTCTTACTGAAGTCTCTGAATTATTGCCCGACGGTTCTCCGCGGAAATTCCGTCGACCCTTAACGTCACTTGTTGATACAACTTTTTTCACAAATTCTCAAGGTGAGCCTGCTCTCGTTCATGAATTGGAATCCGAGATTGACTCAGCAGTTTCAATTGACATCGTTATGGCTTTCGTCCGTTGGACTGGCATTCGAGCGCTGTTGTCAACTTTTAAACGCCATATTGATCTTGGGCGTTCAGTGCGCTTGCTGACAACCGTCTATACGGGCAGCACAGAGGAGCGAGCGCTTGAGGCGCTAGTTGCATTGGGAGTTCAAGTGAAGGTTTCCTATGACGTCTCCCAGACCCGCCTTCATGCGAAGGCTTGGATGTTTGCTCGTCCAGGCGGATACTCAACTGCATACATCGGTTCGTCAAATATGAGCGCTCAGGCACAAATCACGGGTCAAGAGTGGAATGTTCGAATCGCGGAAGCGACGAATGCCGACATCATTGGAAAGTTCAACGCAGTATTTGAAACCTACTGGCAGAGTTTCGATTACAAAAATTACGACAAAGCAGAATTTCGGAAAGCTGGTCAGACTGTGCCTAGTCCCGAGATGCCGTTGCTCCCATTTCTAATTGAGCCCAGGCCTTTTCAGCAGCGCTTGCTTGATGATTTGGAAGCATCTCGTGATGCTGGTTGGCATAAAAATCTTCTAGTCTCAGCGACTGGTACAGGCAAGACAGTCATGGCAGCGTTTGATTTTCTGGCCTTGTCCAAGAGAATGAAGCGCTCGCGCTTAATGTTTGTGGCTCATCGGAAAGAAATTCTCGCGCAAAGCCGTATGACATTTGCGCAAATATTGCGCGATCCGTCATTTGGAGAATTGTGGGTTGGTGGTGAAAAGCCCTCGGAATTTGACAATGTTTTTGCTTCAATTCAAACTCTCTCGCATCAAGATATCGACGCGATCGCACCTGATGCGTATGACGTCATCATTATTGACGAGTTTCACCACGCTGCAGCTGACTCGTACAAAAAAATTCTCGAACATTTTAAGCCAAAAGAACTACTGGGTTTGACCGCAACTCCAGAGCGAGGCGATGGTCAAAGTATTTTGAATTTCTTTGGCGGTCGAATTGCGGCGGAGCTTCGGATTTGGGATGCAGTTGAACAACATTATCTTGCTCCGTTTGCATATTTTGGGATTTGCGATTCTGTAGATCTGACGAGTATCGCTTGGCGACGGGGATCTGGTTACGACCCTTCTGAACTCACAGATGTATATACAGCAAGCGATGTATGGATTCAGTTAGTGATTGGACAGATGGCTGAGAAGATTCTGAGTGTGAAAACAATGCGTGCGCTTGGATTCTGTGTCAGTGTGAAGCATGCAAAATTTGTCGCCGAGAAATTCAATCAGGCCGGCATCAAATCAGTAATGTTGACAGGAGATAGTGACCCTGTTGATCGGACAAATGCTATCCAAAATCTTCGGAAGGGTCTGATTCAAGCAGTGATCACGGTTGACTTGTTTAATGAGGGGATTGACATTCCTGAAGTTGACACATTGTTGCTCTTGCGACCAACGGATAGTGGGCTCCTCTTTATGCAGCAGTTGGGGCGAGGTCTGCGAAAGGCGAGCGGGAAAACAGTTTGCACGGTACTTGACTTCGTTGGTCATCATCGAAAGGAGTTCCGATATGAGAATCGTTTTATAGCTCTGTTGGGCTGCAGCCGTTCCGCATTGGTTCGAAACATTAAAGATGGGTTTCCGTTTTTGCCGTCTGGATGTCAAATCAGCTTGGATCGATTATCCCAAACTGAAATCCTTGAAAATCTCAAGAACGCGACTCCGATTCTCTGGCGCAGAATGGTTGAAGAACTGAAAACTCTTGGAGATGTCTCATTTAAAACATTCTTGGAGCAGACTGGTCTCAAAATGGACGATGTCTACTCAAGAAATCGATCATTCGCAGAGTTACGGCGAGAGGCTGGTTTCGAGAAGTCAGAGACAAATGAAGACGAAACCGCGTTGCTACGAGGTGTTGGTCGTCTACGTCATATTGATGACGTTACGCGGAGTCGCCAATACTCAAATTGGCTATCAGTTGCTTTGCCAGATCGTGTCGACGCTCTGTCGGAGCACGATCGTCGTTTACTTCGGATGTTGACGGCGAGTATCACGTCGAATTGGAACTCAGCAGATATTCGTGCAGAACTTGGCTTGATTCGACGGTATCCAGTCGTTCAGGCAGAACTAAAGGAACTTCTTTCAATTGCGATGCAAACCGTTGACACAATTCATCCCAAGTATGGACATGAATCCAGCATCCCATTGCGCATTCATGCTCTCTACACAAGGCTCGAAATCCAGGCAGCGCTAGATGACGTACGAGACGGGAAAATTCGTGAGTGGCGGGAGGGTGTTCGTTACCTAGACCGACTTTCAATGGATGTATTTTTGTTTACGATCGATAAAACATCGGCTGGATTTTCGCCAACCACTCGTTACCGTGACTATGCAATTTCGTCTTCACTCATCCATTGGGAAAGTCAGTCAACAACAAGCGTGGCAAGTCCTACTGGGCAGCGTTACATTAATCATCGGACGGGTGGAACAAAAGTTCTTTTGTTTGGCCGGCATTCAAAGAAAGATGATGCATTCTGGTTCCTTGGTTCGGCTAACTATGTCAACCACAAAGGGGATCGACCCATCGCATTCACGTGGAAGCTTGACGTCCCACTACCAGCTGCATTATTTACGAGTTTTGCAGCAGCTGTGGCTTAAGCCCGCCACTCTCATCCGCCCTCGAACTCTCCCAGCCCCTCACCTCCCCATCCCCGGCAACAAATCCGTGTGATGTCCGATCATTTTCCACTTGCCGCCTTCGCTGCGAAACATAGTTGTGGCGCGGATCGACACGGAGAATTTCTTTCCCGTTGAGTCCACATTCTCGCCTTTTTCATAATTGCTGACGACGGCCAATGCGTCACCAACTGCGGTCACGTGAATTTCTGATGGCTCAATCTTGCAGCCCAACTTCATCGCAGCCTGCTTGCTCAACTCGTCGCCAACATCGTTCCAACCAACCTGAAAACCGCCAGCTGGTCCCATGTACGTGACATCGTCTGCATGCGACCAGACATCGTTCATGGGCTTCATCTCGCCAATGAACAACACATTGAGCGCCACATAAAATTGCGCGACCGCTTCGCGAACTTCCTGTTCAACCTTCGGCATTGCCAAAGATGTTGCGCTTGGCGTTGCCTGATTTGCTCCAGCCAATAGCGTCGATGCGCACACGGAAGCTGCGATCACCAAACCAGACATGCACATTGTTTTCTTGCTGTTCATTTGGTCTTAAAACTTTCGTGTTAAGTTTGCTTGCGAACACTCTCCATCCAAACCAAACAATACAATTTCCGGAATCATCGTCCTGCGAAGAGGTCTCGCACTGACTTGCGTCTTTCGAGCAGTTCAATTCGGATTCTTCATCATCGACATCTCATCTTTCCCGCTACAAAACCAAGTGAAATCCACGATCGCCAGCGAGATTCGTTTATACCCATCTCGTTCGAAGAGCACGCCAAATTTATTTTGGTCGAGCGTCACTGAAACGCTGTATGCAAACGCACCCGCGTAGATCTGTTACTTCACTGGTCACGTCGCGTCGCCGTCATCACCGCACGTGCGACCCTCTCTTAATCCGTTTTGTAAACAAATCTAGCAAGCAAGCGGCACTTGTGATATCGTAGGACATGTTTAAAAAATCAAGGAATAAACTTCGCAAACTATCTTTACACGGGCCTTTTGAGATTCCTTGTATAAAATCAAAGTTAGGTAACAACTCGTCCGACATTCTAGATACGGATAGAATCAGAGTCTTTTGGGAAAAGATCGTTGGAAGTCATGAAAAGGGAGCGAATGTCGGAAGTAAGGACGGAATTTATGTATTCGCAGTGAAGGCCGACAAGGGGCATACACCTTGGTATATCGGTAAGGCTACAAAATCACTGGAAAAAGAAGCGTTTACGCCACATAAAATCAATAAGTACAACGAAGTGATTAGTAATGTTAATGGTACGTCTGTAATGTTCTTCTTGACTTCAAACAAGCCAAAGACTCGAAATTTGCCGAATCCCTTAATAGTGAGAATCGAAAAAGATTTAATCCGTCAGGGGATAGCGAAGAACCCAAAGCTGATGAATAAACAGAATGCTAAAGACAAAACAGCATGGAGGGCAGCAGGTAAGGGGCTGAAGAAATTTAAAAATATGATGGGCATTTAATTGTATGCTGATGCTTTTGACAATAACAATCGGTTTGATAAAGTCTGTTGGTATTAAAAGTTTCATCCTAGTTAGCCAGTGCGGAATTGGCTTCTGATAAAAAACTCAGGCGCCCATACAAGACCTCAAATGTTCTTAAATATGAGATGTGACCATGGCGACTAAGAAACATGGAAAAAAGATTACCGGTTCAATTTTTAATGAATCTTGTATTGACACTATGAAGCGTATTCCAGATGGTTTCGTAGATGTTGTTATCACATCACCCCCATACAACATGAATCTACGAATTCGAAAAGGTGCGTATTGTTCTAGGCAGATAGTAAAGGAGATAAGTACGAAATACACCGGATTTTCAGACAATGTCCCTATCGAAGAATATTACAAGTTTCATAGCAAAGTACTCAATGAGTTGCTAAGAATTAGCAATCTAGTCTTTTATAACATCCAAATAGTGACCGGAAGTAAGCGAGCTATTTTCAAAATGATAGGCGATTTTTCGGACAAACTTAAGGAAGTCATTGTTTGGGATAAAGGACATGGTCAGCCAGCCATGCAGAAACAAGTTTTGAATCGAAGAAGTGAATTAATACTTGTATTTGAGAACGATTATCCAATTAGTAGGCAGTTCCGTTCTGCGATCTTTAAGAGGGGTACATTGGATGATGTATGGGAAATTAAACGAGAGCAGAAGGGGGTCAAGAATCATGGCGCGACCTTTCCTCGTGAGCTTGTCAAAAAAATACTGGAAAACTTTTCAGCAGAAGGCGACGTAATTTACGACCCGTTTCTAGGCACTGGTACTACTGCTGTTGTTTGCAAAATGATGAACAGAAGATATATCGGCAGCGAATTGAGTAAAGACTACTTCAAAATAATCACGAAAATGTTAAAGGAAGCGCAAGTTCCTCGTGCGACAGACTGAGCGGGGTGTCTAGACGACCCCTTGTTAATGTGAATCCATTTCTCAATCTTGAATTTCATTTCTCGCCGCATGTAAAGGATTTGACCTTGAATCATTTGCCGTACAAAACACAGTGAAAAGGTTCGTTATTCCTTCGGCACTGGTTTGTCATGTCTCATTTATTGAACTCTCAGTGCAATTTTGCAAAGTCATTTGGGGGGTGTTAAAATAACAGTCGATGTCTTTTTCTCTGAAATTTTCTAAAGCCGTGCAATACGCAGCCGAAGTGCACAAGACTCAGAAGCGTAAAGGCACAGATATTCCTTACATCGCGCACTTGCTGGCAGTGGCGAGCATTGCTCTGGAGTACGGCGCAAATGAAAATGAGGCGATCGCGGCACTTTTGCATGATGCGCCTGAGGACGCCGGAGGTCAAGATCGGCTCGAAGAGATCCGCCAGCAATTCGGTGACATCGTGGCTGATATTGTTGAAGCTTGCTCGGATACGTTTGAGAGCCCAAAGCCTCCATGGGAAAAACGGAAGAAGGATTACATCGCCAGTATTGCGAGCAAATCTTCTTCAGCACGATTTGTTTCAGCTGCCGATAAATTGCACAACGCACGTTCTATTCTGTTGGATTATCGCACGATTGGTGATGCGCTTTGGCCGCGCTTCGCAAAGGGCAAAGTTGGCGTACTTTGGTATTACCGATTTTTGGTCTCGGCGTACTGCCAAGGAGAGAGTTTTCGTCGAGACGGATTCGGGGACCTCCTAAATGATTTAAACGATGTTGTAAGTGAAATTGAACGCGTTACTGCTCTTAATCCAGTAATATCAGATGAAGCCATATAATCAGTAGTACCGAATTGTCCTTCGAGATTGAAATTATCTATTTAGCTCCGATTGTAATTTTTAACAATTCAACTGGCGAACCATGATGAAAAAATGGATTATCTACTCAAAGAGTTCGCCAAGTAGTGACGAAAGTAACACCCCTTTGGTTGCTGAGTTGTTAAATAAGATGGCCCAAGAAGTCCTTTTGCCATTTCAGCCGACATTTAAACGCGCGAATTGCAAGATAACTTTTACCCATCAACATTTAAAAGGCAAGATTGATGCAGTTGACGGTTTCAACTGGAATGCAAAGTGTCCGAATGGATTTGCGTACTTGCCACCTCATGGCGCGCAGGAGTTTCGGACGGCAGCGGAATCGATGAAGGATCCCTCACCCATTCTGGTAGGCATCAATGGCGACGAGGCGACGATCAGATCATCAGCGAACGCTTTCAACATAGGTGTTCAAGATAGGGATCTTCGATGGGAAGCGATTAAAAAGATCGCAGAAAGTGAATCAGGCGAACTTAAAAAGTTTCTGATAACTGACGATAAAAAACCATTTGATTGGGACGGAGCTAAAAATTTTACTCTCTTATATGTCGATAGTTCGTATAGCGACGAACAAATTCAAGAAAAGGTCATTGACACATTCAAGAATGCAAATTCTCGTGTCATAGTCTTGAATTCTTCTGTGGCAATTGGAAGCCGAATATTAAAGTTGGTTGGTAAATCGTGGAGTCATAAAACAATTATTCGTCGCGGTGGATCGTATGTCGACCATATTGAAGGAGCTCGCACGATTGACGCCGTTGGATTTCATTCTCTGGATGGAATCGTACGTTTACTTGAACGTGTTCATCCTAAACCGCTGACATATGAGATACAGGTTGCTGTATTAGACGCATCTTGGCGAATCGATGCGACCTATTTGCTAGCAACTGCATTTCGAAACGCAGTTGTTAACTATGAGAAAAACGGCATAGACGTGTGCACGATCGACCGCGCTGCTCTTGTTCGTGAAATGACTGCATTGAATGGTGATGAGTGCATACTGGAAACTCCAGGGCGATGGATTGCCTTTGATGCTGACCGCATGAACCGCTCGAGGAGTGTTACGTTGCTCGAAAGAAGCAACACGGGTGGCGAACCTTCTCTGTACCCCATACAGATCACAGCCAATGGCGATTGGCAGCAAGTCGTCCAGATGCAATTTCAGCCACTCTGGTTTGGTGAAGTCGAAGAAGCCAAGGGAACATTTGAGTGTGACTTTATCCTCTCACTTTGGGCGCCCGAGACGGATATCAATTTTGAAGAGCTTGTGTTTCCTACGGCTGTTGGAAAGCCTGAATTGAGCAAGTTGGCTGTTGCGAAGAGAGCGCTGAAGCAGCCTTCGGAGTATGCAAACGAGTCTAATCCTAGCAGCTTTTCAAGCGCAATTCGAATTCGTGGAAAGTTTCGTTTCGATCCAGATGTTGCGAATTATCCGCTTGATCGACAAGAATTCTGTATTGCCGTTGAGTTGAGTGGTTCAAGTGCTTCATGCGCATTGCAACCAGCTTTCGTTGGATCGATCCGTCCTGATATCGCAGATGGATGGTCCGTCATCCATTCGAAGACTGGTCGGCGCAGCTGGACAACACCGATTCAGAGTGGCGCCAAAAAACGTACGTGGGAAGTTCGAGATGGAGTGACTTTCCGACTGATTTTAAAGCGTATTCGACCAGACCTAGTTCCACGGTCAGTTCTACCTGCAGCATTTTTGATCGTGGTTACATGGCTGACCTCGTTTTGGGCTGATCCTGTTCAGGTGGCAGCGATACTCGTGAATGCCCTTTTGGCCTGTATCGGACTTTACTTTTCAGAATCAAAACCGATTCTTGGAAGAACAACCTTGGTTGATCGGTTCTTTATGTTTTGTTATGTATTGATTGGTTCTCGATTGGGCGCCGTCATCGCGACGTTTGGATTTTCAAGTTCTGAAGAGATGTATCACTATGTAAACATCATCTTCCAGTGGATTATTCCCTTGGCTATTTTTCTTGTGGTTTTTCGGACTTTGAAAAAGATTCGACGGTAAAGAAGATTATTCGTAAGCCATTGCTATGTTTGATAAACTTTAATAGTGAAGTACGAAGTCTTGAATCATGAAGATTCCCAGCCGATTTTTTATACGGCAGTCCAGTTAAAAAAGCAGGTATTCGACGGATTCTTGGCGGATACGGATATGGTTCGGCTGAAAGGTTCAACCGAACCAGCATGCCCAGCGAATCAATGCAAAGAGCTCCAAGAGCAATTTGACCAAGACGAAAAGTTCTGTATCGCTTTGAAGTCAAATGACCCGAAGGGGCGGTTGTTGGCTCTGGCAAATGCTTTGGATGAATCATTCAGATCTTCCACATCTCGAACAGTTTGCGCACTTTTTGCTTGCACTGATGAAGATGCAGGAGTGCGGGAATATGCACGAGATATTCTGCGTGCGGCAGGAGACCTTCGTGCGGTGCGATACTCTGAGATTCTCGAGCACCGATTTCATCTCAATGACGCCAGTGCGACGAAAGACAAAGCTTTAGTGAAGGCGGTGGGGTCGCTCCTTGCCTTAGCGCCTGTGGCAGCGCGTATCCGAGCAGCCATACTTTTTGCCACACTATTCCCCGCGAGTGAATTCGCCAATGCAATCGAATTTGCGAAACTCACAACAGTCGAAAACGACGATCGATTTTGGCGAAAGATGGCGGAAAGAATCATCGAAGTGGCTGTTGATGATGACAGTGCTAGGTCCGTTATTTCGATGGAATATTGCCCCGTCGCTCGGCTCGACCTTCTTAGCGCTTCTGCTCGCCGTCATTTGCTCGCAACTTTCAATCTGAAATTGGATGTTTCCAAGGTGGTCGAGTTTCCAAGTTTTTTCAGCAAAGCGAAAGCAGTGCGTTTGACTCTCAGAAATTGCTTCTGGGATGCGCTTCACCCGCCGATTTATCGCATGCATCTTTCGGAATTGACGATTGATGGAGGACGCTTTGGGATGACGCGATTGTTTCGCGCAGAGCAAGAACGTGGCGGGGAGGATTGGTTTGATGAATCGAATGGATTTCGGCTCGTGTTACGCAATGTGGAAAAATTCACGCCCGATTGTTTTTCGCAAGAGTTTGACGATGAGCGGGATGAGATGGTGGGGTCTGATGGAGGCATCGAATATGACATCCAACTCGATCAATGCGGGCGGGTCAATATTGGTAAGGGGTTCAGAATCAAGTCTTTGAACATCAGTTGTTGTCCGTCGATTGGTGGCGATGAAACAGAACCTGCCTTTTGGGAGTCACTCTCCAAAGTTCGCGGATTTTTCTCGTTATCGATTCGCGATTGTGAACTGCAGTGTTTTCCCCGCAATTCTTGGATGGGGGCGACCCGTTGCGCCGGCAGAAAAATCTTCCAGTTAGATCTTTCGAACAATCGAATTTCGAAATGGGCTGACGAAAATGAAGAGAGTGATTCCCAGTGGGCGAGTGAGATAAATTCTGTTTGCCTCGATGGCAACCAATTGAGGTCAATCCCGTCAAGAATTCCACACCTTTCAAGTCTCAAGTGCTTAAGTGTGTCAAGGAACCATCTTGACTGTTTGCCAGAATGGACAACTCGGATGCGTGAACTCGATGTAAGTCATAACGCAATATCGGTACTTCCATCTGGTGACTGGTCTCAATTGGTTTCCCTTGATGTAAGTCACAATCCGCTCAAAGCAATACCGCCAGAAATTTTGCGCCCAAGCCTGACGTCCTTGAATTGTTCCGACACAAAGCTGACTGAGTTGCCCGATACGCTTTGGCTAGCGCTTCAGCTCGAGTCGCTGTCGCTTGATCGGTGCCCCCTTCACGACCTTCCGAATTGTGGATGGCCAAACGCTCTGATTTATTTATCTCTTAACGAAGTACAAGTCGGGCATTTCCCAGTGTCTGTACTTGAAACTTTAAATCAACTCTCTTTGTGTGGGGCTTCAATCAGCGGACTTTCGATGTTGGCTGGCGTCCGCCCACTTAGTTGGCGTGGTTCTTCGAATGAGAAAAATAGTTTGTGTCTAAATGCCAGCAGGTCATCGATCCACTTGTTGTTCGAGCATGTCCAAAATCATTTAGCCGAGTTATGCCTCGACGAATGCAGTTTGAGCGAAGTGCCGGAGTGGATTCGGCGGTGTCACGGGTTACGGTCCTTGTCGCTTCAATCAAACAAATTACAAACGATCCCAAGTTGGCTTGGAAAGTTGCGATGTTTGGCAACTCTCGACCTTTCAAGAAATCCGATCAATACGATTGAAAGTTCATTCGAAGGAATCGGATCCTTGGAGAGGCTCTCTTTGAGTTGTTGCAATCTGACAGAAGGGGCTCATTTGATTGGGAATT
>SXGR01025631.1_pt1 | contig 10558 bp, 9 predicted proteins | sample 3174711 | NCBI WGS metagenome assembly SXGR01 (sample SAMN11356860, study PRJNA531348) | freshwater metagenome | isolation source: freshwater sample F1-60 | place: China: Fuxian Lake, Yuxi | collected 2017-12-25 | reverse complement strand
TAGATTTTGCATGGAGCTGACGCGCATTGCGCCAGATGCTGACGGGACTTGAGCGGTGGGCTGCATGCGGGCGAGCGGGTGGCAGCGCAGGATAGCGCCGGGCGCGAGCGGCTGTTGCGATATTGAATTTTGATCAGACGTTGGGATGGTAATCTTGCGGTGCAGGAATAGCACACGCGGCGCAGCGTGAGTATGCGTGATGTGGCTGCTGGCAGAGCGCACTGAATGTTTAGGGCTGCCGATGCTGTGTTGAAGACATTGTGCAATTTCCGTAGTTACGCGGCAAATACCTCGCGGAACATCCAACAAAAGTGATCATTGACTTTCAAGTATTGGCGAGGTGCTGGTTAGCGCAAATTGGTGCTTGACAAAAGTGGGCTCAGCGGTTACCTTTGGTGAGTGCTTGCATGATTGAACTTCCAATCGTCCCTTTGACGCTGTGTGAACTGTCCTGCGTTTTTTCGGAATTCGTGCGGTCGTTTCAACTACAGGCGTTAGGCGCAAGCAACTCGGTGCTTTGGCTCGGGCAGCCGTCTTCCAGCGACGGGGCGCCGTAGTGCATCCACTGCGCCTCGGAATGTGCATTGCCGGTGGTGTTCGTCATTTCACATGAAAAGGAGAAACAATATGTCGTCCTCTGATCTGGGCAAGGTAGGGATCTCTCGCCGTACGCTCCTACGCCTCATGGGTACGGTCGCGTCGGCAGCCCTGGCGATCGCTGCGTGTACCGGGTCGCCGGGCACGGGCGAACAAACGCTGATCATCGGCCACGCGGCCGCGCAGACAGGCGGCCTGGCGCCCTACGACCAGCCAGCGTTGGCAGGGATCCAGGTCGGCATCAACGAGATCAACGAGAAGGGCGGCATCGGGAAAAAGTACAAGATCGAGCTTCGGGTCAAGGACATGAAGAGCGACCCAGCCACCGCCGTGACGGCCGCCCAGGAACTCCTTGACGATGGTGCCCATGTGCTTATCACCGTCTGCGACGCCGATGGCTCGATCGCCAGCGGGCAGGTTGCCCAGCAGCGAGGTGTTGCCGCGATCTCCACCTGTTCCACCACACCGACCGTTCCCGACGCTGTCGGCAACTCGATGTTCCTGGCGTCCGTCGGGGACAACGCCCAGGCCGCGGTACTTGCGGAATACGCGGCAGAACAGGGCTACGAGACGGCATACTTGCTTGGATCCCCTGACACGGGGTACACGAAGGCGATGCCGATCTACTTCCGTGAGGCGTTCGAGAAGCTCGGTGGGACTGTGGTCGGCGAGGACAACTTCAGCGTGGGTGCGCAGGACTTCGGCCCCCAGGTGACCAGGATCAAGGGGTTGAGCCCGCAGCCGGATCTCATCATGACCCCTGCCTACGTGCCCGACTCCTCCACCTTCTTGAAGCAGCTCCGGGCCGCCGGTGTCACTGCTCCCGTCCTCACGACTGATGGCAACGACACCCCGCTGTTCCTCGAGGCGGGAACTGACGCGGTAGAAGGCACGGTTGTCTCCACGCACGGCTACCCCACTCGCGGTAGCCCTCTCGAGGCGTTCTACAAGCTGTACGAGGAGAAGACGGGCAAGGAAGCGGACACGGTCTTCATCGCAACTGGATACGACACGATCAAGGTCATCGAGGCTGCTGTGGCGAAGGCCGACAGCCTTGACAGCGCGAAGATCCGTGAGGCCATGGAGAACCTGAAGGACGTGCCTGCTGCCACGTCGTTGATCAGCTACTCGCCGGGTGTTCGCGTGCCCGTCAAGCCGGTGACGCTGATCAAGGTGGAGGGCGGTCAATTCGTTTTCCTTGACCAATTCACGCCTACGGACATTCCCGCACCGTAGGTGCTTGTCGTCGAGGGACTCACAGCCCGTTACGGGCCCATCGTCGCGGTACGCGACCTGTCGCTTCGGGTCGACCAAGGCGAGATCGTCGCGCTGCTCGGCGCGAACGGCGCGGGGAAGACGACGACACTCGCTGCGATCATGGGCATCCTCCGTCCGTCCGCCGGCAAGGTGACATTCGACGGACGCGACGTGACGGGCATGAGTCCTGAGACTATCGTGAGATCGGGGCTGACCCTGTCTCCAGAGGGCCGGCGCGTGTTCGCCGACCTGTCCATCGACGAGAACCTAGTGCTGGGGGCCTCGAGCCAACGGGATCGCCGTGCCGTAGCGCGTGACCGAGAACTTGTCTTCAGCCTGTTTCCGGTGCTGCATACGCGCCTGCGCCAATCGGCCGGCACGCTCTCCGGGGGCGAGCAGCAGCAGCTCGCGATCGCGCGGGCCCTTATGTCGCGACCGCGAATGCTCTTGCTCGACGAACCTTCGCTCGGGCTCGCGCCGATCGTGGTCGACCGGGTGTTCGACCTTGTAGCGACCCTTCGGCGTGATCTGGGCCTCACGATCCTACTCGTTGAGCAGAACGTGGATCGGGCATTGCGCAGCAGCGACCGCGGGTACGTGCTCGTATCGGGGGTCCTTCGTAGCAGCGGGAGAAGTGAGGACCTCAGGGCGGGCGACCTCGAGCGCGAGTATCTCGGCATCGACGCTGATTCCTGATGGAGAAGGTTGTCCAGGTCCTGGTCGACGCTCTCTCCTTGGGCAGTACCTACGCGCTACTTGCCCTTGGGCTCGCACTCGTGTTCAGCATCATGGGGCTCATCAACTTCGCCCATGGGGAGTTGATGACGATCTGCGCCTACGCGATGTTCGGGCTGATCGTCGTGGCTGGCGTCCCGGGCTGGATCGTCATCCCGGGGACGATCGGCGTCGGGGTCCTGGCCGCACTGCTGATGGAGCACGTCGCCTTTCGGCCGGTGCGAGGTGCGAGCGGTGCGACCCTGCTCTTGACCTCGTTTGCCGTAAGCGTGCTGGTGCAGAACCTGCTCGTCGTCTTCATGGGTGCCCGGCCGAAAGCCGTCCCCCTACCCGCCTGGACGAACTCGGTGATCACCTTCGGTACGGTCACCGTGAGCCTGTTGCAGGTGCTGACCACTGTCGTGTGCCTCGCGTGCCTCGTCGCGCTCCGGCTGTTCCTGACGCGAACATCAATGGGCCTCGCGATGCAAGCAGCGTCCGGAGACTTCGTCGCGACGCGTCTCATGGGCATCCGGGCTAACCACATGATCGCCGGCGCGTTTGCGATCTCAGGGGCGCTCGCCGCCGTCGCGACCCTGCTCTACGTCGCGCGGCGGGGAACCGTCGACCCGTACATGGGCCTGATCCCCGTTCTCAAGGCGTTCATCGCGAGCGTGCTTGGTGGCCTTGGCAGCCTGACGGGTGCGGTGGCTGGCGGTTTCCTGCTCGGGTTCCTGGAGGTGCTCCTGCAGTCCACGCTGCCGGACGGCCTTCGTCTGTTCCGGGACGCATTCGTGTTCGGCTTGGTCATCCTTGTGCTGCTTGCGCGACCCACTGGCCTCCTCGGTCGACAGGCCGTACGGTGACTAGGGGACGGATGCGCGTGGGGCTCGCACTCGACAAACTGCCCTCGGGAGTGCGACGGGCTGCGCTGGTGGCGGTGCCACTCGTTGCATCCACAGTGCTCGTCGTTCTGCTCGGGAACGCAGGGTTCGTCCGAACCCTGACGGTCTTCTTCATCACGCTGTCGCTCGTGCTCGGGTTCCAGGTCTTCATCGGCAACAGCGGCGTGTTGTCCTTCGGGCACGTGGCGTTCATGGGGATCGCCGCGTACGCTAGCTCGCTCCTCACGATGTCCCCGGAAACCAAGGCCTCGTTCCTCCCCGATCTGCCCGTGTTGCTCGCCAGCGTGCAGCTCGACTTCTGGGTGGCTTCGGGCGTAGCGCTTGCGCTGGTTGCCATGGTTGCGCTACTGATCGGCATCCCTTTCTCACGACTCTCAGGCTCCGCTGCATCCATCGCGACACTTGGGCTACTCGTGATCACCAACGTCGTCCTTGTCGGAGCACAGGACTTCACGAACGGAGCATCGACGTTCTTCGGCGTTTCAGGCGTCACCACGATCTGGCACGCTCTCGGGTGGACCATGGTAGTGCTCCTGATCGCGAGTGTCTTTCGAGATTCCAAGGTCGGCCTCCGCCTCCGGGCGAGTCGGGAGGATGAACAAGCAGCAGCGGCCGCCGGAGTGAACGTGCCCCGGGTGCGTCTTGTGGCCTGGACCGTCAGCGCGATCTGTGTCGCCGGGGCAGGCATCCTTCTGTCGCACTACCTGACCGCGTTCTCGCCGAGGCAGTTCTATCTCACCGAAACCTTCAGAGTCATCGCGATCCTCATCGTTGGCGGGAGTGCCTCCGTCTCGGGTGCGGTTGCGGGAGCGATCGTCATGACCTTCGCGTTCGAGGTGCTCCGGCGGGTCGAGGAGACGTTCGCGGTTTTTGGATTGACGGGCGTGTTCGTGAGTGTCCTGATCCTCGTGATGATGGCCCGGCGGCCCGAGGGCCTTGCGGGCTACGGAGAGGCCGAAGACTGGATCGCCAAAATTCGCCGGTCGCTCACGGGAGGGGCGATCCGTGAGTGAGCCGCTTGTGATCGTTGGGATCGACATCGGTGGCACGTTCACCGACATCGCCGCACTCGATCCAGCAGACGGACGGCTTCGGATCGCCAAGGTCCCGACTGACCCGCGTCAGCCTGCGATCGGACTGATCGACGGACTCGAGATGCTCCGGAACGGCAACGCCGGCAGCGTGGCCGAGGTTCGGCACGGCACCACGATCGTGACCAACGCGCTGCTCGAGGGCAACTTTGCCGCCACGGGCCTCCTGTGTACTCGCGGCTTCCGAGACGTTCTCGAGACCCGACGGCTGTGGCGAGAGCATCTCTTTGGGTACGACTGCGAGCGGCCGGCGACCGTGATCCCAAGGCGGCTACGCCGTGAGATCGTCGAGCGAATCGGACCTGGCGGGGAGATCCTTGTGCCCCTGGATGAGGCTACCGTCCGCGCTGCTGCGGCGAGGTTCCGCGAGGCGGGGGTGGCCTCGATCGCCGTCGCGTATCTCTTCAGCTTTCGCAACCCCGCCCATGAACAGCAGACGCGGGACATCTTGGCGGAGGAACTGCCGGGGATCCCGGTGACCATATCGTCCGAGATCCTGCCCGAAGTTCACGAGTACGAGCGAACGAGCACAACGGCGCTCAATGCCCTGCTGCGGCCGGTGATCGAGCGGTACCTTGCGACCGCCCGGGCGTCGCTGGCACACGCGGGGGTGCGGACGCCGCTCCGAATCGTCCGGTCTGATGGCGCCCTCATGGGGCCGGAATTCGCGGCAAAGGAGCCGGTGCGGCTAGTCAACTCCGGTCCTGCAGCCGGCGTCATCGGAGCGGCTCGGCTCGGCGCCCAGCTCGGGTGGCGAAACATCGTGACCTTGGACATGGGGGGGACCTCGACGGATGTAGCGCTCGTCTGGGAGGGCGAGCCTATGCGCGTGTTTGAGACGGACATCGCCTGGAACATCCCGATCCGCTCGACACAGATGGACATCCGTTCGATCGGGGCTGGAGGCGGTTCTCTGGTCGGCATCGATACGGGTGGGGTCCTTGCGGTCGGCCCGAAGAGTGCTGGCGCCGACCCCGGCCCGGTCGCCTATGGCAGGGGCGGAACTCAAGCGACCCTCACGGACGCCCTCCTGATACTAGGCGTGCTCCCCGAGGCGCTCCTTGGTGGACGGCTCCTCCTCGATCGTGCGGCTGCGGCCGATGCCTTTGCAACAGCGCTGCCGCAGTTCCCCACCCCTGAGGAGGCCGCATCGGCGGTGTTCGAACTGACGCTTCAGAAGATGGCAGTGCTCATGCGCGAAGTCACGGTGACACGCGGATATGACCCACGGGACTGTGTCTTATTCTGTTACGGTGGGGCAGGCGCCGTCTTTGCGCTCGATCTGGCTCGAGAGCTCGAAATGGCCACGGTCTATGTACCTCCTGCTGCAACCGTATTCTCGGCGGTCGGCGCCACCCTATCCTGCGTCGCCTACGAGGCTGCGAGGGGGATCTACACACCGGCGGGCACGCTGACGACGGAGGCGATGGGAGTTGCGGTGCGCGACGTTGCCGGGCGTGCGCTAGCGCTCCTCGCCGCCGACCGGTTGCCGCTGGCAGAGTTGCGGTTGGAGGTGGACATCAAGTACCGCGTACAGCCGGAGAGCCTGACTATCCCGCTGGGCGGCGGTGACGGATCGGCGGTGCCGGAGGCCCTCGACCGTTTCGACGCGGCGGCCCTGCTGACTTCCGTCGCACGGTTCCATGCACTCCACTCGCAACTGTACGGCCTCGACCGAGAACGAGAGGCCGTGGATCTCGTCACGCTTCGGGCGATCGCGGCCGGCCCGGGCAGCACAGGCTGGTCCTTGCGGCGGGCGGCTTCGCGAGCGTCCAGTGAAGCGACGCCTCGTGGTGCCCGGCCTTGGGTGCGCGGGAAAGCGCTTCTCGATGGGGTGCCCGCGGTGGCGATCGATGGCCTCGCCCACGATTGGGTCGAGGGACCCTGCTTTCTGGAGGATTCGTACACCACCATCCCGGTGCCGCCAGGGGCGAGGGGGCGCATGGACGACCTTGGCGGCATCGTGCTTGAGTGGCTCAGGGAGTAGCGGCATGGGAGTCGAGCGCGGCGTGGATCACGTGACGCAGGCAGTCGTACGCGGGTACCTCGAGTCCACGTGTCGCGAGATGGGCACGTCCCTGACCAGAAACGCCATCTCGCCGATCTTCATCGAGGGACGGGACTTCTCCTGTGCGGTCCTTGACGCCGGCCGAGAGCTGATCGCCGCGGCCAACTACGACCCGAGCCACTTGTGCTCGATGGCCTACGCGGCTGACTGGGGCTCCCTCGAGCTTGGTGCGGACGCGATCGGGGCCAGCGACATCGTGATCCTCAATGACCCGTATCGAGGCGGCACCCACCTACCTGACGTCACGATGTTTGCGCCCGTCGACGTCGATGGCGAACGGGTGGGGTATGTGGTCACCCGCGCACATCACCTCGACGTGGGCGGCATGGCTCCAGGGAGCATTCCGGGGGGCGCACGGGACGTGTTCGCTGAAGGGCTTCGCATCCCTCCCGTCCGGTGGCAGCGTGACGGGCGCGAAGATCCGGCCGTCATCGATCTGATCATCACCAACGTTCGGCTCCCCGAGGTCCAGTTGAGCGACTTCAGGGCACAGGCGGCGTCGTTGCGGACCGGCATCGACCGTATCCAGCGGCTATGTGCGAAATATGGTGTCACCGCGGTGCGCGACGCGATGGAGGCCCTCAAGGACGCGTCCGAGGTGGAAATGCGGTCGTTTCTCCGCACGATCCCCGCTGGCGAATATAGCTTCACTGACTACATGGACGGTGATGGCAACACGTCAGACGCCTACGCGATCTCCGTCCAGGTCCAGGTACGGGATGGCGAGGCCAGAGTCGACTTCTCCGGCACGAGCGCGCAGGCCGATGGGGCGGTCAACCTCCCGTATGCGATGACGGCCTCGTCCGTGTTCAATGCATTTCTGCAGCTCGCAGGGTCCGGACTCCCGTTCAACCAAGGCTGCTTCCGGCCGATCAAGTTCTTTGCTCCCCGGGGTTCGCTGGTCAACGCGCTGCCGCCGGCACCGACCTTCGGCTGCACGACTGACACGCCCCTCCGCGTGATCGACGCGATCGGTGGCGCGCTCGCCCCGGTGCTCCCTGATCGAGCGATCGCGGGGAGCTACGGGACGTGCAACTGCCTGGCCGGGTCCGGCTCTGGTGTCGACGGTGCCCCCTTCCTGTTCTGGTTCTTTTACGAGGGAGGTTGGGGCGCCTCTCGACTGCGCGATGGGTGGAATTCGACGCCGAACCAGTCAGCGAATTTCCGAGACTACCCTGTGGAAGTGCTGGAGAGCATCTACCCGCTGCGCTGTGAATGGCGCGGCCTCGTTCCCGACTCGGGCGGTGCGGGCCTGACGCGCGGCGGGCTCGGGACGGTGCACGAGTTCACGTTCCTGGCCGATGTCGTGCTCTCGGGCTTCGGTGACCGGCACCGGGTTCGGCCCTACGGCCTCGCCGGTGGCGAGCCCGGCGGGGGGAGCCGGTTCCTATTCAGGCAGGCGGAAGCCACGGAGTGGGTCGGCATCGAGGCGATCGTCGGCGACCCGTCGAAGTTCTCGAGCCTGATGGCCAGAGCCGGCGACGGGATCCGGATCGTCAACGGCGGTGGTGGCGGCTTCGGACCCCCTTCGGACCGACCGACCGAGCTGGTGCGACTAGACGTGGCAGAGGGCGTCGTCACGCTCGACCAGGCACTGCTCCACTATCCGGGCGCCCTCAGTCGGGGGGAGATCGACGATCTCGGCGCCCAAGAGACGCGCGTGGCCGTCCCGAAGGCTGCGATGCTCCTCCCAATGCTCGACGCCTACACGGCGGCGGGTAGCCTGTCCTCGGTCCGGTCGGCGCCGCCCGTATCCAACCTCGCTGCGCGACTGACCATCGCCCGAGACGCCGTGAGCGACACTTGCCGCGGTGTATGCCCCCTCAGGGCGGACCCGCTTCGTTGCCCCTACTGGCATCCCGAGGCACGCTCCTTCTGGCCACTCATGTCGTTGCGCCGATGGACTGACGCGAACTGCCCGGCGGCGACCTCGCTTCGTGAGGCGTTGTCCGAGTGAGCGGCAATGGCCTTGCCACGCGCGATCTGGCGCGCCGGTTCGGAGGACTCCTTGCGCTCGATGGGGTGTCGCTCGAGGTACGCCCCCGCGAGATCGTGGCCCTCATCGGCCCCAACGGGTCGGGAAAGACGACACTGCTGAATGTCGTGGCCGGTGCACTCAGGCCGTCGCGGGGGACTGTAGAGGTCGACGGGGTGCAGATCGGTGGCTGGCCAGCCTACCGAGTGGCACGGCATGGCGTGGCCCGGACGTTCCAGAACATCCGCCTGTTCTCGCACCTGACCGTCATCGAGAACGTGGCCCTCGGAGTGATCGCGCGGCGCAGGCCGCACCCCGGTGTTGACATCCACAAGGAGGCTACCTCCACGTTGCAGTTTGTCGGCCTTGACCACCTCCGAGACCGTCAGGCGGGCACCCTTCCGTACGGAGATCAGCGACGGGTTGAGATCGCTCGTGCCCTTGCCAGCGACCCGTCATACTTGCTCCTTGACGAGCCCGCCGCAGGGATGAATGAGGCCGAATCTCACGCGCTTCTGGGGACCCTGAGGCGTATCCGAGATACCTATGACCCGGGCATGCTGGTCGTCGACCACGACCTCAGCCTGATCATGCGCCTTAGCGAGCGGATCTACGTGCTCAATGAGGGCAAACTGATCGCCAGCGGCACTCCGCTTGAGGTGAGATCCGACCCAGCCGTGGTGACGGCCTACCTTGGCTCATCTCGATCACGAGGCGCCGCCCCAGTATCCGCGGCAGGAGAGTCGACTTGAGCGACCGCGGCCCCCGGCTCGATCCCTCGCGCTTTCGGGGAGCGAGGCCCTTGGGGTGGTGTACCAAGACTTCGCCGGCCTTGGCCGGGCCAAGGTCATGCCCCCTCCACGCTAGGAGGACGCGGTTCAGGGGGGCGTGACCTTCGCCAAGGCTAACTCGGAAATTGCGGTCAACGATCGCCGGGTGCCCGACCCCGTGTACGGCGCGGAGGCAGGGGACTTCTGGGCCGTGCCAAATCCCGTGGCGGTGTTTCCGATCCCCTATCGGCATGGCGTTTGGCAAGCAGAGGCGATCCTCCTCGACGAGACCGGTCAGCCGTGGTCGGGTGACCCGCGCGGCCGTCTCCGCGACTGCCTGGGACGCTAGGAAGGTCTCGGAGTCTACGCTCGCGTAGCCTTCGAGGCCGAGATGGTGCTGGCAACGAGTGACGGGGAGGAGTGGGCTACCGCTGGCGTTGGCCGCATGTTCTCGGTCGAAGAGGTTGAGGCCCGATGGGACTGGATGCGCGAGGTCCTGTCAGCCCTTTCGTCGATGGGCGTGGCCGTCCACCAATTCGCGAAGGAGTACGGGCAGGGGCAGTTCGAGATCAGCCTGCTGCCCGACGATCCCTTGCGTGCCGTCGATCAGTTTCTCGTGACCCGGCAGACGATCTGCGCGCTGGCACGCGACCGCGGATTCGTAGCGTCATTCATGCCCAAGCCCTTCGCGGAGCTTCCGGGCAACGGGCTGCACCTCCATTTGAGTCTGGTTTACGCGACTGGCAACGACTTGATCTCAGGTGTCGGGCGGTCGGATCTGACCCCGCTGGCCCGACACGCCGTCGGCGGCCTCCTCGCCCATGCATCGGCGCAGGCAGCGCTCGCGATACTGAGCCCCAACTCCTACAAGCGCTTCCTGGCAGTTTCGTGGGCGCCCGCGCACATGTGCTGAGGCCTCGGCCGGACCTGATTGTGGCGGCTGAGCATGCCGAGTTTTTCCTGCCTGAGGCAAATCTTGGTTTGATTGCTGACAATGCCACCATCCGACTGCCGCGAATGGTGCCGCCAAATATTGCCTGCGAAATGCTGATCGCCAGCCGACGCATGGCGGCGCTCGAAGCGCAAACATGGGGCATCGTCAATCAGGTGGTGAGAAGTGAAGATTTGTTGCCTGCCGCGCGCCGGCTTGCGGAAAGAATATGTGCTGCTGCGCCGCTCAG
>SXGR01079834.1_pt1 | contig 10559 bp, 8 predicted proteins | sample 3174711 | NCBI WGS metagenome assembly SXGR01 (sample SAMN11356860, study PRJNA531348) | freshwater metagenome | isolation source: freshwater sample F1-60 | place: China: Fuxian Lake, Yuxi | collected 2017-12-25 | reverse complement strand
TCTCCGCGTCATCGATCATCGCCATGCCGATACGATCCTTCACGCTGCCGAGCGGGTTGAAGAATTCGCACTTGAGCAGGACGGTGGCGTCCGCGCCGGCGGTGACTTTGTTGAGTTTCACCAAGGGGGTGCGTCCGACGGTTTCGACGATGTTGTTATAAATGCGGCCCATAAATCCTTTCGCAGTTTGTTTGTGGTCGTGTTTGTGGCGCGATAGTGGCGGAGGCGTTTCCACGCTCGCAAGTCAATTTCGGGCAGCGTCTGATTCCTATATCCTATACCGGTTCGCTCAACCGAAGTGGGGCGGCCTACGCGGCGGGCAAGCGCTTGAGGAACACGATGCGGGAGATGCCGGTAATGACCGGTGGTTTGAGGCGCTGCTTGATGGCGGGCAGTTCGGCCGTGCTTCCGGTGACTTCGTGCATGCCGGTGAAGAACCATTTCCCGCCTTCCTGACGCCGCACATAGACGGGCAGCGGGCCGGTCGTCTCCGCCAACTTCACGCCCCACTTGGTCAGATCGGGTTTGCGGCCAACCCAGACTTCCGCCGGGGCGGCTTCGGCGAGCGGATTCCACATCAAGCCCAGACACAGCCCGATCACCATGCCTTCGCGATGGATGACGAAGTTCGGCGGCAACGGATCTCCGCCAAGCGCGGCGCGGACTTCGGCGAAGTCGTAGCCTTGCCCGACGACGTGAGCTGCGGAGGGAACCGCTGGAGTTTGTTCAGACATCACGGGAGCGAACCAACCGCTTCCCTGCGCGTCAACGTTCATCCAGCGGTTCTTTACTCCCGGCGAACGCAGCCAACCGCTACCTCTTGCCCTTGGGATCGAGGTTCGCAGCCATCTGCTCGGGAGTGACCTTGCTCTCGACGCCGTGCTTCGGGACGCGGATTTTGGCGATCCAGAGGATGGCGTTGAGGACGACTTTGCGCTGGTTGTCGTCCGCCCAGTTTGCGTGCGTGTGACCGCCGGTGAAACCGAAACCGCGCCCGCCGCCTTTGCGTTCGTAGGTCCACATCATCGTCTCATCGCGGCCGCTAGCGGCGACAATGTGCTCGTACGGGCCCTTGGGGTGGACATACGGTCCCTTGCGCACCGCGTCGGACGGCTTTGCAACGAGGATGCGAGTCAGCTTCTTGTCATCGTCGGTCCAGCGCATGTTAAAGTACCACTCGTCGCGGTTGCTGAAAGGCTTCACGCCACTGGTCACAGGATGCTTAGGGAAGGACTGGTAGTCCGGCGACCACATCGGGTTCACCGAATACTGGTGCTCGTAGTGGCCGCCGATCCATTTCAAGAACTCGGGCCCGCCGTTGTCCTTGGGAATCTCGACACCGTAATGCATGAAGCCCAGGCCGACTCCTTTCTTTGCGAGCGCGTCCAAGGTCGCCTTGTGATCCTTCTGAATCGCCGGATGTCCGCCGCCGCCGTCCGCGTAGATGACGATCGCCGCCGCGTCGTTGAGCGCGCCTTCGATGTGCGGCCAGCCGTTGGAATAGACGACGACGTTGGCGCCTTTCACCCCGGCCAGGCTCTCTTGAAGCAGCAGGCAGCCGGCGCGGAATTCATGCATCCCCGGCGGATGGCTGGGCTTGCCAGCAATGAGCACGATCTTCTTTTCGGCGGCGCTGGCTGGAACGATGTACGTAAGCGCGAGGGCGAGCACACAGAGGAAACGGAGCGGTGATTTCATGCCCGAATGAAAACCTGAAACAGTCGTGGGACGGAAGGAGAATTCTGGCGAAGGATGCGGAGAGGATTGTTTGGCGCAGGAAGTCCGCCTCCTCACGTCAGCTACGCGAACAGGTTCGGCGCAGGCAGTTCCTTCGCGACGGCCGGAGGCGGAGCAACTGGCGCTGCAGCAGCCACGGGAGCTTTCACCTTCGCTTCCTCGGCGGCCTTGGCCTTGGCCTCGGCTTTGGCTTTCTCAGCTGCCAGGACAGCATCCGATGCTGCGGCGTCTGTGGGATGAATCGCCCGGTAGTGTTCGTTCGACTTGGCGAGCCGGTCCTTGTGAACAAGCAATCCTTCGAAGCGATCCGTGTGCGACAGCTCGAAGTCAGTGTCCATCTTGATCGACTCGAATGGGCAGACCTCGACGCAAATCTGGCAGCTCATGCACACCGAGATGTCGATGTCGAAGCTCGCGGGATAGAACTGCATCTGGCCCTTGTAATCCGGGCGCTTGTCCTTGCTCTTGACGATGTGGATGCACTGCGGCGGGCATTCTTTCTCGCAAATCTGGCAGGACACACAGCGCAGGCCCTTCTGCCAGTCGTCGCCGTCGTACACAAGAAACGGGAACTGCCGCGTGGCCTCCTTCGGTGCGATGCGTTCCTCCGGATACTCGACAGTCGTGAGCCGCGCCTCGTCGGTGTAACTGCCGACGAAGTTCCGCGCCGTCTCCAACATGCCTTTTGCAATGCCGCTGCCGAGCATGGCGCAAACTAGTAAGCCGGGCGGGCGGAAGCAATCGGGAAGGTGACATGGCGCCGGTGCTGCGAGCTCGGCGTGGGTTCGGCAAGTATCTTGCAAAAGGCGGCTCTATTCCTTCATCAAACCGTGCCGATAAAAACTGTGGACGGAGACTCCACCCGGCCGGTAAGCCGTGCCGGCGGTCACTCCGTCCTCAACTATGAGTGACACCATCTTGAGAACAGAAGGATTGCAGGTCGAGTATCGGAGCCGCGAGCTTGGCCGGCAGGTGAAGCACGCACTGAAGGGATTGAACCTCGATGTGAAAGCCGGCGAGGTGTTCGGCTTTCTCGGGCCAAACGGCGCGGGCAAGACCACGACGATGAATGTCCTCCTCGGATTCGTGAACGCGACCGCAGGAAACGCCTGGCTGTTTGGCGTGGACGTTCGCGAGCCCATCGCCCGCCAGCGCATCGGCTATCTGCCTGAACAGACCTACTACTACAAGTTTCTCACTGCCGAGGAGATTCTCCGCTTCTACGCGAAAGTCTTCGGACTCGCGCGGGCCGAGGCGGATCGCCGCATCGACGCCGTCCTGAAACTCGTCGAACTCGAACACGCTCGCACACGGCAAATCAAAACTTACTCGAAGGGTATGCAGCAACGCGTCGGTCTGGCCCAGGCGCTCATCAACAATCCCGACCTTCTCATCCTCGACGAGCCGACCAGCGGCCTCGATCCGCTCGGACGAATGAAAGTGCGCGAGATCATCCAGCGGTTGAAGAGCGAGGGCAAAACGGTGTTCTTCTCCTCGCACGAGCTTGGTGAGGTCGAGACCGTGTGCGACCGCGTGGCCATTCTCTCGCAAGGCGAGTTGCGGGCCATGGGCCCCGTTGCCGACCTCGTTCGCCAGCACCAGCAGACCAATCTCGAACAAGTGTTCCTCAAGATCATTGGCTACCATGAATCCCACAACGCTCCCCCCCTCCACAGCGCCGCTGCCTGAGTTCGCGGCCCCGGCCGCCGGCTCCGGTTCGTTCAACAAAATCCTCGCCATCGCTGGCGTGGTGCTCGTCGAGATGCGCCGCCGGAAGGATTTCTACGTGCTATTCGTGCTCACCGCATTGCTCACGCTGATCATGGGCTCGGTCAGCTTTTTCAATCAGGAGAACATCGTTCGGTACCTGAAAGAGATCTGCCTCTTCCTGATCTGGGTAGCCTCGCTAGTCATCACGATCACCGCGACGGCGCGGCAGCTTCCCGCAGAGCGCGAGCATAGAACGCTCTTCCCGCTTCTCGCCAAGCCCGTCACGCGCCATCAGCTCGTGCTCGGCAAATTCCTCGGCTGCTGGCTGGCGGCCGGATTTACGCTGTTGCTGTTCTACGTGTTCTTCGGTGTCGTCACCGGAATCAAGGAAGGCACATGGCCTGTGGTGAACTATTTCCAGGCCGCGATGCTCCACTGGTTCATGCTCGGAATCGTGTGCGCCATGACGCTGCTGGGCTCGGTGATCTTCGCAGCGCCATCGTCAAACAACACCATCCTGTTCGTCGTCTCGACCGGAATCCTGCTGCTCGGCCGGCACCTTAACAAAGTCGCGCTCAAGCTGGAGGAGCCGGGGCAGACGCTGCTCTACGTGTTCTACTTTGCACTGCCGCATTTGGAAATTTTCGACGTGCGCGATCTCATTGTCCACAACTGGGGCACGATCCGCTGGGGCATTTGGGCTGCGGCGCTGGCCTACGCGTCGGTCTATGCGGGAATCTTCCTTGCCGTCACCTGCCTGGTGTTCCGGCGCAAGGCAATCAACTGAACCGCCACTGGAGGAATTCTCATGCGCGCTTATCTGCTCTCGCTGTTCCTGCTCGGGCTTGTCGCCTTCTCGCTGGCGACGACGCTGGAGCCGTGGTTCCAATCCTGGGAAGGCAACCGCACCCAGTCGCAAAATGTCCTTCAGGTCGCGCTCGGCGACAGCCGCAGGATGTTTGCCCGCCATTTCTACGTCACAGCGGACGCGTACTTTCACAACGGCTACTACCCGACGATCTACGACAGCAAGGAAGGCTTCGATGAGAAGGCGATCACCGGGCAGGAGCACAGTCACACCGAGGAATGTGCGGAAGACTTTCTCGGAAAGCCCAAGGACTGGATCGATGCGTTCAGCCGGCACTTTTACCCAGCCCGGCACACGCACCTCGGCGACTCCGGATGTGGGCACAGTTGCTGCCAGCGCGGGACCAGCGGAAGCGCGCAGCACACTGAAGGATCTCACGACCACGACCACGACCACGACCACGGCCATGCAGGGAAGGGCTCTGGGCTTGAACGTGAGATTCTTCCCTGGTTGCGGCTTTCGGCCGAGATGGACCCGCAACGCATCGAGACTTACGCCGTCGGGGCGTTCTGGCTGCGCGGCAAAGTCGGCAACTCCGCCGCTGCCGAGCAATTCCTCCGTGAAGGCCTGCGGGCGAACCCAGGAGATCCGGAGATTCTCTACGGCATCGGCAGCATCTACTTCGAAGACCACAAGGACGTCGCCCGCGCACGAAACGTCCTCGAACTGGCGCTGCATCAATGGCGCGAGCGCGAAGCCCGCAAGCCGGAGCCGAACCGGCTACTTGGCGGCCAGATCTTGAACCAGCTCGGATTGTTGGAACGTCAGGAAGGAAACAACGAACGCGCCATCCAGCACTACACCCTCTTGAAACAAGTCTCGCCGAGCAAGGCGAGCGTGCAGGAGTGGATCGATTATCTGAAGACCAATCGTCCGCCGACCGCGCCCGTTGCCCAGCCCTGAGCGGGCGCGCCTCAGGGCGATTCCGCCTCCCTCCGCGCTTCCCCGTGCTGGCCAAAACTTGCCCACGGCGCGTTCGTGTGGTTTGATACCCCTGTTCCCGGATCAAACCCGCACGCAATACGTATGGACCTTCTTCCCGCATTTCCATCCGCCCGACGGGCCTTCAGTGGCCTTGGCCTCATCGCGACGCTCACCGCGTTCCTCGCTGTAAGCTTGTCCGCCACGGCCGCGACGCTGATTCACAAACGCTCCTCATGGCGTTACCTCGATGATGGCTCGGACCAAGGCACCGCCTGGCGGCACATCTCCTACGACGATGACGCGTGGGGATTCGGCCGCGGTGAACTGGGCTATGGCGACGATCTCGACGGTCGGCCAGAAACGACCGTCATCTCCGGCGGACCGGACCCAAACAACCGCTATGTTACCAGCTACTTCCGGAAAGTTTTCTACGCGGAAGATCCGGAGTTCATGAACTCGCTCATAATTCGGCTTCTCCGCGACGATGGCGGCGTTGTGTATCTCAACGGCCAGGAAGTATTCCGCAGCGGCATGCTGGACGGCCCGATCAACTACGACACCTGGGCCAGCCCCGGCACCTCGGGTATCGACGAAACGATCTACAACGAAGGAAGCATCAGCCCGGCGTTCCTCGTGAACGGATTGAACCTCATCGCCGTCGAGATTCATCAGCACCTGCCCTACAGCAGCGACCTCAGCTTTGATCTGGAACTTGTCGCGGACGAAGTCATCACTCCGCCAAGTGTCAGCATCACCCGCGGCCCGTATCTCCAGTCCGGCACGACGAGCAACATCGTCGTGCGCTGGCGCACCGATGCTGATGCGGCGAGTGAAGTGCGATTCGGACTCAGCCCCGGCGCGCTCAACTGGTCAGCGTCCTCAGTCACTCCAACCAGCGAGCACAGCATCACGCTCACGAACCTTGCGCCGAACCGGAGGTATTTCTACGAAATCACCGACGGCGCCAGCGTCCTTGCCGGCGGCCCGGGCCATGATTTCGTCACCGCGCCCGCAACTCCCAAGCCCACGCGCATCTGGGCCATCGGCGACAGCGGCACTGCTTCGGCTTTTGCGCCGGGAGCAGCGCAGGTCGCGAACTCTTACCGCGCCTACCCCGGCGCGAACGAAACGGATGTCTGGATGATGCTTGGAGACAACGCCTACTACTCCGGCACCGATGCCGAGTATCAGATCGCCGTCTTCGAGACCTACCCTGACTTCCTCCGGCGCTTTCCGCTCTGGTCCACCTTCGGCAATCACGACGCTGCGAGCCCGGCCGTGTACAAGAACATCTTCTCCCTGCCGACCGATGGCCGCGCAGGCGGCGTCGCCAGCGGCACGGAGCACTACTACTCGTTCGACTACTCGGACATCCACTTCGTCTGCCTCGACTCTGAACTGTCGTCGAACCAGCCGGGCAGCCACATGCGCACGTGGCTGGAAGCCGATCTCGCCGCCAACACCAAGACCTGGACCATCGCCTTCTGGCACAGCCCACCCTACAACTTCGGCACGCACAACTCCGACAGCCTCGCCGACACCGCAGGGCACCTCGTCCACATGCGCGAACGCATCGTGCCCGTGCTCGAAAGCTACGGCATCGACCTCGTCCTCTGCGGCCACAGCCACACCTACGAACGATCCTTCCTGCTGCACGGGCACCACGGTTACTCGCCGTCACTGCAGCCGCAGATGCTCAAGGACTCCGGCAGCGGCCGGCCCGAGGACACCGGCGCGTATCGCAAGGAAACCGCCGACCCCGACTCGAGTTCCGGCGCGGTGTATGTCGTGGCAGGAAGTTCCGGCTGGGTGACTGGCGATCTCGCCTTGCCGTCGTACTTGCACCCCGCGATGTTCATCAAGCTCAAGCAACTCGGCTCAATGGTCATCGATGTGGACGGCCCCAGACTCGACGCGAAGTTCCTGCGTGAGACCGGCGTGATCCAGGATCACTTCACCATCCTCAAAGGCGGCCCCGCCGAACCCGTGCGCCTCGCCACACTGCGTCATCAAGGCGGCAACGTGGCCGCGAAGTGGAAATCCAAGGCCGGCAAATCGTATCGCCTCGAACCCACAGCGAACCTCGACGCGCCCTCGTGGACCGCAATCAGCCCCGCGATCCTTGCGACGGGCGCGACCACCAGTTGGACCGGCCCAGCCGGGCTGCCCGCGGACAAAAGCTTCTTCCGCGTCCGCCAGTTGGATTGATCCTTGAGCCGGAAGCCAACGCGCATCTCCGATCACAAAAACAAAACGGCCCGCATCGCTCGATGCAGGCCGTGTGTTTGAAACTTCCGGCGCTTACACCGCCACCGTCTTGCCGGGAATGGCGTAGGGATACAGGCCGCCCTCGCCGGGCAACACCTTCGGCATCGCGTCCCACGCGAAACGTTCGGGCATCAGATCCAGCGTGCTGTTCAGCGCCGCTTCCCATTCGACGACCTTGCCAGAATAGGTCGCCATGCGGCCCATGATGGACGTCAGGCTCGATAGCGCTCCACGTTCCGCCTCGTCGTGCGGCTTGTTATCGCGGATGGCCGCAAGCAACGGATAATGCTCGAGCTGCCAGCCGTCGTTGGATTCGCCCTGCGGCCCGCGACGACGCCACGCGTTCTCGCCGCGGATGGTGTGGCCGCTGATGTCCGCCGTACCCTTCGTGCCGATGGCGTGCTCGGAGACGCTGCTCCACGCGCCGGGGAACTGGCTGCACTGGCTGAACATCCGCGTGCCGTCCGCGTATTCGTAATCCACCGCGTGATGGTCAAAGATCTCGCCACTGTCCGGCCCCTTCTGGAAGCAACGTCCGCCGATGCCCTGGCAACGGATCGGATACGCGCCCTTGAGCCAGTTGATCACGTCGAGGTTGTGAATGTGCTGCTCGACGATGTGATCGCCGCAGAGCCAGTTGAACATGTACCAATTGCGAACCTGATATTCCATTTCCGTCGGCGCGCGGCCCATCCGCTTCTCGAGATCGGCGCGCTTGGCCTTCGGGCCGACCGGCCCGCCGTTCCAGAACACGCGTGTGGCGAGGATGTCCCCGATGGCTCCGTCCTGGAGGCGCTTGATCGTTTCGAGGTAATTCGGCTGGTGCCGGCGCTGGAGACCGACGCCGGTCTTGAGTCCCTTGGCCTTGGCTTCCTTTGCGGCGGCCAGCACCTTGCGCACACCCGGGCCGTCCACGGCCACGGGCTTCTCCATGAACACATGCTTGCCCTGGCGCACAGCTTCCTCGAAATGAATCGGGCGCAGCCCGGGCGGCGTTGCGAGAATCACGAGATCGGCCTGCGCGATGGCCTGCTTGTAGGCATCGAACCCGACGAACACGTTCTCGTCCTTCACGTCCACCGTCTTCTCGTGCTTCTTCTTGAGATTGTTCAGCGAACCCTTCGCCTGGTTCTCGAACGCGTCCGCGATGGCGACGAGCTTCACGCCCTGACCGCCCGCGTTGAGCACCTGATCCGCCGCGCCGGAACCGCGTCCGCCTGCGCCGACCAGCGCGACGCGAATGGTGTCCCCGGGAGAAGCGCCGAGGGCGAAGCGTTCCACCGGCAACGCGCCGAGCAACGCGCCTCCGGCGACCGCGGTAGAAGTGCTTTTGAGGAAACTGCGGCGGGTGACGGAAGCGTCCGCGTGCATGGGCTTGGAATCGTTCATGTCGATGTCGTTTTGCGTTTGAAGTTGAGTCGGTTCGACGCCCGTAAGACGCGGCTATTCACAAGCCGATGTGCTGCGGGCGGGACGAGCCGCAGACTAAGCAGCGCCCCGCCGCGTTGTCCACGCGATTGTTCGCCGCGCCCCGGAACATCCTCGGCGCAACTCCCCGTAAGCTGCGGTTTAAGCCGCCGTCAGCGCCGCGCGTTCATCCAGGACGCCGCCGGTCTTCTCCAGGAAATAATCGTAACCGCCCGTGTAGGGTTTGATCTGGCCCGCGTTCACATGCAACACCTTCGTCGCGATCTTCCGGATGAAATGCACATCGTGCGAAATGAAGACGAGCGTCCCCTCGTAACGCTCCAGCGCGAGCGTCAGCGATTCCACCGTGTGAATGTCCAGATGCGTCGTCGGCTCGTCCATGAGCAGCAGATTCGGCGGGTCCACGAGGAACTTGATCAAGTTCAGCCGGCTCTTCTCGCCACCGCTGAGCACCGCCGTCTTCTTGAAAATGTCGTCCGTGCGGAACAGGAATGATCCCAGGATACCGCGCGCCTCAGTCTCCGGCATGAGCGGCGCGCTGGCGATGACCTCCTCCAACACCGTGCGCTCCGGATCGAGCGTGTCGGCGCGATGCTGGCTGAAGTAACCAATCTTCGCGTTGTGACCGAGGTCGCGCTCGCCCTTTTGGAACTCCACCACGCCCGCCAGTATCTTCAGCAACGTGGATTTGCCCGCGCCGTTCGGGCCGACCAACACCGTCCGTTCTCCGCGTTCAACCGTCAGGTTCAACCCCGAGTAAACTTGATGCGAACCATACGCCATGTGGATGCCCTCCAGCGACACCGCGCGCTGCCCGCCCCGGGGCGGCTGCGGAATCTGAAACCGGAACGGCTTGCGCGGCGCCAGCGGCTGCTCGATCAATTCCATCCGCTCGATCTGCTTCAGCTTGCTCATCGCCTGCGACGCCTTGGACGGCACCGCGCGAAAACGATCCGCGAACTCCTGCAACGCCGCGATCTGCTTCTGCTGATTCTTGTACGCCGTCAACTGCTGCTCGTAACGCTCCTCCCGCTGCCGCAGGTAATCCGTGTAATTGCCCGTGTACGCGATCAACTTCTTCTCCGAGATCTCATGCACCTGCCCCACCACCTCGTCCATGAACTGACGATCATGCGAGATCAACAACACCGCGCCCGAATACTTCTTCAAATAATTCTGGAGCCACAACAACGACACCAGATCCAGATGATTCGTCGGCTCGTCCAGCAGCAGAAGGTCCGGCTCCATCACCAGCAACCGCGCCAGCCGCGCGCGCATGATCCAGCCGCCGCTCATCTCCCGCGCCTTGCGGTCGAAATCCGTCTCGCGATACCCCAGACCGCGCAACATCTTCTTCGCCTTCACCTCCACCTCCGGATTGTTCAACGCATCATGCTTCGCGTGCGCCTCCAGATATTCCGGAGTGGACACCGCCCCGGCCTTCTCCAGCTCGCGCAACCGCTTCTCCAATTGCGGCAACTCATCCACCCGGCCCGTGGCCACATCCAACACCGTCTCGTCCCCGTGCGCCTCGCCCTCCTGCGGGAGATAACCCACCATCGTCCACTCATCGCGCTCCACCGAGCCGTCATCCGGCTCCCGCTGCCTGAGAATGATGGAAAAC
>SXGR01039910.1_pt1 | contig 10560 bp, 14 predicted proteins | sample 3174711 | NCBI WGS metagenome assembly SXGR01 (sample SAMN11356860, study PRJNA531348) | freshwater metagenome | isolation source: freshwater sample F1-60 | place: China: Fuxian Lake, Yuxi | collected 2017-12-25 | reverse complement strand
CGTGGCGAGTTGTGTCGCTGTTTATCTGAGATACCTTGACAGTCGTTGAAATTTGAAATGCGGGCTGTGGCGCAGCTTGGTTAGCGTGCTTGTCTGGGGGACAAGAGGTCGTGGGTTCAAATCCCGCCAGCCCGACTAGGTGGTGATTGTGACAGTTTCAGAGTGAATCTATTTTTAAAGACAAAGAAGTTATCTTTAAAAATTTTCATTGGTGCACTACGCGGTCTCATATTGGGGATGGTTGCTCGCTTTTGGATGCGTTGGATTTCAACCGAGCCAGAATTTTCATGGTCAGGCTCAATTTTTATTGTGTCGGGCTTCGCAATTTTTACGACTAGTCAGACAGCTGTCGGTCTATTCCGAAAAAGATTTCAAGGAAAACTGGCGACATTTGTAATTCGTATTATTGGCATCGTTTTTTCACTCCCAATTTTTGCGGCGGCTGGCGCAATAATGCTTCCATCGGTCGTACTTGCATCGATCGCGATTTGGAGACCGTCGCTTCGAAAGTCAGTCAAGTCTGTTCTACTGATAATGGCGCTAATCATGCCGATAAAGGTTTGTGTCGACATAGTTTCTAACTTCGGGTGGAGTGTTGCGACAATCGGTCGTTCACTCTTATTTGCTGTGATTTATTCTTCTGTAATTCTCTCGACTCGTCACACCGTGTTGGCGCGTCCATAATTGCAGCGCCTTCACCCTCCAGTGGGAAAGGCTTTATTGATTTGTCTAGTATTTGAGTAGTAAAAGTCAAAGAGCCCGGGGGCATTGTGAAATTAGCGAATCGTTTAGATCGACTTGGTACTGAAACAGCCTTCGCAGTTGCGGCTACCGCGGCCGACTGGTTGTCCAAAGGCAACGAAGTGTTTCCGTTTCACCTCGGTGACCTAAATCTTCCTACGCCCGCCAATATTTCTGCGGCGATGCAGCGAGCAGTTGTAGAAGGCAAGACTGGTTATTGCCCTAACGCTGGTATTGCACCACTGAGACTTGCTCTCGCCGAGAGCCTAGGGAAGCAACGCAACGTTGTCTTCGCGCCAGAGAATATCGCAGTGCAACCCGGCGGCAAACCAGTAATCGGAAAATTCCTGCGCGCGGTGATGAATCCTGGAGACGAAGTTTTGTATCCGAACCCAGGGTTTCCGATTTATGAGAGTCAAATCGAATTCAATGACGGCGTTGCGGTTCCGTATCGATATCTCGACACCGCGAACGGTTTTCAAATTGATCTGGACTATCTGAAGTCAAAGATCAACAACAAGACAAAGGCGCTTATTCTTAATGACCAGCAAAATCCGCTGGCCGCTGAAATGACTGATGCTGAGCGCCAAGCATTGGCTGACTTAGCAAATAAACACAATCTCTGGGTGTTGTCAGACGAAGCATATTTTGACATTCGGTACGCCGGAGAAAGTAAGAGCATTATTTCTTTGGCAGGAATGCAAGATCGAACCGTAATTCTGTATACCTTTTCGAAGAAATTTGCGATGACCGGTTGGCGACTTGGGGCAGCAATCGGGCCGCGCGAGATCGTTGATCGCATTTCGAAGCTAAATACAAATGAAGAGAGTTGCACTGCACAATTCGTTCAATGGGCAGGTGTTGAGGCAATAAACGGCGATCAGTCGGGCGCAAACGATTTAGTGCGTGTTCTTAAATCACGCAGAGACGTGACGATTGCGGGTATCAACAAGGTGGCTGGTATGAGAGTGCATACACCCAACAGTGCGTTCTATGTATTCCCAGAGGTTTCAGAGACAATGTCAAGAACAGGGCACACAGATGTTGGTGAGTTTGCGCTTGATGCACTTCACAACTCAGGGATGTCTTTTTGCACTCGCAGACATTTTGGTCGGCCGGCAGCAGACGAAAAAGGTAACTACATTCGTTTGGCTTATAGTGGCATTGACAACGAGAAAATCGAAAAGGGTTTGTCAAGACTGGCAGCCTGGGTCTCATCAAAGTGAGCAAGGTTGTCGTCACCGGCAAAATACCAAACGCTGGGCTGGAGGTTTTGCGCAAAGCTGGCTTGAATCCACAGGCGTGGTCTCAAGACACGGCGATGTCACGTGAAGAGCTGCTCAAGCAAGTCAAAGGCGCAGAGATTCTCGTAACACTGCTGACCGAAAAAGTTGACAATGAATTGCTGGATGCGGCTGGTCCACAGCTACTAGCCGTATGCAATGTCGCAGTTGGTTATAACAACATTGATGTGGCGGCTTGCAAAGCGCGAGGAGTTACGGTTACGAACACGCCAGGAGTCCTTACAGATGCAACTGCCGACATTGCATTGGCATTGATCTTGATGGTGACGCGTCGATTGGCCGAGGGCGAACGTGTAATTAGGTCAAGAACTCCGTGGCAATGGGGTATGCACTACATGCTTGGTACGGGAATAACAAATCGTGTCTTGGGTGTTGTGGGTATGGGTGCAATTGGTATTGCAACAGCACGTCGTGCGAAAGCTTGTGGAATGACTGTTGTCTATTATTCGCGAAGTGAGATTGATTCAAAAATTGCGAATGAACTTGGCGCTAAAAAGCTCTCGCTCGACGAACTGTTGTCCGTGAGTGATGTTGTTTCGATTCATTGCCCGTCGAATGAGAGCACTCACCATCTAATTGGCGCACTTCAATTTAAGAAGATGAAACCGACAGCGTTTTTGGTCAATACGGCACGCGGACCAATTGTTGACGAACAAGCTCTGGTCGATGCCTTGAAAGCAAAAGAAATTGCGGGTGCCGGACTTGATGTGTTTGAGTTTGAGCCCAAAATCAACCAAGGTCTTTTAGATCGGGATGATGTCGTATTGATACCGCACTTAGGTTCGGCGACAACAGAAACCCGCGATGCAATGGCGATGCTCGCAGCAAACAACGCGGTTGCCATCGCTAACGGTAAGTCGCCGCTGACTCCAGTCGGTTAGAAAATTACCTGATGCGTGGTCTTGGCACGATCATCAATACGCTCACTGTTTTGGGCGGTGGGTTATTGGGTCTGCTAATTGGCGACAAAATACCTGAGCGAGTTCGAGTCATCATTGTTCAGGTAATTGGCCTCACAACTTTGGCAATCGGACTACGTGATGTGATCGATACAGACAACATCGTGTTTCCGCTTTTGGGTATGGTGCTTGGCGGAATAGTCGGCGAACTTTTGCGGCTTGAAGATCGTCTCGCAGGTATTGGCGAGTTTCTGCGCCAAAAATTTGCAAAAGAAGTCGCCGAGAGTTCGTTTGTAAATGGTTTTGTCACCGCGACTCTTTTGTTTTGTGTCGGGCCACTCACAATCTTGGGCGCGATCGAAGATGCGAGTGGCAAAACGCCACAGCTCTACATCATTAAGGGAACTCTTGACGGCTTTATGACGATAATTTTTGCGGCTCTCTACGGCGTCGGCGCAGTTTTCAGTGCACTCAGTGTTTTCGTAGTACAAGGCTCGTTAACTCTTTTCGGCACAACTCTTGACGCACTGTTAACCGATCGAATGCGACTTGAATTGTTCAGCGCAGGTGGATTGGCTGTAGTTGCGATTGGCATCAATTTGCTTGAGATTAAGAAGATACGGCTGGGTTCTTTGTTGCCTGGACTGGTAATCACCCCTCTTTTGGTCTGGATTTTTTCGACTCCAAACGGTCTAATGCAGGGACTTTAATCAATTTACGACGATCCCGATGTTGGCGCGGGGTATGCGCAGTCCATCTGGTGATTTCCACTAAGTTCGGTTAGTAAGAGATTCATAAAAGGAGTCCAAAATGAGATCATTATCATTTGTTTCTGCAAATATTCGAAGGTTCGGTCTGCCGGCGTTGATTTCAGCCTCAGTGGCGTTAGTTGCGGGTGGGGTAGTTGCGGCGAATGCAGCTCCCTCGAGCATCACAGTTTGTGCGAGCAAGTCAAGTGGTGCGATGCGTTATTCGAAGACAAATAAATGTAATGGTGCTAAAGAGACCAAGTTAACTCTCGGTCAACAAGGTCCTGCCGGCCCAACTGGCCCAACAGGACCTACCGGTCCGGCGGGTGCAACTGGTGCAACTGGTGCAACTGGTCCAGCGGGTGCAACTGGACCAGCTGGAGCAACTGGAGCAACCGGAGCAGCCGGCTCGTATGCAAGTCCGATGTCAGTTGCAACAATTCCGTCCGCTGGTTACACACTTGTACTTGGCGATGCAGGAAAATTACTATATTCGTTGGTCTCGCCGACCGTGACTATTCCGACAAATGCGTCAGTTGCGTTTCCAATTGGAACACGAATTGACATCGGTCAGCTTGGCGCAACAACAGCAAATATCATCTTCATTACTCCTGCAGCTGGAGTGACCCTCAACGGAGCGACAACTTCGTCACAGTTCGATCGAGGCGCTTATCAGATGGGAAGTCTGATCAAGATCGCAACCAATGAATGGTTGTTCCTCAAGCCAGTAGACGAGTTGTCATGATGAAGACTCGGGCAACCCTTGCACAAAAACTAGTAGTCGCAGTTGTCGCTGCGGCAGTCGCAAGTGGTGTCGGTGCGTTTGTCGTGGCCTCAGCTATTGATACCGCGGTTGTGGTTTGTTCCGGCAAGACCGGTGATCTTCGGTACAGCAAAGACGGTAACTGTGCGGCTTCAGAGACAAAAATGACTCTTAACGAACAGGGTGCTACTGGTGCAATGGGGGCGGCTGGTTCTGCAGGCGTTATTGGTGCTAGAGGTGCTACTGGCGCTGCGGGCGCTACTGGCGCTGCGGGCGTTTCTGGTGCTGCGGGGGCTGCGGGTGGCTTTCCGAGTTCTATGGAAATCGTCAACATCACATCAACTCACACGTTGATGTTGACCGACATTGGCAAGATTCTTGTTTCGCGATCGGGCACTGTGGTTACAGTACCGACCAACACGAGCGTTGCACTTGCAGTTGGTGCTCGAATCGACTTTGCGGTCTTCAGTAGTTTCCTTTATTTCGACCCCGCTACGGGCGTAACGCTCAATGCCGGCACAACTCGTGTCGAAGTTGATAGTGGTACCTTCCAGATAGTCACACTCGTAAAGATCGCAACAAACGAGTGGATTCTATTAAAGACCGTTGACGAAAATTAACTAGTAGTCACGCTTAATATAATTGTCGCGTGTGCGGCAGGTTTAATTCGATAGCAAGTGGTAAAGATTTTGCGTTGACCTACGGCGTTGAATTTTTGGGAGTTGAACTTCAACCGAGTCATAACGTCACACCAACTTCGAAGATATATGTCTTGGCGCATGATGAAACTCAAAAAGTCGAGGTCATGAATTGGGGACTCGTACCCAGTTGGTCTAAAGATAAAAGTCGGTCGGCGAGCATGATTAATGCGCGTAGCGAGACTCTTACAGAGAAACCTAGTTTTAGAAATCTGTTGTCAAAGCACCGCTGCGTAATTCCAATTCAGGGTTTCTATGAATGGCAAGTGTTGCCGAGTGAGGCACCTAAATCAACAAAGCCAAAAAAACAGGCGCACTATATTTTTCGAAGTGACGGCCAAGTAATGACGCTTGCAGGTCTCTGGACAACATGGAAAGCGCCCGATGGTACATTGCTGCGAACTTGCACAATCATCACGATCGAGGCAACGAACAAACTTGCGGCGATTCACCACCGAATGCCGGTGATTCTCGAGCGTGATTCTATTGATGAGTGGCTAGCAAAAAATAAGCCTCTGCCTTCTGAGTTGTTGCGTGCTGCCTCAGACGAAATAGTGACAAGTGAGCCGACAAGTCGATTAGATCAAGTCAGACGAAGAAGCGACACCAGCGATACCGCCGCGACGCAGTTCGACGATGATTCGATTGGCCGCCTGTTCTAATTCTTTTCGGTCAACATTCGTACGTGCGTTCGCAAACTCAAGGTCAGCCATTGAATTACTCGGAATCACATGTAAATGACAATGAGGTATCTCGTAGCCTGCGACGACTAGAGCGATTCGCTCACAATTGAATGCACGCTTTGTGGCATCACCAATTATTTTGGCCACGTTAAAAAGGTGCTCGTTGAGCGTCTGTGGGAGTTCTGTCCATTGATCAATCTCTTTGACCGGCACCACCAACGAGTGACCTGTAGTGATCGGACTGATGGTCATAAATGCAACACAGTGTTCATCTCGATAAACAAAAGTGCCCGGAATTTCGCCGTCAATGATCTTGGTAAATAGCGTGGAAGCCACAGAATCAGCGTAGGGGATTGTCTGACTTGTACGCTCGGCGTATGTCATCAAATCGGGTTCTCACGGTACCGAACCTGATAACTCTGCTTCGACTCTTTTGCTTGCCGATCTTTTTGTGGCTGTTGTTTGCCATTGAAGACAAGGCGGGGGCTGCATGGCTCTTAGGTGCTCTTGGTGCCACAGATTGGGTGGATGGTTGGGTGGCGCGAAAATTCAACCAGCAGAGCACTTTTGGTGCCGTTTTCGACCCCACTGTCGACAGAGGTCTTTTCATTGTCGCAGTACTTGCAATTGTCCTCGATCAATCGATGCCACCCTTGTTTGCAATCGCAGTGTTGGTGCGAGAGATATCAGTGGCTGCAGCCATGGTTATAGCCACTGCGTTTGGAATGCAAAGGTTCGCGGTGAGTATTTGGGGTAAGCGGTACACGTTCTTGCTGATGTTTGCTGTTCCGTTGATGTTGTTGGCTGCAGACGACGGCCGGGGAGCGAGTTGGGTGATGCTGTTGGCGTGGGTTTTTGGTATCCCAGGCATAGTTCTGTCATATTTAACGGCCCTCGCATATATCCCAGAGATTCGGCGCAATCTTCATGCTGGCAGGCGCACGAGGCGAGGCTAACTTTAAGTCATGAAGATTTTGGAAGACCGACTGTATTCCAAAGATCATGAGTGGGTCTTAGTTTCTGGCTCGACGGCGCGTGTAGGTATAACTGATTATGCACAAGATGCTCTTGGTGATGTTGTCTTTGTTCAATTACCAACAGTTGGCGAGAAATATTCGTCGGGTGCGCAGTGTTGCGAAGTTGAAAGCACCAAAAGCGTCTCAGATATTTACGTGCCAATTGATGGGTCTATCTCGCTGACCAATGAAAAACTGATAGTGACACCTGGCCTTTTAAATTCAGACCCCTATGGCGATGGTTGGATATTCGAACTCACACTGCCAGATTCAGTTTCTTTACAACGTCTAGTCACTTCAGATCAATATCGACAGTTGATAGAAGGTTGAGGCTTTATGGCTTATGTTTTCTGCAATAGTTGTGGACACCGAAACCCACCGAATTCTTCCTTCTGTTCGTCCTGCGGAGCGGTCTTAGACCTACCCGATGAAAGGACCGTTGTAATCGCTCAGGTTGATCCGCTGCAAGACATTCCAGGGCCAAGCGATAATGCCACGATCCGGCTTGGCGATATCGGAGAACATGCTGTTTTGGTCATTCGATCGGGTGACTTGACGGGAAGTCGCTTTACGTTGAGCAAGGATGTCACTCAAATTGGGCGACACCAAAATAGCGATATTTTGCTCGACGACATCACGGTTTCAAGGCGCCACGCCGAGGTTGTCAAAACACCTACCACGCTTGTCGTCAGAGATCTTGGCTCTCTAAATGGCACTTATGTAAATCAATTACTCGTCGATGAGATTGCTCTGCGGCACGGCGATGAATTGCAAGTTGGCAAATTTCGCATGGTTTTCTTCAGTAAATCAGACATTTTGTCATGACGAATTACAATCTGGACTAAATGAACACGGCTCGCAACTATCTATCGATTGGTGAAGTGCTTGCACTTTTACTTGAAGAATTTCCTGATGTCACAATTTCAAAAATTCGTTTTTTGGAAAGTCAGGGATTAATTGAACCCGAACGCACGGCTTCTGGTTATCGCAAATTTTCACAGGCAGAAGTTGACCGCCTTAAATTTATTTTGCGCGAGCAGCGTGAAAATTATCTTCCATTGAAAGTGATCCGTACTCGTCTCGAGGGTGACACCAGCGACGGAATGTTGCGCGATGATGAAATTACTGCACCAAGAGGTTTAGGCCACATACCGGCACCGCGAGGCCAAGGACATCCAGCGGGTGTCAAGAAACTTGCTAAAGCCCCAGAGGCTGCAACTGCCAAATCAAATATCTCGCCATTCAAGTCAAATGAGGATCAGGGAGGCGAGTCATCTTTTAATCGAAGCGAAATTCTTGCTGCTGCAAATATCGACGAGAAGACACTCAAAGAGCTCGAAAAATTTGGCATCGTACGAGCACATCGGGTTGGTTCTACAGATCTCTACGACCACGTCGACTTGCAAATTTTGGAGGCAGCAGCGAGGTTTATCGAACTCGGAATTGACTCTCGCCATCTCAAGGCATGGCGTTCGGCCGCAGATCAAGAAGTTTCATTGTTTGAAAGTCGAGTCGTGCCGATGATGCGACAGCGCAACCCGCAAGCGCGTCAGCACGCAATGCAAATGTTCGCTGAACTTGTTGAACAAGGTGCAAAACTTCGCGCAGCTTTAATTGCGGCGCAAGCTCGCGATCACGTTGATCATCGGTAGGGAAATGTTTCTAAGTGTGAGGATACGCTGAGTCGATGATTGAGATGCGGCTGGAGGGTATTCGACTCGAGATTCCGCAGAACACACCGGTGTTGATGTTGCGCGAGCAGTCTGGCTCACGAAGAATTATGCCAATTTATATTGGTGCACCCGAAGCATCGTCAATCCACTATGCGCTCGAAGGTCTGCAACCTGACAGGCCGCTGACACATGACTTACTGATAAATGTGGCCGAAGGTCTTGATGCCCAGCCCGTAAAACTTGTCATCACCAAAGTTGAAGAAAACACTTATTTCGCTGATTTGCATTTTTTGCAACGCGGAAAAGTGATTGCGATTAGCTGTCGCCCTTCGGATGGTGTGGCAGTTGCAGTTAGGTCGGGGATACCTATTTATGCAGAAGACGATTTGCTTGACGCCGTCGGTAAGGCGGTGCCAGCAACGGCACCAGACGATGCTGAAGAAATCATTGATGATTTCCGTGATTTTATTGACTCAATTAAACCTGAGGATTTTCAGAGTTAGATATTCCCAAATTCGCTATCAACCCGTAGCCTGACAGCAGGGCGTTGAGGTTTTCAATCTTGGGGAGTCGCAATGGCGAAGCAAAGTTTTAGTGGCAGTCAGGCGGCACAAATCGCAGGCATCACATATCGTCAACTCGATTATTGGGCCCGCACCAATTTGATTCGACCATCGTTGACCGACGCAAAAGGCAGCGGTTCGCGACGAAGTTACGAATATCGAGATCTTCTTGAATTGAAAGTCATTAAACAGCTTTTAGATGCTGGCATCAAGCTTGAATCTGTTCGTGAGGTTTTCAAATACTTGCGTAGTCATGTTGACACTGAGATTGCTGCAGCACACATCGTTATCAGTGGCAAAGCGGTGGTGCTGTGTCAGGGTGACCAATTGGTCGATGTTGTTCGAAACGGTCAAGGTGTACTAAACGTCTTGCCTTTGGCGAACATTAAATCTGATGTTGACGCGATGATCGTTAGTCTCGCCGACAGAAGTACTGCGACAAAGGTGCGACCAAGTTCTCTAGGTTCACAGGCTTCCGCGCAGACAGTGGCGCTCTAATGTCGACGAATGCAACTCAAGTCGCATCGACTATTGCACCTTTAATTGGGTCTCTGGGTGCTAAGTACATGCTTGACGCAGACACAATGGCCCACGGGGCAGAGGCTGGTTATCCAAATGGTTTTGCGTATTATGTCGTTGGTCGCGGAGGAGTGCTAGGCGACGTCGATAGCGATGTTGTGTATTCAGCGTTCATGTTTTTCGAGCGAACCCTGATCGACAAATTGTGGAAGGCAGGTGTCGCAGTTGAGGGTGCGCGTGCGGCTAGCAAGCGCTACATGCAGAGTTGCGACGCTTGGGGTCGCAAGCATCTCGCAAACGTTGAGCAACTTGAAATGTTCGTTGGGCCAGCCGAAAAGCTGGTTTCGCAGATCGATAGTTCTGGGTTGTCGCTATTTGCAGGGTTGCGCGCTGAACCGTTGCCAAGCGACCTGCCCGCACGCACGTATCGGTTAATCACTTTGATTCGCGAGCTGCGCGGCTGTATTCATATCGCTGCGTGTGTCACACACCGGCTCTCTGGACTTGAAGCGTCACTCGTGTCGTCAGGCGAGGGAATGACCAAGTTGCACGGATGGGCGCCTCCATATCCAGATGTTTCGCATCTGGTTTCGGTACGCGACGCTGCAGAGAAAGCAACTAACGCTGCAATGTCGAATCTTATTGCAATGTATCTGAACGAGACCGAAATGAATCAACTCGCCGAACAAACCGTTCGCGTCTGCGCCGCCGCCGTCTAACTTAAATCTATTTGATGCACTCATCTGGGAGGGGATAACTCTCGGAGAGCTTCAAAACCGCCCCGAACTCGTCCTCGTACATTGTCGTTGCATAAGGCTCAAAAGACTTGGCCTTTCCTGGCGATCCATCTTTGTCGTAATAAAACCAGGTCACACACCCATTACGCAGATATTCGTAGTTCGATAAATTCGGATTTTGTGCGAATTCCGCTTGAGCGACAAATCTTTCGTCG
>SXGR01253313.1_pt1 | contig 10561 bp, 7 predicted proteins | sample 3174711 | NCBI WGS metagenome assembly SXGR01 (sample SAMN11356860, study PRJNA531348) | freshwater metagenome | isolation source: freshwater sample F1-60 | place: China: Fuxian Lake, Yuxi | collected 2017-12-25 | reverse complement strand
GCCAAACGTCGTCGGAGCGGCAGAGGTTGGGAGGCGCTTACCGACAACGGACGCGAGCGCACTGACGTCGATGTGTTGGATTGGGTCGCTGAAGGGGAACGGCTCGGAGCGGGAGAAATTCTCGTCACTTCGGTCGATCAGGAGGGATCCGCGCGAGGCATGGACCTCGAGCTGCTTTCGGCCGTTCACGACCGGGTAAAAATCCCCGTTATAGGAAGCGGTGGCGTCGGCAGTGCGAACGACGTTGCGCAAGTCTTTCTGCGAGGCGCAGCGGAGGCGGTCGCCTGCGCTCATGTCCTTCATTACGAGCTGACCGACGTCGCCGGCATCAAGGACCATCTCGCAAGGAACGATATCCTCGTCCGGCCCAATCCGCGCGTTGAACGATCACGGTCGCCGCCGACATCGACCGACTAGCTGACCTGGGCTCTCAGCTTCCAGTCGTTGCCGCTATATTGCCAAAGCCGCTCATTGCGCCAGCCGTCGGCGATGTCCCAGTACTGCTGTTCGGTAAGGCGGCAGTAGTCGAGAAACTGCCGAAAATACTTCACCGGCTTCTCGGCATCGAAGCGCCGCACCAGCGCGACCGCCTCCTCGCGCGTCAGGTGGCCATCGCGCACTTCATGCGCGGCGTCGGAGGTTGCCCGCCCAATACCGAACTTAAGAAGCATGAAGTAGTAGTGAAATCCGTCGAACTGATCGTCGAGGCTCGCGTACTTCGAGTAGGTGCACTCTGAGCGTCCATCCGGATTGGGCTTGAAGCCGGTATTCTGCGAAGCGTAGTAGAAGTTTTCCTGGGGGACCCATTTGCGATAAAAGCCGAAAAAGTGGCGTTCGATTTTCTTCTGCTGCGCCGCCTCTATATTCGGTGGTCCATAGTACTCCAGCTCCTGGGCGGAAAATTGCTCTGTCCAGTGGTCAATGCCGCGATTCTGAAAAAAGTATCGCAGCTCATCCCCGATGCCAAATCCCCGCATAGTCTCTGTCGCGGGGTTGCCTCCATATTCGATATCGGCATTCTCTCCAATCATGATGAGAGGGACGTCGTACTGCATTGCGACCTTCACGGGAAACCAGTACTGGCCATAGATGAATGGCTGGAACGGTTCTCCCATTTCCTCAAGACACAGCCTGACCATGCGCCGATTGACGATGCCATTCGGCGTCCCGAGGAGATTGTCGAGCCCGCCGTCGATCAGGCCGTGGAAGTTCTCGCGGCCGATATCGGTGTAGACGTTGGGAGACCACGTGGCGGTCAGTGGATGCATTCCATACTTGTACTTCAGCATGTGCGCGACATACGCGCTGTCCTTCCCGCCGCTCGACGGCACGATGACATCGAAGCGTCCGTCCTTGCGGCGATGCTTGTCGCAAAGGTCGATCAACTCCCGTTCACGTATCGACCAGTCGATCGTCGACTGCTTACGCTCTGCGTAGCGACATGCGTTGCAGACTCCGTCATCGTCAAAGGCGATTCTGGGCCGTTGATTTGACATCACGCAGCGGCGGCAGAATTTCACGTCTTTTGGAAGATTGTAGAGCTTGTCTAAGTCTCTTTTCATGGCTCGACTGACGTACTGAGAAACCCACCGAGTGCATGCGTGTGGGCCCTGGATAGCAAGGGCATGCGATTTATCATAGCGGAGATCGGAAGCCGCTGTCGTCATCCGGTTCCTATGGAGGCCGATTGCGCCATCCTTTTGAAGTCAGTCGTCCGATGCCAGCTCGGCGGACCTGGCGATGCGCTGGCGAAGCGCGACGGCGAGCGCGGAGATCGGAGCCTCCCAGCTTTCGCCAGCTTTGCGGATGAAGCCCATGGATTGCGGGCAGATGACGTATCGGTCTTCGCCGAAGGCGAGATAGTCGAGCTGCGACCCCAGATGCCATGTCTCGACACCGGCAGCGGCGGCGAGGCAAAAGGCCGACGTGACGGTCGAGACGATGAGATCGAGGCCGGAGCCGAAGGCCAACCCACCTTCGAGATCGTTGAAGAGGTCGAGATCTCCGGGGCTCGCGATGGCTATGCCGAAATCTCGGCGAACCCGATCAAGTTCCGCGCCGACGTCGCCATACTGTAGATTCACAAACGAAGCCCCTGGCGTTTTCAGGATTGGCGCCCAGTCAGATAGCTCCGTATGTATCCGCAAGGACACTGGCGTCTGTCGCAGGCTCCGCCATGCGACACCAATCCTGAGGCCACGACCAAGGGGTGCGAGGCGGCTGGCCATCTTCTCCTCGAGAACCTTGTCCGGCACGAGGAACGCCCCTCTCGAGCGAAGCTCGGCAATGCCGAAACCGAGGACGTGCGGCAGGCTCAGAAGCGAGATCTGCGCGACGATGTCGGCCCCGGCGAGGCGACTGTCCGGTGGCGTCGAGCGACCGACGAATTCGACACCGGGATAGGACCGCCGCAAGATCGACAGTAAACGCCTGTCGCACTCGACGACGATCCTGCCGACCTTGCCTTCGAGGCGGCTGATGTACTGGATGAACATGATCTCGTCGCCGACGCCTTGCTCTCCGCGAACCAGCAAGGTGCCGGCGGGGAGCGCCCTGCCGTCCCAACGCGGCGCCGGCAAGGCATCGTAGAACCCCGGCGCGTGCCGCCACTCGTACTCGGCCAGACCCTCCTTGAGGCCTCCGGAGGCAAGCAGGGCCGTCGCCAGCGCCAAGTGGCCATTGGCGTCATGCGGGCGCCGCTCGAGTCCCGCACGCAGGTATCTCTCGGCTTCATGGAAAAGGCCCTGCGCCTTCAGCGCGATCCCGAGATTAATCATTCGCTCGCCATCGCCAGGGTCGATGTGCAGCGCTCGCTTCGCCCAGGTCGTCGACGGGTGATCCTCGACGAGGCTTCCGAACGCGACGGACAGCGCATTTGCCGCCGCTCCCAAAGCGGGATCTAGCGCCAGCGCCCGTCGGCCGTACCCGGGCGCATGCGAGAGTTCGGCGCTCGACCGCAAGGCCTCGCAAAGATTGCTGAGCGCGACCGGATTGAAGGGAGCCAGCGAGGCGGTACGCCGGGCATAGCGGAGGGCAACGTTGTCGGCCTTTGCCTGGCGTTGCGTCGCCGCCAGGCCTTCCCATGCCGGGCCCTCGGTAGGCATCAGAGCGAGTGCGCGGCGATAGCCACCCGCCGCTGCGGCGGTGTCGCCGAGCTTCTGCTGCGCATGGCCGCCGACGACGAGCATCTGCGCGGAGTCTGTCTCGGCGACAAGCGCGCGACGGGCGAGCCGCAGCGCCTCCGGGAACAGTACGAACTGATACGCGGCGACGGCGGCATTCTTGAGCGCCGGGGCATGGATTGGCTCGACGGCGATGGCGCGGCGATAGCAGGTCGCGGCCTGGTTCTGATCGCCGAGGCGCTCGAGGGCCGCGCCCAGGTCGTTCCAGAGCGCCGGGACCCCTGGGGAGATCCGCAGCCGGGCCAGGAGAGCGTCGCCGAGGCGGCGAAAGTCGCCGCGGCGATGGCAAAGGCGGATCAGCTCGTCGATCGCCGGGCCGTCGTCCGGCGCGGCGGCTACGGCATCGGCGAGAAGACGATCGGCGTCCTCGAGCCGTCCCTCGGCCTCGCTCACCACTGCCAGCAGCCGCATGGCCTCGGTGCGGCGCGGGTCCTCGGCCAGGGCGGCCGAGGCCAGGGCGCGGGCTTCGGACCACGACCGCCGGTCGAGAAGCTCCGTGGCTGAGGACAGATCGATTGCCATCGTGCCGGTCTAGAACGGCGCTTGCATGCTGTCGACCATTCGTGCGGGTCGTCAGCGGAAGCGCTGGGCGCCTCGCAGCCACAACGCGAGGGAGAAGCGCCGGCCGCTGTCGATGGCACGGACCCGGTGAAGGACGAAAGACGGGAAGACGACCAGGGCGCCGCGGTCGCGCGGGATCGTCGTCGGCCGGTCGCTGAAGAACAGCTCGAGCTCACCGCCCTCGAATTCCGCAGGGTCGCTCAGGAACGCAACCAGGCTGAGCTTCCGGTGGGCCAGGTCGAAGGTGCCGATGTCGACGTGCCAGTCATAGTGCTGGCCGGGGCCGTAGGAGAGGAGCTGCAGAGTCTCGACCTGATCGATCTCGAATCCGAGCGCCTGCTGGTTGAGCTGGCTCGCGTGATGGATCAGGCGCTCGTAGATCCAGCCGAACTCCGCGTCTAGAGGAAGACTTCTGACGGCGACGTCGCGAACCGGCCTGACACCATCTTGCGCGTGCGGATCGTTCACCATGCCGGTCGACGAAGGAAGCCTTCCGCCGGCCTCGATGATCCGCGCGCACTCTTCGGCGGCAAGAACGCCGGTGAACACGGCCATCAACGGATAGTCGGCGACAGCGGCCTCGGCCATGCCGGCCGTCAGCCTTTGTGCTCTCGGTAGAGCCTGAAGCTTTCGACCAGGACGGTCAGCATCGACATGCCGTTCATCGCAGCGAATGTCTTGAACTCCCGGTGAAAATCCGCCGGGACTTTGAAGTTGAGCGGCTTGAGCCGCACCGACTCGCCCCGCACGAGGTTGTCGAGAGCGGCCGCCTGGGGCGGCGGCTCACCCTTGCCGCGCCGCGCCGGGGGAGGGACATTGGCCATCAGGCGGCCTCTTCTCGGGTGATGGTGGACAGCCGGTCGACGACCGCCTGGGCGAGTTCGTCGGCACGCTGGTTGAGGGACGGGAAGCGGGTCTCCGTCGCCGCCCGGCCCTCGTCGCTGGCGCGTCGATAGCCGACCTTCTCCGGCAGGTACCCCGGAAGCACCGAGTAGCCGGCACGGGTCAGATAGGCGTGGGCGTCGTTCAGCTCGACATCGCTGTCGCCGACCCTGACGAGGGCGAAGGCGATATGCGAAGCCGGCACTCCGCGTCTCGTGAGCTCATGGGCGAGCAGCACCTGGGGCTCGAGATCGTCGAGGGCGAGTCCGGTCGGCAGCACCGTGAGCTGGGCCGCATTGGCGATCGCCAGCGTGCCCTCGGTCGCGTGCGGCGGACCGTCTAAGACCAAGAGGTCGTAGTGGGGGGCGATCTTGAGCGCGAGAGCGAGCGTCCCGAAGCGTTCGACCGGCACGTCCGGCGTCACCTTGTTCTGCAGCCGACGCGCCTGCCAGTTGAAGCTCGTGCCCTGGGCGATGTCGAGGTCGGCGATCTTGATCCGCCAGCCCGCCTGGGCGTACTCGCGCGCGATCATGCGGGCGATCGTGCTCTTGCCCACGCCGCCCTTTTGCGAAACGACACCGACGAGAAGCGCCATCGAAGCCTCGTGGATTGCGCGGCGGAAACCTACCAGGAGAGGTGGGGTAAAACAATGCGGCTTTCCACTTATCCATAAATAACGACAGCCCAGGCAATGGACTCCGATTTGCTGCGCGGCTAGAACGCGCGCCCGTGAGCCAGTATCGATGACAGATGAGGAAGAGGCGCTTCAGGCCGCCGGACACGCCCTGGCCGAAGCGCAGTCGCTGACCCAGGAGGGACGACCGGCAGCCGCCTTGGCCCGGCTGCGAGGGGCCCTGGCCGCCGCGCCGGGTCAGCCCGAAGTGCTCTACGTCGCGGGTGTTGCCGCCCATGGCGCCGGGCACCTCCCTGACGCTGAGCGTCTTCTTCTTCGGGCCCGGTCGACGATTCCGCAAGCCCCCGAGATCGCCTTCGCTCTCGGCAATCTTTGCCTGGACCGCGGCGATCCGCATGCCGCCGAGACTTGGCTCCGCGACGCTCTCAGCCGTGCGCCGGACTTCGCTGCCGGCCGGCGGGCCCTGGCGCAGGCCCTGGCCCAGCAGCATCGTCACAGCGAAGCCGAAGCCGAGCTTGCGACGCTTGTTGCCATCGACCCGCATGCGGTCGATGTCGCAATCGAGCTCGCCACCCTCTACCTGCGTCGAAGCGCCGATGCCGCGGCCGGCGACTTGCTCAGACGGGCGGAGGTTGAGGCGCCGGATCACGCGCGCGTACATTTCCTTCTGGCCGATCTTCGGCGACGCGACCGGCGGCCGGAAGCGGCGGCGCTCGCCTACGCTCGTTCGCTCGCCCTTGATGCAGGCAATGCGTATGCCTGGCAGGGGCTGGGGCTCTCCGTTGCCGCGATGCGAGGCGGCTCGATGGCGGGGAGGGGGTTCAGGCGGGCGGGCGCTCTCGTTCCTTCAGAGGAGACCCTCTGGTTCGCCATGGCCGAGGAGGCTCGCGCCACCGAAGAGTGGCGCCTCGCGGTTGTCCGGTGTCGTCGGACCCTCGCCTGCGCGCCCGGGCGAATGGATGCGCTGATCCACCTGGGAAATGCGCTGGACGAGCTCGATGACCGACCGGCGGCGACCGCCGTGCTTCGCGAGGCGCTTCGCCGGACGCCGGGAGACCCGAAGATTCTGAGCAACCTGGCGACGGTTCTGCTCCAGGATGGCGAGGTCCGGGAAGCCGATCGGCTCTATCGCTCATCCGTGAGCCTCGAGCCCGCCGACCCCGTTGCTCACTACAATCTCGGCAATGCCAGCCGGCAGCACCTGGACCTGGTCGACGCCGGGCGGCGCTACGGACGGGCGACGGCTCTCGACCCGGGCTATGCGACCGCCCATTGGAACGATGCGCTCACCCGCCTGATGGCGGGCGACTGGGCCACGGGCTTTCTCCGCTACGAGTGGCGTTGGCGCGATCGCCCGGAGCCGATGCCGAGCCATGCGCCGTGGTGGCAGGGCGAGCCGCTCGATGGACGCCGTATCGTGCTGCTCGGCGAGCAGGGCTTCGGCGACATGATCCATTTCGCTCGCTATGCGCGAGCCGTGGCCGAGAATGGCGGCGACGTGGTGCTCGAATGCTATTCCCAGCTCAGGCGGCTTTTCTCTACCCTGTCGCCGGAGGCGGAGCTGATCGACATCGGCGCATCGCCAGGCCCCGTCGACCTGCAGGCCGCGCTGATGCAGCTTCCCCCGATCTTCGGCACGACACCGGAACGTGCCTATGCGCCGATACCATATCTGAAGCCGCCTGAAGACGGGCCACGCCTGCCGTCGGCACAAGGTCGGCTCAAAGTCGGCCTGGTCTGGGCCGGCAATCCGCGGATCGAGAAGTTCCACAAGCGATCGGCAACCCTCGAGGAGTTCGCTCCGCTGCTCGGGGTCCCGGGGGTGGCCGCGTACAGCCTGCAGGTCGGTCCGCGGACGGCCGACATCGCGCGCCTCGGCCTTCACGATCGGCTGCCGGACTTGGCGCCCCTCGTCCAGGACTTTGCCGATACGGCCGCGCTCGTCGACCAGCTCGACCTGGTGATCGCCGTCGATACCGCGGTTGCGCACCTAGCCGGCGCGCTCGGCAAGCCGGTGTGGATGCTGCCGACCTATGTGCCGGACTGGCGCTGGCTTCTCGGGCGCGACGACACGCCCTGGTATCCGACGATGCGGCTCTATCGGCAGGCGGAGGATCGCCGCTGGCCGCCGGTCATCGCCAGGATCGCGCAGGATCTCGCGGCCCTGGCCTCGCCTTCGCGATGATCCCGCCGGGCGCGGCCGTCATGTGGCGGAGGCGTCTTGCCGGCCACCCGGGCGACGACGAGGCCGCGCTTCGCTACGCCAGCATGGCGCTCGCCTCCGGCGACGGCGACGCGACGGCGATCTGGCTGGGGGCATCCGCGGCGATCAGGCCAAGCTCGCCGTTCCTGTTCGCGCCCATGCGCGCGCTCGCCCACGCCTATCTGTCGGCAGGCCGGCCCGATCTTGCGAAGCGGACGCTGCGCCGGGCCATGGTCGCCCTGCCGGTCGACTGGGAGGCCTGGAACGATCTTGGCGTCCTCAGCGATCGTTTATCCGACGAAGGCTCCGCGGGACGGGCGTTTCGAGCGGCGATCGTCCTGGCGCCGGGGGCGGAAACCGCGCTGTCGAACCTGGCCGATCTCCTGTTCCGAGCCGGCGCCTATGCAACTGCCGGACAATTCGCCCGTCATGCCGCCGGAAACCCAGAGGCGCTTCTCACCGCCGGTAATTCAGCGCTTCGCTCGGGCCAGCCGGTAGTGGCCGCCCGCTGCTTCCGGCGGTCGCTCGCGCTCGCGCCCCACATGCCGCCCTCGCTCGTCGGCAGGGGGGTGGCCGCCATGGCCGACGACGACGTCGCGACGGCGGGGGCTTGGCTGAAGCGGGCGCAGTCCCTCGACCCGAACGACGTCAGCCTCAACAACAACCTCGCAACCTGGCATCTGGTACAGGGTGACTACCCGCGCGGCTTCGCATTCTACGAGTGGCGCTGGCGGCGGCCGGAAGCGCAAGCGCGAAGAGGGGGCCTTCCCGAATGGAGCGGAACACCGATCGCGGGGCGCCGCATCCTGCTCTATGCCGAGCAGGGACTGGGTGACGTCCTGCAGATGGTGCGCTACGTGCCGATGCTGTCGCGTCTTGGCGCGTCGGTCGTCATCGAGTGCCCGCCGTTCTTGCACAGGCTTCTCGAGAGTCTTCCCGGCTCGCCGCGACTCGTGCCGGCAGGCGAGGCGGCGGAGGCCGACCTCCAGGCACCCCTTATGAGCCTGCCGAGGTTGCTCGGAACCACGGTGGCGACCATACCCGCAGACGGACCGTATCTGTTTCCCGAGGCCGAGCTGATCGCGGCGACGGCCGCGCATCTGGCGAATCCCGGACGGCGCATCGGCCTTGTCTGGCAGGGCAACCCTCGCCAGGTCGACGAGCCGCATCGCTCGATCCCTCTCGACCTCCTGGTGCCCCTGGTCGCGCTGCCTGGTGCGACGGTCTACGGCCTGCAGCGCGATCATGGACGCGAGCAGATGGAGGGCTTCCGCGGCCGGGACCGCCTCGTCGATCTCGGGCCGAAGCTGGACGATCTCGCGACCACCGCCGCCATCCTCGCGCAGCTCGATCTGGTGATCACGACCTGCACGGCGGTCGCGCACCTCGCCGGCGCCCTCGGCCGCCCGGTCTGGATAATGCTGAAGCGGGGAGCCGACTGGCGCTGGATGTTGGACCGCCCGGATAGCCCATGGTATCCGACCGCGCGCCTGATCAGGCAACGGCGGCCGGGCGATTGGCAGGAAGTGGCGGAGCGGGTGACGAAGATGACGCGTGCGTGGATCGGATGAGTGGGCGTCCCGTCGTTCCGGCTCCCGATCAGATCGCGGCCGCGTGGTCGGCGGCGGCCAAGCTGCTGGAGGCGGCACGGCCCGCCGAAGCCGAGGCGCAGCTTCGCCGGTCGCTCGGGCGGCTGGGCGACGACCCGGAGCTTCTTCACATTCTCGGCGTGGCGCTGCTGCGTCAGGCGCGGCCGGCCGAGGCGCATACCGAGCTCGTCAAGGCGGCCGCGCGTCTGGCTCCGCGGACCGACGTCCTGATGAATCTCGGCAACGCGCTTCTCGACCTCGGCCGTCCGGCCGAAGCGCTCAAGCCCTTGTCGGAGGCGGCTCGCTTGTCGCCCGGCATCTGGCAGGCGGCCTATTTTCTCGGTCTCGCCGCCGAACGCGTCGGCGATCACGCGCGCGCAGCGGATGCTTTCAAGCGCGTCGTCAGGCTCGACGCCGGCATTGTCGATGCTCATCTGCGCCTGATGACGGCGCTCCGGCTCGGCGAGAGGTTCGTCGAGGCGGTGGCGGCGGCGCGCGCCGCCCTCGCCCAGCGGCCCGAAGACCTTCCGATCCGCCACGACCTCGCCATGCTGCTGGCGCTCTCAGGCGACCCGAAGGTAGCGCTGCTTGAAGTCGACGACGTGCTTCGCCGGTCCCCCGACTTCCCCGAAGCGCTCAACACGCGGGGCAACGTGCTTGGAGACCTGAAGCGTCCCGACGAGGCGACCGCTTCCTATCGCAGGGTGCTGAGCGCGGCGCCGGGATTTGCAGACGCGCATTACAATCTCGCGAATCTCGATCGCGGCGTCGAAGCCTATGCCGCCGCGTGCCGCCGCTATCGCGCTACCCTGGCGTTGGCCCCGGAGCACTTCAACGCCCGCAACAATCTCGCGGCGGCGCTGATGGCCTGGGGCCGGGTCGACGACGCGATCGCCGCCTATGACGCCTGCCTGGCGCAGATGCCGGGCTGGCCCGAGGCGGCGTTCAATCGCGGCATGGCGTTTCTGCTCAAGGGCGAGATGGCGCGCGGCCTCGACGGCTACGAGCAGCGCTGGCAGGTGAAGAGCTTCGCCGGCGTCCGCCGCAACCTGCCCCAGCCCGTTTGGGACGGCACGCCGTTCGAAGGCCGCCGCCTGCTCCTGCATGCCGAGCAGGGCGCCGGCGATACCATTCAGTTCGCCCGCTACGTGCCGCTCATCTGCGAACGGGGCGGCGAGGTCCTGCTCGACGGTCCGGCAAGTCTCGTCAGGCTGCTCTCGACGCTCGAGGGCGGCGCCAAGGTCATTCGTCCGGGCGAGCTGATCCCGCCCTCCGACCTGCAGCTGCCGCTCGGCAGCGCGATGCGTGCGTTCGGGACCGAGCTGGCGACGATCCCGGCCAAGATACCCTACCTGTCGGCCGATCCGGTCGATCAGGCGCGCTGGCGGGAGAGGCTCGCCGGCGGCGGCCTCAAGGTCGGCGTCACCTGGCAGGGGAATCCGGACCAGGGATCGGAACCGCATCGCTCGATCCCCTTGCGGCTGCTGAGGCCGGCGCTCGAGGGGCGGGG
>SXGR01071743.1_pt1 | contig 10564 bp, 8 predicted proteins | sample 3174711 | NCBI WGS metagenome assembly SXGR01 (sample SAMN11356860, study PRJNA531348) | freshwater metagenome | isolation source: freshwater sample F1-60 | place: China: Fuxian Lake, Yuxi | collected 2017-12-25 | reverse complement strand
GAGCGAGCGGCTGTCGGCGTCCAGCTTCCAGCCTTCGAATTGCAGCGCCGAGCTTTCCGCCACGGGGGCCGCGGCCGGCCCCTGCAGCCGCCGCAGGACGGCTTTGACGCGGGCCACCAGCTCACGAGGATTAAAGGGCTTGGTGATGTAGTCATCGGCGCCAAGTTCCAGCCCGACGATGCGGTCAACGTCATCGGCCCGGGCCGTCACCATGATCACGGCCGTCTTCGGCCGCGGGCCGAGCTGCCGCGCCAGGGCAAGCCCGTCGCCGTCTGGCAGGTTCAGATCGAGAATCAGCAGATCGAACGAGGTCGTCTGGAGCCGGGCCAGCGCCTCCCCAGCCCCGGATACCGCAGTCACCGCGTACTCGCCGCCCAGAAGCAGCGCCAGCATGTCGCGGGTCACCGCTTCGTCCTCGACGATCAGTACTTGCGCTTTGTCAGCCATCGGCCTGAACCGCCCCCATCCCCATGCCGGAGAACATGCCACGAATTTACATTCTGTTTACATGCCCTTCATCGGCCATTTGCACCCCTCCCTTTTGATGGGACGGCACGGCAGGCGGGAACCCGCCCTGTCGATCCGCGATCCGCACTGGAAGGGAGACCCTGATGGACGCGACCTCTGCAGGCCCCCGGCTCAGCGCTTCGGGCCACGGCAATGCGGAACTCCCCTGTTTTGGTGGCCCGGGCGGCGGCTTCTCCATCGCCCTCGCCGAACCGGACCCGGCGGCCCACGCCGCACGACTCCTCCAGACACTGGCGAGCTTTCCGCGGCGGCAGGTTCCCCCAGCGGTGCTGACCGCGGCACAGCGGCGGGCGCGCTGGCAGCGGGCCAAGCTGCTGTACCGGATTATGCGGGGCATGACCGGGATTCTGGTCCGCCTGGCGCTCTACGGGGCCGCCCACCGGCTGGTTTGTGCCGCCCGTGGCGGACCGTTCCGGCGTCGGCGCACGATCCCCGGCCCCATCGGTCGGCCCATCGCATCCGCGACGCCACCGGCTGACACCCGCGCCGCTTCGCCCGACCAGCCCGCAGTCGAGCCCGCCTATCTGGCGCGCGGCCGCGTCATCAAACTACGGGCAATGCCGTTCTAGGGAGAGCCGATGTTGGCGGCAGCAACGACGCGGCGCCATTTGGTCCGTTCGGCTTGAATGAAGGCCTCGAACTCGTCGGAGCTGCCGCCGATCGTCTCGGCTCCGAGCTGGTCAAACAGCGCCTGCGTGGCCGGTTGGGCAAGAAACCTCGAGAAATGCCCGTTGAGGAGGCGGACGATCTCGCGCGGTGTCGAGCGCGGCGCCACCACGCCGAACCAGGCATTGGCGCGATAACCGTCGATGGTCTCGCCGATCGTCGGGACATCGGGCAGGGCCCGGGCGCGGTTGCGCCCGGTCGTGGCGAGGGCGCGCAGCCGGCCATCGCGAATCCAGGGCAGCGCCGCCGGGATATTCTGCATGCTCAGATCGACCTGGCTGTCCACCACGGCCTGCATCGAGCGGCCGACGTTGTCCCAGGTCATCGGCATGGTGATCTCGGCGCCGGTCAGCGTGGTCAGCAGGAACATGGCGAGCGTGTTGGTGCTGGCGATGTCGACCCGGGCGTAGCTCATCTTGCCCGGCGCCGACTGTGCCATCCGCACCAGATCGGCCACGGTCTTTCCCGGGAAATCCGGCCGCACGAGCAGGACATTGTCCACACCCGCCACCAGCGACACGGCGGCAAAATCCTGCTGCGGATTGTAAGGCAGGTTCTTGTGCAGGAACTGGTGGAACGTGACCATACCGGTCGTCGTGAACAGCAGCGTATAGCCGTCGCCCGGGGCTTTCGCGACGTGCGTAGCCGCCAGGATTCCGTCCTGGCCGAGCCGGTCCACCACCTCGACGGTCTGGCCCAGCGCCTGCGAAAGGGCGGGCGCGATGATGCGGGCGATCTGGCCGCTGGCCCCCGCGGCCGGATAACCGACGATCAGCTGCACGGGCTTGCTCGGGTAGGATTGCGCCAACGCGGTACCGGCCACGCCGATTGTCCACAGCGCACCGACCAGCGACAAAAGAACCCGACTGCGACGGACCGCGATCACCCCGCCTCCCCCATCGTGATGCTCTTTATGCAAATTCACGGCGCACCGGCACTTTACCGACCGAACGCGCGGTCCAAACGCTATCAGGGCGGAGCCGCCACGGCAACTCCGTCGGATGGCCCGCGCTACCGCAGATTGTCCACCAAGGGCGCACTGGGCGGGACCAAGGGCGTTACGTAAGATGGCGCCGAGCACGAGCCGGCAACGGGGAGGCCGGGACGTCATGCGGATCGAGCAATGGCCATTCCTGGCGTGGTTGCGCCGAATCGGCGGTCGCGCCCAGATCATCGCGGCAGCGTCGCTCGTCGTCCTGGTCACACAGGCGGCCCTCCTCGCTTACGGCCTCAACCGCGGCTTCGACATCCTGACCGAGGTCCTGGTCAGCGGCGCACGCGCCTCGGGCGCGGTCGACGAGCTGGCCACCGACATCAACACGGTCAGCGACAGCATCGTCGAGATGATGGCCGGCGTGGTCGCCCGGGCCGATGTCAGCCAGTTCGTGCTCGACCGCCCGCTGGCCATCGCCCGGGAGTGGCCGGCGGTCCGCGAGCGGGTCAGCGATTTCGTCGATCCCGGCAGCATCGAGCGGGCCGAGGAATCGATCGCCCAGATGCCGGCCTTCGCCGCGCGCCTGACCGAGGCGGCCCGCGGCGGCGGCGTACGCCTCGACCGCCTCAACGAGGATTGGGTGGATCTGCGCAATCCGCTGACGCGCCTCGTCACCCGCGCCCGGGCACGGGTCATCGAGCGCGGCGAGATCACGCGGCTCGCCGCCGAGACCCTGCGCACCCGCATCTCGATCGCCGAGGCCCTGGCGCTGGGCGCGGGCCTGATCGTTCTCGCGGCAACCTGGTACCTGCTGATCTTCACCATCGCCCGGCCGGTGACGCGCATCGCCTCGACCATGACAACGCTGGCCAAGGGCCGCCTGGACATCCCGATTCCGGGCCGCGAGCGCCGTGACGAGATCGGCGAGATGGCGCTGGCCATCGAGGTCTTCCGCGGCCATGCGGTGGAGCGCGACGCGCTGCTGCGCGAGCGGGCCCAGGCCGCGGCACGGCTGGAACAGCTGGTGGCCGAACGCACCGCGGAGCTGCAGCGCCGCGGCACCATGCTGAACGCCACGTTCGACAACATGGCCCAGGGCATCCTGCTGGTCGACCGCGAGCTGCGCATCCTGGTGCACAACGAGCGCCTGGTCGATCTCTGGAATCTGCCGCGCGAGGTTCTCGCCAACCGCACCACCCTGCCCGAGATGCTGCGCTACACCGCGGAGCGCGGCGACTATGCCCCGCAATCACCCGACGAGGTGGTGGCTGAACGGGTGGCCGCGCTACGCGAGGGCCGCCGCGTCCACAGCCAGGCCAAGCTGCGTAGCGGCTTGGTGCTCGAGGTCGACGGCGTGCCGCTGCTCGATGGCGGCTATGTGTTCACCTACACCGACGTCACGGAACAGCATCGGGCCGCGGACGAGATCCTTGCGGCGCGCGACGCGGCGCAGGCCGCCAACAGCGCCAAGTCGTCCTTCGTCGCCACGATGACGCATGAGCTGAGGACACCGATGAACGGCGTCCTCGGCATCCTCGAGCTCCTGCATCAGACGGAGCTCAACGAGGAGCAGCGCGAGCTGATCAACGTCATCGGCGGATCGGCCGAGGCCCTGCTCAAGATCATCGACGACATCCTCGATCTCTCCAAGATCGAGGCGGGCAAGATGGATATCGAGCGCGTGCCGCTGACACCGCTGCCCCTCATCGAAGGTGTGGCAGACACACTGGCGCCGCACGCCCACCGCAAGAAGCTGTCGTTCATCACCTACGTCGATGCCGATGTTCCAACGGCGGTCATCGGCGATCCGGTGCGGCTGCGCCAGATCCTGTTCAACCTCATCGGCAACGCCATCAAGTTCACCGAAACCGGCAGCGTCTCCGTGCAGCTGAGCGTCGAAGACGGAAAAAGCCTCCTCCTTGCGGTTACCGACACGGGCATCGGCCTCGACGAGGCCGCCTGCCGCCGCCTCTTTCAGCCCTTCGTGCAGGCCGACAGCACGACGACGCGCCGTTTTGGCGGCACCGGACTCGGTCTGTCGATCTGCCGGCAGCTCGTCCACCTGATGGGCGGCAGTCTTGGGGTCAACAGCGAGCTGGGGCGCGGCTCGACCTTCTGGGTCAAGCTGCCGTGTGAAGCAGCCGAAGCGCCGGCTCCCCCGGCACTCGACGATATCCGGGGCTTGCGTGTCCTGGTCGTCGAGGACGACCCCACCATGCGGCGGGTCATCACCAGCTACCTGAGTGTCGCCGAGGCCGATGTCGAGGCCGTATCCACCGCCGAGGCCGCCCTCGATTGGCTGGCCCGGCACGCCGCCGATATCGTGGTCGTCGATCTCAAGCTGCCCGGTCGCGACGGCTTCGAGCTGCAGCACGCCATGGCCGACGATCCGCGCCTCGCCGACACCAGGACTGTCCTGCTGACCGCCTATAACGATCCCGCCGACCGCCGGCGCGCGCTGGCCGCCGGCTTTTCCGCCTATCTCAGCAAGCCGGTGCGCAAGTCGGCGCTGCTGCATACCATCGCCGTTGCGGTGGGCCGCGGCAGCACCCGCCCTGTCGACGGTCACGCATCGGCGCACCCCGCCAGCACCCGGGCAATTTCGACGCAGCGGATTCTCGTCGCCGAAGACCACGAGACCAATCGCAACGTTATCCGGCGGCAGCTCGCCAGCCTCGGCTACACGGCCGAGATCGTGCCCGACGGACGCGCGGCGCTGCGGGCCATCGAAGCGGCGCCCTACGATCTTGTCCTGACCGATTGCCATATGCCGGAGCTGGACGGCTACGAGCTGGCTCGCGCCGTACGCGAGCGCGAGCGCGCGCTCGGACAGCCGCGCGTGCCGATCATTGCGCTGACTGCGGCTACCCTGAAGGGCGAGGCGGAGCGCTGCTTTGCCGCCGGCATGGACGACTATCTCACCAAGCCGGTCAAGCTCGCTCACCTCGATGAGACGCTGAGCCGCTGGCTGAACGGACACGAGGAGGGAGCCGTTCCCGCCGCCATTGCGCGCGCCGAGGAGAGCAGCCCGCCGGGTCAGCACCCGGCTTTCGACCTCGGCGAACTGCGCGAGATCCTGGGCACCTTCGACGACCAGACGCGTACCTTCATGCTTCAGTTCATCGACGCAACGCCGCTCCTCATCGAGCAGATCCGCCTCGCCGTCGCCAGTCGCAACCGCGAGGAGGCGCAGCAGGCCAGCCACGCCGCCAAGGGCACGGCACGCTCGGTAATGGCCACCGAACTCGCGGAGCTGTTCGCTTCGGTCGAACGTCATGTGACCGATAAGGAATGGTCGGCTGCCGAATCGCAGGTCGCCGAGGCGAACGCCGCTCTCGAGCGGGCGCGGGATTTTGTCGCTACGCTCTAGTACTATCAGCGCCCCGGAGAGAACATGTTCGCCGCCGTCGACTATCAGCGCCTCAACGTCCTCGTGATCGAGGACCAGGAGCTCATCCGCGAGATCGTCGTGGCGATCCTGCGTGCCCTGAACTGCCGCGTCATCCGCTCGGCGGGCGACGGCCAGGCGGCGCTCAAGCTCGTGGCCGAGGAGGCGCCGAACCTGATCCTCTGCGACATCGACATGAAGCCGGTCAACGGGCTGCAATTCGTCGAAGAGCTGCAGAAGCTGGGCTTCCGCGATGCCAGGCGGATTCCCACGATCTTCCTGACCGCTCATTCGAATGCCGAGCTGGTACGCCGGGCCAAGCTGCTCGGCGTCGACGCCTACGTGGTCAAGCCGGTCAAGCGATCGGTTCTGGAGGAGCGGATTCGCCACGTCCTGGGCGGCCAGGAGCCCGCGACCTAGCCAAACACGAGAGGGCCGAGATGCCGACGACGAGCAGCGCCGCGACGGCGCAGGCCGGGTTCGATCCGTTCGCCACCCTGGTCAAGACGCACCCGCGGCTGATGGCCGATCCCTCGGCCATCGCCCACGTGAAGCAGGCGATCGCCGGCGACCCGGACGGCAAGAAGCTCTACGACTACGTCATCAGGCATGCCGACGAACTCATTCCCCAGCCGCCGGTCAAGTACGACCCGAACAACGCCCTCGACGTCAGCCGGACCGCCCTCAAGCGCATCCAGCAGTTGGGCATGGCCTATCTGCTGACCGGCGACGCGCGCTACGCCGCGCGCGGCAAGGCGGAGCTGCTGGCGATCAGCGGGTTCCCGAGCTGGAATCCCGCTACGCATTTCCTCGACACCGCCGAGATGACCAACGCCGCTTCCATCGGCAGCGACTGGTTCTACTGGACGCTGAACCCGACCGAGCTCACGAGCGTCCTCACGGCCATCGTCGAACTAGGGCTGAAGCCCGGCCTGCAGCAGTACATCGAGGATCCCGACCCGCAGTGGCCGATACGCATCACCAACTGGAACATCGTCTGCAACGGCGGCCTGATGCTGGGCGCCCTTGCCGTGGCCGAGTTTGACCCCGACATTGCGAACCAGGTCTTCATGCGTGGTCTCGCCTCCGTACCCACGGGCATCGACGGCTACGCGCCCGACGGCACCTGGGACGAGGGGCCGGGCTACTGGACCTACGCGACGGAGTATCTCGCCTATCTTCTGGGCTCCCTGAAGACGGCGCTCGGGCACGAATTCGGGCTCGGCGACATGTCAGGCGTGCCGCACACCGGAATGTTCCGGCTCTACGCCGAGGGCTCGGCGGCGGCCGATGACGAAGCCGGCCTGCTGTTCAACTTCTCCGATTCACCGGAGGAGCATAGCGGCTCGTGGTCGATGCGCTGGCTCTCCCTGCGTTACAACAACCCCATCTACAACCGCGTGGCACTCGCCGACGCCCAGCAGAGCGCCATGGACCTCCTATGGTTCCAGCCGGCCGCCGAGACGCCGCCGATCCCCGCCGACGCGCTGTTCCGCGGCGTCGCCAACATCGCGGTGATGCGCGGCCAGGGCGGCGTCGACAGCACGCAATGGCAGCCCTGGGACCGCCAGCACTCGGACACGACCTATCTCGCCATCCGCGCCGGCCGCAACACGGTCGAGAACCACCACGGGCATCTCGACCTGGGCGGCTTCGTGCTCGATTCCATGCAGCTGCGCTGGGCTACCGACATCCCGCCGGTCGACAGCGCAACACCGCCCTGCGTCGCCGATTACGACCTGCCGGGCTATTTCGACGTCACCGGCCAGCGCTTCACCTACTACCGGACGAGCACGATCGGCCACAACACGCTGCTGGTGAACGGCCGCAACCAGCCGATCGAGTGCGAGACCGACATCATCGAGTTCGCCTCGGACCCGGAGATGGCCATCGCCATCGTCGACCTTTCTCCCGCCTATCCCGACGCCCTGCGCGTGCAGCGCGGCTTTGCGCTGATCGATCGGCGCGATGTGCTGATCGTCGACGAGATCACGCCGCGCAAGCCGCTGGCGGTCACCTGGCAGATGCACACCCGCGCCACCATCAACCTCGCCGGCACGCGGGCGAAACTGGTCCAGGGCAGCACGCCGCTCTATGTCGATCTGCTCTCGCCATCCGCTGCTGTCTTCGGCATCGGCAGCACCGCCGTGGCGCCGCCGCAGGCGCCCAATACCGGCATCAGCAAGCTGGTCGTGACGCTCAACTCCGTGCCGGAAGCCACGCGCCTGGGCGTCTATTTCAGCCCCTCACCCGACGCCGCAGCGAAACCGCTGCACCCGCTGATCGCGCAGCCGCTGTGGCAGTGGCGGATCTGGGCGCGCGGCCGGCGCTAGGGCTTTACGATTTCAGCGAGCGCGGCCAGCACCGCGTCGCTGTCCTCGCCGGTGCCGACGGTGATGCGGATGTGGTTTTCGAAGGGCGGCGCGCCGAGCGCGCCCACCAGGATGCCGCGCGCCGCGAACGCCTTCACCGCCTCGGCAGCCGGCATCGGCATCCTGGCGGCGATGAAATTGGCCACGCTGGGCAGCGGCGGACAGCCGGCGCGGGCGAAGCCCTCGCTCAGGCGCTGGCGCTGGCGTGCGCAGTCGTCGAGCAGGTGGCGCATATGCGCCTCGTCGCCCAGGGCCGCCAGCGCGGCCGCCTGGGCGATGCTGTCGACGTTGAACACGCCGCGCACGCGGTTGAACGCCTCGCTCAGACTGGCGCTGCCGGTGATGGCGTAGCCGATACGCAAGCCCGCCAGACCATAGGCCTTGGAGAAGGTGCGCAGCACCGCCCACGGCGCCTTGCAGCCCTGCAGGATGGCCAGCACGTCCGGCCCGCCGGCGTGACGCGCGAACTCGTAATAGGCCTCGTCGAGCATGAGCAGCACGTGCGCCGGCATGAAGCGGGCCAGGCGCTCGAGATCGGCAGCGTCCAGCATGGCGCCGGTCGGGTTGTTGGGCGTCGCCACGACGACGATGCGCGTCTCGGGCGTGACCGAAGCGAGCATGGCGCCGATATCGTTGGCGCCGTCGTGCCGCACCGGCACCGCCGTCACGCGGTCGCCGACGAACTTGGCCACGGCGAAGTAGCGCGGAAACGAGGGGACCGGCAGCACGGCATGACCGCCGCCGGTCATGGCCAGGAGGATCGAGAGGATCTCCTCGCTGCCGTTGCCGAAAACCAGGCGCTCAACCGGAATGCCGCTGCGCGCCGCAACAGCCGCGGCAAGTCGCCGCGACCGGGGATCGGGATAGCGATGCACATGGGTGGCCGCTTCGCGAATCGCCGCGACCGCGGCGGGGCTGGGCGGGAACGGGCCTTCGTTGAGATGCAGGCGCCGCGCCGTCTTCGCCGCGCCGAGATCGTCCTCTGTCGGCGGCGGCTTGAACGGCTGGAGTTCTCCGATGGTGGTACGCAGCGGCGGAACAGGCGGATGGGATGTGTCGCTCATGCCGCGACCGTAGCACGACCGCAGCAAACGCCGCAGGTACTACGGCAAACGGCCCAGATTTGTTCGCGCTTTCGGCAGCGCAGGCCCTACACCGTCATGCATGAAAGCTACGATTCTTATCGGCAGATCAGCGGCACCATGCTCAACAACATGCCTCACGGCAGTCCGAAAATTGGGAGTTCTGTCTGTAAGAAAAGCAGAAAGCACATCGTCTGGCACCACGATCACCCCGACATCCATGTCACCCGATGCCAGTTTCCGCTTGAAGTGCATTACATCAACGGCAAGAAGATCGCTTCTGCCGGAGACCTGAACTTCCACCCCAATGGTTGAACCCGTGGCAGTCGTCGCCGTCCAGTCGATCCCGCCTGATCTGATCTCCTTCCAGCCTCCAACATTCTCGAACCGTTCGTCGATCATCTTCCTGATGATCTGCGTACCGTTTGCAAAGCGCCGTTCCTCAACCAACAACTGAAACGACAAAGTCTCGACCACTTGCTCGTACAAGCTGGAAAGACCGAGGCGCCGAATCTTCTCTGCCACTCCGTTGTAGTCTTCGGTGCGGGAAATTCTAGGCACTCAGAATCCTATTCGGCAGCGGCCGAATAAATATCGGCCGCCCTCTCGACAAAATCTTGATTGCGATGAGGTTTAATCTCGTCCGTCCGAAGACGAGAAATTATCTGATCGGCAAAGTCGATTTCGATGCCGATCCAACGCCGCCCCTTGCTTTCGCAAACGGCATAAGTCGTGCCACTCCCGCCAAACGGATCAAGCACCAGATCGCCTGGATTGGAACTCATCTCCACGACCCTATCTAAGATCTTCGTGCTGAGAGCGTTCGCGCGGCGAGCTTGGGACTTGAACTTCCAGTGCCGGACAGGAGGTATATCCGTCCATACGTCCTTTAACGTAACGCCGTTGGGATTCATCGCGTGCCGATGCCCGCCCTAGTCGCGAATCTCACCCCTGCAATGACGACATTTCTCAATCGGCGTACGGATTCGATAAAACCGCGACGGCTTTCCCTTGGTGAAGTAGAGCAGCGAATAGTGCGCAGGGTACAATTTTCCCTGAATAGGCAGCGATGCCTTCAACTCAACAGCGATCGCATGACGAAACAGCATCTTCTGTTCCATCAGAAAAGCCCCCAGCGGAATGTTCCACCGCGGCAGGTTGTATAGAAAAAACGCGCCCCCCGGCCGAAGCAAACGCACGCCTTCAGAAATCCAGGCCCTACACCAATCCAGATAGTCGTCCTCGGAACGATTATCTTTCGTCTTCTTGCCGTACTGCTTGTTCAAGTTGAACGGCGGGTCGGCAAAAAAAACATCAACGCTTCCGCCCTTCAGCTTCGGCAGAACGTTCATGCAGTCGTCAGCGTAAAGAGCGCCCAAATCGGTTCGAAATCTGGGCATCGGAACCACCGCAGCTTCTTGCCGCGCATTGGTGGCATGCTTGACCCGCTTCACCCGCATCACACCCCTCACTCGATGCGCTCGACTCACCTTATTGGCGATTCGCTCAGCGTGGCTAGCCCTTTTTGGCTTGCCTCAACTTCCGCTTGCCGAAAGACAAAGCGGGCGCCCGGTCACAATTCCGGGCGCCCGCT
>SXGR01168638.1_pt1 | contig 10570 bp, 7 predicted proteins | sample 3174711 | NCBI WGS metagenome assembly SXGR01 (sample SAMN11356860, study PRJNA531348) | freshwater metagenome | isolation source: freshwater sample F1-60 | place: China: Fuxian Lake, Yuxi | collected 2017-12-25 | reverse complement strand
TAGTTGCATAATATTATTTGGTAAATAAGGTAAATAAGTTAGTTGATTATGCATACATATAAACTTACCTAGATTAATAGGTAAAGCAGGTAAAGATGTTAATTGATTATATTCACATTCTAGGTCTATTAGATTATTTGGTAGATTTGGAAGATTTGATAATTGATTGTGATCGCAAAAAAGTCGATATAGCGAATTTGGTAAATTTGGTAAAGAAGTGATGTTGTTATAACTACAAACTATTTCCTCTAAAGTGTTCGGTAGATTTGGTAAATTCGTTAGCCCGTTATTTGTGCAATTTAAATATTTAAGTCTGTTAGGTAATCTAGGAAGGAATGTGAGCTGATTTGAGAGGCATGCTAATTGTTTAAGAGAATCAAAATATTGAATACCGTTTAAGTCACTTATTCCTAAGGTTTGAACAACGACACTAGTCCTTGTTGTAACCGCTAAACTAGTAGTATCCATTTGGTTTCCAGTGATTGCGCTTGGAACATTGGCTTGCAGCCATGTTAGTAAGTTTGCATCAGGTATTGTAACAAATTGTGCTTTTGTTGTTTGAATGCAAACAATAAGAAGGAAAATATAAGTTAGTTGTTTCATACTATAAAGATAAGACATTGTATTCAGAATCAAGAAATAGTCTGTTATCTGGTTGGTATAAACAAATAAGTGAGTGTTTTTTGACGATAAGTGATAATAAAAACAAAAAAGAGTCGTTCAAATTTGAGCGACTCTTTTCTTTTCAACTTTAAAAACAATTAATTTCCAAATTCACTAATGAATTTTATACGCATTAATCTCACTTCTTCTTCGCTATATTCATCTTCACCTAATTCTTTTAAAATAGCATTGATGTCATCTGTTTCAGCCTCTCGTAAACATTCGTAGATATCGTCTTTTTTATCTTCGTCAATTGCTTGATCAATGTAGTAGTTAATATTTACTTTAGTTCCAGAAGTAACAATAGTTTCAATTTCGGTTAATAAATCATTCATTTTCAGATTTTTGTTTTTAGCCATATCTTCTAAGCTAACTTTTCTGTCAATGTTTTGAATGATGAATACTTTTAATCCAGATTTATTAACCACAGATTTAATAACCATATCGCTAGGGCGTTCAATCTCGTTTTCCTCAACATGTTTTTTAATTAACTCCAAATATGGTTTACCGTATTTAGCAGCTTTACCTGCACCAACTCCCGAAATTTTTGTCATCTCTTCCATTGTAATAGGATAGTTGATAGACATTTCTTCTAATGAAATTTCTTGGAAGATAACGTAAGGAGGTAAATTATTTTGTTTCGCAATTTTTTTAGTTAAGTCTTTTAGCATGGCATACAATACTTCGTCAGTACTGTTAGCACCTTTTCCTCCAACAATGTCATCATCGTTATCGCTTTCGGCATTACTAAAGTCGTTATCTCTTGTGAATTTAATGCTGAATGGATCTTTTAAATAAGCTTTTCCTTTATCGGTAATTTTTACTAAGCCATAATTTTCAATGTCTTTTGCAAAAAAACCATTGACGATAGCTTGACGCATCACGGCATTCCAGTACTTATCATCTTTATCATGCTCTACACCTTCGCCCCAAGTTTTTAGTTCGTTGTGTTTGTATGATTTGCCAGTAGCAGTTAAGTTCCCCATTAATAAATTAACGATGTCTTTAACCTTATGCTTCTCTTTACTTTCTTTAACGGCTTTAATTGCTAAAATTAAATCGTCTTGCGCTTCAAATTTTTGTTTTGGATGACGACAGTTATCGCACATCTCATTACATTTGGCGTCGTTAAATTCTTCACCAAAATAATGTAAAATAAATTTACGACGACATGAAGAAGTCTCTGCAAACGAAGCAGTTTCGGATAACATTTGTTTACCAATTTCTTGTTCGTTTACTGGTTTATCCTTCATGAACTTTTCCAGTTTCATGATATCATCGTAACTATAAAATGTTAGACAATTTCCTTCGCCACCATCACGACCGGCGCGACCAGTTTCTTGGTAATAGCCTTCTAATGATTTTGGAATATCATGGTGGATTACAAAACGAACATCTGGTTTGTCGATTCCCATACCAAAGGCAATTGTAGCAACAATCACATCAATATCTTCCATCAAAAAGCCATCTTGTGTTTTAGCGCGCTCTTTAGCGTCTAATCCAGCATGGTAAGGTGCCGCTTTTACTCCGTTTACAATAAGAGCTTGAGCAACTTCCTCCACTTTTTTACGACTTAAGCAATAAATGATACCTGATTTACCAGCATTTTGCTTTGCGTATTTAATAATTTCTTTAATGACATCTTTTTTAGCGCGCACTTCATAATATAAGTTTTCGCGGTTAAAGGATGATTTGAATAACTTAGCCTCTAGCATGCCTAAGTTCTTTTGAATATCGTGCTGAACTTTAGGAGTAGCTGTGGCAGTTAATGCCATTACGGGCACAGAACCCAATTTATCAATAATAGGGCGTAAGCGACGGTATTCTGGACGGAAATCGTGACCCCATTCCGAAATACAGTGAGCTTCGTCGATTGCAAAGAAAGAAATAGGGAATTCTGAGAAGAACTCGATATTGTCTTCTTTATTTAAAGTTTCAGGCGCTACATATAATAGTTTGGTTTTACCTGATAAAACGTCTTTTTTTACGGTAGCTATTTCCGATTTATTTAAAGAAGAGTTTAAAAAGTGAGCAATTCCTGTTTCGTTGCTAAAACCACGGATAGCATCTACCTGATTTTTCATCAAGGCGATTAAAGGAGAAACAATAATAGCCGTTCCTTCGCTCATAATAGCAGGTAATTGATAGCAAAGCGATTTACCGCCACCAGTTGGCATAATCACAAAAGTATCCTGTTTATTAAGGATATTATTGATAATGGCTTCCTGGGTTCCTTTAAAGCCTCCAAAGCCAAAAAAGGCTTTAAGTGGTTCGGCTAAATTATGGGTTTCAACTTCTGCAATCATGGTTTTAGTGATTAAAATGTATGTTCTATTGAGTGAGTGGTTTCGTGTAATTCTATTATAAAGATATAATTAAATTTTCGATAAAAGCAAAACAATTTGACGGTTAAATAGCATTTTCAGACAAATTAACTTTTAGCTACGATGAATCGATGAATCACTTAAATTGAAAAGCGCTGATTTTTAGAGATTTGTATAAAAATGGAACGTAAATCACGTTTTATAAAATAGGGGCATGGATTTTTTTTATTTCTAATCGGCGTAAATCCGCCTAATCCCTCATATCCGCGCTGCTATTAAAATAAAAAATCCCAATTTGTAAACTACAAATTAGTATCCATCTTACGATAATGGATCAAAAAGAAAACGATAAACGTGAGTGAGTAAAAGATATTGAAGAAGAAACGGAATTCATATAAATCTAGAAACATAAATGTAATCACCCTAATGCAAAACATAATAATAAAGAGTTGAACGCCCCATTGTTTCATATGCCAAATGCCAATTAACGACACAAACTGCATCGTAATAATAATGCCTAAAACCATAGGAATAAAATCGCCCATGCGTTTTATAGAAGGGGTAAAAAGCATAGGAAACGCTAATAGAACCAATATAAGGGCTATAATGGTAACAATACGAATGTCTTTTGGGCGAGTTACTTGTGCCATTAATTTGTTCTTATTGCTTCTACTGGGTCTAATTGAGAGGCGCCATAGGCAGGAATAAAGCCGCTAATGATGCCAATTAAAACCGAAATCGTTAAACCTAAAATAATATTTGAGCGTGTTAAGGTAATTTCCATATCTATCACTCCGTCGGCGGCTAGGGTGAGCCCATAAATGAGCAAGAGTCCTATGATACCTCCCATTAAAGATAAAAACACCGCTTCAAATAAAAATTGCGCTAAAATAAAATAGTTTTTTGCTCCCAATGATTTTTGAATGCCGATGATATTTGTTCTTTCCCTCACCGATACAAACATAATGTTAGCAATTCCAAAACCGCCTACAAGGATAGAGAATCCTCCAATGATAGCGCCTGCAATTCCAACAATATCAAATAAGCCATCAAAATTTTTACTTAGTAAATTAGTTTCATTTAAAGCAAAATCATCATCCGCTAAGGGCTTTAAACCTCTAATGCTCCGCATAATGCCGGTAAGTTCATCTTTTAATTGGGCATTAGTTACACCAGGTTTTGCTTTGGCAGCAATAAAAGGATCACTATTTTCAGATTTCACATCCATAAATAACCTCGCAAAATTGTAAGGAACAACAGCTTGGTTATCCATACTATTACCTAACATGCTTTCGCCTTCTTTTTTAAATAAACCAATGACTTTACAGTTTCTACCTGCTACTTTAATGGTTTTACCAATTGGATATTCGTTATTAGGGAACAAACCTTCTGCTAAGGTATGTCCCAGCATGACTACATTATATCCACCTTCGGCTTCATCTTCTCTAAAATAACGGCCATCCACAATTTCAAATGATTTTACTTGTCCGTAGCCATATGACCAACCAGACACTAGAGCATTTTCGATGGTATTATTATTATGTTTTAAAACTTTACGAGTTCCTATTCTAAAACCAATAGCATCAATGCTTTTTGCTTTACGCTGCACTTCTGCTAATTCGCTATATTCAGGAACAGGACGATTCATATATTTCCACCAAGGGTAATCGGGACCAAAAGTCCAAGGCCATTTCATCACAAAAACCACATTATCTCCAAGGCTTTGAACGCTTCCACGAATATTACGTTCTAAACTATCTACAATAGTAAATACGGTAATAATGGCAAAAATACCAATGGTAATACCCAATAAGCTCAAAAACGTCCTTAGTTTATTAGCAACTAAAGCGCCCCAAGCAAACACAATACTTTCTTTTAAAAGGGTTAATACCATGGTGTAAATATAATTGATAATCTCAAGCTTAGTTCGCTTTTTGTTTTAGCGGTTTTGTGATAGGATGGAGGGGGCATTTGCCTAATAAGTCTTTTTAATTATATTTATACATCTATAAATGGCAGAGTTAAATCAAATACTTAAAGACGGGCACATTACTGAGGAACAATATAAAACTATTGAATCCTTTGAGAATAATCGATTGTTCTCCATTCATTGGGAACTTCGAACCATTTTATATTTAGGTATTTTATTAGTATCGTCGGGAATTGGTATTTTAGTTTACTTAAATATTGATACCATTGGCCATCAAGCTATTTTAGCAGCAGTAGGTTTAGCAAGTGCTGCATGTATGTATTATATCCACAAACACAAATTGCCATATACCAATTTAACGGCAACATATGCTTCACCGTTTTTTGATTATGTGGTATTATTGGGATGTTTGCTCTTTGCTGTATTCATTGGATACTTTCAATTTCAGTACCATCCGTTTGGAGAGCATTATGGTATTTTAGTTTTTGTACCAACCATTATTTCTTTTTATTTAGCCTATCGTTTCGACCATAAAGGTGTGTTATCAATTGCTATTACTGGCTTGGCAAGTACTTTTGGATTAAGCGTTACACCCAGACAATTGGTTGAGGGCAATGATTTTTCAGATTTATCAGTAATTTTTACGGCGGTATTATTAGGAATTATTTTAGCAGCATGGGCTTGGTATTCGGATAAAAAGCGCATTAAACAACATTTTAGTTTTACGTATAATAATTTTGCTTTAAATATTTTATGCATTGCCACATTGGCGGCTTTGTTTGATCAAGACCTGAAACTTATAACTTTATTAGCGTTAGCAGGCATTTGTGTATATTTTATTAAATATGCACTGACTCAGCAGTCGTATTTATTTTTGTTGCTCTCTGTATTATATGGATACATTGGCTTGACTTATATTATATTTTATTTGCTTTCAAAAGTAAATAATATGAGTGAAGGCATTTTTATGTTAGGGATGATGTATGTGATTGCATCTGCCGTGGGTGTTATCTTTTTGTTTTTAAATATTAAAAAAATTGTAAAGGCAAAATAATGAAAGCATATAACGATGATATTATAAAAAATAGTTTTCTGAAAAAGAAAGCCGCTTTTTGGCATGCTAATAAATTAATTTCCGACCAACAATATGCTGATATTTTAAAACAGTATTCTTCTAGTTTTCAATCTTCGAACGTGTTTGTGAAAATTGGGTTATTCATTTTCATTTGTTTTATCGCTTTAGCATCTTTAGGTATTTATAGTTTGCTGTTTACTTCTATCATGTATAATAGCGATGGCGCCGTTATGTTTTGGATATTTACCTGTTTACTATATGCAGTAGCTAGTTTTTTAATTTTAGAAACATTTATAAAAAACAAAAACATCTATAATTCGGGCACCGATGAAGCCTTGTTATACATCGGTTTAATTTTTTTAGCGGTAGCTATTTTTATACTAACAGATGAAATTTCATCTAATAGTCCTTTATTGTTTTTCTCTACTGCCTTACCTTTTATAGCATTTGCTGCAATAAGATATGCTGATAGAATTACCACATTAGCGTTAAGCTTTTGTGTGTATGCCATTTTGTTTTTAGTGATAATGAAGTTAGGCGATGTTGCAAAACTCATTATGCCATTTGCCTTGATGTTATTTTCAGCAGGGTTATATTTTCAAATCAAAAAATTCAAGTCAAAAGCCGAATTATTTTATTGGATGTCTTGTATGGAAGTTGTTGAGTTTTTATCGTTAATCGTATTTTATTTGGCTTGCAATTATTATGTAATTAGAGAATCGAGTGTGGCATTTTTTAGTATGGATTTACAAATAGGAGAGGATATTCCGTTAGCATTTATATTTTATATTCTAACAGCTTTAGTGCCTTTAGGGTATATATATGTTGGATTAAAACAAAAAGATAAAACTTTGCTTTGGTCGGGATTAGCTTTATTAGCAGCATCCGCGCTTACCTTTAAATATTATTTTAGTCTAGGTCATCCAGAAATTGCTTTAACAGCATCAGGTATTGTTTTAATTGTAGTGGCTTATTTTTCTATCAAGTATTTTAAAACACCTAAATATGGTATTACCTTTGAAGAACAAGTTGATGAAGATAGCTTCTTGAAAACGAATGCCGAAGCTCTAATCATTGTAGAGAGCTTAACTCAAAAAACTACTCCACTATCGCAAGATGGTGTTGAGTTTGGTGGCGGTCAATCTGGTGGCGCAGGTTCAGGAGGCTCGTATTAATAGTATGATTTAAAATATTATTTTTATCGAATGAAAAATCAAAAAAACGCTCTACTATTTATATTCATTACTCTTTTAATTGATTGCACTGGTATCGGAATAATTATTCCTGTTACCCCAAAATTAATACAAGAATTAATTGGTGGCGATATTAGTGAAGCGTCTAAATATGGTGGTTGGCTGGCTTTTGCTTATGGCATTATGCAATTTTTATTTTCGAGTGTGTTAGGTGGCTTAAGCGATAGATATGGTAGAAGGCCTATTTTATTAATTTCTCTTCTCGGCTTAGGAGTTGATTATATATTTTTAGCCTTTGCTCCTACATTATTTTGGCTGTTTGTAGGTCGTATTATTGCAGGTATTTCGGGAGCAAGCTTTACCACAGCTTCTGCCTATATTGCCGATATTAGTGAACCCGAAAAACGCGCCCAAAATTTTGGAATGGTTGGCGCAGCCTTTGGTTTAGGGTTTATTTTAGGGCCTTTAATTGGTGGTTTGTTTGCAGACTTTGGTTCGAGAGTGCCGTTTTTAATTGCCGCTGGTTTATCTTTACTAAATGCATTGTATGGCTATTTTGTTTTGCCTGAATCTTTATCGCAAGAAAACAGAAGACCTTTTGATTGGAAGCGCGCAAATCCTATAGGAACGTTTTTAAATTTAAAAAGACATAAAGAAATCATTTGGTTGATAGTGGTTATATTTTTATTGAATATTGCTGGTCAGTCGCCACAATCAACTTGGACGTATTACACCATTTTAAAGTTTGAGTGGTCAACCAAAATGGTTGGAGCCTCCTTGGCTTTTATTGGCTTATCTATCGCTATTGTGCAAGGCGGCTTGATTAGAGTGATTATTCCAAAATTAGGACAAGAAAAATCAGTGTATTTAGGTTTTGCATTTTCTTTATTGGGTTATGTTTTATTTGCCTTTGCAAATCAAGGATGGATGATGTTTGCCTTTATGGTTCCTTTTGCATTGGGAGGAATAGCGATGCCTGCAATTCAGGGTATTATCTCTAACAGAGTGCCCAATAACGAGCAAGGCGAAATGCAAGGAGCCATAACAAGTTTAATTAGTGTGACGGCCATTATTGGCCCTGTTTTAATGACGGAGTTGTTTTATACGTTTACTCAAAGCACAGCTTCGGTTTATTTTCCAGGTGCTCCATTTATGATGAGTGCTATTTTGGTTACGATTAGCTTAATTATAGCGGCTTTTAGTTTCAAAAAAATATTGAGACATTAAACCATAGGCTCTCGCTAAAATTTAAGATTTATTATAAAAGAAGAGTATTGTATTTGGACAATAAAACTTAAATTTGGTTAATCATGAAATCTTTACTTTCAATTATAATGGCTATTACTTGCATGAGTTTCTTTTCATGTAAAAACGCGCATACCTATGATAAATATGTAAAGGAATTAGATAGTTTAAAAGTTGTGTTACAACAATCTGTCGATAATTTTAAAACAGTAGATAGCGCTACCTGCGTCAATGCTTATTCAAAACAGTATACCTATTCGCAATTTATTGAAACGCATTTAAAAGATACCGTCACAAAATCAGTTGCCGAGAATTTGCAAAACCTTCAATCGGTTAAGCAAGGCTTAAATGACTATCTGACTTTGCGATCAAATTGGTTAGCTACAGCTAATACCTCTATCAAACAATTACAAACTTTATCGCACGACTTAAAAAATGGAAGCGTGAATGAGGAAGAAGCTATTGAATTTATTAATCAAGAAAAAAAGCAAGCGGAGTTAATTATTGAAGAGTTAAAAGTGAATACAGAAACTATCCGAAAACATTTGGAAGTTTATAATCAATCGTTACCTGTTTGTGAAAATTTAGTAAAGGAATTAAATTCAGGAGTGTTGCCTCAATTACTATCACCTCCAACAAAACAATAGCCATCATTTGAATCGATTAATTCTCATATTCGTTTTTTTAATCATCGCATTTACTCAAGTAAGAGCTCAAAAAAATGTGGATGATAAATTAGCGATGCAGTATTATGAGCAAAAGCAATTTGATAAGGCCGCCGCATATTTCGAGAAATTATATGATAAGCAGCCAGATGCTTATTTTACTTATTACTTTAAATGTTTGATAGTGACTAAAGATTATAAAACAGCAGAAAAAATTACTAAGCGGCAAATTAAGCACAGCGATGGCAACACTCACTTATATGTAAAGTTAGGAACAGTTTATAGGTTGATGGGAAACCCTGATAAAGAAAAAGATCAGTATAATAAAGCGGTAAAGGAAGTCATTCCTGAACAGAAGTTAATTTTTGCATTAGCTCATGCTTTTGAAGATGAAGAGCTGTATGATTACGCTATTGAAGTATATAAAAAGGGGCGTAAACAAACCGCAGCTAGTTATCCTTATTTTTATGAGATAGCGGAGGTATATAAAAAGAAAGGCGATTTGAAAGCCATGGTAAATGAGTATTTAGATGCGGTTGAGTTTAGAGAAAGTGAATTATATACAGCGCAAGCTAATTTACAACAGTCTTTAGGTTACGATGAAAAAAATGGTGGATTGAATAATCCAATATTAAAACAGGAATTGCAACGACGTATCCAGCAAAATCCGGATAGAACTATTTTTTCTGAATTTTTAATTTTTCTATTAAATCAACAAAAAGATTTTGAAGGATCTTTTGTTCAAAATAAGGCTTTAGACAAACGTCAAAAAACAGACGGTACTCGTTTAATGGAATTAGCCAAATTATGTATCAGTAACGAAAATTATGCGGTGGCCGAAAAATGTTATCAATACGTGATGAGTAAAGGAAAAGATAATCCATATTACGATATTGCTGATATTGAAAGATTAAATGCTAATTTTTTACAATTAACCAATCAAACAAATCCAAATAACGCGGATGTAATTTTGCTTAATTCAAATATTGAAGCAGCCATAAAAAGCTACGGGATTAGTAATTTAACCTTGCCTCTCATTAAAAAATCTGCTTTGCTAAAAGCCTATTATTTAGATAAGCCACAAGATGCGATTCAATCTTTAGAAGAACTCATTGCACAATATACATTTGACAAAAATAGTGTTGCCGAAATCAAATTAGATTTAGGCGATATGAATTTATTGGTTGGTAATATTTGGGATGCTTCTTTATTGTATTCACAAGTAGAAAAAGATTTTAAATATGAAGTCGTTGGACAAGGTGCAAAATTTAGAAATGCAAAATTGAGCTATTATGCGTCTGATTTTAAATGGGCTAAAACACAATGTGATGTATTGAAGGGCGCTACCACAAAAACCATTGCTAACGACGCTCTTGATTTATCATTAGTGATTACAGATGCTATTGGTGTTGATACAAATGATGCGCCTTTAAGTTTATTCGCATCAGCCGAGTTGTTAGTATTGCATCATCAAT
>SXGR01308062.1_pt1 | contig 10571 bp, 9 predicted proteins | sample 3174711 | NCBI WGS metagenome assembly SXGR01 (sample SAMN11356860, study PRJNA531348) | freshwater metagenome | isolation source: freshwater sample F1-60 | place: China: Fuxian Lake, Yuxi | collected 2017-12-25 | reverse complement strand
GGATTGCCGTTGCGGACCACAAACTCATTGCGATCCAGGGAGGTGCTCACTAGCTTCGCGCCGCTTCACAACCCGCGCGGGTAGCTCAATTGGATAGAGCGTCGGCCTCCGGAGCCGAAGGTTGTGGGTTCGACCCCCGCCCCGCGCACCAGTTCCCCTGGAATTTCAGGATCCCGACCCGGAGACGTCTCCGTTTCAGAGCCTCGCCAGTTGGGGAAGGTGGTCGAAATGGGAGTCCCGCGAGATCAGCACCAGCGCGTGTTGGAGGGTCAGTGAGGCAATCCAGAGATCGTTGGTGGGTATGGGTGTGCCCTGTTCTCGGAGTTGTTGGAATAGGCGGGCGTAGTGGTGGGGAGTCTGATCGTCTGGAAACAAGACCCTGACCCTGGAAGACCCAAGGAATCGGGTCAGTGTTCTTTCGTTGTGTCGGGACCGAGACCCGCAGAGAAAGCCCGACCTCAATTCAGCAAGGGTGACGAAGGGGAGGTGGATCTGATCCGCGCGCCTCAGCGTGTCGACGACCTCCGGGACGCCTCGGCAAAAGTCGACGTACCGGTTGGTGTCCAAAATCAGCCTCATTTCCATGCCTCCGGATCAATGGAATCCTGGGCAGCGATGGCCGCATCGAATCCCGGATCCTCCTGCCAGCTGCCGATCAACCCATCGAGGTCGGTGTAGACCTGCGTCTCATAGGTCAGGCCCACACCCCGTCGAAGCGCCTCGATGGTGGCTTCGTTCAGGCTGAGATGGGCATCGTTGCAGTGTTTGCGCAGTCGGTCGTCGACCTCTCGGGGGACCTGACGAACCGTGTACTGGATTGGACGCTCCATGATGCAGGCAGAATCATTCAAATATGCAGGCACGTCAATTCGACCGACATCAAGCTGAGGTGTGATGCATCGGAGTGACGGGTCAGGGGATTGCGGGCTCGACGGCGTTCTGCCTTATCCCCGTTCGTGGGTATGGGAGGGTGCGGCATGGAGACTCGCCATCTGGACTGCCTGGCTGCTGCTGTGAACTCCCCGATCCGTTGGACCGCCTCCGGGATCCTGTTGTGGGTCCTCTCGATGGGCTGCCTCATGGCGGATATCTTGCCCGGTTCCGTTCCGAAGGATTGGCCGGCGAATCCCAAGCGGCATGTTGTCACCCTGAAGCGGATGCCAGATCACGAGGCCGCCCTCAAGGCGATCACCCTCGCCGAGAACGCGCCGTCGGGCACGAATGCCTGGTCCAGTGGCACCCAGCTGGGGGTCCGGCTGCCCTTTGCCCTGACGCATCCGGCACTCGAATACTACGAGGCCCTGGTTCGGGGGTATCAGAAGCGTTCCTGGAAGACGTTCATCGAGCCTAGGAGCCTCATGGACTACTCGGCGACGGTCTCGCACCACGAGACCTTCGAGCGGGATGGGCAGACCTTCCGCGACGTGGATGTGGTGGAGATGAAGCTCACCTTACAGGCAGAGTTCACCCAGGAAGGCACCCAAGGGCTGCACTTCATCAAGACCCGCACGGTGGTGCTGGATCGAAAGGGGAGAGTGCTCGCGGTGTTGGGTGATGGTCCAACCGAGGTTCCGGTCTTCGCCATTTAATCGGCCTCGATGCCGGTACCCCGTGGCGGGCTGGAATTGATCTGCGCGACTCCCGCTCAGCGCGCTTCAACGATGGATTGCGCCCGGGACAGGGACCCGAGGTTGAATACGCGGGTGTAGCCGAGACGCCGGAGCTGCTGGGTTGCGATCCCGCTACGGCCTCCACTGAGGCAGTGCAGAAGCAGGACCCGTTCCCTGTCCGGCACCTGCTTGGCGATGTCGTCCACGACCTGTCCGAGTGGAATGTTGATGGCGTCCCGGACGTGTCCCTCCCGGAACTCCTCAGGTGTCCGGACGTCGATCACCAGCGCACCCTCTGCGAGGTGGCGACGGGCCTGATCGGGGGAGATCTGGGTGAGGTGTCTCCAGAGCAGGAAGACGAAGACCAGTCCGACGACAACGAGAACGGGGTCCAGTTCATGGGTGGGCTCAACGCACGGCCTCGACCCGGTAGAAGCGGGGCAGTCCCTCGACGCCTGGGTCCACGTACTCAGTGATGGTGGCGGCCGCTCGAATGCGTTTGACCTCGATCCATGGGGAGTCGGGCAGTCGGTCCTTCCGGAGGACCCGGTAGGTGGCCCCGACCACACTGTGCCAGCGGACTGATGGAATCTGGCGGATCCCGGAGGCAAATCCGTCGAGCGGGTCCACCGGATTGGTCCCGGCCAGGTATTCGGTGAGGTTGTTGGAGCCGTCATTGTCGGGATCGGAGGCGCCGGCCGCCTTCGGATCCAGTGCCGCCTGGGCCCCGAAGTACTTCAGCCGCCAATCCCAGGAAATCTCGTCGTTGAACGACGGGATCAGCACGTATTCCCGGCGCAGGGTGTCGCCCAGTGGGGTTTCCCCCTCGAACGCCTGGACCGTCAGCTGGGTCGTGTTGGTGAGGGTAAGGGTGGATTCCAGGATCGGGGAATGGGTCGTGACCTGGCTGCCGTCGAGTGAGTACCGGAGCGTCACTCCCGTGTCGGTCATCGACACGACCTCGAGCTGGTCCCGGAAGGCGAGGGAATTGGGGTAGACGTGGTATCGGTCGGCCGTCCGCTGGACCAGCTGGATCCCGTTCAGGCTCGGGATGTACTGGGCATCTCGGTCGGCGACGATCGCGAGCAGTTCGTGTCGGGTGACGAACACATTGGTGAAGCGGACGAATTGGCGTCCCTCCACCCAGGGTGTCGTCTGCCACCCCCCGTTGGTGGTTGTCCTCAGGGTCCCATGACGGATCGATCCCAAGGAGAGGGTGAAGGCGGTGTTGTAGGTGTCTCCGGGACCGCCGTGTCCGTACAGATAGGCGTCATAGAACCCGGTCGGTAGGTTGGTGGCTATGAGGGTGATGCGTGGGTTCCCGCCCAGTGGATACAGATACAGGGACATGAGGGGATTGGTGGCGCCGCTGCCCCAGGCCCCGGGGGCGTTATGAACCACCAGGCCTGCCATGCTGGGCACTCCCCTGGAATCCAGCAGCGGCACGACGGATCCAAGGGTCTTGTACCCGCCCTGGCCGTCATCCCGGGAGTAGGGGTTCCAGAAGTCGTTGGCGGCTTCGCCGTAGGCAGCGGGACCCTTGATCGGAGCCGCCCCCGAAGTGCCGAAGCGGACATTGAAGAGGGCTACATGATTTTCCGGGGGCAGGAAGCTGGCCAGCGGCGTGATGGTCAGTTCATCCACCTGCAGTTCGTCGCTGGGCTGGACGTTTCCATCGATCACGGCCCGGATGCCCACCGGTGATCCCCCGGGGGTGAACGTGCCATAGACGAACTGCCATCTGGGACGCTTGGGAATGGACACCTGGATGTCCCCGGGGATGTCCCAAAGGTCCAGGTACACGGTCGCCTTGCTGTTGGAGGGATTGGGCCGCCGGACCCACCCGCTCAGGACCTGCGGCACTCCTGCCGGGAGGCTCATGGCGGCGCCCAGGGTGAGTGCGATGCCCGGGCTGTTGAAGGTGCCCGGGGAGATCACCACCCCGTTGGTGCCTCGGGACGCTGCCGCACCATCGATCCGGGCGGTGCCACTGCTTCCTGCCGCGAGAACCAGCTGCCAGCTGCCGTCGAGAACATATCCCGTCCGGGCGACGAGTTCGCCTCGGGTGATCTCGAAGGAGCTCTCCTTCACGAGGGGGTCCAGGACCCGGTCCCGGGACGGAACGGTTCCACCAGTGCCTGTTGCGCCCGGATCGCCATTGCCGGGATGAGGGCCAGGACCATCCCAACAAGGATCCGATGGACACGATGCCAACCAGGAAAGCCGAGCATGGGACAGAGCCTGTCCGTGGTGAGGGTCTCCTTCAATAGACACTTTCGGACGACGAAGCCGTCCCGATGCCACAGGGTCCGAAGAGGTGCCTCGTGTCGAGGACCCGCAGGCACGTCGTCGGGCGGCGTGCCCCCCGTATTCGTCTTTTGCCGGCAAGGGGGGCGACCCTATCCTCGACCCATGAACGTCGTTCTTGAAGCACCGCAGACCGCAGGGATCCGTCCCCTCCGGGATGTGTCCGACCCGCTGTCCCGAGAGATCCTTGAGCTGAAGCGTCGTCACAACGCGGTCATCCTCGCCCACAACTACCAGATCCCGGAAATCCAGGACCTCGCGGACTACGTCGGGGATTCACTCGGGCTCTCCCAGCAGGCGGCACGGACCCCGGCCGACGTGATCGTCTTCTGTGGAGTCCATTTCATGGCGGAGACGGCGAAGATCCTGAATCCCAACAAGCCGGTCCTGCTGCCGGACAAGGATGCGGGCTGCTCCTTGGAGGAGAGCTGCCCGGCCGACAGGCTCGAGGCCCTGCAGCGGACCAACCCGAACTTCTACACCATCGCCTACATCAACTGCAGCGCGGCCGTGAAGGCGATCAGCGACGTCATCTGCACGAGCGGCAATGCCCGGAAGATCGTCGAAAATGCCCCCAAGGACCGCGACCTATTGTTTGTTCCAGACGAAAACTTGGGCGCCTGGGTCACCGAGCAGACCGGCCGGCCGATGACCCTCTGGAAGGGCAACTGCTACGTCCACGTCGAGTGGACCCACAACGCGATCCAGCGGATCCGTCGGGAGCATCCGGGGGCGCCTGTGGTCGCCCACCCGGAGTGTACGAAGGCGGTCCGCATGCTGGCCGACGAGGTCTGTTCCACCGAGAAGATGGTCGCCTACTGCCGGCAGAGTCCGGCCAAGGCGTTCGTGATCGCCACCGAGGCGGGCATGTTGCACCGGTTGCGTCGGGAGTGTCCCGACAAGGTCTTCATCCCCGCACCCACCGACCGCTGCGCGTGCAATGAATGTCGGTACATGAAGATGAACACCCTGGAGAAGCTGAGGGATTGTCTCCGGGATCGGACGCCGGAGGTCCTCCTTCCGGCCAGCATCCTCGAGAAGGCCCGGTTGCCGATCGAGCGGATGCTGGAGATCTCCGCGCGGCCCTGAGTGGCGCAGGGTGGGAACGGAAGAGGTGGGGTTCCGAAGGGACCCCTCGGGCTTGCCGCTGGGGAGGGGGTGTCCCAACCTGACCCGCATCCCATGAAAGCCTTCCTGACCACTGCTGCAGCGTTGTTGTGTGGGACCCTGCTGGGTTCAGAGCCGAGGTTCCGCCCCGTCAACATCGACACGAACATCGCCATCGGCTACGGCCTCGCCATCGCCGATGTGGATGGAGACCGCCGCCAGGACATTGTCCTCTGCGACAAGAACCAGATCGCCTGGTATCGGAATCCGGACTGGAGGAAGGCGGTGATCGCGGAGAACCTCACACCGCAGGATCACGTCTGCGTGGCGGCGGCGGACATCGACGGCGACAGCAGGGCGGAGATCGCTGTTGGGGCGGGGTGGAATCCGGGCGACACGGTCAACTCCGGGGCGGTCTTCTACCTGGTGCCACCGCAGGATCGGAGCCGGCGATGGGAAGCGATCCGGTTGCCCCACGAGCCCACGGTCCATCGGATGCGCTGGATCCGGGATGCGGATGGGAAGCACGTTCTCGTGGTCGTTCCGCTGCATGGCCGAGGCAACAACCCGCAGGCCGGGGAAGGGGAACCGGTCCGTATCCTCCAGTATCGACGTCCAGCGGACCCCAGAAGCCCTTGGTCTGTGGCGCCGGTGACCCGGTCGGACTGGCTCGCTCTGCATAAGACCCACAACGTGGATGCAGTGTCGTCGGACAACACCCGTCCGCAGTCGCTGGTCATCGCCGCGAAGGAAGGCCTGTTCGAGGTGGAGGCGTCGGGAAGCCTGCGGATGGTGGGTACCAACGCCATCGGGGGTTCCGGCGAGGTTCGACGGGGGCGTCTCTCCGGGGGCCCCGGGGGCCTCTTCCATGCCTCCATCGAACCCATGCATGGAAACACCCTTTCGATCTATCGGCAGGACGGCACCGGAGCGGTGCAGCGGCTGGTCCTGGACGAATCCCTGGTGGATGGGCATGCCTTGGCCTGCGGCGATCTGCTGGGGTTGGGACGGGATCAGATCGTGGTGGGGTGGCGTGCGATGAACCGTCCCGGGGTGCGTGTCGGCCTCCGGCTCTACATCCCGGAGGACGCTGCTGGAAGCTCCTGGAGACGGGTCCAGGTGGATGACAACACGATGGCCTGCGAGGATCTTGCGCTTGCGGATCTCGACGGTGACGGGCGTCTGGACCTTGTCGCCGCGGGCCGTGCGACCCGCAATGTTGTGGTCTGGTTCAACGAGACCGGCCGTTGAATGACGGGTGCAAGGTCCAGTTGGCACCGTGTCCATGGCGGATCGGCGGCCCGGATTGAAGGGCCGGCGGGCGCTCAGTGCGTGAATCTCATCCTGCTCAGGCTCAACGTTTGACTTTGGAATGCGCGCTCCTCTTTACTCATCCGCTTTTGTTCCCCAGAAACCTCTCGAAAACAGGTCCGGGGGCACCCAAACCATTTTCCTGTGGCTGCCAAAGACGACTATCTGATCGATACGATGCTCGAGACGGGACTTCTGTCTCCCGAGCTGGTGGATGAAGGCCGTGCCGAGGCGGAGGCGAATGGGGAAGGAGTCCTCGACACGCTCGTCAAAAAGGGCTCGGTCGAGCCCTCCGTGGTCACGATGGCCAAGGCCACGTATTTCGGTGTGGAGTCGGTCAATCTCGGTGACCTGCGCCTCGGGGACGAGGTGATCGCGCTGATTCCGCGCCATGTGGCCCGGAAATTCAACGCGATGCCCGTTGGCCAGAGCGACAGCGGCGCCGTGATTGTCGCCCTCAGCGACCCGTCCGACATCGATTCCGTGGACGGCCTCCGTCATGCGATCGGCAAGGACGTCGAGATGCGGGTGACGAGTTCGACCGACATCGAGTCGTCCCTCAACCGGTTCTACGGCAATGCGACCCGCGACGACAGCGGCATCGCGAAGATGATCCAGGACATCACCGAGGGTGAGGTCGAGGTCGGCGGCCTCTCGGGTGATGTTGCGGACGACACCGAGGCTATCGATGCCGACGCACCGATCATAAAGCTGGTCAACCAGGTGATCGTCGATGCCTTTAAGAAGAGGGCCTCCGACATCCACCTCGAACCCCTTGGAAGGCGGTTCCGTCTCCGGTTCCGGATCGACGGCGTCTGTGCGGAGCAGCCCGACCTCCCGAAACGACTCCAGGCCCCCATCGTCGCCCGGTTGAAGATCCAGTCGGGAATGAGCATCGCCGAGAAGCGCATTCCCCAGGACGGTCGTATCAACACGAACGTGGGCGGCAAGACGATCGATCTCCGCGTCAACTCCATCCCCACCCAGCATGGCGAGTCGATCTGTATGCGTATCCTGGACAAGTCCGGGCTGCGACTCGGTCTCGCCGAGCTGGGGTTCTTTGCCGACGATCAGGGCACGTTCGAGCGGTTGATCGGGCTTCCCGACGGCATCCTGCTGGTCACCGGCCCAACGGGTTCCGGTAAGACCACGACGCTGTACTCCTGTCTCAACTACATCAACCGTCCTGACCGCAAGATCATCACCGTCGAGGACCCTGTCGAGTACATGCTGGCCGGCATCAACCAGGTGCAGGTCAACGAGCACATCGGCTTCACCTTCGCGAACGCACTGCGATCCATGCTGCGCCAGTCGCCAAACGTGATCATGCTGGGGGAAATCCGCGATCTTGAGACCGCCTCGATCGCGATCAATGCCTCGCTGACCGGTCACCTGGTCTTCTCGACGCTCCACACGAACGATGCTCCCAGTGCGGTGACCCGTCTCATCGACATCGGGGTGAAGCCATTCCTTGTGGCGTCCTCCGCCCGTTGCTTCATGGCCCAGCGTCTGGTCCGCAAGATCTGCAAGAATTGCGGTGCCCCGCACACGTTGACCGAGAAGGAAATCCAGCCGCTCAACATCACCCCGGAGCAGCTGCAGCAGGCGACGGCCCGCAAGGGGAGGGGTTGCGCCGAGTGCAACAAGACCGGTCACCGGGGGCGCTTCGGCATCTTCGAAATCTTCCTGGTTCAGGACGAGGTCCGCCGCCTGATCTTCGAGAAGGTTCCGGCCAACGTCCTGCGCCGTAAGGCGTTGGATCTTGGCATGCGGACGCTCCGTGAGGATGGCACCCGGAAGGTCCTGTCCGGCCTCACCACGGCGGAAGAGGTGGTCCGGGCGACCGTGAGCGAGCACTGAACCACCATGGCAATGCACCTGCTAGCCCGATAGGCTCATCAACCCGTTCTCCAAAGGATTCTTCGCATGTCCTACCAAATGTCCGATCTGCTGCAGTTGATGGTGTCCGAGGGCGCCGCCGACCTGCACATCCGGGTGGGGATTCCCCCGGTCATCCGCCTCCATGGCATCCTGCACCGCGTCGATGGCCCTCCGCTCAAGCCCGAGGATACCGAGGAACTGATGCGGTCCATCACCTCGGAGGACCACATCCAGCAGATCCGGGAGAAGGGCGGCGCGGATTTTGCGCTCGCCTTCGGTGAGATGGCGCGTTTCCGCGTCTCGGCATTCAAGGAAAAGGGCAACTACGCACTCGTCCTCCGCCAGATCCCCAGCAAGCTCCTCACGATGGAGCAGATCGGCATCCCGCCGAGCGTCAGGGAGCTGCTCTGGAAGCCCCGAGGACTGATCCTTGTGACCGGCCCCACCGGCTCCGGCAAGACGACCACCCTGGCCTCGATGCTCAACATCGTGAACGAGGAGCGTGACGAAGCCCACATCATCACGGTCGAAGATCCCATCGAGTACTATCACAAGCACAAGAAGGCGGTCGTCACCCAACGAGAGGTGAATGTCGATGTCCCCAACTTCGCCGAGGCCCTCCGGCGCGCCCTCCGTCAGGATCCGGACTGCATCCTGGTCGGTGAGCTGCGCGATCTGGAAACGATGGAGGCGGCAATCACGGCGGCCGAGACGGGGCACCTCGTGTTCGGTACCCTGCACACCACTGGTGCCGCCAAGACCATCGACCGTATCACGAACGCCTTCCCGACCAACCAGCAGGAGATGATCCGGATCCAGCTGTCGACCGTGCTCCAGGCGGTGATCTCCCAGATGCTGATCCCCCGGATCGACAAGCCCGGCCGTGTGGCCGTGTTCGAGATCATGGTCAACACGCCGTCCATCGCGGCCCTGATTCGTGACAACAAGACCTTCCGGATCCAGTCGGACATCCAGACCGGCGCCAAGTTCGGAATGGTCACCCTCGACAGCTTCCTGCTGGAGAAGTTTGAGGCGGGGATGATCGCCGAGGAGGAGGTCCTGACCAAGGCCCAGGACCCCACCACGATCCTTCAGAAGGTCCAGGAGTTGAAGGCTGCCAAGGCCGCCGCCGCTGCTGCTGCTGAATCCGGTCGCTGAATTCTATGTCCGAAATCGTCTCCGACCCACTGCTGCTCCTCCTGCGGGAGCGGGGCATGCTGGACGACCTCCAGTTCGAGGAGGTCCGCCAGGAGGTTGGCCGCAGCGGCAAGCCCGTCCTCCAGGTTGTCCAGGATTATGGGCTGATCGACAAGGACATGGTCCTGCAGCTGGTCGCGGACCATCTGGGGACCTCGGTGGTCGAGCTCGACGAGGGCGCGATGACCCCGGAGGTGATTGCTGCAAGTCCCGCCGAGAGCGCACGGATGTATCAGTGCATCCCCGTGGCCCTCTATGGCGACACAGTCCAGGTGGCGCTTGCAGATCCCCTCAACCTCGCCGTGCTCGATGAGCTGGGCTTCACGGTCAAATTCCAGCTGCAGCTGGTCGTCGTCGACCCGGCCGCCATCAGCCAGGCCATCGCGAAGTTCTATCCCTCCCAGGGCGGCGCGGCCTACCAGGACATCATCAAGGAGCTGGGCGGTGCGGCGACCGAGGACTCCGGCGCCGATGAAGGGCCGAAGGGGCCTGATCTGAGCGCCGCGGACGGCAATGACGCTCCGATCGTGAAGTTCGTGAACCTCGTGCTGATGCAGGCGGTTCAGGATAGGGCGAGCGACATCCATTTCGAGCCCTTCGAGGACGAGTTCAAGATCCGCTACCGGGTCGACGGCGCCCTGTACGAGATGTCGCCTCCCCCGAAGAATCTGGCAGGACCGGTGACCTCGCGTCTCAAGGTCATGGCCAACCTGAACATCTCCGAGAGGCGTCTTCCGCAGGACGGCCGCATCTCGGTGAACATCGGGGGACGCCAGGTCGACCTGCGTATGTCGACCCTTCCCACTGCGTTCGGGGAATCTGTCGTGCTCCGCGTGCTGGACCGGAACGCGGTCAAGATGGAGTTGGAGACGCTCGGGTTTCCCCAGAATGTCTACGATTTCACGATCGAGACGATCAACCAGCCGAACGGCATCTTTGCGGTGACGGGACCGACCGGCTGCGGCAAGACCACGACCCTCTATTCGGCGCTGCGCCGCATCAACACGATCGACGCGAAGCTCCTGACGGTCGAGGACCCGGTCGAGTACGACATCGAGGGCATCATGCAGGTCCAGACCAACGAGGGCGCCGGGCTCACGTTCATGAAGGCCCTGCGCGCCTTCCTGCGTCAGGACCCCGACATCATCATGCTCGGGG
>SXGR01073255.1_pt1 | contig 10575 bp, 7 predicted proteins | sample 3174711 | NCBI WGS metagenome assembly SXGR01 (sample SAMN11356860, study PRJNA531348) | freshwater metagenome | isolation source: freshwater sample F1-60 | place: China: Fuxian Lake, Yuxi | collected 2017-12-25 | reverse complement strand
TCAGCGCCCGAAGTGCCAATGTTGATGTTGGCGATTCCGCAGTCCGATCCGCCATGGGACAGAAATTGCTCGGAGGCTCGGAAGGAGTCCGTAAACAAAGACGAGGAAAGCCCCTGATCAACACCATTCTGCCATTGGATGGCTTCTTCCAAACTTTTGTAGGTAAACACGTACAAGATAGGTGCGAACGTCTCATGTTGCACGATCGGCATGTCCGGCCGGCCGCGGATGATGGTCGGCTGAACGAAGGCCCCCTCACCCGAGAGTCGCTTTCCTCCTGCCAAAATTTCTCCGCCTTGGGCCACCGCCTGGGCCACCGCATCTTCGAACATGCGCACCGCATCCTCGTCGATCAACGGCCCACAAAGAACCCCTTCTTCCAGCGGATTCCCGATCTTGATCGAGCCATAAGCCTTCACGAGCCGGGCGGTAAACGCCTCAGCGATCGACTCATGCAAGAACAAGCGACGGGTGGAGGTACACCTTTGGCCGCTGGTTCCGACTGCTCCAAACACCACCGCGCGAAGGGCAATGTCCAAGTCCGCATCGGAGTGAACCAACAAAGCGTTGTTTCCACCGAGCTCCAACAACGAACGACCGAGGCGCTGAGCAACGACCGCCCCCACCGCTCGGCCCATACGGCAGGATCCGGTCGCCGAAACCAACGGAATCCGGCGGTCTTCCACCAGGGCATGTCCCACTTCGGCATCATCGCCGATCACCAAGCCCATAACACCGCCCCACCCGTGCTTTTGGAGCACCGCGTCGCACACCGCGTGGGTAGCGATGGCGGTAAGCGGTGTCTTCAGGGAGGGCTTCCAAACCATGGTATCGCCACAGACCAGCGCTAACATGCTGTTCCACGCCCACACCGCGTGCGGAAAATTGAACGCGGTAATGATGCCCACGATCCCGAGCGGGTGCCACTGTTCGTACATCCGGTGACGAGGCCGCTCCGAATGCATCGTCATACCTGCCAATTGGCGAGACAGGCCGACGGAAAAATCAGCCATATCGATCGCTTCTTGGACCTCGCCCAGCCCCTCCGAATGGAGCTTTCCAACCTCGGAAGTAATCAGCCAACCCAAGTCCGCCTTGTGCTCCCGAAGGGCATTGCCGATTTCGCGAACGATCTCGCCGCGCTTCGGAGCGGGAACCATCCGCCACTCCCGAAACGCCCGTCCCGCCTCGCTTACAACGCGTTCATAGTCCGCGCGGCTGGCCAACCTCACCGCCCCCAGCACTTCACCAGTGGCCGGATTCAAGCTTTCAAGGACTCGACCATCGGTCTGGATCCATCCGCCACTCGCGGCACCCGGATTGACGGCCTGCAAACCCAATCGAGACAATGAGGTGCTCATGACCCCTCCTCGCCGCTTCATATCCTGGTTCTCGCCCTACCGCTTCGACCGCTTCGCCTTCAGAGCCTTCGCTCTCTCGAAAACAATCTTTGCTTCATCTTTCTCGCCCTGTGCATTGAGCAGATTGGCGTGCAACAGCAGCACGTACGGGTCCTCAGGCGCGGATAGGAGTGCTGGCGCAAGAATGGATGCCGAAAGCGAATAATCTCCGGCATTGAACACGGCCTGCGCCTGCCCCAAACGAGCAGACACATCATCTGGGTAATTCTCCACGATCCAGGCGTACTCCGCTGCGGCTTCGTCCCAGTCCTTCATCGCCATGAAAGTCTCCCCCAACAATCGCCTAGCCTCGCGATCGTTCGGTGAAATCCTCAACTCGGCGCGGAACAACCGGGAAGCCTCGGCGAGATTCCCTTCCACAAACGCCGCTTGGCCAAGATGTTTGCTCACGCTGTCACGGGGAACCCCATCGGAAAGACTCGCTTTGAGCAACCGTAGGGCCTTGGGCCGATCGGTGTCGATCAGCAGTTTGCCCAGCATCGCCTGCAACATCGGACTGTCCGGGCTCTCAGCCAACCACCCTTCCAAAAGGACGACGGCCTGTTCGGGCCGATGTTGCGCTCCCAAAACATGGATCATCGCCTGTCGAGCGTACGTATCCCTAGGAAGGGCAGCCAAGACCGCCTCAGCCTCCGCCAGAGCTTCCTGCTCGCGATGGGCGCCCAGCAGCGCGTAAACGAGATTTGAACGTACCGTTGCAGACTGCGGCCGCAGCAGGAGTGCCTGACGATAGGCGTCCACCGCCTCGGACTCACGCCCATTTTGGTTATACAGCGACCCCAACGCCGACCACGCCTCGGCCACCGTCGGCGCGTCCTTCAACACCTCTTTCAACTCGCGCTCACAGGCCGCCACTTCATCTTTGCAGGGAATGCGCTCATTGAGCGCGCTCACCCTTTCCACCAGTGCCAACTGGGTTTTGGCGTCCACAGTCGAGGTCTCCGAGGGCAACGCCTCACCAGCTCCGACGTAGCCGAGCGCCTCCAACTGGGCGATCACCTCGGGATCGGCATGCACTGCGCCATTCATAGCAGGGGCGGTGCGGACTCCTTCCACAAAGGTCCGAAGCGCTTGAGCCCGCTCCGGCTGATTGGTCAACTCATTTACCAACTCCCGAGGGTCCAAATTCACTTGATACAACCTAGAATCCGGCGTCGCCATCAATTTCCATGGCCCTTCCGCAGCTCCCACCTCCGGATGAAATCCGAACCTCTGTTGTAACGTCACACTCTCAAAATACACCGGCCCGCGAGTTTTTCCCGGTGTTTCGGTCCACGCTGACAGATCAACCCCGTCCAGACCTGCCGGAACCTCGATCCCCAGGAGCCCTAAAGCCGTCGGCAAAACATCCACATTGCTCACGGCGCTCTCGTCCACCACCACCGGTGCGGCAAGAGGGCTCGCCGGCCGAACCACCATGGGAATTCGCATGGTCGGTTCGAACAAAAACCATCCGTGCGACGCCTCGCCATGCTCACGATGCAGCGCCTCTCCATGGTCGGCGACCACGATCCAAGCCACATTCTCTTCGGGAACCGCCTGACGCAAACGGCCGATCTCCGAGTCGACATAAGCGATCTCGGCCGCGTACGGATCCTCGGGATGTTGCGCCGCAAACGCTTCGGGCGCCGCATGGGGATGATGCGCATCGTACAGGTGCACCCAGAGAAAAAACGGCTCGTCTTTGTTCAGCGTTCCAAGCCACGCGACGGCATCATCCACGGTCGGACCCGCCGTCCGCTCACGGGACCATCGGCGGTTCACCCGTGCTCCCTCCACCGAGTCGAGATACGTGTCAAAACCCTGATCTAAGTTCCAGATTCGAGTCGTCACAAAGGCGGAAACCGACGCCGCAGTTCGATATCCTCGTCCCTGAAGAACCTCGGCCAAGGTATTGGCTTCCTCCGGCACCACCGCGTCGCCGTTGGTGCGCACACCGTGCTTTGGCGGGTACAAACCCGTAAACATGCTGGCGTGCGCAGCGGTGGTCAAGGGAACCACCGAATACGCCCGCTCAAACGAAACCCCTTCGGCGGCGAGCGCATTGATGGTCGGCGTCAAGTCCGGATGTGCACTATGAATGCCCACATAGTCCGCGCGAACCGTATCAATCGTGACCACAACCAAAGAGGGCTGCACGGGTTCCGGAACCTTCGGTTCGTCCCCACACGCGGCAAACAGGGTCCAAACGCCGATCCACCTCATGTTCTTCCCCCTGATGAAACGCCAGGTTACAGGGCCAACGGAGATCCTATGCGCCCATTGTTGCTCTGGACGCTGATCGCTTCCTCCTTCGGCATCCCTCCGCTTTTGGCACTTCGCGCCGACAAGCAGCATCAGACCTATCTCGCCGCAGAGGAGTACCGCAAAGCAATCAAGATAAACCCAGATGAACCAGATCTTTTTGTCGGTTTAGGAACCAAGGAGGTCGAGGTCTGGCAGTATGCAGACGGCCTCGTCGACCTGCAGCTTGGACAGTTGGGTTCAATTTACGATAAAGATGGCTTGGAAGCTCATGCTGATGCACTGCGGGTCTTCGGACGCGGACGGGAAGCCGCGGACCTTCGGCTGTCCGCGGTCTGGAGTTCTCGGGATCGTCGCGAAGTTCGCCTACGGGCGGACGCCGTCGCCGACCTTCGTGCCGCGGGCAAATGGTCCGAAGCGGAAGAAGCTTGGCTCGATGCCTACGCCCGATTCCCTGTCGCGCCACTCATACACGCGGAGGGGGCACTGCTGTACGCCGACATGGGTGATCTTGCCACCGCGCGATTTCATGCGGATCTCGCCGCCGTTTCAGCGGTAATCCCACGGAGGGTCCTGCTGGCGCTCGCCACGGTCTGCTTCCTGGAAGGGGACTTCACCAACGCCAAGGCCCAAATCGCGGAACTACGGAGTGAGAACCCGCTCAGCATGGAGGGCATCCTCCTGGATGCCGAGTTCCAATTTGCCACAGGCGATGCCCAATCCGCTTGGAAACTAGTCGATGGCCCTCGGTGGAAAGCATCCGATCAACCCGACGCCATGGCCCTTCGAGCCTCTTTGCTGCACACGCTTGGACAGGAGTCGGAAGCCAAACAATTGATCGATCGCGCCATGGCCCTCTACCCCCACCACCGGAAAGTCCAACAAGCGTTTACCGCCATCGGCTCCCTTTGACGCAGGTTTGGCGGTACCGCTTGCACAGACCGTCACCCTTACGTTACATTGGGCCTTCATTGGTGACCACCTGGGGGAAAGATGAATTTGTTTAGTTGGAAGGTTGCGCTCGGCGCGTCCATGCTCGTCGGTTTTGCGGGTTGTACAGCGGATGATACCGACACGGGCGCTGAGGACACCGAGGAAACCGAGGAGACCGAAGATCCAGACACCGATCTCCCTCCCGACACCGATTGGACCAATCCCGTCACCTTCACCAGCTTCGAAGGTCACGAGCAAATCGCCCTCAGCACCAACGCGGAACCCGGCTCCGACTACCGGGCATGTTCCGTTTACTGGGCGACCGAAGGCGAATCCCACGAGTTCACGTGCGACAGCTGCGCGTTCACTTTTGACGTAGCCTACACCTTCGACGCCGACATGTCCGTCAACGACGAAACCTGGGACACCTGTGCCGAGTGGCAAAGCGGATATGGTGCAGACGCGGCTTACACGCTGACGTTGAACCTTGACTATGATGGGGCGACGGTCCTGGGCTACCACGACGACGCTGGCGCCTGGAACCCCTGGGCCACCGCCGAACTCGACGGCAGCGACCTGATCTACTGGACCTTCTCTGAAGAAGAGTATGTGGCGGAAGAAGGTGGCGACTACCCGGAATGGGACGGTTTGTATGTTGGCTACGGCTACGAAGGCGCGGCCACGTTGGACGGCGGCGGCGGCGACACCGACGTCGACGACACCGATGTCGTGGACACCGATGTCGTGGTCGATACCGATACCGACGTCTGATTGCATGAGATGTGCGCTTTAGAGCGCACATTCCAAGAAAGAGCGGACGCCCTCGGGCGTCCGTTTCTCATTGGATCGTCGACAGCGATCCGTGCCTCAAAACTGAAACAAACCCTTGAGCTCTTGAAGTGCCGAGGGATCATTCGTTTTGACGCGCCCCATCGTGATGTCCATCATACCCGGCATCTTGCCATGAATGACCATCTTTTCGAACAACTCCGGCGTCGTTTTTAGGACGCAATCGGCGTTATCGATGGTCTTACCGATTTCCACGGTACAGGCTTGCGGGGTCAATTTAACCGTGTACTTGAGATCCCCAATCGAAAAGTAGTACGACCTCGCCGCTTTCAGCACCCCCGCACGGTAACGAGTCGGCATTTGTTCGAACATTTCTGAAATTTTCGCCACGGAACCTCCGGAGCCTGTTTTACCACAGCCAACCCCCTTGAGTACCGATGACTACCACAACCGCCCTTGAAGCCGAACTACACGTCAAACGTGCTCATGAACTCCCCTACGAATCCGCACGCGAACGCGTCGAGGTGTTGGTCCCCGAGTTGATCCGACACAATCGGCTGTACCACGCCGAAGACCGCGCCGAAATTGACGATCGGACCTATGACCTGCTCTATCGAGAACTGGAGATCCTCGAACAGCGATTCTCCGATTTGATTCGCCCGGATTCCCCCACCCTTCGCGTGGGCGACCGCCCGATCGACGAATTGACGCCCTTCCCTCACCGCGTTCCCATGTTGTCGTTGTCCAACTCGCTGACGGAAGGGGAGTTCCTGGAGTTCGACGCCCGCGTTCGCAAACTGCTTGGATCGCCCTCGCCAACCTACCATGTCGAGCCCAAGTTGGATGGACTGGCTTGCGAGCTGATTTATGTCCACGGCCAACTCGAAGGCGCGGGAACCCGCGGCGACGGGGAAACCGGCGAGGACGTCACCCACAACATCCGCACCATCCGTGCGATTCCAAGCCGACTCTCCACCACAACACCGCCTGAACGCATCTCGGTGCGCGGCGAAGTCTTGTTCCCGCTCGAAGGGTTTCATCGGATGAACGCGGAACGGTTGTCCTCCGGACAAAAAGCCTTCGAAAACCCACGAAATGCAGCAGCCGGCACGCTGCGGCAGCTCGATCCTCGGATCGCTGCAGCCCGCCCGCTGACTTTTTTTGCATACGGAATCGGTGAATGTGACGGCTTTGACCTCCCTCAAATGCACGATGAGCAGCTGGCGCTCCTGGCTTCGTGGGGCCTCCCGGTCAACCCGCTGAACGCCGCTGCCGCCGACGGAGAGCAAGCCCTCACCGCCATTCGCAGCCTCGGAGCTCGCCGCAATGAGCTTCCATACGAAATTGACGGAGCTGTCGTTAAAGTAAACGACATCCAGATTCAAGCGAAGCTGGGATTTGTGACCCGATCCCCCCGCTGGGCTACCGCTTTCAAATTTCCGCCGATGCGGGTCACCACCCGTCTTGAAAATGTCGGCTTTCAAGTTGGGCGAACCGGCGCGGTAACGCCAGTGGCGTGGTTGGCCCCGGTGAGGGTGGGCGGCGTCACGGTTTCGCGCGCCACCCTTCACAATGCGGACGAGTTGGAGCGTTTGGACCTCCGCATCGGAGATCTTGTCGCCGTGGAACGCTCCGGAGACGTGATCCCAAAGGTCATCCTCGTCGTCCCAGAGGACGGACGAGAACTCCGTCCAAAGGTAACATATCCCGAGCGTTGCCCCGAATGCTCTACGCCGCTCACTCGGGACGCCGATGCCGTCGCCACCCGCTGCCCCAACACGGTCACCTGCCCCGCACAAATCCGCGCCGCCATTCGCCATTTTGGTTCAAGGATCGCAATGGATATTGACGGCCTCGGCGAAAAACTGGTCGATCAGCTAGTGGATGCCGGTTTGATACGCCGCGTTTCCGACTTATATGCCCTCGACCTCACTGCCGTCGCCAACCTCGAACGCATGGGCCCACGTTCCGCCGAAAACCTGTTGGCTGCCTTAGAAACCAGCAAATCGCGACCACTTGACCGGGCCCTCGTCGCCCTAGGCATTCCACAAGTGGGGGAGACGACCGCGAAAGATCTCGCTCGCCACTTTGGCACGCTCGACCAGATTCTATCCGCGGCGTCCACACCGAGCGCCCTTTCCGCCGTGCCGGGGATCGGGCCGATCGTCGCCGATGCCATACAGAAATTCTTCTCTTCCGACGCGAATTTGACCGAGATCGACTGCTTGCGTGCCAGAGGGGTCCAGTTTGCTCCCATCGCGCCGGCGCGCGCCACATCTGGTGCCGTGTCTGGAAAAACTTTCGTATTGACCGGCACTCTTCCGACCATGTCGCGCGACCAAGCCAAAGCGCTCATTGAAGCGGCCGGTGGAAAAGTGTCCGGTTCCGTGAGCAAAAAGACGGACTACGTCGTGGCTGGCGCCGAAGCGGGCAGCAAACTGGACAAGGCGCAAGAGCTCGGCGTCACGATCCTGGATGAAGCTGGGCTACAAACGATCCTCACCTCAGGTTAACGCTGCCCATTGACACCCCCCCGGTCGATCGGGATACGCTCTGCACCTCCCCGCGGTTCTTCTGAGCCCACCCCCGCCCCGCGCCCGCCCCGGACCCACCGATGCCCGTCGAACTGCAGAAGCTGCATCAGGCACCCCTTCCCGAATTGTTGCGTCAGGCCCGCGAATTAGGCGTGCCGGGTGTAGATTCCATGCGTCGAGGGGATTTGGTTTTCGCCATCGCCCAAAAGGTCGGAGAGAAGGACGGTTCGATTTTCGGGCGAGGCGTGCTTGAGGTTCATGGTGAGGGGTTCGGATTTCTACGCTCCCCCGCAGATAATTTTCTGCCAGGCTCAGCGGACATCTACGTCTCACAAAGCCAGATTCGGCGTTTTGAACTGCAAACCGGCGACACTGTCATCGGAATCGTGCGTCCTCCTAAGGAAGGCGAGCGTTATACTGCCCTTCTGCGGGTCGAGAGCATCAACGGCGATCCAGCGGGTGTGAAGTCGCCGTCTTTTGACGCGTTGACGGCCATTTACCCCGACGAGCGAATTCCTCTCCACGAAGATGCGTTGCTCCGACCGATCGATCTCGTTGCACCTCTGGGGTTGGGGCAACGCGGCCTGTGGATTGCGCCCCCGCGCACCGGACGGCTCGACGTTCAGCGTCGCTTGGTCGAGCGGATGACGGCGGACGAAGACCTCGAAGTGACGGTCCTACTTTTGGCAGCTGCCCCCGAAGAGATCAACGAGTGGCGCACCCAAAGCCGAGCGGAAGTGATCGCGACCCCCTTTGACGAACCTCAGGCCCGCCATCTTCAAGTCGCCGACATTGTCTTCGAAAGAGCACGTCGAATGGTGGAAAGAGGCGATGACGTGGTGTTGGTTGTGGACTCCCTCACCCGGCTCATCCGCGCCTGCCTCGCTGAAATCCCCGCTTCGGGGCGAGACATTGGCGGTGTCGACTCCGCTGCATTGCACCGCATCCGCCGATATATGGGATCCGCCCGCGCCCTCGAAGAGGGCGGTTCCCTCACCGTTTTGGGCATTGTCTCCGGCGATGGTGACAGCAAACTCGATCACGCCTTGATCGACGACCTGCGCGATGTGGTGAATTGGGAGTTGGTGTTCTCGCGGGAAATTGCCGATCGCGGCATTCGTCCCTCGATCGACGCCGGCCGCTCCAGCAACCACCGCGCTGAACGGCTATTGGATGCCCACGAAGCCGCGGCACTTGTTCAGTTCCGTACCGGACTCACTGGCGATGTCGTAGAGGACGCGACCGTCCTTCTCGATCTCGCCGCCTCCCTGCACGGAAAGGCGCCAGAACTCACCCCGGAAGCGCGATCCGCGGCCGGTTAGTTCCACACCCCCAACAAGGTTGACAAGCGCCCTAAGACGGGTGATGAAGACGTTTCGACGATTGGGCCACGACGCCGTGCTGCCCCCAAGGAGAGCTTCATGAAGGCGGACATCCACCCCGAGTACCGCTTTGTCGTGTTCCGGGACGTTTCCAACGGTTTCGAGTTCCTGACCAAGTCGTGCATCCACACCCGCGATACCTGCGTGCACAATGGCGCCGAGTATCCGTTGTCGACGATCGACGTGTCTTCTGAGACGCACCCGTTCTACACCGGCAACCAGAAGATCATGGACACCGCCGGTCGTGTCGAGCGGTACTACAAGAAATACGGTTTCCAACGTCCCGACGACGGCGAAACCCCAGCCTGATTCTGCACGGTGTGGGCGCGTTTCGGCGCGCCCACACCGAGTTGAACGCATCGCCTCTGGACACCTCCGATGTTCGATAAGCTCGAATCTCTGGCGCAACGCTTGGAAGCGCTCGATCGGATGTTGATGGATCCGGAGGTCGTGTCTCAGTCGGGTCGCGTTCGCGAATTGAGCCGCGAACACTCGCATTTGACCGGGATTGTCGACGCCTATCGGCAGCTGCAAAGCACGCTGGCTCAACTCAGCTCCTCCCGAGAAATGCTGGGAGACAGCGATCCCGACGTGCGAGAGATGGCCAAAGAGGAGGTCGCCGAGTTGGAGCAGCGATCGCTTCTGGAGACCCAGGAGCTCAAGATCCGCCTACTGCCGCCGGATCCTTACGAAGGTCGCCCAATTTTGCTGGAAATTCGCGCCGGAACCGGCGGCGACGAAGCCGGCCTGTTTGCAGGTGATCTTTACCGGATGTACCAGCGTTTTGGCGAACGTCACGGTCTTAGATTTGACGTGATGTCCTCAAGCCCGCTTAATGTCGGGGGATCCGGCAAAAGTCAGGGATTCAAGGAAATCATCGCTTCGATCACGGGCGAAGCCGCCTACCGAATGCTCCGCTTTGAATCGGGTGTTCACCGAGTCCAGCGCATCCCCGTGACCGAGGCGCAGGGCCGGATCCACACTTCCACCGCTACCGTCGCTGTGCTCCCCGAGCCCGACGAAGTGGAAGTTCGCATCGATGCGAAGGATTTACGCATCGACACCATGCGCGCCGGTGGCCCCGGCGGCCAGTCCGTCAATACCACGGATTCCGCGGTTCGAATTGTCCATATTCCTACCGGGCTGATCGTCCAATGCCAGGACGAAAAAAGCCAGTTGAAAAACAAGGACAAAGCGATGCGCGTCCTCAAAGCGCGCCTGCTGGAAATGGAACAAACCAAGCAAAAAGCCGAAGAAACCGCCGCGCGACGT
>SXGR01567645.1_pt1 | contig 10576 bp, 11 predicted proteins | sample 3174711 | NCBI WGS metagenome assembly SXGR01 (sample SAMN11356860, study PRJNA531348) | freshwater metagenome | isolation source: freshwater sample F1-60 | place: China: Fuxian Lake, Yuxi | collected 2017-12-25 | reverse complement strand
TGTGGATCGTACCATGGGATTCTATCTTCCAGGAACCACTGAACCTGGATTGGATTTGGCTTTGTTGATTGATGGAATAGATTATCCCGGGGTCCAGGTAACTGCTCCGCGATTTGATCAAAATTCTGGATTTGATGTGGGAAATTATGATGTCAATGTGTATGATAACATCGCATTTGGACCTGAAGGACTGCCAACCTACGATCCGGGTATTTTAGATGCAGAATACCGTAGTTCGTATTTGGATTCGGCTCTAGGCACCAGGACCACAGATATCAATGTTGATGGTGGAGAATTTATTGGGCTATTCGAAAGTCATGCACCAGAAGAACTGATTCCTGGAGCAATTTTTGACACCCTTGACCTGCGTGTGTACACACGCCCTGGCTCCGATTGGACTGGTGATGGTCACGGTTTTGCCTTAAAAACATATTCTTTTGAATTCGTCACTGCTGAACCAACTGTTAGTTTTGCCGACATGCTGCGATTCCCAGTCTCGCTCACAGCAACAAATCAAACCACAGGAGTAGATCTAAATCTCGGCACCGACTACACGGTTAATTGGGTCGACCAAACAGTTACAATTTTGACTTTACATGTGAGTGCAGGAGATAGTGTAATCATCACAATATACGATATTGGCGGCGGCAATCAATTGTTGAGAGAAACTCACAATGGTGCCGATGTAGGAAATACATTGGTAATTGAAGTTGATTATGATGAAATACAGGATTTGGCCATTTTTGTCAATGGTCAAATCACAACTGGTTTTACTTTTGTGTCCTACAACACAAGATTTACTCGGATACAATTCACCGTAACTTACGGTGCAACTGATGCTATAACGGTTATTGCCATCGGTGAAACGTTGAGCTCGGACGGAAGTACATATGAAAATTACAGTTGGAGCGCGCCGCGCACACAGTACATCACCAGCAATGCTGCGTTGACTTATACATTAACAAATAATTTAGCAAACTCCAATCCTGACAATATGATTGTGACTGTGAACGGACGCCGTGCTAGGCAATCATCATGCATTGAATACCTAGGTGATGGTAGCTCTGAGTTTTTACTACCAGACCGTTTGGGATTCAGTCAAGCACTTATATCGGACAACGAAGTGCGTGTCTATCTTGACGAAGTATTGCAGGCATATGGCATTGATTATGTGCTAGAACCCTATAATCCATCAAGCGGCCATGGTTTACGCAGAGCCATTCAATTCATAATTGACCCGGCCATTGGGGTACAAATTTTAATTTGTGTAACTACCAATTCTCAATGTGTTGTTTCTGGTAATCAGTTGATATTCAACCCTGTGTATGGCATAACCCCGGTTGTGGGAGATATAATAGCGGTCACTACTTGGAATGACACACGTCAGCAACGAATTCTTACTCAGGTATTTGTTGGTCCGGACGCAGGCACTCAAGAAAACGTTGAAGACTATGATACTCTTGGATATGATATAGGCAACATCACTGGGGCCACGGGATCATTTGACTTTAGCGGTCAGACCTCAGTCACATTAAACAACATTTATCCAGCTCGAACAGTGGTCAACCACAGTCGACTTTGGGTAACATTGAATGGTAAACATTTGTACTTTGGTCAAGACTTCGCAATTGTTGGCAATGAGATAATCTTAATTTCTGGTACGTTAGGAGCCAACGACACTGTGATTATCACACAATTCACAGAAAGTGTTGTTCCAGAGGCCATGGCATTTAGAATATTCCAGAACATGAAAGGCACAAAAGCAACCTACCGTATCACTGATCAGACCACCACAACATTGACTCAAGAACTTCCGGCCCTGGGCACAGGTAATGACATGGATATCATGTACGTTGACAATGCAGCCGCACTCAGCGAACCAAATCTCAGCATCAATCTTTGGGGCGTATTGACCATTAATGGCGAGCGTATATTCTATCGAACACGCGATACAGTCAACAACACGTTGAGTGGGTTAAGAAGGGGTGTGTCGGGCACTGCAATTGCAGCACACGCCGCAGGTGCAATTGTTTATGATGAAAATGTAAATAATCTATTACCAAAATTTTATCAAGATATAACTCTACCAGGATTTGACATCGGCGGCTACGATATCAGTCCTGCTGACATGCCCACCACAGTGGGTCAAAGTTGGTATGATCTTGGAAATGGCACAGTAAGTGATGGGGTTGCACTCCAAGAAGCCACCAATCAGGCTGCAAGGTTTTTAAGAGGACAATAACTATGATAAATACAGTATGAAAGCAACTTCCTTACCGGTTCTAGAAAAATTAGATCCCCAACCAAACACAACGTCTTCGCACAAAACACCTAACGAAGTTGGCGCCATGTCAGTGGAGGGATTTGTAAAAATATTTGATCCCAACAGCAAAACAGTTTATTTGGAGAGTAGGGCATGAGCATTGATGTCTACACCCCAGCAATCCGGGGCTTCTTAAAAATATTTGATCCCAGCAGCAAGGAAGTATTTTTTGATGGGCCCAACGCCATTCATCACGAAAACATCAGCATTTCGATGGCACAAACACTGAGCAACAAAACCACAGGTGGTATCTATGCAATGACATTTGGCAATGGTGGTAGCAGCGTGGACCCAACTGGAATTATCACGTATTTGCCACCAAATGTCACGGGCCAAAATGCTGATCTTTACAATGAAACCTATGTAAAGGTGGTTGATGATACTTCTGCTGCCAATACCGATGTTGATGCCAACAAACTCACGGTATTACACACAGTTGGCAAAGTTTATACAGATGTATTGATAAGTTGTTTGCTGGATTACGGCGAACCCGCTGGGCAGCAGGCATTTGATAACTCAACCAATTTCAGTGGTGAGTTTGTGTTTGATGAGTTGGGATTAAAAACATGGAATGGTTCCACAACGGAACTGCGGTTGATCACACATGTGATTTTTCACCCGGTACAAAAATCGTTGAATCGTCAGATTCAGATTGATTATACATTGAGAATTCAAACTTTGACGAATTTGACTACTGCATAAATATGCTTGTAATTGGAATAGATAAATAAAGAACGGAGTAAACAAATATGGCATACACTATCAATTTAACTGACGGTACAATTTTTGCTACAATAGCAGACGGTACCATCAATACCAGCAGTTCGATGACTCTTGTGGGCAAAAATTATGCTGGTTACGGAGAGTTTCTAGATGAAAACTTTATACGTTTGCTGGAAAACAACGCCAATAGCACTGCACCAGGCGCACCGTTGACCGGACAGCTTTGGTGGGACGAAACCAATGCTTTATTAAAAGTTTATAATGGCAGTATTTTCAAGGTTATTTCCTCTACCACTTCCTCAGCTTCGGCTCCAAGCAATCCAATTACTGGAGATTTATGGTATGACAGTACTAATGCACAATTAAAAATCTATACCGGCTCGGCCTTCCTGTTAGTTGGCCCAGCATTTACCGCAGGTCAAGGCACCAGCGGAGCAATTGTTGAAACTGTCACCGACAACGGTTCGGTCAGTCATATCGTAATCAAATTATATGTGAGTGATTCACTGGTTGGTATTGTCAGTAAAGATGCTTCGTTTACACCCCAAACAGCATTGACTGGATTTACCACAGTGCGTCCAGGTATTACTCTCAGTACCCTAGTGGGATCTCAAGTTCCGTTGTTCCAAGGCACCTCAACTGATTCTCAATTGCTTGATAGCCTTGACAGCACCGCATTTTTGCGGAGCGATGAAAATGATTCCACCACTGGAACATTGGGTGTATTAAATGACACCGGACTGGTTGTGGGCGCCGACAGTGATTTCAAAGCCTCGGTCAGCGGAACCGTGGTAACGTTACAAAACCAAACACAAGATGGAAATATTCTAATCCGAGTCAATGATGGTGGTAGCGTTACCACTGCAATATTGGTAGATGGTTCCACATCAGGTGTGACTATACCATTGACATTGGCAGTTACAGGCAACGTCACAGGTGGCAACCTGATCACAGGGGGCCTGGCCACAGTCACCGGCAACGTCACAGGTGGTAATGTTACCACTGCTGGCAAAATCACAGTCAACAGTGGTGATGCTGCCGTTGCCATTGCAAACGGTGGCACCAGTGGCACCGGCAATATTGGAGCAACTGGTGCAACATTCAACACCATATTTGCCAAGGCCACCACAGCACAATACGCTGACGTGGCAGAACGTTTTGCAGCAGATGAAGTTTATCTTCCCGGCACTGTGGTTGAGCTGGGCGGCAGTGCAGAAATCACATCGGCACAGCATCCACTCAGCGAATCTGTATTTGGTGTCATCAGCACCCGCGCAGCTTATTTGATGAACAGCGGCGCTGGTTCAGATCAAACACATCCACCAGTGGCAATAACCGGTCGTGTGCCTGTTCTTGTGCTGGGTGTCATAAATAAAGGTGATAGATTAGTGGCAGCAGGCAACGGAATGGCCCGTGCTGCATTACCAGGTGAAGCCACAGCGTTTAACACTATTGGTCGTGCGTTAACTGCAAAAACCAATTCAGACCAAGGTGTAATCGAAGCCATAGTAACAATCAAGTGAGTAACCTAACATGACATATTCTTCCGCCGGACTGATTGAAGCTTCTGACTACAACGGGTTTGCCAATGATACATCCAACGCAAACGTAAATGGACAATGGGGAGTAGGAGCAACTGACAAAGGTTATGGTCAGTCAACAACATTGGCTTCGGTATCAGTAGCTGGCACAGTGACAGCCACAAATTGGGCAGCATTGTGCGCAAGAATCAGCAGCATGGCAAGCCATACAAACACTTCAATCACAGCACGTACAAGTCCTTCAACCGGTAACACAGTTGCTGTTCTATCTGCACTCAACACTGACCTGACCAACTTGCACACCAATCGTGGCAATGCTGTGGCCAGCGGTTCGCAATTTACCGGTTGGAGTGGAACAACAGCAAAAACTGGCACCACTGGCAGCGGTGATGCTGCTTGGACACTTACATTTACACACACAATTGAGTGGTCTTCTGCTGCTGCAGCTAGATATTTTTTCAATGCTGGCGGCCTTATCAAGTGGGAAACAAGTAAAACTGCTGATTCAACTGCGGCTGATACCGAATGGAATGATTTGGCCAACACATTGGTCGGCGATATTTATATTTCGGGCGGCACAACCACACAAACAATTGCCGGCAATAACTACACAGGCACAACCAAATCTGGTGGCACAGGAACTCCAACCACTTTGACCACCACCACAGGATGGTACGATCTTACAACTTCGGACACTGAGATCTACAAGCAATTTGCTGATACCTCGCCCTACACTGGGTCATTTATTAGAATAAATGCCAAAACTGCCGGCGCCGGAACACAACTGGTATTGACAACTGCCTGGGTTGATCCTGGTGGCAGCGGCGCAGGATCCAGTGATAATATTTCGGGCGGCTCAGCACCCAGTGGGGTTACACCGGGCACAGCACCCGCCACAATAGTTTCGTATTATCCACCCAGTGCAACATATCTCACAGAAGAAACTTGGGGAAATGCCACCGTACTTGCAGCCGTAGTCACATCATAACAGTAATTGATTTGGCAAAATACCACTAAAGGGGCATCTGATGCCCCTTTACTTTTTGTGATTTTTGCTGTATAATAATTCATAATGGACACTGACAAACTGCTGGCACATGCTCGTTCACGATTTGATCATGTTGCCGCAAAACGCATACTGAAAGAAAAATATCAAGCCAAATTGATATTCGCCAGTCAAGGTGGCATGTGGCGTGCTGGTCCAGAATTATTGAATTTATTGGCAATCTGTCGACAACCCGAAACAGTAATTTTAGACCTGTATGAAAATCCAATAAAAATAAAAACTCAAGATCTTTTGACCGAGACACAACAACGATGGCAGGAGCAAATGACAGCCTGGCTGGTAGAATACGATACTGTTGTTGAGCAGAGATAAATGACTGTTGGTGCTCTAATTTTTGCATTTAATAACAGCAGCATTGATTATGTGTCGATGGCTGCTTGGTCTGCAAAAAATGTTCGTCGCCATCTAAATATTCCCACATGCTTAGTCACCAACAGTAAAGATGTTCCAGATGTGTTTGATCATGTTGTCACCGCGGATCCTGCAGGAACAGACAACAGATATCATCATGATCTTGATGCCACAGTTCCTTGGTATAATGCCAACCGTGTTGATGCTTATAGTTTAACACCATGGGATCAAACGTTGGTACTGGATGCCGACTATGTTGTTGCCTGTTCGATACTAAGAAAAATCCTTGAATCACCACAGGATTTTATGTGCCACCGTATGGCATATGATATTGTAAGTATAAGCACATTTGATGAGCTTAATTGGTTTGGAAAATTTCGTATGCCCATGTGGTGGGCAACGGTAATGATGTTTCGCAAATCCAACACGGCACACTTTATATTTGATAGTATGCAGATGATAAGAAACAATTGGCAGCATTATTGTAATATCTATGGCATACAAAAAAGAACCTATCGTAATGATCACGCACTTAGTATTTCGTTGGCATTGGTCAGTGGGCATTCATTACAGGTAGACGATATACCTTGGCTATTACCAACCCTGGTTCCGGAACACAAACTAAATCAGATTGATGACGATGCTTATCGTGTTGATTATACCACATCTAAAGGAAAAAAACAATGGATGAGGTGGAACAATATGGATTTCCATGCCATGGGCAAGGCACATTTGGGAGGAATCATTGCCAATTCTCGCTGAACGCGGATACATTATTCCGGCGGTTAATACTGAGGATGTTGACTATGTGGCCTGTGCCCGTGCATTGGCAAACAGCATTAGAGAGTGGCATCCAACGGCACAGGTTTGTTTGTTGACTAATAAACTCATTGAAGACTCCACATTTACTCACATAAAAACTTTGCCTTATGGAGATCAAGCCACAGATCAATCTTGGAAACTCAGCAATGATTGGCAAGTATTTGCTGCCAGTCCTTTCAGGCAGACTGTGAAATTAGAAGCTGATATGTTGGCCACAAGTCCCATTGATCATTGGTGGACATTGTTTGAACGCCGAGATGTGGTTATCAGCACTGGCTGTAGAGATTTTTATGGCAATCCATCTGCATCAAGATTTTATCGTCGTGTGTTTGATGTCAATAATCTTCCTGATGTTTATAACGCCGTCACCTATTGGAGAATGAGCACAGGTGCCAGGGAATTTTTTGAATGGGTGCGAAGAATTTTTACCAACTGGCAACAATTCAAAACCCTGTTGAAATTTTCCGATCACCATCCCACAACGGATTTGGTATATGCTGTGGCTGCACAAGTTTTTGGAGTGGATCAATGTACCTTGCCCCAGGGGCTTGGTCCCAACATCGTGCATATGAAAAAACACATTGTGCCCATACGCGGGCAAGATTGGACCAAGGAATTGATCTGGGAACACACAAATCCCGGATTGAGAATTAACACTGTGGCACAACAGGGATTGTTTCACTATCATGTTAAAAATTGGCTGACAAATGAGTCAAGAAACCACTGACAATTTTTGGCAAGTTTTTAACAATTTGCCTCCGGTAGAAGTCAAGCCAATTTTCTATAGATTATATCATGACAATGATGGAAACATGTTGTTTTATAGCATGGAAGATGTTCCTGGGCTTTATATAGAAATTGATCATGCCACTTATAGTGCATCGTCGGGCAGAGTAAAAGTCAAAGATGGAAAACTAATAAAAATTGATATAAAAAATTCCATAACTAAACTTATACCCAATGTAAATGATGGTGTTTGTTGTGATACAAGAAACATAAGCATAGTGGTTGATCAGACTGTCCCACACGTAAAATGGAAATTAAAAACACATGAATAAAATTGACCTGGCCGATTTGGATTGCATATATCTTAGCTATGATGAGCCACGCAAAGAAGAATTCTGGGTCAAAATTAAGAACATGGTGCCATGGGCTCGGCGAGTAGACGGAGTCAAGGGCAGTGATGTTGCCCATAAGGCCGCTGCTGCTGCCAGCAACACCGAACGTTTTGTGTTGATCGACGGCGACAATTTACCAAATAACAATTTTTTTAATTTGACTCTTGAATTCGCAGATGAAACTTGGGAAAGTGCGGTGTTCCGTTGGCGTGCCAGGAATCACATCAACGGTCTCATGTATGGCAACGGTGGCATAAGTTCCTGGACTAGAACATTTGTCAACCGCATGCGCACACACGAAGCCACCGACGGTTCAGTGGAAACCCAAGTAGAATTTTGTTTTAATCCCTTGTATTGGGCCATGCATGATTGCTACTCAACAACCTATCCCAATGGAAGTGCATTTCATGCCTGGCGGGCTGGTTTCAGAGAAGGTGTCAAGATGTGTCTCAACAAAGGAGCCAGACCCACTGTGGCCGAGTTCCGACAACGTGTGCATCAGCGCAACCTGGATCACCTGACCATATGGCACAACATAGGACGAGATGTGGAACACGGCATCTGGGCCATGGCCGGTGCCAGGCAGGGCACCTACATGACCATGATCACTCCCACCTGGGATCATCGTGCCGTGCAGGATTTCGACGATCTAGAGAAAATATGGCTCACTGTGCGGGATTCAAATCCCGAGATGGTGGCTGGACATGTGGCTGAGGACTTGGCCACTCAGTTGGACCTGCCCATGATCACGGTGCTGGGTGCAGAAAGTGCCTTTTTCAAGCAACACTATAGATCAAACTGGCACAATCAAGGTGTCATGGTCAGAGAAATAGATGTGATCAGGCGGCAAGAAGGATGGTGATAAAACTTTCGCAAGATAATTGGTTGCATTTTTTTAGCCATATAGACACTGGTCATTCTTTTAGCACAAACTCTTCACGTCAAAGTCCATTTCATTTTGTAGATAGAAAATCAAAAACTTTACTAGTAACCGTAGGCGACAGTTGGACATGGGGGGTTGACATTTTGGAAGGAGCAAACGATGAATATCGTGTCAAAAATATTTACGGCAATTTAATCTCTCAACATTTGTGTGCTGATTGGTTACTCTTAGCGCAATCTGGCAGTGGTAATTTGTGGTTGGCACGCAAAGTGCAAGAGTTTAACCGCATGGTTGACTTTCTTGATTATGAACGGGTGATTCTCATATGCACTTTAACCGAATCAGGCCGAGCTGCCCATGCTGAAACTGAAATAGATTTTGTAAAATTTTTCAAGCATAATCAGCCAAAAGACCTTTTAAAATTTCTAGATGATATCGCAATGTCATGGATACTTGATGCCACAATCGATCCTAAAATAACACTATTAATTGGCAGGAATTTTGTTGACCACTGGCCGCTCGACGCACATGCCTTAGAAACACCTTGGTATCAATTGATGCAAACTAACGAAAAAATACATTCTATGTGTCATGTTGTATCGCCATTTGTCATTGACGATCTTCGCGAATTAATTGATCTTGTGCCCAAAAATAAACGCAATGATATTTTATCAATGATGTCTGATTTAGCAAATACCGCGATAGAAAGAGCAAATTTATTACAGTCTTTTCCCTACATACGCAATTATCATCCCAATGCCGACGGGCACCGATTGTGGGCTGAATATGTTATCAACAAACTGTCTTTAATATCCATGTAAATATCTATATTCACTATAGTATTGTTTTATTAAATCCTCTTGGAAGTCGTCCCATCCCAATGCATGATACAATGTTTTGATCGATCTTAAATGATTCTCTTGACTGAATATACTGTGATCCACATCATAAATTAATGAAGGCCATGACAAGGTGCTTGGATGATCAAGTAGATAACTAAAATGATTATCGATGTTTTCATTGCTCAAACTTTTTAATGTGCCTGCCAGTCTGATAAATTTTTGCCAATTTACTAGTGTGAGTATTTTGGTATTAGGCCAGACTTGTTGAAATCCAACGGTGGTATTATAATAATGAGAAAGAAAACAATGATATCTTTGTGAATCCAACACTTTGGATAAAATAGGATTGAATTTGTGAGATCTAAGATCTTCAATAGTGCGATGTGCATAATCATCGTTTTTGATTCCAGCGAAGGCCCATTCCTGAAATTCGTAGAGTCTCCATTGATTGATCTTGTCCGCAGGTGGCAGGCTTTGAAGCACTGAGTCAAGTTTGAACTTGTAAAAAGTAGCATCATGATTTGTGAAATTTAAATCCTGCTCGGCAAATCTGAAATCGGCTATGATGCAATGACGACTCAATGCCAAGCAGTTCATGATGAATTTGCCGCCGGCAAATGGTGGAGCATAAACAAGAATTACGTTGGGAGACAAAAAATCCATAAGTATATGTTCTACTTAGCAATGCCCAAAGCAAATCAAACATAAAATGATAAACATTGTAACCAGCCACAACCATATTTTGGAGTCTGAAAGAGTTGTTGTTGAAAAATAAATCAATATCAAGAAAGGTGTCATGCTCAGAGAAATAGATGTGATTAGACGGAAAGAGGGTTGGTAATTTGAAACAAGTAACGTTTCCAATGATCGAGTTAGTGGACAGACTAACCATAGCCCGTTTAAAATT
>SXGR01107381.1_pt1 | contig 10576 bp, 8 predicted proteins | sample 3174711 | NCBI WGS metagenome assembly SXGR01 (sample SAMN11356860, study PRJNA531348) | freshwater metagenome | isolation source: freshwater sample F1-60 | place: China: Fuxian Lake, Yuxi | collected 2017-12-25 | reverse complement strand
AGGTTCGTTGATTGGTTGCTTCGTTGACCACGCCGGGCAGCAACAAAAAGCCATTTTTGCAAAACTCCAACACCTGGCTGTCATTCAATGTCGGTGGACAATCATAGGTTTTCATGAAATTGTTCTCCTTATAATCCGTTGCATTTTACTTAAGGACAAACGCACAATTCACTGTTTTCAACGCCGTAATGCATTTCAGAGCGGGTCGGCCATGGGGATGCCTCGCAGCTTGAGCGTCGCGGCAAAATGACAACTGACATAGTGATTAGGCGCCACTTCGGACAAGCTGGGTTCTTCGGTGGCGCAAAGGTTCTGGGCATAGTGGCAGCGGGTGCGAAAGACACAACCGGAAGGCGGGTTAGCAGGGTCGGGCGCTTCACCGCTCATAATAATCCGCGCCATGTGATTGCGCGGGTCCGGTCTGGGCGCCGCCGAGAGCAACGCTTCGGTGTAGGGGTGTTTGGGCTGGGTGACCAGCGCCTCGCTGGCCGCCAGTTCCACCAGCTTTCCCACATACATGACGGCAATGCGGTTGCTAATATGTCGCACGACGCTCATATCATGGGCGATGAAGAGATAGGTTAATTGGAACTCATCTTGCAGATCTTGCATCAGGTTGATAACTTGCGACTGCACCGAAACATCCAGGGCCGAGACTGGCTCATCGGCAACAACCAGCTTGGGTTTGAGGATCAAGGCGCGGGCGATGCCAATTCGTTGTCGTTGACCGCCACTAAAGCTGTGCGGATAGCGGCGCAGGTGTTCCACACGTAGCCCCACTGCCTGCAACATCGCTTCGACCCGATCCTCTAACTCGCGGCCTTTGGCAATCCCATGCACCAACAGCGGTTCGCCGATCAACTCCAGCACCGTCATCCGCGGGTTCAGGGAAGAATAGGGATCCTGAAAGATCATCTGTAGTTGGCGGCGGATCGCTTTTAACGCCCGGCCCTCTAACTGATGCAGGGGAACCATTTGCCCATTGTCACGCAGGAGGATCTCCCCACTGGTTGGCTCAACGACGCGCAGGATACAGCGCCCGGTGGTCGTTTTGCCGCAACCGCTTTCGCCGACCAATGCCAAGGTTTCGCCTGTCTGGATCGCAAAATTGACCCCATCCACAGCTTTGACAGACTCTTTCACCCGCTGGAGAAACCCGCGCTGAATGGGGTAATATTTTTTTAGATCGTTGACCTGTAATAAGGTGTTTTGTTCAAAAGCCACGATGGTCCCTTTTCAGGCGCTTGGTGGATAGAGAAAGCAGCGCACCCAATGATCTTGCTCCACCGGCAACAAGGCTGGCGCTTGTACATCGCACACCCCGGGCATGAAGTGTGAGCAGCGGTTACAAAAGGCGCAACCGGGCGGTGTGTCGAAGGGGTCCGGCACGATGCCCGCAATCGCCAGGAGCCGGGCGCCCCCTTTGTGGTCGATCCGGGGTACCGATTTCAACAGTGCTTGGGTATATGGGTGTTTGGGATGATAAAAGATCTTCTCGACCGGTGCTTGCTCTACGATCTTGCCCAAATACATCACTGCCACCTCATCGGCGATCTCGGCAATCACGCCCAAGGAATGGGTGATAAAGATCATAGCCATCCCGTATTCGCTGCGCAACGACCGCAGCAGATCCAGGATCTGCGCTTGAATGGTGACATCCAGGGCCGTGGTTGGTTCGTCGGCAATCAAAAGATTGGGGTTGCACGAGAGCGCCATTGCGATCATGGCGCGTTGGCGCATCCCACCACTCAATTGATGGGGATAACTGTCAACGATCCGATCCGGCCGTGGGATCCCCACCTTGCTCAATAGCTCGGTGGCCAGGGCGCGGGCAGCGCGACGGTTTGCCGCGACCTGATGCAGCAGGATCGTTTCGATCAATTGATCCCCAATGGTATTGAGGGGGCCAAATGAGGTCATCGGCTCCTGAAAAATCATACTCACGGCTTTGCCCCGAACCTTGCGGATCGCCTTGCCACGCGGGTCCAACGCCGCCAGATCAACAACCTGCTCGCCTTGGGCAGGCGCATCGTTTGTGTAGAGGAGGATCTCCCCCTCGACAATGCGCGCCGGCGGAGAAGGAGTAATGCGTAAAATCGATTGTGCTGTCACCGATTTGCCACAGCCGCTTTCGCCAATGATCCCCAGCGTCTGCCCGCGCCGGATGGTGAAAGTGACGCCATCCACGGCGCGGACGACCCCTTCACGCAGGAAGAAATAGGTTTTTAGCTCTTTGACTTCAAGCAATAGGTCATCACTGATCATAAACAAATTGGCACTTCCTCGATTGGTAGCGGTTGTTGACGATCATCGGCTATAGGGATCGGCGGCATCGCGCAGGCCATCGCCAAGAAAATTGAACATGAGTACGGTGGTGATCACAAAGAGACATGGAATCAGAAACCAGGGTTGATGGGCGACCGTCACCACATATTGTGCATCTTGCAACAATACCCCCCAACTGACAGCGGGCGGTTGGAGGCCCAGGCCAATAAAGCTGAGGGCCGTCTCCCCCAAAATCATGCCGGGAATGGAAAGCGTGAGCGAAACAATGATATAGCTAAAAAACAAAGGCAGCAGGTGTTTGGTGATGATGCGCCATTCGCTGGCACCGACGACTCTGGCCGAAATGGTGAAATCTTCTTCGCGGAGGGCCAGCAGTTTGCCCCGCACCACGCGCGCCAGACCAGCCCAGCTTAAAATCGAAAGAATGAGCGTGATGGCAAAGTAGCTTTGAATCACGCTCCATTCGCGGGGCAAGGCGGCGGCCAGTGACATCCAAAGCGGAATGCCCGGGATCGAGACCAGCAGATCAATCGCCCGTTGGATCACATTGTCAACCGTTCCTCCAAAGTACCCGGAGATGCCGCCAATGGTCAAACCCAACACAAAGCTGATCAATACACCTACCAACCCAATGGTCAAGGAGATGCGCGCACCAAAGATCACGCGTGAAAAGAGATCGCGGCCCAACCGATCCGTCCCAAAGAGCAACACCGGCCCCTCCTCGGCGCCAAAAAGATGGCGATTGGCCAGAAAAATCCCCCACAGCTTATAGTCATCCCCGCGAAACCAGAAGCGGATAGGATATTTTTGGGTGTGATCCTCCACAAAGACCCGGCGGAAGGTTATTTGATCAACTTTCCCGGTCAGCGCAACGACATATGGCCAGGTCGGGCGCAGACCATCCCCTTCATTGCTGAAAAAATGGATGCGTTGGGGCGGCGCTTGCAGATACTGGGGAAAATCCTTGAGCGGGTCGTAAGGGGCGACAAATTCACAAAATATCGCCAAAAGATAGAGCAGGCTTAATCCCGGCAGGGCGATCATAGCCAGCTTATGTTGGCGAAAGCGCCACCAGATCAACTGCCATTGGGAAGCGAAATAGTAGCGTTTCTTTTGGCGTTGAGCGCTTGTTTCAGGTGCTGGCGCGGTGGCCGACTGTCCGTGTATGGGCGTCGCTGCCTTCATGATTGCCTCTTTCGTTTATACATAGCGAATCCGCGGATCAAGCCAGACCAGCAGGATATCGGAGATCAAGGTGCCAATGACGGTCAAGGTGCTCAACAACATGACGATGCTACCGGCCAGAAACATGTCCTGATTCAAGAGCGCCCGCAGGAGAAGCGGCCCGGTCGTTGGAATATTCAGCACCATCGAAACCAGCACCTCACCCGAGATAATGCCCGGCAACATCCACCCAATCGTGCTGATCAACGGATTGATCGCCACCCGCACCGGATATTTGAGCAGAAGATCGCGTTCCTTCATGCCCTTGGCGCGGGCGGTGATCACATACTGTTTGTTCAGCTCGTCCAACACCGTTCCGCGCATGACGCGGATCAGCCCTGCCGTACCGGATAGGCCAATAATGACGATGGGCACCCAAATGTGTTTGAGCAGATCGACAAGCTTCGCCCAACTCCAGGGAGCGGCCTCATAACCGGGGGAGAACAGGCCAATGGCGCTGATGTCAAATTGGCTAAACGCAATCCAGATCACGATCAACGCCACCAGAAAGGAAGGTGTGGCCACTCCGATAAACCCCACCAATGTCCAGAAATAATCAAAGAATGAATATTGATGCGTGGCCGAATAGATGCCAATCGGCACCGCCATTGCCCAGATAAACAAGGTGGTCAGAATCGATACGGCCACCGTCAGCGGAATCCGTTCGCCGAGCAGTTCGCTCACGGGCTGGTTATAGGTAAACGAGGTGCCAAATTCACCACGCAACAGAATATTGCGCATCCAGAAGAAGTATTGTATATAGAGCGGTTTATCCAGACCATACATTTTGGTCAACGCCGCGATCTGCTCTCGGGCCACGTCGCTGCCAGCAGCCTTCAATTTCATCACATACATGGTCAAAAAATCACCGGGCGGCAACTGAATCAGCACAAAGGTGATGACCGAAATGATCAACAACAAGGGAATCAAAATTAGAATTCGTTGGCCAATATACCTGAACATCAATCACCCTCGTTCGGCGTACGCAAAAGTGCGCTCTGCGCAAAATTGCGGTTTAGATAGGCTTGCCCCGCCTGGATTATCCGGTTCACCAACCCACCACTCTTGCTGGGGCCGCTGAGGTCACCGTCCGCTAGTACCGCCGGCAACGACCACAGGATCAAATTTTGATAGTAGTCGAACCCAACGCGCGGCCCCATGGCGCTATCGATCACGACAGGCCAATCATAGATCCAACCGCGGCGCAGAACCTCCGCGACACAGCGGCGCGCCAGGTCGAGCCCCACTTGGCGTGCGCCTTGATAGATGTAAGTCATCGCCAGGATAAATGTGGCTGGGGGGAAGACGCCTTGCACACCCCAATAGCCGGGGTCCCAATCGCCTTCGCCCAGCAAAGTGGCTGCGGGTTTGCAAAATACGACTGCGCCGCTATTGCTCAGGGCGACGCTGGTCTGTTGGATGGTTGCCAGGGTGGTTTTGACCCGCTCCGGTTGGAAGACGTTGGGCAGGCCATGAAAAAGTGCCATCCATTCGCCATCCAGCAGGCAGGACAGAATAATATCAGAACGCTTGCCCGTCTCGACCTCATGAAACAACAGATAGTGGCTGCCGTCCCAGGTTTGCCCTTCCAGCACAGCACTGCCCTGTTCGAGCCATTCCTGACATTGCCGGGCAAAGGCGTCATCTTGCATCGCTTCTGCCATCCGTTGCGCCATCCGCAGTTGCGCCAGGTGGACGCCGCCAATGTGCGGTACAATGCCAAAGAGATCACAAGACTCGACCCAATCCTGCGCCAGGTTGTCTTTGGGCATACTCACAATGCCGGCCGGCCCTGAACCTGGCCGCAAGTTCATGGTAAAGATGGTGTTCTTTTTGACTGACAGATAGAATTCGCGCAGCAGGTCATGATCGCCAGTGCAAAGCCACAGCCGATCCACCATATCGACATAACAAGCGCCATCCAGGGTTGTCATTGGCTTGTGCGCATAACCCGGCGAAGGCAACGCCAACTCATAGGGCGGCGTGCCGGTCGTGCAGCCGCCAAAGACCCAAGGCGCCGCGCCGTTGGGGGATTGATAGGCTTTGTAGCCGCGCAGGGTGGAGAGCGCCAATTCGGGGAAAAAGTAGACCAGCGGCAGGTTGCCGTAGAAGCTACACGGGATACACTCCATCTGCGGACACCAGCGCGGGCTTTCGTTCATGGCAAACAACCCATCCTCAGGACGACACCACTCGCCAATCGGGGAAGTTGCTTGGGCCCACACGCTGGTCTCTGTAATCAGGTGTAGTACGTTAATCAGCGTATCCTGCAGCCATCCCGGCAAGCCCTTGTCGGCGTAGATGACGTTTTGCCAGGCCAGGATGCGCGGCAAGAGCGACGCATGATTGAGCGCAAGAAACTGCGCGACGTCAATCACACTGTAATAACGGCGTGCATACATGTGTCGATAGGCGTTGCCTCCTGCACTCATTGTGCCGCCGCCCAGCCATTCCGGGCAGTACCAGGCCAGGACAAAGCGAATAGTTGTCTGTTCGCCCGGCGCTAAGGTAAAGTCAATGGCAAGTGAGGCGCCGGCTTGTTGCGTCGCTGCGGGCAGGGTGCGGGCAATTTTTGCCCAAGATGCACCATTCACTCCCAGATCCCCGCCCACCCGATCGGCGTGGCGACCAATGACCGCCAAGGCGTAACTCACTTTCTCTGCCATCACGGCCACCCCTGTGCATGGACCATGGATAGGTAAGCGGCGGAACTGGGTTGTCTGGGCTTCGCTTTCCGTAGGGCCGGGAAATGTGAACGCCAGCGTCCCCGTCTGTGGCGCCGCGCTCGGATTGCGCAGGCGGACCTCGAACACGGCGCCAGGAATATTGGAGGCCGCAACATCGCCGGGAATCAAGGGCGACCAGGCGCGCAGCCCGACGCTGACCGGCGCATCGGTGATATATTCCAAATCGGCCACTGGATAATGGCCCCAGTAGTGAATCTCCTGAGCGGTTCGGATCCCTTTGTAGTAATACTGGCGGGGGTGATCGAGCAACATATACCCATCACGACCCGGCAAGTTGAGCGTAGTCAAGACCCAACTTTGCTGATTGAGGCTGAGACCGAGAAATGGAACGTTCAGTGGGCCGCTGGGATCCACCAGCGAGTTGAAGATCGAATTCAAGCCTAGTAACCCGGTCGCTTCCAAATCGAGGCAACCCGTGTCAATCCCACCCAGCGGCATCCCACAATCCGGCGGATTGGCGCCACGATGGATCACGCCGGTTACCGGTTCGGTGAAGCCATCCGCTACAAATTCTAGCCAAGTGCGTTCAGGCAGTGTAATGGGAAATAAGGTTTGACTCATATTTGCCTTTTTTCAGAATCGGATCAATGGCTGGCCCGTTGCGCCAGACTTGTCAGGTTTTGCCAACCCGGCAGATCTGGCGCAACATCCCTACGCTTATGTCACCGATGTAAACCTATATCACTTGTAATAGAACATCTCCGCCGCTGTTTTCACCTCGATCGCGACACCTTTGGGCGGCACGTTGCCCAAATTGGCGTTGTAGATGGAGAAGCTGATTACATCGTCCGTAATCGGAATCCACCAGACATTATCGGTGACGTTTTGTTTAATCTGCTCCCAGAGTCCTTGTTGCTTGGCAACATCAGTGGTTCCCAACATCTCGTCCTGTAACGCGCGCAGTTGATTATAAGCCTCCGGGCCTTCTTCGCCCTGAGCCTCCGGGTCTACTTCGCCCTGCTTGCCTTGGTTGTCATACCACTTGAACCACAAGGGGGCGTAGGTGTACTGCCATGCCTGTCCAACGTAGTCGTTGGGTTCATGGAAGGGCCAGCGCGGGTAGTGCGCCCACCAGACAAAGGCTTCAAGTTCGTTGGCTTCGGCCGTGGTCTGGAAGAGATTGGGTTCTACATTCTTCATGCTGGTGCAGACGCCGGCCTCCTTCCAAAACTTGGAAACGATCTCAGCCGTAGGCACTTCTTCACCGGTGAAGGTTGACAGTTCAAAGGCGATCACAAAGGGTTTGCCATCTGGCCCCAAGCGGCAGCCGTCGGCGTCTTTTTCGGTAAGGCCCACTTCGTCCAGTAATTGATTGGCCTTCTCTTTGTTATATTCATTGAGAGGAATCACCCTGGGTAGCCCGGCGAACCCGGAATAGACCGCGTCGATGACCTGCTGCCGGTCGATGGCATAACTGAGCGCCTGCCGAAAGCGCAGATCTTGGACCACCTGCCGCCACACCGGATCGGTATTGGTAAGGTTCAGGAAAACCTCACCCAGCGAGGCATGTTGCGGCAACTGCTGTACCCGATAGCCCTTTTCCGCAGCATACTGTTGGTAGAGCGGCGCACTCTTGGCAATGGTAGCGCGATCGGCCAAATCCACCTCGCCGGCGAGGATCTTCACCGTAGCGGCTTCGGCGTTGGTGACAACCACCTGATCCAGGCGGTCGATATAGGGAAGTTGATTACCGGCGGCATCGATTTTCCAGTAGTAGGGGTTACGCTCCAGCACCCAGTTGGTCGAGCTCCTTTCCTTCGGCACCCAGGGTCCGTACATGGGCCGACCGGTCTCCACTGAGTTGTTCCAGTCTGCCATGTACGTATAGAGCCGCCACCATTCGCCCGGTTCAAAGCCCCGCTCTTTGATCAGCGGTTCGAGTTGTTCCAATGGCGTGTAGGTGGGGTGATACTTCATCATAAACTGCTTGGAGTTTAGGGTTCCCGGCCAATAGGTGAGCCTGGCAAGGAAAGCGCCATAAGGTTCGGCAAAGCTGATTTTGAAGGTGTAGTCGTCGACCACCTCCAGCTTCATCACCTCGCCATCCGGTTTGCGCCCTGCCCGCCAATCCTGACCAATCGCCGGCGTGAGCTTCTCATTAAACATTACATCCTTATACCAGAATTCAACATCCGCGGTCGTCATGGGCGTGCCGTCGGAGTATTTTAACCCTTCGCGCAGGTAAAAGGTAAAGTTCTTCCCATCTTTACTTCCCTCATACCCCTTAAAAAGGTTGCCGACGACTTTGGCATTGTCGTGCTGAAACCCTTGGGTATTCAGCCAGAATTCCCCCTGCGCGATCCAACCCGCGTCATGGCCGATGGTTTGGTCATAATCAACCATGCGCAGGGTGCCGCCATAGTTGCCGATCTCCGGCTTGAGCCAATCCTCTGGGATATTGGCAACGCCGACCTGCGGCTCCTTGGGCAACCGCTCATCCACCGGCGGCAGTTCACCGGCCGCGACTTTGGCCGCCAACATCGGCGCTTCACAGAAGGACATCCCTTCGCTCCAGGCTGCATCACAGCCGACGGCTTCGCCACTGGGGGCTGCCGCTGCCGCGTCCGGTTTTTCTGTGGCGGCAGCGGCAGGCGCCTGTTCGACCGGGGCAGCAGGTGCGGCGGGGGCTTCCGTGGCTGCGGGGGCTACCGGGGCTGCGGGGGCGCAAGCCGCTAGCAGGATTGCGAACAACCCGGCAATAGTACTTAATTTGTAAAGTGTTGTTTTCATTTGTGATCTCCTAAATTAAATTATGGTAGTGATACGGTAAAGCTTGCAAGTTGTCCAAAGTTTCCGGGTCAGCACTTCCTCCTTAATAAATAACATTGATCCGTTTAAGTACATACAGGTAGCTTAATTGTTCCCAGGTTTGCACCTCCTCCTGAATGGCGTGGCGCGCATCTACATTTCTCCGCGTTCGAAAGATTTACTTAAAGCAGCCGGCTGGGCTGCGCGGCGCACAGCGAAAACCAGCGCCAAGTTGGTAAGGACGTATGGGAGCATGACGGCAAAATTAGAGGGGATGTTGATCACACCGCCGCTGAAGGCAATGGCCACTCCCAGCCCGACCAGAAGCAGGGGTGTGGCTTTGACAAGGGTCTGGGTGATGGCGATCTTGTACCCGAAGGCGCCTTGCAGCAGCGACTGGTATGCCAGCAACGGGTTTACCTCGAATAACAGGAGCAACCCGGCGCCAATAATCATCGCGAACGGGACCGCTGCAAGCGGGAGCAGGGAGTCCACCGCGCGGTTGAGGAAATCTCCAGCTTGCTTTTTGTAAGCTACGAAGTTTTCTACCATTGAGTTTAGTCCGGTGCGGCTGGCGTCGAATTGATGCGGCCAATCCTCATGGCTGGTCCACGTATACTTTACTCAATGGATGCATTTTGTCAAGCGGAAGCTGGTCGCACTTGTGGAAACCGTTTACGCGAATATCGAGTGAAAGTTGTACCATGGGATAATTGTAAAATGGTGAATAATTCGCACGTATCGTGTGCAATGCGCACATTGTAATGAATCAAAAAAGATTTGTCAAGTCGCTAATAGCGCTAGAAATTATGGCAAACCATGTCATTGTTCTGGGTTCTCCTGGCAACTGCCGTCACCTTCGGGCTGCTGTTTGCCTTGATCAGCTACTCGCTGCTCTGGTTGCAACGCCGCGCCAGCCGTCAATTTGAGCAACTCTTTCAAGATGCCAATCAGATCCTCCAAACGGAACGGCCACCGGCGACGTGGGTGCAAAGCGAACACCATCCGCTGAAAACAGGACGCCGGCAGCACAACCAGGGCGCTTTACGCACGCGCTTGGGCGCACGCGCAAAGCGCCGTTGTCTGCGCCAATTACGGGCATTGATCCAGTTCCTAGAAAATGGCCGCTTTTATGACTCGCCGGAAACCCGCGATCTGATGGTTGATCGGCTTTGGGCGATTCATGAACAATGGCTTACGTTGTCTGCGGACTATTTTACCGAGCCGTAGCGTGCATTGCACGGGACAATAGCCAGCGGCAGTTGAAACTGCCTGCTGTGGCGAAAACCACCCTTAGCAGAAACATACCCACGCCGTTGTTTGAGTTGACAGATTCAACCCTAGCTTGTACAATATGTGCTATACGCATAAATCATGTATATTTCGCACGCTTTTAACACAAAACTGAGGAACTTTCTATGAACGAACTGGTTATCACCGTCACCTGCGACACCACCTTGACCTATCCCCATAATCCAAATGGTCCGCGCCCAACCGACCCACAGGGGCTGGCCGATGAATATAGTCGCGCCATTGACGCCGGCGCGTCGATTTGTCACATCCACGGCTCT
>SXGR01187778.1_pt1 | contig 10577 bp, 6 predicted proteins | sample 3174711 | NCBI WGS metagenome assembly SXGR01 (sample SAMN11356860, study PRJNA531348) | freshwater metagenome | isolation source: freshwater sample F1-60 | place: China: Fuxian Lake, Yuxi | collected 2017-12-25 | reverse complement strand
CATCAGGAAGAAGCCGACCCAGACGAGCCATTCGCCGAAGTAGTTGGGGTGGCGGCTCCACGCCCAGAGCCCGCGTTCGCAGACCTTGCCCCGGTTCGCGGGGTCTTTCTTGAAGGTCGCGAGCTGCGCGTCCGCGATGCCCTCGATGAGCAAGGCCAGGCCGACGACGCCCAGGCCGACCCAGTGGATGGCCCGGGCCGGACCGCTGGAGCCGGTGGGGTTGGAGGAGAGCAGCGGCAGGCAGAGGACCGCCAGCACGACGGCCTGGATGAAATAGAAGTAGACCATCTGCGCCGCCATGCGCTCGCCATGCTCGGCCCGCATCTTCAGGTAGCGCCCGTCTTCTTGGTCGAGGTGTCCGAGCACGCGCACGGCGAGGTGGGTCCCGAGGCGCAGGCTCCAGAGGACCGTCGCGCCGGCCATGAGCAGGCCTTGGCCGCCGAGGTGATGGTGGACGCAGAAGTGCGTGATGAGGACCTGCAGGCCGACGAGCGCGAAGCCGTAGGACCACGCGACATCCACGATCGACCAGTTGTCGATCTTCTTGGCGACGAGCCAGCAGAGGGCGAAGAAGACGCAGGCTTCGCCTAAGAGGACGAGGAATTCGAAACCGAGTTCGTAGGGAGGGTTCATGCGGAAGCGGGGGAGGGGACGAAGCGGCGGAAGACCCGACGCAGGATCAGGTGGAGCAGCCAGCAGGCGAGCGGGACGGTCAGCACCCAGCCGATGAGCCCATGCAGGCCGGTCAGCCAGAACTTCTCCATGAAATCAGGAATGGACCGGTTGAACTCTTCGATGATCGCGCTCGGCTTGAGGGAGAAGTGGCGGGCGCCCAGGATCGTCTCGCCGATCCGGACGTAGGGCACGATGAGCAGGAGCTGCAGGGGGAAGGCGGCATGGTTGACGACCTGCATCACCACATGGTTGAGCCGGAAGAGGCGTCCGGCGATCAGGCAGCCGAGGGTGGTCGTCCCGATGAAGGGGTTGATCGCGATGGCGAGGCTGACCGTGACGGCGGCCGACACGGCTTCCGGCGTGGCGCCTTGGCGCAACTCCGAGAGGAGCGGGTCGCGCACCTTGCGTCGTAGCCAGTCGCCGACCTTTCCCATTCAGGCCGCCTTGCGGGTGAAGAACACCTTGCCGAGGTCGGCCTCATCGCCCGACTGCTTGAGGCAGAGGAGGGCGTAGGCGGCGATGGCGAAGTTGCCGAGGAGCAGCAGCGCGACGAGCCAGCCGAGGCGGGCGCCGACGGTGCGCTCGCGCCAAGCGGTGTAGAGCCAGAAAGCGAGGAAGCCGAAGTAGGCGTCGAACATCGTGGCGAGGCCCCACGGTTCGGAGCACACGGTCTCGAAGCCCTTGATGATGTTGATGCCTTCATGGTTCTTTACCAGCTCAGCATACTTCGCGAGTGAGGTGATCGTCGGCGCGGTCGAGGCATACCACGACACCCAGGTCATGGCGACGAGCACGAGGATGAAGTAGAGGGCGATGGCGCGACGGGAGGTCATGGGAAGATAAGGGGTAGGGGTCGGGGTAGGATGAATGAATGAAAGGTGGGGGAATGGCGGAGGAAGGCAAACCGTGGAAGAGTGGAGGGCTGAATGGAGCCATTTGGTTTCGAGGTAGGGTTGAGCGCCCTCGCTCAACCGCGGCTGACCAAGGGTGGTCAGCCCTACCGTCCGCCGCAGGGCGGACGAGGGTAGGGGCGTGGCTACGCCACGCCCTCCCGTTCAGGCGGACGCGATGTCATCACGTCCCTACCCAAGGCAGACGCACGAACTCAAACGGAGACCGGAAACCGGGAAGAATGCTGCGCGGAATGCATTTTCAGGACCCGGGTCTCGGCCGTCGGGTATCTGGTTCAGGTGTTCAGGTTCGGGTACAGGTCCCGGGCCTGATTCCCGCACCCGTACCTGCGCCCGTACCTGAACCCGTAGCCTAGACCTGAGACCCGAAGTTATACCCCCAGCCAATCATCCGGTCTCCGGTTTCCCTTTGAGTTTATGTCTTCAAACAAAAAAGCCGCCCGGGAGGGCGGCCTGTTTTGCTCCTTGTCCACGTGTCAACTCGCCCACGTGTCCCCTCGCGAGGCTTCGCCTCGCGCTCAGAACGCGCGGCGGATGCTGACGGCGCCGGAGACGTCGGCGACTTCGCCGACGGTCGAGGCGTGCGCGGAGACGTTGAGCAGGGTGTCGGCGGCGAGCTTATAATCGACGTCGACGCCGAGGCGGGCGCAATCCGGGCGGGGGGCCTGGCCGGGGAGGCTGAAGCCGACGGCTCCGGTGATGTCCTGGCCGGTGAGGGCAGGGCCAGCGCCGTCGAAGCGGTGGATGCCTTCGAGGGTGACGATGAGCTTGAGCTTCTCGTTGAAGACCTTGGTGGCCATGACGCCGAGGCGAGCCTCGGTGGCGTTATGCTCCTGCTGGTCGTAGCTGGCCGGCAGGCCGCCACCGGCTTCGGTGTAGGCTTCGACGACGGTCTGCGTCACGGCGTAGGAGGCGTAGGGCGAAAAGCCGAAGCCGCCGACGGAGAAGAGCACCGGGGCGTCCACGCGCAGGCGCGCCGAGCGGCTGGTGATGTCGGTCTCGCCGAGGGAGTAGTCGGTGCCGCCGCCGTTGCTGTAGCCACGGTTGATCTTGGCGTCCCACGAGCCGACCATGCCGAGGAGGGAGACGATCCACTGGCTGCCGAAGGGGCGGTAGTCGATCTCGCCGAGCACGTAGTTGCCGGTGACGTTGTTCGAGCCGTCGAGGGCGAGGTCCTGGTTCTGCTGGCCGCGGCCGATGGCCAGGCCGGCCAGGGTGTTCGGGGCGATGTCCTTGTTCACGCCGAACTCACCGGAGGTCACCTTCACGTCGCGGACGCGGGAGCTGGCGCCGAAGTCGCCCGTGGCCCAGAACTGAGCGTCCTTGCCCATACGATCAAAGGACATCATCGGACGGTGGTGCGCGCCTTCGAGGGGTAGGCTCGCGAGGGTGGTGCCTGCCGCGTAGACGCGGTTCTGGTTGTTCACCGAAGACATCCAGTCGGCGAAGTCAGTGACGCCGGAGGGACCAGCGAGGATGAATGACGTCAGCTCTAGATTCAGCTCATGATTATCGTCGTAAAGCTCCGAGTCTCCGCCGCCATGGCTGTGAAGGCCGGTCTGTCTTGTCTTCAGATTATACGAGAACCAACCAAAGCCAGATTGCCCGATAATCTGAGTAGAAAAATCAATGGCCGAGCTGGAGTTCCAATTCACATCATTTACGTCGGCGAGTGTGTAGGTTCCGTTTAGATACGACGCAGTTCCTGTCACGCCCGAAACAGTTAAGGAAAACGAGGTAAGCCAACCCGGGGCGGCCAGGCTAGAGTCGTTTCCGGGGCTGGGAATCAGAGAAGTATTGATGCCAACGATGCCGGTTGCAGAAGCACCGAGATTAGTACCCATCCCCCATATGATAGGGGTATAGGTGAGTCTGAAGTCGGTCGCTTCGAGCTGGATGGCGGCGGCGAGGAGGAGGGAGGCTTTGAGCAGTTTCATGAGGGTTTGAGAAGTGTCTATGGATTACATAAATACAACCAAATTAGTCATTTTAGGGGCCTTTGGACGTATTTTTAATATAAAACGGCGTTGTTGGGATAATATTGGGCAGGCAGGTGGGGCGGGGACGGGGCAGGGTTGAGCGCCCTCGCTCAACCGCGGCTGATCAAGGGTGGTCAGCCCTACCGTCCGCCGCAGGGCGGACGAGGGCAGGGGCGTGGCTACGCCGCGTCCTCCCGTTCAGGCGGACGCGATGTCATCACGTCCCTACCCAAGGCAGACGCACGAACTCAAACGGAGACCGGAGTCCGGGAAGGTTGCTGCGGCCATGATATGCCCTGCTAAATATCCGGTCTCCGGTTTCCCTTTGGGATTAATGTCTTTAAACAAAAAAGCCGCCCGGGTGGGCGGCCTGTCTTGTTCCTTGTCAACGTGTCAACTTGCCCACGTGTCCCTTTCGCGACGCGACGCGCCGCGTCGCGTTCAGAACCCGCGGCGCAGGCTGATCGCGCCGGAGACGTCGGGCGACTCGCCGCGGCCGGCGGCGGAGAAGAGCAGGGCGAAGTGATCGTACCCCAATTTCACACTTCTAACGCTGTATTCAGCCCTAGCATGAAGGAGTGAGGATTATAAAACCTGCAACCATGCTAATCCTAGCACCATATTTTCGTCGATGATTTCGGCTTAAATAGAGGATGGGATTCGAACTCCATCACTCATAGCGGAAACCCTAGTATTCATTGATGTTTAGCGTCTCATTGGACAAGTCATTGGACAACTTAACGCCTAAATCAGACTAATCCCGCAGAACCTGCAAACAAGGGAAATCTTTCCGGGCGATTAAAGAGGATGGGCTGCAAACCCATCCTCTCGGACCATGCTGGAGGCCAGGAACCCACCATAAAGCTCAGCCCAGCGCCTCAGGGAAGAATGTCCACTCCCCCTTGGCAATATGCATGCGAACACTATCTGGAACCGACTCCAACAAACCACTACGAGAGAGCGATTCATGCATTCGCTCGCCCACAAGTTTCGCATGCTCATCTAAGCTCAGAAATGTGACCTCACGAGGACGCACAACTCGAATGATTGGTGAGCCTGAATTTAAGTCAGTGTAGAGCCTCGGCCTTGGATTTAAATGCTCTGAAAGAGTAACAGTTCTCACGAAAAATTCGGTTAACTGCATGCGGTCCATTTCGACAGGGAATGGCCTTTCAAGGTCGCTAAACTGATTCGAAACAAATTGGGCATCATCCAGCATTCCAATCAAAACAACGTCACCAACCTGGATTCTTAAGCCATTAACAAGCGGCGCAGTGCTTAAATCAAAAGGCACAATTTCCTTTGCCTTCAACACAAAGACTGACCCCAGAGACAGCCGGTCAAACATGACATGCTCCGGCCCGGACCGAGCGACACAAAGAAGGTGATGATGCCTGTGCCACTCATACATGTCCCCTATCGTGTGAACGCGACCTGACCTTCGATCCAGATCCCAACGCAACTGATTGTCTTTCAGCAGCAGCTTAATCAGCAGCAAACAAAGCCACTGATAAGTTAACAAATAACCGCCATTTTCGAAAAACTCCCTGAAGGCTGCGTATCCCCTCTTAAGATGAACGCTGATTATATCTTCATAGGCTGAGGCTAAGCCGGAGTTACATTTCGCACACATTACCAACTTGTGCTGACCATATAAAACTTGAGCGCCGTTGGCTAAAATAAGTCTCTCGTCAGAGATATCCGCGTGGCGAATCAACCAATTGGGGATTACGTGCTCATGATTTACAGGCTGACTGACACTCTCAGTGCCGCCGCAAACGAAACAGCCTTGGAGTTGCAAAACCCGTTCTGAAAAGGTCCGCATTCCCAAGAAAAGCAATCTGCCGTCGGGAGCATAAATATCCTCAATGCCCTCGTTTAAGCCTTCCATAAACGTCATTACCATTGAACAAATGTTCACATTGTCAATCTTGGTTTGATCTTTCCAAGATTGATCCCCAGGATACACCCCAACTAAGATTTCCAGATGCGTATCAAGATGGCAGAACTCTTCGCCGGCGTCGGCGGCTTCCGGGAGGCTGTAGAACACAGCCCCCTGAAAAATCACTTCGAAGTTTCGTGGTCCAACCAGTGGGAGCCCAGCGAGTCGACCAAGCACGGCGACCTGCAGAACGCCAACCGCGTCTACATCGCCAAGTTCGGCAAGCACGGCCACTATACGGACGACATCCACCTGATCACGGACTCCGAGAAAAAGCTGCCGAAGGATATCGCCGACATTCAGATGCTGGTCGGCGGCTTCCCCTGCCAGGACTACTCCGTCGCCAAGCCCAAGAATGCCGCGAAGGGCATTCGTGGCCCCAAGGGCGTCCTCTGGTGGAGCATCGAGCGCATCCTGCGCGACGTTCGTCCGAATTACGTACTGCTCGAGAACGTCGACCGCCTCATCAACTCCCCTTCGGCTAATCGTGGCCGCGACTTCGCAGTAATCCTCAAGGGCCTCGATAGCCTGGGCTACATCGTTGAATGGCGCATCGTCAACGCGGCCGACTATGGTTTCCCGCAAAAGCGTCGCCGCATCTTCATTCTGGCCTACCAGAAGGATTCCCCCGCCGCGAAGAAGATCAACGCCACCAAGCTCGCCACTGACGAAGCCATTGATTCCAAAGGCCTGATGGCGCTGGGCCTGCCCTGTCGTCCGGATTCTGAGAAAAGCTGCTTCGACCTCACCGAGTACTCGTCCGACAATGAACTCGGCGCCAAGTACAAGGCTCCCGCCGGCAAGTCGCCGTTCTTCACCGCCGGATTTGTCATCAACGGCAAGGTCTGGACTAAGGTCGTCAAAGCCATCACTCCCAAGAAAACCACGTCGCTAGGACAGATTCTCCTCAGCCCGGACAAGGATACGTTGCCTGCCAACAGCGCCAGCTTCCGCGTCGCCCCTGATGTCCTGCCTAAATGGGCCTACGCCAAGGGCCGGAAGAACGAGCCTCGCCGCAAGGCCGCCGCGATTGCTGCCTTCATCAAGTCTGAGCTAGGTAACGCCGGCTTGGCTAAGACCGACATGGCTAAAGCCGCCAAGCAGCTGCCCATTGACCTCAAGATGGACACGGCGTTCGACTTCACCTTCGACGACAAGACTGTTCGCGTGAGCCTAGCCCGAGAAGAGATTAACTACCGCATCGCCGTAGCCCTCAACCTCAAGGGCGCCACCTTTGACCGTCCCAACGCCGTGACGCGCACCCAAATCGAACAAGCGCAGGCCAGCAAAGAGATTTGGAGCAAGGTCGAGGCCGGCGCCGTCGCCATCGCCACGGACCGCGCATTCTCCCTGCTCGGGCTCAAGGGCAAGGAATTGCTCGGCCAGGTTGCGACCAAGATTCGCCCTCAAGTCGTCAAGGCCGTGGCCGACCTCACCAAGAAGGACAAAGCCGTCGAGTTCTCCGTTTCCGGCAAGACCCTCAAGGTCGACCGCGACACCCTTGCCGCTAATAGCTTCGCCTACGGCTACAAGGAAGGTGGCCTCCCCTTCCCGGATCGAGTCGACGGCCCTGGTCGCACCATCATCACCTCCGAAGGCGGGGCGTCCGTTTCCCGCTTCAAGCACGTCATCTGCGAAGCCTGCGCATCTGGCAAGGGGCAGCACAAGACCGGGACTGACTGCGTCAAGGCCGGCAAACTGCGCCGTCTTTACCCGGAAGAACTCGAGCGCATGAACGGTTTTTCGGCCGAACATTCCAAGACCTGCCGCGAACTTAAGATCAGCGACGGCAAGCGTGCCTTCTTCATGGGCAACGCCTTAGTCGTGGACGTAGTCAGGAATATTATGGAATCCCTGAGCAAGGCGGCCTTCGGCCGGGGGTAATAGACTGGATAGCCCTCCGGGGCTGTGGTAGCCATAGGGCGTGAGCCGCAAAGGTGTCCTAATCTTCGCGAACGCGCCCTATGACCCCGATGACCGAGAGTCCGTCATGCGGCATGCCCGGAAGCTCGAAGGTCGCACCCTCCGGGAAGCCATCAACGTCCTAGTTCCGCCCAAGGAACTGGGCGTCGTCATGGAAGAGGCCGCCAAGTACTGCACCGGCAAGGCCAAGGGCAAATTCGGCAACGCCATTGAAGCCGGCCACTTCTACTACCGACCCAACTCCGACAAGGAACCCGACCTGGGCTGGGCCGAACTCAAGTGCACCGGCCTTAAGCGGGTTAAGTCTGGGCGCAGCACCAAGCTCAGCGCCAAGGAGCGCTTGGTCATCTGTATGATCAACTTCGGCGGCGGCCAACGGGCTGAAGTCCCCTCCCTGCTCGATGAGAGTTTCGAGACCAGTCACGCCAAGAAGAAGCTAGAGAGCCTCGTCTTGGTCTTCTACGAGTACGCCAAGGACACCGCCGTCCTAGACCTGAAGGTCCTCCTCGTCGACCACTGGACCCCAGACGCGTCTGAGCTGCGGATGATTCGGGAAGACTGGGAGGTTATCCGCTCCTACGTGAACGACGGCAAAGCCCACCTTATCAGCGAAGGCATGACGAACCTCCTAGGGGCCTGTACCAAGGGCGCCAAGGGCACCGACCGGGTTAAGCAGGCCAAGAGCCAGGAACAGGCCAAACCCCGTGCCTTTGCCCTTAAGCAGGCCTTTGTAACCCAAATCTATGAGCGCCTCCTGAGCCAACGGGCCGGCGCCAAAGCACCTGAGCCCGAAATACACCTGGACGGCATGGACCTCTACCGAAAGGCCAAGGACCGCTTCGAGGACTTCGTCACCAAGCGCCTCAACAAGTACGCCGGGAAGACCACAGTACAAATCTGCGATGAACTGGGCATCACCGGGAAGTTCGAGAGCAAGGACAAGCACGCCCGGCGCATGCGGAAGTTCCTCAACAAGATCTTGTCCGGCAGCCAGGACCAGGAATCGGCCAACCTGGCCGAGTTCAAGAACACCGGACTGCAGATCAAGACCGTGCGCCTTAAGGCCAATGGAATGCCAGCTGAGGCCGTATCCTTCCCCCACTTCAAGTACGACGAGCTGGCCGCAGAGGACACCTGGGAAGACTCCGAGCTCTACGGCATGCTCACAAGCCGGTTCCTCTTCATCTTCCTCCGCGAGATGGGCGAAGGCAAAGACCCCGTCTTCGAGAAGGCCGTCTTCCATTCCCTATCCGAGGCCGACCTAGACGAAGCCGAGGCCGCCTGGAAACTGGCCGTCGAAAAGGCCCGTGTGCACCTGTACGAGGAGATGCCCGGCCAAAAAGCCAACCGAGTCATTCACGTCCGCCCCCACGACTCCAAAGCCCGCTACGGAAAAGACCCTTCAATTGAGAAGCACCGCTGCTTCTGGCTGAATCATAGCTACATCAAAGAAAAAGCTCAATAATGAGCCTCAATAATGTGAAGCCCAAAGAACCGATACACAAGGAAGCAGAAGGCCTTCCAAAGATTAAGCTGTTTTATTCATGGCAGAGCGAAGTTTTCCCCAAAGCGAACAAGAACTTCATACGTAGCGCGATAGAGGTAGCTGGGAAGAAGACCAAAGAAGAATGCCGGCTCGAAATAGACGAAGCCACACGCAACAAAGCAGGCAGCCCGAATATCCCATTATCTATCTTCGAAAAGATAGATAATTCTGACGCATTTGTTTGCGACCTTTCCAAGGTAGCAGGGGCAACACGCGCAAGGAAAGGCAAACGAAGGGCATACTTTAACTCAAACGTCTCAATCGAGCTGGGCTATGCCATAAGATCGCTCGGCTGGAATCGTATCATACTCGTTAGTAACCTAGCATTAGGAGAACCAGAGGAGGCGCCTTTCGACGTTCGCTCACATCGGTTTTCAACATACTACTGCAAGGAAAATACCCCCAGGTCAAAAGCCGGAAAAGAGGCAAAGTCAGCGGCGAGGGCCAAGCTAGCTGACGCTATCGCATCCACGCTAAGCCACCTCTTGAAAGACAACCCCCCGAGGCCAAACCAGCTACCCAAGCTTACGCCCGAACAGTTAAGAAGAGAGCAAGACTTGAACCTACTCCGCAATCTATTCGAAACCTTCGACTACAAGACATATGACAGGTTCTTCATTTTCTTAGGCTACCCATACATTACATACGACGGCTCCGACATGCATTTTCAGTTTAGGTCGAGATATGATTCTGCAGAGACTGTTTTCAATGATAAGAAACTTGAAAATGCCGTGGGGAATTTTGCCAAGGAATGGAACGAATGCTTCCGGTACCGCATGTACATGGACATGCATCCCACTAACCAGTATTACCAATTCGACATGCCGCTAGATCAGTTCGTTGACGCTGAACAAGAAAAACAGCACAGCTTCACCCAAGATCAGCGCACGCCACTCGAAAAAGCCCACGGAAGCTTAGTAGTTTTCCTTCAGAAATATTACCCCGATTTTTCAATCGGAAGAAGAGTTGGGGCCGCAAAGTAGAGCCAGGAAATCCCTTTAAGGACTAAAAGTTTTAGCGGCTGGAGAGCCCTAAAACCATTGGACAAATATTGGACAAGATAAGGGCTGTTTTGGCAGAAACTGCCTAATCCTGCAGACGACGAAACCCCGTTTTACTGGGGTTTCGCGATTAAAGTGGCGGAGAGGATGGGATTCGAACCTATGTCTAATTAGGTAATTAAGACTACTAGGCTGTAATCGACTGGTCGAAGTAGATTCGACGTCATTGGTGCATGTTAACCTACAGCTCAAATAATCAGAATGGTGGTATCTGGTATTTGGTTCGGCTCGCTTCGGGGTCCGTTGCCGTGATTTCTTCCGAAGATTTGGAAATAGTGGTTTCACTAGAATCGGCGGAATTCGTGGCAGGGGTTTCATTGGAGGAAGCCAAGGCTTTCGAGGCCGCCCGGGCGGCTTTATGTCCGCGACCTGTCGTATAAAGGCCGGGGAAAGCGGTGGGGTCGGTTGACCCGGCAACCTCGGGGCATTCATATTGTCTATATGCGTATGCCCCGACGCTTCGCCCTTCTGGCCGCCTCCTGCCTGGCCGCCCTGCCGCTCTCCGCGCAGATCGGCGACAAGGCCGACAAGGCCGGGGTG
>SXGR01340106.1_pt1 | contig 10578 bp, 9 predicted proteins | sample 3174711 | NCBI WGS metagenome assembly SXGR01 (sample SAMN11356860, study PRJNA531348) | freshwater metagenome | isolation source: freshwater sample F1-60 | place: China: Fuxian Lake, Yuxi | collected 2017-12-25 | reverse complement strand
TGCGCCATCGAGATGATGGCGGCCGGCGGCGCCCACTACGACCTGGCCCGGTTCGGCATGGAGGTCTTCCGGGCCTCGCCCCGCCAGGCCGACCTGATGATCGTGGCCGGCCGAGTGTCGCAGAAGATGGCACCGGTGCTGCGCACCATCTACGACCAGATGATGGAGCCCAAGTGGGTCATCTCCATGGGGGTCTGTGCGTCGTCGGGTGGCATGTTCAACAATTACGCGATCGTCCAGGGTGTCGACCAGGTCGTGCCGGTCGACGTGTACGCACCGGGGTGTCCCCCCGGACCGGAGACCCTCCTGCATGCGATCATCACGTTGCACGGACTCATCGAGGACGGTGAGATCCTGCGCCGCCGGGAGTCCATGGGCGGTGGGGCCGGGATCGTGGTGGACCAGCTCGACGGTCAGGCGGCCCCCACGCTCGTGGCGACGCCGACCGGCCCGTCCAGCGGGATCCGTTGATGGCCGGCGAGGACGGGGCGACCGGCGACGGCGCTCCGGAGGAGCCGGCGCAGCCGGGTGCGGACCCGGTCGAGGAGCAGATGCTCCACGGGGTCCCCGTGAGCGACTCCCGCGGCCAGGAGGTGCTCCACCCCGACCGTGACGGCTACCGGGCGCTCGTCGAACGCCTCCGGGCCGACGGCTACTGGGTGGCCGTCGACCTGTGCGGCGTGGACTACCTGGGGACCCCGGGTCGCCGGGGGCTCCCCGCATCGGTGCAGCCGGAGCGCTTCGAGGTGGTCGTCAACCTGCTCGACCACCGGGCCCGCCGCCGGACCCGTCTGCGGGTCCAGGTCCCGGAGTCCGATCCGACCGTCCCCAGCCTGGTCGAGGTGCACCCGGGCCTGGAGGCGTCGGAGCGCGAGACGCACGACCTGATGGGCATCTCCTTCGACGGTCACCCGGACCTGAGCCGGATCCTGCTCCCGGACGACTGGGAGGGCCACCCGCTCCGCAAGGACGAGTCGACGGGCCGGATCCCCGTGCAGTTCAAGGTCGGTTCCAGCGGTGCGGGAGGCCGGCCGTGAGCCAGACGCTCGACCCGACGACCGTGGACTCGGCGGACCCCGTGGTGGACCTCGATGCCTTGGACGCCGCCCGGGAGCGCCTCGCCTCCGACGACGCCGTGCTCCGCATGTCGGCCACCGAGGCCGAGGAGCGCTCCGGCTACCAGCCGCCGACCGACGAGGGCATCGGCGAGCGGATGATCATGAACATGGGTCCCCAGCATCCGTCGACCCACGGCGTGCTGCGGCTCGTGCTGGAGCTCGACGGCGAGGAGATCACCCGGTCCCGGCCCGTCATCGGGTACCTCCACACCGGCATGGAGAAGACGGGTGAGGAGCTGACCTACCTGCAGGGTCCGACCAACGTGACCCGGATGGACTACGCCGCGCCCCTGTTCAACGAGCTCGTCTTCTCGCTCGCCACCGAGGAGCTGTTGGGCATCGAGGTGCCCGAGCGGGCGCAGTGGATCCGGACGCTCATGTGCGAGGTCAACCGGATCTCCTCGCACATGCTGTTCATGGCCACCAACGGCATGGACCTGGGTGCGGTCGGGATGATGCTCTACGGGTGGCGGGAGCGCGAGGAGCTGCTGCGGTTCCTCGAGATGGTCACCGGGCTGCGGATGAACCACAACTACATCCGTCCGGGTGGGGTCGCCGCCGACCTGCCGGACGGATGGGCGGAGCACCTCGACTCGGTGCTGGGCGTCCTGCCGGAGCGGCTCGAGGAGTTCGACACCCTCATGACCGGCCAGCCCATCTGGCGGGAGCGGCTCCAGGGGGTCGGGGTCATCACGGCCGAGGAGGCGATCAGCCTCGGGGCGACCGGCCCGATCCTCCGTTCGACCGGCTACGCCTGGGACCTGCGTCGGGACCTGCCGTACCTCTGCTACGACCAGCTCGACTTCGACGTGGTCGTGGGCACCTACGGGGACAGCTTCGACCGCTACAGCATCCGGCTGGCCGAGATCCGCGAGTCGATTCGCATCGTGCGCCAGTGCATGGACAAGATGCCGGACGGCGACTACCGGATCCAGGACAAGAAGGTCACCCCGCCGCCTCGGGCTCGCATCGACGAGTCCATGGAGGCGCTCATCCACCACTTCAAGATCTTCACCGAGGGGTTCAAGGTCCCCGAGGGCGAGGTCTACGTGGCGGTGGAGAACCCCCGGGGCGAACTCGGCTGCTACCTGGTCTCGGACGGGTCGTCCCATCCCGTCCGCATGCACATCCGAGCCCCGAGTTTCGTGAACCTCCAGACCCTTCCCCACCTGATGCAGGATTCGCTCATCGCCGACACGGTCGCCATCGTGTCGTCGGTCGATCCGATCATGGGCGACGTGGACCGTTGAGCTCCGGAGCGCACTGACGTGGCACGGTTCAACCAGGACAACGAGGCGCTCGCCCGTCGGATCGTGGCCCGCTACCCCGAGCCGAAGTCGGCGACCATCCCCCTCTGCCACCTGTCCCAGGAGCAGGACGGCTGGCTGACCGAGGACGGCATGGCCCACGTCGCCGAGCTGGTCGGCTGCACCCCGGCCGAGGTGTTGGGGACGGCGAGCTTCTACGAGATGTTCAAGCTGCACCCGGTGGGTCGTTACTGCCTGAACATCTGCACGAACATCTCCTGTCGCATCGTCGGCGCCGCGGACCTGCTGGCCCGGGCCGAGGAGCGTCTCGGCGTGCGCGCCGGCGGGACCACCGCCGACGGCGCCGTGACCCTCGAGGACGTGGAGTGCATCGCGGCCTGCACCGAGGCACCGGCCCTGCAGGTCAACTACCGCTACGTCGAGCGCGTCGACGAGGCGACGCTCGACGCCCTGATCGACGACCTGCGTTCGGGCACCGGCCGTGCGGCTGACTTCCCGCCGCACGGCACGTTGGGTCTGGTGCGTCAGGAACTCGCCCCCGAGGACCTGGCCAACGTGACCCCGCCCGAGGACCAGACCGTGCCGCCGTGGATCGAGCGCCACGCTGCCGCCGCCGAGGGGGGATCGTGAGCGACGCGACCGCCACCGCCGACGGCGGAGCCGTGACCGATGGGCCGATGCCGCTGGTCGTGTCGTCCCGCTTCGACGTGGCCGACGGGCACACGCTCGACGTGTACCGGACCTCCGGCTCCTACCCGGGCTACTCCGGGCTGGCCGCCGCGCTGGAGCGGACACCGGATGAGGTCCGCGAGACGGTCGTGTCGGCGACGCTCCTGGGTCGAGGGGGCGCCGGGTTCCCTGCCGGGGTCAAGTGGGGCTTCTGTCCCCCCGGCGTGTGGCCCCGCTACCTGGTGGTCAACGGCGACGAGTCGGAACCCGGGACCTACAAGGACCGGATGCTCATGGAGCGCGACCCGCACCAGTTGGTGGAGGGTGCGCTGATCGCCGCCTACGCCATCGGGGCGGCCCAGGTGTTCCTGTACGTGCGGGGCGAGATGCCGCACGCCCAGGAGCGGATCGCTGCGGCGCTGAACGAGGCGAAGGCCGCCGGCCTGGTCGGACGCAACATCCTGGGCACCGACTTCAGCGTCGACGTGGTGCTCCACTGGGGAGCGGGCGCCTACATCGTGGGCGAGGAGACGGCCCTGATCGAGTCGCTCGAGGGGAACCGGGGGATGCCGCGGCTCAAGCCGCCGTTCTTCCCGGCGGCCAAGGGCCTGTACATGCGTCCGACGATTGTCAACAACGTCGAGACGCTCTCGAACCTGCCGTGGTTGCTCCACCACGGGGTCGAGGCCTTCACCTCGGTCGGGACCGAGACGTCGCCGGGGACCCGGTTGATCGCGCTCTCCGGCCACGTCCGCCGCCCGGGTATCTACGAGGTTCCCCAGGGGACGACGACGTTCCGCGACCTGTTCGAGGACGAACGCTACGGCGGTGGGATCCGCGACGGGCGGGCGCTGAAGATGTTCATCCCGGGCGGTGCGTCGGCCCCGTGGTTCTTCCCGGAGCAGGTCGACCTGCCCCTCGAGGCCCGGCCGGTCGGCGCCGCCGGGTCCATGCTCGGCTCGGGCGCCGTCGTCGTGATGGACGACACGACCGACGCCGTCGAGGCCTGCTTCAGCCTGGTCCGGTTCTTCGCCCGCGAGTCCTGCGGGAAGTGCACCCCCTGCCGGGAGGGCACCACCTGGGAGGAGAAGATCCTGGAGCGGATCATGGAGGGCCACGGACGGCCCTCGGACATCGACCTGCTCCTCGACGTCGCCGACAACATCAGCCCCGGGCCCTACCCCGTGGCGGCCGACCCCGACCACGGACTCGACGCGGTGCCCTTCCCGCCGCGGCAGACGACCATCTGCCCGCTCGGTCCGTCCTCGGTGGCTCCCATCACCTCGGCGATCCGCCGCTTCCGCGACGAGTTCGAGGCCCGGATCACCCGGCGGGACCCGATCCCGGTCGCCGTGGCCGTCGAGTCGGTCGGAGGTTCCGGTGTCTGAGCGTCCCCGCCCGGTGGAGGTCACCGATCCCGTCACCATCACCGTCGACGGTCGTCAGGTCGAGGTGCAGCGCGGTGAGCTGCTCATCGACGCGTGCGAGCGCAACGACGCCTACATCCCGAGGTTCTGCTACCACCCGCGCATGGAGCCGGTCGGCATGTGCCGGATGTGCCTCGTCGAGGTCGACACCGGCCGGGGCCCGGCGCTGCAGCCGAGCTGCATGATCAACGTGGCTCCCGACATGGTGGTCGACACGACCTCGGACCTGGTCGCCAAGGCCCAGGACGGGGTGCTCGAGTTCCTGCTCGCGAACCACCCGCTCGACTGTCCGGTGTGCGACCGGGGTGGCGAGTGCCCGCTGCAGGACCAGACCATGGCCTACGGGCCGGGTGAGTCCCGCTGGGTCGAGGAGAAGCGGCACTACGAGAAGCCCATCGAGATCTCGCCGCTCGTCCTGTTGGACCGGGAGCGGTGCATCCTGTGCGACCGCTGCACGCGGTTCGCCTCCGAGGTCACCGACGATCCGCTGATCCACTTCGTCAACCGTGGCTCCAACACCGAGGTCAACACGTTCCCCGGCGAGCCGTTCAGCTCGTACTTCTCGGGCAACACCGTCCAGATCTGCCCGGTGGGTGCCCTCACCGCCACGCCCTACCGCTTCAAGGCCCGGCCGTGGGACCTGGAGCGGACCGAGTCGACCTGCACCACCTGCTCGGTCGGCTGCCGGGTGACCCTCGAGTCCAGCCGGGACCGGTTGGTCCGCATCAACGGCGTCGACGCCGACCCGGTCAACTGGTCGTGGCTGTGCGACGCCGGTCGGTTCGGGTTCGAGGCGACGAACTCCGAGGACCGGGTCACCGAGCCGATGCGCCGCGATCCGGGCGGTTCGTTCGAGCCGTTGCGTTGGTCGGCCGCATTGGCCGGTGTCGCCGACGCGCTCGGGTCCGCCGACCCGCAGCGGGTGGCCGTGCTCGGTGGCGCCCGACTGAGTGACGAGTCGGCCTACGCCTGGGTGGCGCTCGCCAAGGGCGTGATCGGCACCGACCACGTGGACGCCCAGCTCGGCGACGGATTGCCGGCGGCGGTCCTCGACCTGCCCGGTGCGACGATCGACGAGGTCTGCGCACCCGGCGGCACCGTGCTCTACGTCGGGCCGGACCCCAAGGAGGAGCTGCCCGTCCTGTTCCTCCGCCTCAAGCACGCCGCCGAGCGTGACGGGGTGCGGATCATCGAGGTGACACCGACGGCGACCAGCCTGTCGCCCTACGCGGCGCTCGGCGTCCACGCCCGTCCGGGCGAGCTGGCCGCCGTGGCCCGGGCGATCACGACCGGCGACGTGGCCGCCGACGACGTCGGCGGGGTCGACGCCGGGACGCTCCGGTCGGCGGCGGCGCTCGTCGCCGAGGCGCAGGGGCCGGTCCGGGTCGTGCTGGGACGGGCGAACCTGGCCGAGTCGGGGCAGGTCGTGCTCGACGCCGCTCTGGAGTTCGCCGGCCTGCCGGGCGCCACCTTCCTCCCGGCCCTGCGTCGCTCGAACGTGCGTGGGGCGCTGTCGGCCGGACTCTCGCCGGGTCGCCTGCCGGGCGGTGGCCGCCTCGGCCGGGACGATGCGACCTGGTCGCAGGTGTGGGACCGGGTGCCGTCGGCCGCAGGGCTGGACGCGCTTGGTGTCCTGCGAGCGGCCGCCGCCGGCGAGATCGACGTCCTGGTGCTGCTCGGCACCGACCCGGTGAGCGACGCCGTCGACCGTGACCTGGCCGTCCGGGCCCTGGACCGGGTGCCGACCGTCGTGGCGCTCGACACCTTCGTGAACCCCTCGGTCGCCCGGGCCCATCTGGTGCTGCCCGCGGCGGCGCCGGGCGAGGTGGACGGCACGACCACCAACCTCGAGGGCCGGGTCAGCCGACTCCGGGCCAAGGTCACCTCGCCGGGTACCGCCCGGGCCGACTGGGTCGTGGCCGTCGAGCTCGCCCGTCGACTCGGCGCCACCTGGTCGACCTCGTCGGTCGAGGCCCTGCGCGACGAACTGGTCGCCAACTCGCCCCGTCTGGCCGGGACCGGCTGGGCCGACCTCGACGGACCCGCCGACGTGGACGGAGTGGTCGTCGACCTGTCCGGGGTCGACGTCGACGCCGGGGATGCCGCGGTCGTCCCGCAGGTCGACAGCTACTCGCTGCGGCTGGTGCTCACCCGTGAGCTCTACGACGGAGGAGAACTGCTACGTCGGTCCTCGTCCCTGGCCGGCCTGGCCCGCTCGGCGACGGTCGGGATCTCCCCGGGTGACGCCGAACGTCTGGGCGTCGGCGACGGTGACCAGCTCGTCGTCCGGGGCGAACGTGGCTCGCTCACGCTGCCGGCCCGAGTCGATCCGGGCGTCCCGCGGGGGAGCGTCCACCTGGTGCACCGGCTCGACGGGAGCGACCCGCTGACCCTCCTGTCGGCCGACGAGGTCGCCTGCGACGTCCGGGTGGAGAACGCCTGATGGACCCGTTGCTCTCCGGTGAGATCGGGCTGGCCCAGGTCCTCATCGTCCTGCTCAAGGTCGTCGTCGCATTCGCGGCCCTGATGGTCGGCGTGATGCTGATGGTCTGGTTCGAGCGCAAGCTCGTGGCGGACATGCAGAACCGGATCGGCCCCAACCGGGCCGGCCCGTTCGGCCTGCTCCAGACGTTGGCCGACGGCATCAAGTTGTTCTTCAAGGAGGACCTCCAGCCGGAGCGGTCCGATCCGTTCGTCTTCAAGCTGGCGCCCTACCTGTCGCTGGTGCCGGCGTTCCTGGTGTTCACCGTCATCCCGATCGCCGGCAACTTCAGCGACGGCCAGGACGGTGTGGTGACGCTGCTGGGCCAGGAGACCCTCATGCAGGTCGCCAACCCGCAGATGGGGATCCTGTTCGTGCTGGCGATGAGCTCCATCGCCGTCTACGGCGTCATGCTCGCCGGCTGGTCGTCGGGGTCGAAGTACCCCCTGCTCGGCTCGGTCCGGGCCTCGGCGCAGATGGTCTCCTACGAGGCGGCGCTCGGCCTGTCGGTGGCGGCGGTGCTGCTGTTCGCCGGCACGCTCACCACCAACGGCATCGTCGTCGGCCAGTCGGGCTGGCGGTGGAACATCTGGATGACGCTGTTCGTCCCGTTCGTCGTGTTCGTGATCGCCGCCACCGCCGAGTTGAACCGGCCCCCGTTCGATCTGGTCGAGGCCGAGCAGGAGCTAGTCGGCGGCTTCCACACGGAGTACTCCTCGATCCGCTTCGCCCTGTTCTTCCTGGCCGAGTTCATGAACACCGTGACCATGTCGGCGGTGATCGTGACGCTGTTCCTGGGCGGGCCGTCCGGGCCGATCCCCTCGGGTGCCCCGGGCTGGGTGCAGGACTACCTGCTGCCGCTGGCGTACTTCTTCGGGAAGCTCTTCGTGTTCCTCTTCATCTTCGTGTGGTTCCGGGCGACGCTGCCCCGGTTCCGCTACGACCAGCTGATGGACCTGGGCTGGAAGTTCCTGATCCCGCTGGCGCTCGGCTGGTTCCTGATCCTGACCTCGCTCAAGGTCGCCGACGACCAGGGTTGGAACCCGGTGGTCGCCGCTCTCGTGACGGGCGCGTTCGTGGTCGTCGGTGGCCTCCTGCTGCGGTCGTCGATCCGGGCGGCGTCGGGCGAGGAGCTCGACGACGTGACCGCCGGCGCCGGAGGTGACCACTGATGGGCTACCTGAACGGCTTCGCCGTCACGTTCCGGAAGTGGTTCGGCACCCGGACCGACACCGGCCGACGGATCACCCTGCAGTACCCCGAGGAGACCCGGCCCAAGCCGGCCCGGTTCCACGGCCGCCACGTCCTCAACCGCTACGAGGACGGCATGGAGAAGTGCATCGGGTGCGAGCTGTGCGCCGGCGTCTGCCCGGCCCGGTGCATCTACGTGCGCGGCGCCGACAACGATCCCGAGTCCCCGACGTCGCCCGGCGAGCGGTTCGGGTTCGTCTACGAGATCAACTACCTCCGTTGCATCCACTGCGACCTGTGCGTCGAGGCGTGTCCCACCCAGGCGATCACCGAGACCAAGCTCTTCGAGTTCGCGTTCACGAACCGGTCGGACGCGATCTACACGAAGGACGAGCTGGTGGTCGGTGACGACGGCCGGCCCCAGCAGCTGCCCTGGGAGAACTGGGACGGCGGGTTCGATCCGGCCGAGGACACCTCGGGTTGGATGCGGGCCACCTCGCCCGGCGGCAGCGCCGAGTTCGAGGGCATCGTCGCCTGGGCCGGCGAGCTCGGTTACGGGGTGCGGGCGCCCGAGGGCGGCCAGCCCCTCGAGCGTGAGCAGCGGGCCGCGGCCCACGAGGCCCACGACGACGACGGCCACGGGGGCCACTGATGCGGGTCGAGGTCTTCACGTTCCTGGTCGCCGGTGCGATCTGCGTGGCCGGCGCGCTCGGTGTGGTGCTGCTGCGCAACCCGGTCCACAACGCACTGAGCCTGGTCGCCACGCTGTTCGGGGTGGCCGTCCTGTTCATCGCCCAGGAGGCGTACTTCCTGGCCGCCATCCAGGTCATCGTCTACGCCGGCGCCATCGTCGTGTTGTTCCTGTTCGTGATCATGCTCCTCGGGGTCGATCGCGCCGAGGAGCTCGAACGCGACCCGTTCCGGACCAGACGGACCGCTGCGATCATCGGCGGCGCCGTGCTGCTCGCCGGCAGCCTCGCCCTGCTCCTGGCCGCCGGTCAGCGGGCCACGGGAGCCCGCTCGGTCACCGGATCGCTCGACCCCGACGTGTCGGACGTGGAGCGGCTCGGTCGGGCGCTGTTCACCGACTACGTGTTCGCCTTCGAGATCACGGCGCTGCTGCTGACGGTGGCGGTCGTCGGTGCGGTGGTGCTCACCCGACGCACGGCCGGACCGCCGATCGATCTCGAGGAGTTCCCCGACGGCACGGCGATGGACGTCTGGTCCGCTGCGCACCTCGTGGAGTCCGAGCCGGAGTTCGAGGCCGATCCCGACGTCGAGACACCGGACGAGCCGGCGGGTTCGGACGACGACGTGGACGTCCTGGTCGGTGAGGCCGGGTCCGATCCCGACGACGAGACCGAGGGGGCCGGCTGATGTTCACGTTCAGCGACTCCTGGTACCTGGTGCTCGCCGCCATCATCTTCGCCATCGGGGCGGTCGGGCTGATCGTCCGTCGCAACCCGCTCGTGATGTTCATGTGCGTCGAGTTGATGCTCAACGCCGTCAACCTGACGTTCGTGACGTTCTCCAACCTCCTCGACGACGTCGGCGGCCAGACCGCCGTGTTCTTCGTCATGGTGGTGGCGGCGGCCGAGGTCGTCGTCGGACTGGCGATCATCGTGGCGATCATGCGACGGCGCGAGGGCGCCGACGCCGACGACGTGTCGCTGATGAGGGGCTGAGGTGGAACTGATCTGGCTCATCCCGGCGCTGCCCGTCGCCGGCTTCATCACGCTGACCTTCCTCGGCCGTCGGATCGGCGACCCGGGGGCGGGTTGGCTCGCCACCCTCGCCGTCGCCGCCTCGTTCGTCGTGTCGGTCCTGGTCTGGGTGTCGCTCCTCGGTGAGCCCGAGGGCAGCCGGCAGATCACCCAGACGCTCTGGGACTGGATCCCGGCGGACTCGTTCCAGGTGTCGTTCGGCCTGCTCGCCGACGAGCTGAGCATGCTCATGTGCCTGTTCATCACGGGCATCGGCGCGCTCATCCACCTGTACGCGATCGCCTACATGAAGGGCGACCCGGACTTCCCCCGGTTCTTCACCTACCTCAACCTGTTCGTCGCCTCGATGCTGCTGCTGGTGCTCGGCGACAACCTGATCCTGACCTTCCTCGGTTGGGAGGGTGTCGGAGCCTGCTCCTACCTGCTCATCTCGTTCTGGTTCACGGACCCGGCCAACGCCTCGGCGGGCAAGAAGGCGTTCGTCACCAACCGGATCGGCGACTTCGGGTTCATGCTCGGGACGTTCCTGGTGTTCGTCACCCTCGGGACCGTCGACTACCTCGAGATCGACGCCGCCGCCCCGGGCATCGCCGCCGGGACCGCCACGGCCATCGCGCTGTTGTTCTTCCTCGCCGCCACCGGCAAGTCGGCCCAGGTGCCGCTGTTCGTCTGGCTGCCCGACGCCATGGCGGGCCCGAC
>SXGR01164881.1_pt1 | contig 10578 bp, 10 predicted proteins | sample 3174711 | NCBI WGS metagenome assembly SXGR01 (sample SAMN11356860, study PRJNA531348) | freshwater metagenome | isolation source: freshwater sample F1-60 | place: China: Fuxian Lake, Yuxi | collected 2017-12-25 | reverse complement strand
CATTCTGCTGCCGGACACCGATCTCGACGGTGCCTCACTTACCGCCGAACGCATACGCGTGAGAATCGCAGCTTCCCCCCTGATGGTGCGTGGCAAACACATCCCCATCACCACCAGCATGGGTGTCTCCACCTATCCCATGCACGGCATCAGCTATGAGCAGTTGTTTGAAGCCGCCGACGCCGCGCTCTACAAGAGCAAATCCGAAGGAAAGGATCGTGTTACCGTCGCTCAGTCAGCGGAAATCCGGCCTGGCTGATTGCCCTGCGGCGTGGATGGCTTGCGGCTGCGCCCTGCGCGAAAGTACGCGGTATTCTCATAGAACGCCACCTCACGGTTGGCGTCCCACCAACCGGGCACGCCCAACACCGGCAGCGGCGACAAATCGTGGGGTTGCCTGATGTGATCGCGTAGCGCATTCGCTGCCCTCTCATCTTGGCGCCTGTCCAGCCCGGCGTTCGAGCGGGAATCAGCACGACCGACCATCAAGAGCGCGTGTCCAGTCATGCCCAAATAGGACGACAAGGCTTTTTCATACAACGCGTGGCCGACGATCAGGCACTGGGTCGCGGCCTGAAACTGTTCGCGTTCTTCCCAGAACACCTGCCGCCAGGCAAACGCCCGTATACCATCGAGCACGGCTGTACTGGAACTAAACACCAGCACGCCGCTTTCGTCGAACAGTGTCAGGGCATCGCGGCGGCGATTACGCGCGGTTGCTGTCCGCGAAAATCGCTCAGCTGCCGTTTGCAGGTTTAACTCTTCCACATGGCCCCGGTTTAAGGCTTTCTTGATGAGTGGAAAGGTCAGCCACGCCAAGGCGTTAAAGAAGTCGTGCCAGTTGCACTCGCGCAGGGTAACAACACCTTCATCGTGGATGCGTTGCTCGTAGTCCGAAGCCTTGGGTAAGGCCTGCTCTGCCGCGCTCATAAATCGCAGCGGTTGCCCGCCGCCCGACACCACGCCGTAGCGCTGCGCCAACGCGTTCAAACGTGAGAGTGACGGCCATGTATCGCCTTTCAGCGCGAGCGCTACTGCCCGCAAAGGCGCAAGCATCGGCGAGCGTTCGGCGAAGTTGCAGTCCCAAGTGTCCATCGCGCCAGTGTACGCGACGGAACGCCCAACACGGTAAAATCACACGCTTCGCATCGACTTTTTTCATCATGGAAACTCTGGATTGCGCCGTCATCGGCGCAGGCGTGGTGGGCTTGGCCATCGCACGCAGGCTCGCACGGGACGGGCGCGACGTCGTGATTCTCGAATCTGAAGACGCGTTTGGTACGCACACCAGCGCACGCAACTCAGAAGTCATTCACGCCGGTATTTACTACGCCTCCGGCTCAATGAAAGCGCGGCTGTGCGTACCGGGCCGCAAAGCGCTTTACCAGTATTGCGCGGAACACGACGTCAAGCATCAGCGCATCGGCAAGGTGATCGTCGCCTGCGACGACACCGAAATCGCGGGCCTGAAAAAATACAAGGCGCAAGCCGAAGCCAACGGCGTCGACGATTTGCGCATGCTCGACCTCGCTGAACTGAAAGCAATGGAACCGAATGTGCGCTGCGTGGCTGGCTTTCTGACGCCTTCCACCGGCATCATCGACAGCCACGGCCTGATGCTGTCCTATTTGGGCGAGGCCGAGGATCGTGGCGCTATGCTGGCATTGTCCAGCCCGGTGCTCGGCGGCAAGGTCGAAAGCGACGGCATCGTGCTCGAAGTCGGCGGCACGGAACCGATGACGGTAAAGTGCCGCACAGTAATTATCAGCGCGGGGTTGAAAGCGCCGGATGTTGCACGCAGCATTGCAGGCATTCCCGCCGCGACCATTCCGCCGACCTTCTACGCCATCGGCCACTATTACACGTTAAGCACCAAATCACCGTTCAACCGGCTGATTTATCCAGTGGCACGGCCCGACTGGCTGGGCGTGCACGTCACCATCGATCTGGGCGGGCGCGTGAAATTCGGCCCGGATTTCGAATGGATCGACCGCGTGGATTATCAGTTCGACGAAACGCGCGAAGCCTCGTTTTACAAAGCCATCCGCCATTACTTTCCCGGCCTGCAAGATGGCACGCTGCAACCGGGTTACACCGGTATTCGTCCGCGCATCACCGGGCCAGGCGAGCCCGTGCAGGATTTCACCTTCCACAATCACAGCGTGCACGGCGTGCAGGGGCTGGTGGCGCTATACGGCATTGAATCGCCGGGGCTGACTTCGTCGCTGGCAATCGCCGATCACGTGGCGTCGCTAATGGTATAACTAAAATGTCAATTAAAACAAATACTTATCATCTACACCTGGAGTCACACCACGACCGTCCAGTGCTGTTTCACGTGACGCAAGCGGATTGGGAATCTGCCGCAAAACGGCACCGTGCGCTGGCAAAAAAACTTCGCGTCACCGCCGGTTGGGACAATCAGATCATCCACGAAGCGCTCAAGACCGCCGACTTCATGATCACCAACACGGTGCCGCCGCGCGAGCGCTTTCGTGAAGTCGCACCGCGCATGAAATGGATCCAGACCACAGCCGCCGGCGTCGATGCGCTGATGCCGATGGACTGGCTGCCCACTGATGTCTCGCTCACCAACAACACCGGCGCGCACGGCCCGAAGGCCGAGGAATCCTGTTTGATGGGGCTGTTGATGCTGCAATCGCGGCTACCGGAGATCCTCAAGAATCAGCAGAACCACGTGTGGGATTGCATTTGCACCGTACCCATTGCCGGCAAATGCGTGGTGGTAGTGGGTTTTGGTGATCTAGGTCAAGGCGCCGGTCGCGCAGCAAAAAAACTCGGTATGACAGTAATTGCCGTCACCCGCAGCGGCACACCCCACCGATTGGCGGATCGCGTGGTAAAGGCCTCACGCATCGACAGTGTACTACCCAAGGCTGATTTCGTGATCGTTACCTCCCCGCTGACTGCTGAAACACGCAACCTGATCAGCCGCGACAGCATCAGCCTGCTGAAACGCGGCGCGGGTTTTATCAACATCGGCCGCGCGCCTATTGTCGATTACGCGGCACTGCGCGAAAAACTCGATAGCGGCCACCTCGGCGGTGCGGTGCTGGATGTATTTGAAAAGGAACCGCTGGCAAAGGATTCGCCGTGGTGGAGCACCCGAAACACCGTGGTATTGCCCCATATCAGTTGCGACGACCCACGCTACGTTGCGCGGCTGTTCGACAGCTGGTTCGAGAATTTCGAGCGCTTTCTTGCCGGCAAAAAACTCCGGAACATTGTGGACCGCCGGCTGGGCTATTAAACCCCTTCAGTACGGCTCCCCGGCGCTACACCGCGAGTGCGGCGCCCTGTCTCGGCATCATGTTAACGATCACGGAACTGCTGCCCACCGATGTCTGATCCAGCCGATAGCCGTGCTGATAGACCGACTGCAACTTCCAGCCGTTTTCCGGTGTCAATCCCAGCATTGCGCGTAAACGGCTGACATGCGTATCCAGCGTGCGCGTGGCGGCATTGTGGCCACGCCCCCACACCTGCTCCAGCAAATAGCTGCGCGAAAGCAATTGTCCTGTACGCGTCAGCAGCAGCACCGCCAGATCGTACGTCTTGGGTGTCAGCGTCAGGCGCTCACCATCGCGGAAAATCAGCCGGTTGTGCATATCGATACGCAGAGCGCCGATTTCAATCAGGTCTTTCTGATGCGCCTTGGCGTATAGGGTGCGGCGGGTCAATGCCGACAGCCGAGCCAGCAGTTCCAGCGAACGAAACGGCTTGGCCAAACAATCGTCTGCGCCAGCATTTAGCATCGCCGCAATATCCGCCTCAACATCGTCTTTGAGCAGACAAATGACCGGAATCTCGGCTTCCAGTTGCGCCCGCAGTTCGGCGATGCCGCGCGGACTGCACGTATCCGCGCCAGTCGAGCCGACAATTATGACGTCAAAGTCCATGCGTGAAAGCTCGCGGGCCAGCAAATGACCCGCTGTAAATACCTTAAAAGTATGCTCTGCGGCGGTCAGCACTTTTTCGAGCCAGTGTACTTCTCGGGTATCGCAATCCAGTACGGCTATGTTCATAATGGTATTCCTGTGTCTGATGCGGTGCGAATGTAACGCGGCAATGCAGCAAGCAGCAACGGCGGTAAAGCGCTTTTTACAAATGTTTTACAGGACTTACACAATTCCGACACAGCTCACGGCTGGCTGCTTTAATGACTTGAATCATGACCATTAACCCGAACTCTCGCAGCCTTACTGTCGATCACGTCGCGCATTTCCTGCCGGATTTGGATGCCGCCTCGTCCGCGCTTACCCGTTTGGGCTTTACCCTGACCCCGTTGTCCGCACAGTCGCACCGATTGCACGAAGGCGGCCCGCTACAACCCGCAGGCACAGCGAACCGTTGCGTCATGCTGAAAAATGGCTACCTGGAATACTTGACACCGACGCATGACACGCCCAACGCCCGGCAGCTGCGCGACGCCATCGCACGTTACACCGGCGTGCATCTGATCGCCTTTGGCACGCAAGCACCAGCAGCCGATTTTGAACGGCTCGAACGCGAAGGCTTCTCCCCGCTGCCACCGATAGCGCTGCAACGCCAGGCAGATACGCCCAATGGCGAAGCCACTGCCCGTTTTACCGTGGTGCGCGTGCCGCCCAACGTCATGGCCGAAGGACGCATCCAGTATTGCCAACACCACACGCCAGAAGTGGTTTGGCAGTCCCGCTGGACATCACACGCGAATGGCGCCGTGGGGTTAGCAGGTGTGCTTCTATGCGTGGAAAATCCTGCGCAGGCCGCGCAGCGTTACGCACGATTCACCGGCTTGACAGCGTTATCGAAAGGCGATTTCTGGTTGCTGAATACCGCACACGGCTACCTGTTATTCGGCAGTCCGGCCGCCCTGCAATGCTGGCTGGGTGTGCACGCGCCAGCAATGCCCTGGATAGCCGGCTATGTCATCGACAGTCGCGATATGACAGCCACACGCAAAACGACCGACGGACACTCACTGGGTGAGCAGCTGTGCGTGACACTACCCGAGACGCTGGGAGGCGTCATGCTGTTTCAGAAATCCGGCATGGCGTTGCCCGATGCACTGTAAAAACAGACGCTTGGCATTCTCAAATACCCGCTGCGAGTTCAAAAACCGCTTTCGAGCACCAACACGGCGGCCACGCCGGTCAAAAACTCCATCACCGGACTACGGCGCTGTCCGTGAATAACCATTTGTCCGCGGGTTTCTCGCAAACCTCCGGGCGCCGCGTCCAAGGCGATACGCACCCGGTAACGCGGCTCCAGCGGCGTCAGATCATCCCCATGTGGCGCGACAGCTATCGGCCCGCCAAAACGATTGGCCAGCATGGCATGCGACACCTTTTGCGCCCGCGCCGAATCTATTTCGACGACCCGCCCCTGGATCGGCACAATCTGACCTTCCACATACAGCCGCGCGGTATCACCTGCAGCGAGCCGCTCCACCTGGCGGTGCCCGACATAGGCGACAGCCTCCCAATGCGCAGGGTCCACGAGGGCCCCCATGCGCTCGCGAGGGCCCAGCCACGCGCCAGGGAATAGTTGCGGATCAATGTCCATCCAGATACCGTCAAAAGCCGCTGTCAGCCGCAACCGTTCGAGTTCACTACGCGCCGCGCGCGATTCGGCCTGTTGCTCGCTCAAGCGCTCCTGCGTGGCGCGACGTTGTTCCAGACCTTTGTCGTCCGCTTCGAGGCCGCTCAATCGGCGCTCCAGCGCGTAAGCGCCGATGTCCGCGCGCTGCCCCCGGCTGGACACCTCCGGCGCATCAAATGCCACCAGCAACGCACCGGACTTCACCGCACCTGCCGGCTGTAGCGCAACCAGTTGCGCGGGAAATGGCGGATAAACCAACAGTTGCCGCACGGGATGTGCCAGTGCCGGGCCGCGCACCTCGGCTTGCCAGGGCACGAACGCCCCGGCACCCAGTAGGAGCATGACGCCCAGCAGTCCCCAGCGCCGGGCCATGGGCGTCTCGCCGCGCCGCTCACGCCAAACCCGCAGTTCCGTCCATACCGGTCGTGCCACGAACCAGACGATTTCGATGATGAACAACACGATGCCGAGCACCTTGAAAAACAGGTAATACACCAGCACGGCAATGCCAACAAAAATCACCAGCCGGTAAATCCACGTCAGAAAAGCGAAGGCTCGCAACAGGCGTGCCGTTACAGACTCAAAATCCTCGGGATCAGGTTCGTCCCAACCCAGCAACGTGCGTCGCAGCCACGCTCGCGCCAAGGCGCCAGAACGTTCATGCAAATTGGGCATATCCAGCCAGTCGGACAGGATAAAGTAGCCGTCAAAACGCATGAAGGGGCTCACATTCAGCGCGAGCGACAACACCCAGCCGGTGGTCGCCAGATAAAACAGGGCATTTTTGAGCGCGCCTGGCTCCACCAGAGCCCAGCCCAGCGTGGCGATGGCGGCAATCGCCAACTCTGTAGTAATGCCCGCTACCGCTACCGCCAACCTTTGGTAACGCGACCGCAACCGCCACGATTCGCCGGTGTCGGTATAAAGCATGGGCCACAACACCAGAAACGCCACACCCATGTGCGCCACGCGCACACCATAGCGGGTCGCGGTAAGCGCGTGGCCGAGTTCATGCGCTGTCTTGGCAAACGCCAGCGCAATCAGGAATCCAGCCAAGCCTTCCGGCGAAACCGACTCCACCAGGGTTTGCTGGAAAACATCCCACTGGCGTGCTGCAAGAATCAGCCCGAGCGCACCCAGACCTGCCACTACCCAAGCCGTCAGCGGAGCAAATAGCCAGCGCAGATAGGGCTCGACCACGGCCAGCCAGCGCTGCGGACGCACCAACGGCACGCGAAAAAACAGGTAGTGGTGCACCCACCATTTCCATTGCAGCCATTGATTGCCGGTGGATCGGGCCGCCAATCGTGCCACTGTCTTGACAGAGGGATAAACCAGCTGATTCTGCTCCAGAAAACCCGCGAGCCCCAGCACCTGCTCACGCTCCACCTGCAACGGCGTTTGTGCCTGGATGTCTTCAATCAGCGCCTCCAGCGGCTGGCCCCAACGCAGCAGACATTCGAACTCCAGCCAGCCGATACGGTAAAAACGGTTCACCCCTGGGTCTTCAATCACCCACGCCGGCGAACCCTATCGCAAGCTGAAGATTCCCATCCACCTGATATGGGGCAATTTCGATGCCATCGCGCCGCCCGAACAGGCGCGCCTGCTGACACTGGCTGCACCCGGCACGACGCTTAAAATCGTGCACGGCGCAGGCCATCTGCCGCAGATGGAAGAGCCTGTCGTATTCAACGAACTGTTGCTGAGAAGTCTGAACGTGCTCAAATTCGATATCGAAGGCAAAGCGGCGGCAGCTGCCGCTGAGGCCGTCACGCCGGAGGCGGCCGGTATTGCCGGGCCCGACGCCAAGGCCAATATGAAGTAATACTGGCAAAATGACACGTAACTATCTATTTTTATTAATTATTTTTTTTCGACCCTGGCGCACACGCAAGCCGCGCGTGTAATCGATATAGCCTCACGCAACGGCGTCACTCAGCGCATTTTGTTGTTGCAACCGCCGCAGGACAGCCGTGCAAGCGCCGCCGTCATCCTGTTTGCTGGCGGCGATGGCGGCATCGAAATTTCCGCCGACGGCCATATCAAACGCGGCGGAAATTTTTTGGTACGCTCGCGCGCGTTGTTCGCCGCACAGGGGCTGGCAGTGGCAGTGATCGATGCGCCCTCAGACCGCCAAAGTCCGCGGTATTTGGATATTTTTCGCCAGACACCGGAGCACGTTGCCGATATCAAAGCCGTGATCGCGTGGCTCAGGCAAGAACTGAAACTGCCAGTGTGGCTGATCGGCACCAGCCGTGGCACGCAATCAGCCGCATACGCCGCAGTGCAATTGCCGCAGGCGGAAGGCGGCGGCGCAGACGGCGTGGTGCTGACCTCCAGCATACTCGCCGACCGCCGCGAGCGGCCCGTACCCGAGATGGCGCTGGATCGCATCCAAGTGCCGGTGCTGGTGGTGCATCACCGGCAGGACAGTTGCCGCTCGTGCCTCTATGCAGACTTGCCGTGGCTCACCCGCAAACTCACGCACCTGAAAAAAAACGAAACCCTGATATTCGACGGCGGCATTAACCAAGGCGATGCCTGCGGCCCGCGTGCCTATCATGGCTTTAACGGCATCGAAGCCGAGGTCATAGACAAAATCGCGACGTGGATCAAAGGCAACTGACGCACGCCACGACGATTACAACTCAGGCGTTACTGCGGCTGTATGCCGGCCGCCTTGATCACCTTGGTGTATTTTTCTACGTCGCCGATCACCAGCTTAGTCAACTCGGCGGGTGAGGCACTCACCTGCGGATCGGCGCCATTGCGCTCGAACTGTTCCTTCATCTCGGGCGAGCGCGCAATGCCGCTGAGTTCGTCGTAGAGGCGCTTCAGGATCGGCGCAGGCACGCCCTTGGGTGCAAAAAATCCCAGCCACAGTTGCGCATCAAAACCGGGAAAAGTTTCCGCCACGGCCGGCACATCAGGCAGCGCGGGCGAACGCTTGGGCGTGCCCACCGCCAGGGGACGCAGCCGCCCCGCTTTCGCCTGCGGCAGCACCGCCGGCATGCTGCCGAACAGCGCCTGAACCTGTCCGCCAATGGTGGCCACACCTGCCGGGCCGTTGCCGTTAAACGGCACGTGCACCACGTCGATACCGGCGGCGGATTTCAGCATTTCCATCGCCAGTTGGGTGGTGGTGCCCGTGCCCGCGGAGGCGTAATTCAATTTGCCAGCCTGCGCTTTGGCGAGCGCGATAAATTCCTTCAAAGAATTGGCTTTCACCGCCGGATTCACCACCAGCAAATACGGTGTTGAAGCCACTAGCGTGATCGGCTCGAAATCTTTCACCGGATCATATTTCAAACTTTTGTATGCGCCGACCGCGATCACGTGTGTGCTGGTAGTACCCATGGTCAGCGTGTAGCCGTCGGGTGTGGCGCGCGAGGCGATTTCGGTGCCGATGGTACCGCCCGCGCCGCCGCGATTGTCGACGACGATTTGCTGGCCGAGTTTTTCACCGAGTCTTTGGCCCACCAGCCGCGCCACGATATCCGTGGAGCCGCCCGCCGGGAACGCGACAATCAAACGTATGGGCTTGTTTGGATACGCCTGCGCCGTGGCATTTGAGGGGGTAAACAGCGCAGCACCCAGCAATGCCGCTAAAGGCGCCGCCAGCAGATGTTTTTGCAAGTATTTGTTTTTTAACACTTTTTATCCTATTTTTTCGATGAAGAACGTAATTACTCCGGCTTGAGCAAGCCCGCTTTGATTAACTGTTTCAACTGGGCTGTTTCGCTGCGGACGAATTTGTCCATCTCTTTCGCCGTGCCGCCCTGCACTTCCAGCCCCAGTTGATCAAGCCGCGCCCTGACATCGGCAAGCGCCAGCGCACGGTTGACTTCGCGATTGAGTTTATGGACGATGGGCCGCGGAGTTTTCAGCGGCGCCATCATGCCAAACCACACCACCGACTCGGCGTCCTTGATGCCACTTTCGGCCAGCGTCGGCACGTCGGGCAGCAAGGCTGAACGCTTCGGGCCGGCAATCCCGATCACCCGTACGCGCTGAGACTTGATGAAGGCGTCGGCGCTCACCGTCGTGGTGTGCATGCCCTGCACTTGCCCGCTCACGACATCGGTCAGCGCGGGCGCCGCGCCCTTGTACGGCACGTGGGTCAAAGGCGCATTGGTCGCCCCCAGAAACACCGCCAGCCCAACGTGCAGACTGGTGCCGATGCCCGACGACCCCCACGACACTTTTTTGGGATTGGCCCGCGCATAATCGACGAGTTCCCTGGCGTTGCGCACCGGCACGCTCGGATGCGTCAACAGAATCAGCGGTGCGTAACCGATGACAATCACGCCCGCCAGATCATCAGGCGTGTACGGCGCACGGCTGGACAGCAACGGCGCAGCAATGGCGGGGCCTGGGTTAGCCAACAGCAGCGTGTAGCCATCCGGCTGCGCGCGCACCACGGTTTCACCGCCAATCAAGCCCCCCGCGCCACCGCGGTTGTCCACTACAAATTGATAACCCAGAGCATCCGTAAGCTTGCCTGCAATCAGGCGCGCAATAATGTCGTTAGACGCACCCGGCGGAAATGGCACCACCCAACGCACGGGTTTATTGGGATAACCCGCACCGGCATCGAGCTTGGCGGGTTGCGCCACACCGGCGCCTGCGTAGGACAGCAGGCTGAACAAGCAGGCTGTAAGGACCTCATTTGCGCATTTACTTGCTCGCATTCGCCAGCGCCTCAGGATTAATCACGTTAATGGGCTTGCCCTCCAGGTAGGAAACGATTTGCCCGAACGAAGCCGTGAATTGACCTTCGTAGCCGCCGCGCTCCACGTAACCGATGTGGGGCGTGCAAATTGCGTTTTCCATGGAAATCAGCGGATGCGCCGCACCCAGCACCGGCTCGCTCTCGAACACATCCACCGCCGCCATGCCGGGGCGGCCGACCTTCAACGCAGCTTCCAGCGCACCGGTTTCGATCAACGGCGCGCGGCTGGTGTTGACCAT
>SXGR01212882.1_pt1 | contig 10580 bp, 9 predicted proteins | sample 3174711 | NCBI WGS metagenome assembly SXGR01 (sample SAMN11356860, study PRJNA531348) | freshwater metagenome | isolation source: freshwater sample F1-60 | place: China: Fuxian Lake, Yuxi | collected 2017-12-25 | reverse complement strand
TAACGATGCTGGTGTAACAGATAAGACTACGCTGTGAAAAGTTTTATTGCCGCCGTTCGTTTTCTTACCCGTTTGCCGATGCCTGGCGCGGTGACCACTGCGGTAGATTTACCGTGGGCAATAGCGTGGTTTCCTTTGATTGGTGCGCTGATTAATGCGGCGATTGCAGGTATTGCCGTCGGTTTGCTAACGTGGTGGCCAGCACCCATTGCAGTTTTGTTGGCGGTGTTAGCCGGTTTATTGCTGACGGGTGGTTTTCATGAGGATGCCGCCAGCGATGCTGCAGATGGATTAGGTGGTGGGGTCGATCATGAGCGGGTGCTGGCGATTATGCGTGATTCGCGCATTGGCGCTTATGGAGCGATGGCGTTATGGGGTATGTTGACGTTTCGCTTTTTAGCGTTGTTGCTGTTGATCAATATCAACCCAATGATGGCGGTCGTTATATTCTCATTTGCCGGTGCTTGGGGACGTTGGACCGCGGGTCCGTGGTTACGTTTCTTGCCTTCGCTGAGTGATGGATTGAGCAAGGATATTAACCGTGAGCCGCGTCATGGACCGTGGGTTTGCGCGTCGATGTTGGTTGTCGCAATGAGTCTGGGTTGTTGGTTTCTGAACTATCCGCAACTGGTGTTGAGTATATTCGTGCCACTGTTCGTAACGACTGTGTGGGGTTGTTATTTGTGGCGTCGTCTTGGCGGTCAAAGCGGTGATTTATTAGGTGCTGGTAACGTATTGGTGGAAGCGAGTGTGTTATTAGTCGCTTTAGCTCGTTAAACGGAAGCGAAAGCGCGTCAGTAATACGCAAGAATCTTCGTAGGTCGCTGATTGCTCAGGTCTGCGGCGTTCTATGATCCGCTCTTATGGTCGACCTCCTTGATCGTCAATTACAGGTGCTGCATCGACGTCGTCGGTTGCAACGCGTTTTAGCGGCTTATCTCCCGCTCTTGGCTATTACCATCGGGATTGGTGCGGTGTTGGTCATGGTGGTGCGACTCAGCATGCCAGCCGCTGCTTGGTTGGTATGGCCGATTGCTTTGGCCAGTTTATTAGCGCCCTTGGTGGTGGTCCCGCGTCGGTGGGCGCAACGTGACTCGTCAGTGATCTTAGCTGGGCATTTGGATTTATGTATTAATGGACAGGGACTTGCGATGGCTTTGTCGGCGCATGGACCTGCGGTACGTGACGGAGATTGGCTGGCTCGTTTGCGTCAGCCACTCGAACAATTAACCCTGCCTCCGTTGGTTTTTGATCATTTACGTGGTGTTGGATTAGCAGCGTTTTGTTTGATCGTTGCGCTGATGATTCCGCAGCGTGCCTTTGCTCCGTCAATTCCCAGCGTGGTTGGTTCCTTTTTCAAACAAATTACTGATCGCGTTACGGCGCTTGAGGAAGCTGGCGTTATTCCTCCAGAAGATGCGGCACAACAGCGCCTCGATGTGGAGCGATTAACGGCTCATGCGATTGATCAAGGTATGACGCAGGCAACCTGGGAAGCGTTAGATCGCGTACATCAACGCACTGATCAGCAAGTTGATCGTTCGGTGCAGCGATTAGCGCAGGCGATGGGTTTAGCGGAAGCAACAGCACTGCCGTCTTCACCTGGGGAACGAGATCTGCAAGAACAACGTTTAGCGCAAGCCGTCGCGGAATTAGCCTTAGCAGCACCTGGGTTAATTCCACGTTTACCAAAAAACGCAGGTGGTGAGGAATTATCAGCGGTTTTAGCGCAAGCCGTCCAGGCAGGTGCATTGAATCCAGAACAAGCCGCGGCAGTTAAAAAATTAGGACTGTTACATCCAGGGCAGGGAGAAAAAATAAATCCCGCAGCGTTGAACGCCTTGCGTGAACATTTAAAAAAGGAGTTAGAAAAAGAGCGTGAAAAATTATGTAAAATGGGCGAGTGCGAAGGGTTTGAAGAAGCGCTAGCGCGTTGCCGCAATGGCCAGGGAAAAGAAGCGGGTCGTGGTGGCGTTAATCGTGGCCCAGGACATGCACCCATGGCTTGGGATGATCCCCTGCGTACCAAAGGCGGTGGTATCGAGGGCCTGCCTGCTGGTATGCAATTAAATCCTGATGGGTCGGTTACCATCGCGGAACAAGTGCGCGATGCTGAAATTGATCCAGCCATTCAGGCGGCTGCGCAACGGGCCGCTGTGCGTGCTTTTGATCCCACCGCCGCTGATGCTAAGCGGGCAACCGTCGCACCACGTCATCGGGCTGTTGTGGAAAAATATTTCGCTAACGAAAAATGAAGCTCGTTGAATTGGTACGAAGCGAAGAATGGAATGATCAAGACGTAGATAAATAAGAGTGATACCAATTCCGAGTCAAACATGCCGGATGTTAGAAAAGAATGAATTAACAGGAGGAACGGAGAAACGGAGGAAGAGGGAGGGAAGATCAAGATAATCTCGATGTTTTCTCTCTCGCCACGGTCTTGTCTTCCCCTCCGTTTCTCCGTTCCTCTTGTTCATCTTCTTTCGGTTTAGGCAAAGATGACTCGGAATTGGTATGAGTAACCATTAGGCAGAAAAATTAAGCCTAACGATATCACTGATTCTTGGATGGAATCGCTTTTGTCCGGTATTTAGCGACGATTGCCACCGCGCATGGAAATAGGGCGATCGAGTAATTCTTTAAGGATTATTAAGTCTTTAAGCGTCTCTGGGCGTTTTAATAAAGTCGCGGCTCGGTGTCCAGGTTGATGAGTAACTTTCGTTAAGCCTTCTTCTTTGTGCTGGGCGCGAAGACGTGCACGTTCCAATTCAAGTTTTTCACGATTTTTGGCTTCAGGGCTGATGACCGAAATTGCGGCTTCATCGGCAGCGCGTTGTTTCATCGCGCGTTGCGCCAAGGTGCGTTTGAGTGCTTCAATGTTTTCTGGTGAACGGTGTGGGACCGGAGCCGATTGCGGCTGAGATGTTGGTTGTTGGCGCTGCTTGGCTTCATCCATGGATTCTTTGACCAAATCGATCAGTTCATCAAGTATGCCCATAGCGTGTTCTGCCTAATTAATTTGTGTGGTGCAAGGTTGGGAAGACGTGTGATTGGTGCGGAATGTTATGCCGCACCAACCACCATTCGTTTATCGCTGCCTAGCGAAAAGAATTATTTCGTCTTTTCTGATTTATTATCTGGGTTAGCGATTGACGCACGCATGTCGGTATCAGCCTGCACATTGCGTAGGTTGTAGTAATCCATCACGCCGACGTTTCCTTTGCGGAAGGCATCAGCAATCGCCATCGGAATTTCAGCTTCTGCGAGCACGACTTTTGCGCGATTTTCAGCAACCAAGGCCACCATTTCTTGTTCGCGGGCAACGGCCATCGCACGACGTTGTTCAGCTTCGGCCTGGGCGATAATTTTTTGCGCTTCAGCTTGGTCGGTTTTCAAACGCGCGCCGATATTATCGCCAACGATGACGTCAGCGATGTCGATGGATAAAATTTGGAAGGCAGTGCCGGCATCAAGTGCGGAATCGAGCACGGTTTTACTGATCGACTTTGGATTTTCTAAAACTTCCATGTGCGACTTTGCCGCACCGATGGTGGAAACGATGCCTTGGCCGACGCGTGCGATAATCGTATTTTCCGTAGCACCACCGACTAAACGTTCGATGGCAGTGCGTACCGTAACGCGAGCTTTCACTTTGAGCTGAATGCCATCGCCGGCGACGCCGTCGACCGTTTGTTGTCCCTGACCGGCTTGTGGCACATCAATAACTTTCGGGTTAACCGAAGTTTGCACCGCATCGAGCACATCACGTCCAGCTAAATCGATAGCTGCCGCGCGATCAAAGGTCAGTGGAATATCGGCTTTGCTGGCGGCGATGAGGGCCTGCACTACGCGAAGAACATGACCGCGCGCCATGTAATGGCCTTCTAATTTATCCGCTGGAATATCGATGCCGGCTTTTTTCGCCGTGATACGTGCTGTTACGATCACGCCTGGGTCAACTTTACGAAAGCGCATTAAGACGATGGAAACTAAACCGACGGGCGCATTCGATAAAATAGATTGCAACCATAATTGGAAAGCATTCCAGATCATGAAAAATATGAACATCAAAAATAATGATACGACACCTACAATAATATAGGTGATGTCGGTGGCGGTTACGGCACCTTGGATGAGTGGAGTGGCTTCAACCGGATTCATGGGATGTCCTTTAAGGGGAGATAAAAGAAGATGGATTAAAAGAGGAGTGAAAATGGAAATGTAGTTTTCAAGCGCGCGCAGGCTCAACCGTCACGGTTAAACCATCAACTGAGGTCACGCGAACGTGATCGCCAGGTTTGGGGACATTGCTAGATTGCACGACGACGTCGAGCTCTCCTTGCGGAAAGCGAACACGCGCAGTGAGGCAAGGGGGATCAGTAACCATTCCTTTGGTCCCTGGGCCTGCTTGCAACAATACGCTAGCTGGATTGACCGTTGGGCGTGAACTTGAGGAAAAACCATTATCCTTGGATGGGACGGAAATTTTTCCCGCTTCATGTACCGCTTCGGAAATTAATTTTAATGGGTCTTGACCGATTAAATCGACTGCGCATGCACGTTCGAGGGTTAGTGGAATGGCAAAACGGCGCGCAGACAACATTGCGGCCAGGACTTGGCGAATATTACCACCTGCCAGCATGTGGGCGGACAATTGGGCGATATCCACCGTTAAATTATTTTGTTTTGCCATAATTAATTGATTGACCAAGAGCGTGGTATCGACCCGTCTTAATTGCATCATAAGTATATCAACAATGTTTAATTGGACGCCCTTCAGCCATGCGCCAAGGCTCAATTGCCAAGCACGAAGCCACATGAAACCAACGATGGAGATGAGGGGTGTTGCAATAATCACGAAGGTTAACCACCCCCAGTTATTAGCTAAAAAATCGGTCATGATATGCTGCCTTTGGTTAGGAAAAAAGAATTAAGGGTTAATCGGTATTTAGGGTGATTTTGTGGGATCGGTGTTATGGGCGACAAAAACCGTTGGGCCTTCAATACGACGAACGATAATGGGTTCTCCGCGCAGAGCCGCGCGACCGATGATTTGGACGTCGACTTCACCTTGTTCAAATCGTGCGCGACCAGTTGGCATGGCGTCGGTCACCAATGTTCCGCAGGCGCCAATGGAAATGCCTAATTGTTCGGTGGTATGACGATATCCAGCGTCATCATTAATCTCGGCTTTGGGCACCAATGGTGAGCGTTGTAATCTTCTGAATCCCCAGGTCACCACCACGGCAGTGATGATGGGTGTTAGGGTAAATAATACCCAACCAACAACGGGCGAAGCACTAAATCCCAGGGCAATACCGGCGATTGCAAAACAGAGCGCTCCGATCGCCAGTAAGCCATAACTGACGATTAAAAATTCGAGCAGCAACAATACGATCCCGACGACAATTAAAACGATCGCTAGTAAGGTATCATTAATCGCCGTTTCAGCCGTTTGCTGCACGACGTCAGCCGCTTTTTGTACGGTGTTTGTCGTTGTTTCTTGTGCGCTGAGCACAAGGTTGATCCACCAGTTGTTCATGTTGGCACCTGTGCTGTATTTGGCGAATCAGGCGTGCCGTTGGGAACGGTGCGTACAACAGCTTCACCAAACTGCATGTCCACAATGATCACTGTGGTTCCGGCTTTAATAAATTCACCATGTTGCGCGACAGCACCCATTTCTTCGTCGTTCAAGTGAATAAAACCATTTGGTGAAAGGTCGCTGCGGGCCACTGCGCGTTGACCAATATTCTGGTTAATAATCGCCACGGCTTTTTCATTGCCCTCACTGGTGGCGGTTATTTCGGCAACGGATGCAAGACGTTGAGCAACGGCGAGTTTAGGTAACGCGAGCAATAAGGCGATTATGCCACCAACTGCGACGAGCAATGCCATAATGCTGTTGCCCAATGCCGCGCCGAGCGAATTTCCCCAGCCTTCACTGGAAGGAGCAAACTGCGTAGAATCAGGCATAAAGGCTAACACTAAACCGACCATCGCGGCAGTCAGGCCAACCATCGCCAACATCCCACCCGTTGGTAAAAAGAATAAATCCACCACCAGCAAAGCGAGGCCGAAGAGAATTAATAAAACTTCGGGGTAACTCGCTAATTCCATGTAAAATTGACAGATAAAGAATAAGATGCCACAGACGCCAGCAAGGGTTGCCCACAGACCAATGCCGGGTGTTTTTAGTTCCAAGATAATAAAGAGGACAGCCAATGCCGCGAGTAGCGAGGCGTAACTGCCGAGTGTCCAACTAAGCTCTTCGGTAGAGGTGGGGGCTAGGTTGAGAACGGTTGAGGGATCGCCACCTAAAGTACGGTAGAGGTCGGGTAAATCTTTTACGATTCCTGTAGCCATACCATCTGCGAGTGCTTCTTGGTGCGTGTAGCTTAAGAGTCGATCTTCACCCAGGATGAGTATTTTCTTGTCGTCTTTAACGTCGGGATGATCTGCAAGAAAACGCGGTAAATCATCTTCAATGACCCAGACAGGACCGTCAGGTAAATCGAAACGATATAAATCTTGATTTCGGGCCGTCATTTTCAGGAGTTTGGCTTCGCTCCAACCATTTTTTTGTGCTACCGAACGCAACATGGCGCGCGCGACGGTTTCTGCTTTTTCCGGTGCATATTCCATTTTTCCATCGGCCCCGACGAAAATAACACCGATGTCACCCAACGTGGCGACATTCGTTAAATAAACGCGATTATGCGCATAAGCGATGAGAGAACCGGCGCTGTAGGATTCGCGATCAACATAGGCAACGGTTAACGGGCCGCCTTCAGGAACGGCTAATGCGGCTTTGGTAATTTCTATCGCACTATCAAGGCGACCGCCTGGGGTGGTTAAGTGAACGACGACAGCATCAACCTTTTGTTCTATGGCCTGATCCATCGCTCGTTGGTAGTAACGAGATTTTCCAGGATCAATAACGCCTTCAATTTTAATGTAAGCGATGCGCTTGGTTGCAGCCGTCGTTGCCTCGGCTTTTTTTGTTTCGATCACTGATTCAGGAGTCGCAGCAGGCGTGGTAGAGGTAGGTGTATCTGCGGCTTTGAGTCCGGGCAGAACACAGCAAAGGCAGAGCAACCAAAGGATACGGTTCAAGAACATGGGCGGGAGTGTGTCAGCGTGTCGTCGTCTGGCTAGCGTTGAGAGTTGTAAGGTCCGCAAGGTCAGAAGAGGACCTGGAGGACAAGTCTTTCGGACGTCTCCAGGCTTGCTGTCGGGTAAGTGGACTACATAAAGCGCCACCCCGAAAGGAATCTTCTATGCCAGCAATAGGTAATGTCGTTATCGGTCAATCAGGCGGTCCTACCGCCGTCATTAATCAAACATTAATCGGGGTTGCACAAGAAGTGCTGAAGCACCGCGAAAAGTTCAAACAAGTCTATGGAGCGATACGTGGGATTCAGGGCATTTTAGACGGTAATTTTTGTGATTTCACCAAAGAAGATCCCGCCAACTTAGAAATTGTCGCTGGCACTCCTTCGGCAGCATTAAAATCAGTACGATTAAAGCCTACGCCGGATGTTTGTGCTAAAGTATTAGCACGCTTCAAAGAATTTGACGTGCGTTATTTCTTTTACATTGGTGGTAACGACACCGCAGAAACAGCGCATATTATCAATGAAATGGCGCATGCTGACGGTTATGAATTGACCTGTATTCACTGCCCGAAAACCATCGATAACGATTTGCGCGTAACGGATCATTGCCCAGGATTTGGTTCCGCGGCGAAATTTGTCGCGCAGGCTTTCATGGGTGACAACTTGGATAATCGTTCACTGGGTGGCATTAAAATTAATATTGTGATGGGTCGCAATGCCGGTTGGTTAACCGCCGCATCAGCGTTGGCTCGCCAATTTCCAGACGACGGCCCGCATTTGATTTATTGCCCAGAAACAGACTTTTCGATGGCACAATTCGGTCATGATGTATTGAAAGTCTATCAACGCTTAGGTCGATGTGTGGTTGCGGTTAGCGAAGGTATTCATGGCATCGGCGGCGCTGATATTATTGATTTGGGAGAAGTCGACAGTCACGGTAATAAACAATTATCTGGTTCTGGTGCTTTGGGCGATTATTTGGCAGCTCAACTCAAAACGTATTTAAGCAAAGCACAACCTGGAGTTAAACATCGCATTCGTGCGGACACCTTTGGCTACTTACAGCGCTGCTTCCCAGGCGTGGTTAGTGAAGTCGACGCAGCTGAAGCGCGGCTGGCTGGACATGCTGCCGTACGTGCGGCTCTTGCGGGTACCATTAGTGGCTCAGTTGCTTTCAAACGGACTGGTGAAGGCAATGCCTATGGTGTTGAAACTTTCATCACGCCGCTCAACACCGTGGCTAAAGACACTAAACATATGCCGCGCGAATGGCTGAACGAAGCCGGCAATGACGTGGTTTCAGAGAAACTTATTCCTTACTTGAAACCGTTAGTTGGCAAATTGCCTGCTATTGGCCGCCTAGCCATGGTAGGCGCCAAAAACCCCTAAATCAGGCGTCAAAAATCCAGGTATTAGGTATTTTAGGCCCCCGCAGAGGGTAATGGCAGGGCTTCCAATTTGGAAAGACCAGAATACAAACCCGCCTCCATTTCGGCTAACCGCGCAAACCGTGTTTGGTAAGGCCGTTGTCTTTTTCACCATCAGCAACTCAGGAGTCTTCCCAATGAGTTTAGTTCCGAAATCTGATAAAATGCTCTTCTGGGGCTGTTTTATCGCCTTAATAACCACGGCGTTTGGATTTATCCTGCGTATTTTCTTAATGGATGGATGGGCCAAAGAATTTAACTTCTCCGCTACTCAACAAGGTGAATTGTTTGGTGTAGGTTTGTGGCCATTCGCGATCAGCATTATCATCTTCAGTCTCATTATTGATAAAATTGGCTATAAAACGGCGATGTTCTTCGGTTTTGCTTGTCACATGATTTCGTTGATCATGACCGTGACAGCAACCAGTTACGAAGGTCTCTACTGGGCAAATTTCGTGGTGGCGCTCGGAAATGGTACGGTCGAAGCCTACATTAACCCAGTTATTGCCACTCAATTTAAGAACGACAAATCGCGTTGGCTCAATATTCTGCACGCTGGTTGGCCGGGCGGCATGGTGATCGCTGGTATTTTGGCGCTCAGCTTACCAGCCGAAATGGCTTGGCAGAGCAAAATGTACTTGCTCGCTATCCCAGCGGTCATTTACGTGATCATTTTGGCTGGACAGCAATTCCCAGTAAATGAACGCGTCGCGGCTGGTAGTTCGTACAATGACATGTTGAAGGAAGTTGGTGCGATTGGTGCGTTTATTATCGTTTGGTTGATGGCCGTAGAATTTTCTCGCTCGGCGTTCCATGCGACTTCTCCGATGATGATTGGTACCATTGTTGCCGCGGTTGCTGCCGTGGCGATGTTTGCGGTGACTAAATCATTTGGTCGTCCGTTATTTATTCTCTTATTGCTCATCATGGTTCCATTAGCCACCACTGAATTAGGTGTCGATAGTTGGGTAAGCGCGCTCATGGCGCCAGTACTTAAGGGTAATGGCCTTTACGTATTGCTCTACACCTCGCTGTTAATGATGATCCTGCGCTTTTGCTCGGGACCAATTATCCATAAACTTTCGCCAGTTGGTTTATTGGCCATGTGCTCGGTACTCGCCGCACTTGGTTTGATTGCCTTATCGCACGTTGAAAGTGCCGTTATGGCCTTTGCAGCAGCAACGCTGTACGCTGTTGGTAAAACATTCTTCTGGCCAACCATGCTTGGTGTGGTTGCTGAACAATGCCCCAAGGGCGGTGCATTAACGCTCAATGCCATGGGTGGCGTTGGTATGCTTGGCGTGGGTGTGATTGGTGCGATGTTACTCGGTAACATGGTCGATACGACGCTTGATAGCAGTGTAAAAGCCAAGTCGGCAGAAGTGCACGCGAAAGTCATGGTTGAAAAGACCAGTCTTCTCGGCGCTTATAATGCAGTTGATGAAGTCAAATTAGCGGCAGCAACTCCTGAAGAACAAAAAGTGGTTGCTGATGTTAAACCTGGCGTTCAACAAGCGACATTACAAAAAGTTTCTATCCTGCCGTTCTTTATGTTTATTTGCTATCTGGGCATTCTGCTCTACTTCCGCAGCAAAGGTGGTTACAAGCCTGCTGTGGTCGGTGGCGGTGCACATTAATTGTACGCATAGCTGAACAGTAAAAAAAACCTCGGCGAAATTCGCCGAGGTTTTTTTGAGCCATGAAAAAAGGCCGCATGACATAGTCATGCGGCCTTTTTCATTAGGTGGTTATTTTTCTGACCAGCGAATTACTTCTTCTTTTTCCCAGCGGATTTTTTCCAGCGCTTAGCAACTTCTTTTTTCATGAATTTAAGTCCATCGCTGGCCAGCTTTTCTTCGGTGTCGAACATGCGACGCCAGATTTTGGTGGCGGCGGCGAGTTTTGGTAGCGACAGGCCGAAGGCTTCGATGGTGAGCCAGCCATCGTATTTAATTTTCTTGAGCGCATCAAAGGTTTCATCCCAATTGATTTGGCCTTTGCCTGGGGTGCTGCGGTCATTTTCGCTGATATGCAC
>SXGR01192894.1_pt1 | contig 10581 bp, 5 predicted proteins | sample 3174711 | NCBI WGS metagenome assembly SXGR01 (sample SAMN11356860, study PRJNA531348) | freshwater metagenome | isolation source: freshwater sample F1-60 | place: China: Fuxian Lake, Yuxi | collected 2017-12-25 | reverse complement strand
TGCCCCGCAACGTTCGGTCCGTTAGGCGATGGAGTCTTCTGATGGCATTTTCATGCCCATAAAGCCTCCCGCGGTTATTTCCCACAGTTGGTTTGTTAGTATTAGATATTAGAAATCTATGTTGACGATGGAAGAAGCAATGCGGCAAGTCTCGACGCGGTTTGCTGCAAGTGAAATTGTAAAAGGGACGATCATCGAGGTTCGCTCGAAAGAAGTCATGGTGGACATCGGTTACAAGTCCGAAGGCGTGATCAGTGGTGCTGAATTCGAAGACATCAAGACCGTCAAGGTCGGTGATGTCATCGACGTCTTGATCGAAAAATTAGAAGATAAAGACGGCATGGTGGTCCTTTCGAAGGAAAAGGCCGAGTTCAAGAAGAACTGGGATAATATCCTGACGATTTGCAACGAAGGCGGCACGATCAACGGTAAGGTCAAAGCCGTTGTTAAAGGTGGCCTGTTGGTCAACATCGGCGTTGAGGCTTTCTTGCCTTCGTCCCAGATCGATATCATTCCCCCGAAGAATCTCTCCGTTTTCGTGGGGAATACTTACGAATTTAAAGTCGTCAAAATCGTTCAAGAACGCCAGAACATCGTTCTTTCACGACGCGAATTGATCGAGCATGAACGCACCGAAAAACGTTCGAAGCTCCTGACTCAGATGACCCCGGGCGATATCCGCAAGGGCACCGTCAAAAACCTCACCGATTTCGGCGCATTCATCGATCTCAATGGATTGGATGGATTGCTCCATATCACCGACATGTCTTGGGGTCGTATCGGTCATCCGAGCGAGCTTCTCAAGGTGGGTCAAGATATCGACGTTGTCGTTCTCGAAATCAACCGCGAAAAAGAACGCGTCAGCCTTGGCCTCAAACAAAAGCTCGCCAATCCTTGGGACCAGATCGAAGCCAAATATCCTATCGGCGCGAAGGTCAAAGGAAAAGTGGTCAATCTGGTGCCTTACGGTGCCTTTGTCGAACTCGAGCCGGGTGTCGAAGGCCTTGTCCATGTCACGGAACTTTCTTGGACCAAACGCATCGCCAAACCTTCCGACGTTCTCAAACCCGATCAAGAGATCGAGGCTGTGGTCCTTGGAATCAATCGCGACGAGCAGAAGATTTCCTTGGGCGTCCGTCAACTCGAGACCAACCCATGGGATCAAGTCCTGATCAAGTATCCTGCAGGCAGCAAGGTCAAGGGCAAGATCCGCAACCTCACCAGCTACGGTGCCTTTATCGAACTCGAAGACGGGCTCGACGGCATGATCCATGTTTCCGACGTTTCTTGGACCCGCAAGATCAACCATCCTTCAGAGGTTCTGAAGAAGGGCGACGATGTGGAAGCCGTGGTTTTGGAAATCGACAAAGCGAACCAACGCATTTCCTTGGGTGTCAAACAGCTCAGCGAAGATCCTTGGAACAATATCGACAAATTTTACAAGGTCGGCGATCTCGTCAACGGCAAGGTCACCAAGCTCGCGAGTTTCGGTGCCTTCGTTGGTTTGGCGCATGATATCGATGGCCTCGTCCACATCTCGCAAGTCAGCGAGGAACGTGTGGAGAAGATTAAGAACGTCCTCAAGGTGGATCAAGAGGTCACCTCACGCGTTATCAAGATCGACCGGGCCGAGCGCCGGATCGGTTTGTCCATCAAGGCCGCTAACTATTCCACGGATCAACTCCAAGCGGAACAAGAAGCCCTCGATGCGTTGAAACCAGGTGAAGACCTTGTGGCATTGCAACACGCGTTCGACGCCGCAGACGATTCCCGTTAATCCAGCTTAAACTCAATCAGAGCGGGCCTCTCCTAACCGAGAGGCTCGCTTTTTAGCATCTGGATCCGATCTGTGTTTCGGGGGGACTAACTCATGCGCATCGGCATGAGCACATAAAGAAAAGCTCCCTGCGTCTTGAGCAATCCGGGGCTTAACTCATCGATCAGTTCGAGATAAACTTCATCACTCGTTAAGGCTTTGAGGGGCTGCATCATGAAGTCTGGGTTGAACGCGATGGCGAATTCCTTGCCTTGGTAATTGATCGCGAGGCTCTCGCGGGATTCACCCACATCCGGCGTATTCGCCGTGATCGAAAGCACATTCCGTCCTAAATGCATTTTTACCGAGTGCGATTTTTCACTCGTCATGATGCTCGCCCGACGCAACGCGGTTAAAAACTCTTCCCTCAGCAACGTGATCCGTTCCTTAGTCTCTTGCGGAATCACCTGCTTATAGTTGGGATAGATTCCTTCGATCAGTTTCGAAGTAACAAATACCTTCGGCATTTTGAAGGCGACCTGATTTGGGCTAAGCAAAATATCCACGTCCCCCGTGCCGAGCAATCGGTTGAGTTCATCGATCATTTTGTTGGGGATAATGCAATCCCCTTGGCTCGTAGGAGCAACATCAACCTGTTCCTCAGCCAATGCCAACCTTCTGCCATCCGTCGCGACCATCGCGACCGAGTGTTCTTTCAAACTCATCAGAATCCCATGCAGCACGAATCGGCTCTGATCGGCCGAGGTGGCGTAGGAAGTCTTTTTGATTAAATCTTTCAGAACCTCCTGTTTTAAACGCACTTGGCGGTTCTCATTAAACGTCGGGATGGGTGGGAATTCTTCCGCAGCCAAGCCGCTCATTTTAAAGAATGAAGATCCCGCTCTAAGGCTGCATTGCTGCTTATCATCGACCTCGATGCTGATCTCTCCGGATCCCAGCTCGCGAGTGATCTCGAACAGCCGTTTTGCTGGCAGCGTGGTCGCTCCAGGTTGCTCTACCTTGGCCTCAACCGTCACGGACACGGTGATATCAAGGTCTGTGGCAATTAATGTCAGGGCGTCATCCTCGGCACGCAGAAGCACATTGGAAAGGATCGGTAAGGTTGAACGGGTGCTCACCACGTTTTGAACGGATTGCAACCCGTGATTCAACTGGTCCTGGCTAATCGTGATTTTCATGACTCCTTCTTACTACTACTCTCTTTCAAAGAAAGAAAGACCCTATTATTAAGGGCGGTTAATAACAATCCAACGCGTTGTAACCTGTTGAACACCAACAACTAACAACCGAAACAACTTGCGGATAACTTGGCGGGTTTCCTCCAACAACTCCTTAAGGTCGATCTTTTCCACATCATCCCCAAGTTATCCACACCCCGTTCCCCAGATTCTCCACAGGTTATTCGGGTCGCTGACGACCCAAATTGACCCTAAATTTACTTTGAGACCTGCTCAACCGCCCGTCGGACTTTGAGCAACACGGGTCGTGAGGTCTGCCTCCCCGCTTGGTTCTCGATCGCATGACACCATCGATCGGTTTCAGCAACCCACTTTGCGGCTGTGATAAAAATCTGGCGTTCCTGCTGGTCTTTCGGAATCAAAACCCCGCTCAGTCCGATATTGTCCACGATGACACCGTGAGGCAAGTTTTCCACTGCAAAGGTGACCAACTCTTCATGGCCATGGCGTTCGACCTTGAGCATGGCTGGGACGCTTTGACCCGGAGCAACCACGAGCACCAATGGTTTGTCTGCGCCCTCCATCGGTTCCATCATCACCCTCATTTTCGCGGCGGCACCTAGCTTAATCTCCCCCAGCGACCCCGCTTCCATCGCGATATTTCGGCCCTCGACCGTCGCCAACGCGATCAACCGAGAGGCGATTGCCAACGCGGCAGAAGGTTTCTCCGCTTCAGGGGTTGCATTGATGGTCGCCAATGCGCTCCCATGACCTGCCTCAACCACAATGGGTGAGGCAACGGTGAATCCGGGAGGTAATCCAACGATTTCCACTCGCACCTCCCCATCAAACCCGTCCTGCCGATCCACAACGACAGAGAACGATTGACCACTCCCCACTGGAACGGTGGGGTTCATGCCAGTGACCGAAATTTTAAAATCAGGCTTCGCTTCGCGCACAACCAGCCGATACTGGTGCCTCGGACCTTTGGCCCCTTGGGTATCCGTGATCCGCACCAAATAATCCCCGTCTGCAGGGGCTGTAAAGGTCACCTGAGAATCCGTGCCCCCTTTTCGATCCCCGCGATCATCATTGGCGTAATAAAGCGGGAAGAGGGGCAGGCCGTTAGAAAGCAGCTTTGTCCCCGGTGGGTGCGATTCCACGATGTAGCAAAGTTCATCCACCGCGTGCGCCGTTGCACTGGTATCAAAGTAATTCCGTCGTTTTCCATTCGCGGAATAAAAATTGAATCCTGAATCCGGCCCTTGCGGTGCACGGAATAGCCGGACAACCTCTCCTTGCATATAGAGGTAATTGTTCAGCTCCATTTCTTCCCAGTTTTCCAACCGGCAATCACTCGAACCGGAGTCGATAGGACGAAAGGTGATGTTGGAATTCCGCACCGCTTGAAGCAGCAATCGTGGGACGGGTTTACCTGTGGAATCGAGGATTTCGATTCGAGTGTCGGCAGGTGATCCTTTCGCTGCCGCCACTGTTTCAATCACCCACCGTTGGTTCTTCAGTCCGCGGATCCGGTAGAAATCGACGTCCGATCCATCCGCTAACCTGTGCAGTCTTCCTGAGATAGTCCCCGGCACAGCCAACGCTGAGGCCGTCTCCCCGGTATCGTTCGGTTCTGTTTCCAACCCCTCAGCCCCCGTGACCGCGAGGACGACCGGGGCCTTGCGGAACCGATACCGGCTGGCGTCCAAGGGTAAATCCGATTCCCCCGGTTCTCCCCGTTTTACTTTTACGCTCGCTTCAGGTTCGAGGTTGTAACCGACAAGGGCCAACGATTGTTCCGTCCCTACCGAAACCGTTGACGGAAAACACGCCGTCACAAAAGGTAACACCCCAAGGGAAAGTCGGTAAAAGTGATCCGCCCCGGCACCCAATTGCAATTCGGCCACCTCAATCTGAAACGTTCCGTTCGTCGCAAAAGTATACGCCAGCAGTGGATCCGAGTTGGGATCGAACCCATTATTGCTGGCAAGCACTCGACCCGCCATATCCATGAGTGTTAGGCGTGTTGTCGCTTTGGAACCGAGGCCGCGCGCTGCCACATCAAACACCAGTTGCTCCCCGGCCTTCGCAGTGAACGGGATGCGCTCCTTTTCCCCCATCAGCTCGTGGGAACCCCAAAAACTGAACGGCGGCGACAACGGGACCACAGGCGATGTGCCCAGATGATTCTCTCCAAACTGAGGCAGATCATCCACATGAAGGATTAGCTTGGTGCTCTCGCCATGAGGGTTGACCAGCGATAGTTCGCATTGACCACGGGCGGCATTCGTGGAGGTTGTGATCTCCAACGTTGCTTGAGTTGGAGTGCGATCGGTGACGGTGAATTGACCTTGAAGCCCGGCGGTATGAACTTTCACAGAGCTGACTTCCCCCAAGAATTTTCCTGTTATTTTGATCTTCGCGGTCTGACCCTGTTGAAACCCCCTCGGTTCAGCCCGCGTCACTTCGGGTTTAGGCGGAAGGATCGCCTGACCATTGGTAAGATTGTAATATCCGACAGATCCATCGAGCCTGCCTGCGACCAAGGCGACTAGCTCAGGGACGAAAACCAACGCGGGCACCCAATCGGGTTGCGTCGCGAGTGGCAGGCGTTCCTTCAACGGTTTCGCGTCCCAGATCTTCAACGTCCGATCATCTGCTGCACTGGCGATAGCTTGACCGTCCGGTGACCACACGAGTTTTAGAATTGCCCCTTCGTGGGCGAATTTTGCTTCCAAAAGTGGGTTCGTTCCTTCCGCAGCATTTTCACTCACGGTGTAGAGTCGAATGCGATTATCCACTCCGCCGGCAATCAACTGTTTTCCATCGGGACTAAACGTGACGCTGTAAACTTCCTTGAGCGACTGACCGAAGGTATCCCGTCGTTCACCGGTCCCCACATCCCAAAGCTTTACCGTGCGGTCGCCACTCGCGCTCGCTAGGATCTTTCCATCGCCACGAAAGGCGAGGCCATACACACAACCATTGTGACCTGAAAGCGTCCGCAGCAGACGTCCAGTCTCAGCCTCCCAGAGCATGATTTTTTGATCATAACTTCCGCTGGCCAAAATCTTCCCATCCGGTGAAATGGCCAAACTGTAGATTGCATCCCTATGCCCCTCGATCATCCTCACGGAGGTGCCGTCGGCCACATTCCAAACGCGAATCTCACCAAACTGGCCGTTCTCACCTGCTCCCGCGTACATGCGATTCCCATCCGGCGAGAACACAACGGAATTCACGCTCCCACGATGATCCTTGAGTGTGCGGATTTTCATCCGCGACTCCGAATCTTGCAGCACGACTTCCCCGTGGTGTGCCACTGCCACGATTTTTGAATGGGAGCTATAGGCCAAGCTGTTGACGGGTTGAGGGCGGGTGGTTTTAGGCGTGATCTTCGGAATCTTCAACGTCCGGACCAGCGACTCACCTGCCGCAGGGCCCTTTGCTCCTGCATCGATCCAACCTCGGATCAATCCGATCTGGTTCGTCTCCAGTTTCTTCCGCTTCCCGGGAGGCATGATCAACTTCTTCCCGTCCCGTTCGTAAGTGCCCTCGATTAGTTTGATCAACAGGCTCTCAGCACTTTTTCCCGCAACCAAGGCCGGGCCTGTCTCCCCTCCTTTCATCAGGTCTGCGAATGTTTCCATCACCAATTTCCCATCAGGATCTTGTGCGGCATGGCAATCCAGACAATGTTCGCCTAAGAGTGATTGCACGTCCCCAAACGAAATGGGTTTTGGATCCTGAGCATTCCCTTTCGGTATTGGAGAAAATGCCAGAACCGCCCATACCCACAAAGACGCTCCACGAAATCGGGTTTCAAAAAATTGCTTCATTGGGGCGATCAGTGGTTGAAGAGAAATTCTTTTGTGCTCAGCAATGCCCACATCATGTCTTCGAGCAATGCCCGTTGTTCCTTCGGATCAGCCTTTTGGAGTGGCCCCACAAACGTTGATTTTTCTTTCTCGTTAGGAAATCGCGCCAAGGTTCCAAGAAAAGCTTCTTCAACCATTGCCTCGCTGGTTTTTTTATTCGTTAACCATTGTTCGATCAGGTTGTTTTTCGCCGTCAGTTTGTCGTTGATCGTATCCCCGTTGGAGATATGCAGCACCTGAGAAATGCTCGGATTCACCGTCCTTTCACACTCGCAGGTTTTGTCCCGTTCAGGTCGCCCGAACGATTTGAGGAAATAAGAGTCGATATTCGAGTCCGGCAACTGCAATGCACGCCAACCCTCAGGATACCCCTTGAACACCGTGGGGGCTCCTGTCGCGGCTGAAACACTGTCGAGCAACACTTCTGCCATGAGTCGTTTGGAATAATAATGCGAATAAAACCGCGTATCCCCCTCATTGCCCGGCAGTGCCACGCTGCTGCGTTGATACGTTTCCGATTGAAGGATCAATCGCATCAACGCTCGAAGATCATAATTCTTCGACACCAAAAACTTTGTCGTTGCTGCAAAGAGAACCTCATCACTGGCTGGGTTACTCACGCGCAAATCATCCACCGATTCCACAAGGCCAACCCCTAGGTAATTCGCCCAAACCCGGTTCACAATCGCTCGGGTGAAATAAGGATTCTCCGGCGACGTCAACCACTGGGCCATGGGAACCCTTCGATCTGCCGGATCCTCGGTGGCAACCGTTTTTCCATCCAGCGGTGCTGGGACTTGCGCCTTACCGCGCAACGGCTGAACCAAATCTCCGGACGCCGCCGCGAAAATGATCTGTTCTCCGGTCTGGGGACCACTTTTCATTCGCACCCGGGCGAACAGATTCGCCATCTGATAATATTGATCGTTCGTCCATTTCTCCATCGGATGGTTGTGGCACTTGGCACAATTGATCGACATGCCCAAAAACGCCTGCGACGTCATCTCCGACATATCCCGTGGATCATCTCGCAGGACGTAGAAATTCGCCGCGCCATTTTCCAAGGTGCTCCCCTGAGCGGTCACCAGACGCCGTGCCATTTCATCCCACCCCGTATTGGCTGCAACCTCGTTATGAATCCAGTTGTGGTATGACCACACAGCGGGTGCAGATAATTTCTTACTGCTGACCAACAGTAAATCTGACCATTTATACGCCCAGTAATCCACATACTCGGGTCGTTGGAGAAGGGTTTCGATTAGCTTGTCACGCTTATCAGGTGTAGAATCCTTCAGGAAATCCCTCACCTCAACCGCTTTCGGGATTAGGCCGATCGTATCCACGTAAGCCCTCCGGATAAACTCTTCGTCCGTGCATCGGGGTGACGGAGGTAGATTGAGGCTCCGCAGTTTTTCCAAACCCAAGGTGTCGATAAAATTGCGCTGAGGCACCTTGGCGAATACCTCGGGTGCGACTTGGTTCGTGTAAGGCGAGGCAACATTCGCGATGGTCAGCCGGCTTAAATACCACCCCGTGATCGCTCCTTCCCCGAAACCTACAACCTTCACATTCCCCGTTTCATCAACCGTCGTCACCGAGGCATTGGCGGCGGTGTATTTCGTCCATCGCGTGACATCTTCTTGATGCCCATCGCTAAATGTCGCCGTCACCTTGAACTGAAAACTTGCGCCATTCGTCAACACAACCTGTGGCGGATCCATTTGGATTCGCTCAATCCGTGGTTCATCCGCCTTGGGTCCCGGTGCGCCCAATGCGATCCAGTCGGCCAGAATATTATACTCCACCGATTCGACTTCGAACCGCTTTCCCCCTTTATGGGGCAAGGTGGCCGTTGCTTTCAGCAGCAACAAACTATTTCCCGGATTGCTTGGCGTAACCCGACGGCCCAATGCTTGGCGGGTCAAAGCCAACCAATCCCCATCATCATCATAGCCTCGCAGCGACAGATGAAAACCGTTCTGCCCGGCCACCGCCCCATGACATGCCCCAGCATTGCATCCTGCTTTTGACAGCACCGGTTGCACATTATTCCGAAAACTCACCTCAGCAGCGTGTGCTGGGTCATGCCGCGCAACCAACAGAAATACCAAGGTCGCCGCCCACAATCTCGCGCGATGAAAACCCAGAATCATAACAACTCTCGAATAGGTTCAGTCCCAAAATCAACCAACGGAAATGGCCGGCCATTCGGTCCGGGTAAATGAGCTTCGATATCCAGACCCAAACACTTGTAAATCGTCGCCACGATTTCGTTGGGTTTTACGGGTCGCTCTGCAGGGTAACCGCCAATGTCATCGCTCTTCCCTACCACACGCCCACCCTGCACCCCACCTCCTGCAAAATAGACCGTCCAACACTGCGGCCAATGATCGCGACCGCCAGCGGGGTTGATCTTCGGCGTGCGACCGAACTCCGCCAGATTCGTCACCAAGGTCGAACTCAACATCCCTCGCTGATGCAGATCCTCAATCAACGCGCTATAACCTTGGTCATACATCGGAGCCACGATATCCCGCATCCCGTTGATCGAGGTAAAAGGTTTTGAGCCGTGGATGTCCCAAGTGATCTCATCGAACACCGTAATGAACGTGTTGATCGTGACAAACCGCACCCCAGCCTCCACAAGCCGCCGCGCCAAAAGGCAACTCTGTCCGAAACGAGTCAGCCCATAGCGCTCACGCACCTTCAGCGGTTCCTTCCCCAGATCAAACGCCTCACGTGCTTTCGAGCTCGTCATCAACCGGTAGGCCGAAGCGAAATTGGCATCCATCAATTGCGCCCCTTGGCTCCCCTCGAAATTCCGCACGGCATCATCCACCACTGCCCGCATTTCCCGACGACGCTGCAACCGCGCTTCCCCGATACCCTGAGGTGGGAGTAGATCCGGCACCTTAAAATCCGTTTGCGACGGATCCGCGTTCAGCGCGAAGGGATCGAACGATTTTCCTAAAAACCCGGCATCCTGCCCATGAGGCAATCCGCCTCCGGTGTTCCCCATTGGCTGAGGAAGGATCACGTTCGCAGGCAAATCCGACCTTCGCCCCTTCAAAAACTCTAACGCACACCCTGCATGCGGCGTATTGATGCCTCCGCTGAAAAGTCGCCCAGTCTGCATCATTTGATGCCCCGTGTCATGCACCGCCGCCGCCGTGTGATAACAACTCCGCACCAAAGAAAACTTGTCAGCGATCTTCGCGTGCAAAGGGAATATTTCCGAAATCTGGATGTCCGGATTGTTGGTGCGGATGGGCTTAAATGGCCCCCGGATTTCGCGCGGCGCATCCGGCTTCATATCCCATGTATCCAATTGGCTCGGCGCGCCCAGATTGAAAATCAGGATACAAGCCTTCTTGTCATCCCCAGTGGGTTGCGCTCCGGCCGCTTGCAACTCGGCAAATTTGGCCATCGACAACCCCAACGCTCCCAACGTCCCTACCTGCAAAAAATCACGCCGAGTGATCCCGTCGCACGTCGTTACCGATCCGCGTCCAGTAATAGATAGCATAGCATTGAGGAGTTAATCAGGACGTTACCCGACTCAGATCCCCCCCGCAAGCTTCGGACATCACATCAAACGGGTCGCAGTGCGGTCTTAATCCATCTGGATGAACGGCGGAATCGGGCAATCGAGGGTGTCGCCAATCGCTCGGAGCAGTTCGATTTCGCGCTCCTTGATCTCGCCGTCGGCGGAGACGGTTGTGGCGCAAGCGTCCAGAATGGTTCG
>SXGR01587291.1_pt1 | contig 10582 bp, 8 predicted proteins | sample 3174711 | NCBI WGS metagenome assembly SXGR01 (sample SAMN11356860, study PRJNA531348) | freshwater metagenome | isolation source: freshwater sample F1-60 | place: China: Fuxian Lake, Yuxi | collected 2017-12-25 | reverse complement strand
TCTCGTGAGAGGGCTAAGGAGTCTTCACGCCCCGACGGTCCCCTTACGCTCGTCAAAGCGAGCGGTACGAGCCCTCGTTGAACTAGATACGCTCTTACAAACCTTCTCGATTAACACCGTGGGCGGCCATCGACTCCCACGTCCAATTCGTATCCGTACTGGAAGCAAAACCTATCAAAACGTAGCGCGCCTTATCTCTCACTCTCTGACTTCAGAGGAGAGAGAGCTTCTTGAGCAGACACTGCGAGATATTATAGCGCTCACCGCCACACCACCGCTCGAACATCTCCACATCCACCGAAACGACTTTGAGTTGATGGCCTTAGCGGAGATCCTGACGTCGGAGCGTGGCGAGAGTCTCGCGAATAAACGATCACTCTCCGCCAACATACTACTTGAGCTCGACGACTCACCCACGCTTATCGTTCCCGAGCGGGAGGAGCGCGGTATCGCCGAGACAGTCGAGCGACTCCGAACAAGCCTGCGAGTTATCTCCCCACCAAACGCTCACGTTGTGGATAACTTTGTGGAGGTCACGACGATCCTCTCGCTGCGTCCCTCCACCGTTTCAGAGATAGATATATGGATCCACTGGGGTAGCTATGAGGATTTAGCGCCCTCATGGCAGGAGGAACAACTAACCTCAGTCGCGGGTTCTGAGGAGATGCTTGAAATTCCCCTCTATTTTCGGGCTCACATACCGATGCACGGTTGGTATGGCGCGACATTCTTCGCCCAAGTTCGCGGCAGCTCAGAACGAGTTTGGATTGGTGGTTTAGGAGACCACGACGCTCGCTTTCATATCAAGACAGACAACTCAAGCCTCATTGACGCGCAAGAAGCGCGCTTCGTCGAGTCTTACTGCGCGGCGCAACGTCTCGTCAGCCAGGCGTTGCGAGACTCTCAACTGACTTCCGACGTGCTACAAGAAGTTGAGGTCACCGCTCCTCACGCCTCCATCGCCTGTCTTGTGGAGCGGCATCTCTCATCAAGCGCGGACGAAAACGATACCCTTTCGACTTTACTTACTCGATCAACCACCGCGGGCTGGGACAAACCCCGCCAGATACTCACATCATCGTATGGAATTGGTGAGGTGGTATTCGCAACACCCGAAGGTCCCCATGCCGCCGCCGGGGGATTAGCGCAGGTCATTTCAGGTCTTCCGCCAGAGTTATCTCGAGCTGGTATACCTGTCTCAATCATCGCGCCGCTCTACCGCCATCATAATGGCAACAAACACCCGTCAGCGGAGGAAACCCTTCAGTCTGGCGTCATGCTCGAGGGGCGTCTCATCAAACCTCACTATGTAGGGTCGATAACGGTCGATATTGGCCCCACGCTGTCGACTGGGACAAACCATATCCGTCGGGCGCCGTCACTACTCCCAATAAAGATCTACCTAGCGCAGAACGGTCGCACCCGCCTGTTCCTCTTAGCGAACAACTCCGCCTTCGATCGGCTGTATCAGCCCGTCTACGCTGATGAACAGCTGCGTCGCGCCATTATCCTTTCGCGCTCGGTCCTTGAGACCATCGCTACGAGTCACCTTGGGATCAGACCCTCGGTAATCATCTCTAACGATTGGCTCACCGCGTGTGTGCCTTCCTTCTTCGCGCTTGACTCGCGCTATAGAAGTGTTCCGTGGCTGACTGAGTGCAAGACTCTTCACATGATCCACAACGGTGGCGCTGACTACCACGGAAGACTGCCCTGTCACAGTAACGACGAGGACCTGTGGCCCTTGCTCAATCTCGCCCCTGAACACTACTTTGGTTTTCGAGACCCTCGTCGGGCAGATCTTATCAATCTAACGATGGCGGCGGCGCGTCACGCCACCGGCGGCGTTATCACCGTTAGCCAGCCATATGCCCAAGAACTCTTGTCCGTGTTGGGCGGAGATGGGCTTGAGGAGGTTCTTCAGACGCGATCCTCTCAGCTTTACGGAGTGAGCAACGGAATTAACCGAAAGCAACTGACTTCTCACCTATCGGCGACTCTTAGCCTGGAGCCTGAGAAAATGGCTCAGATAGACTCGTTGCTACAGGCGAAGAAGGCCGCTCTCGCGCGAGTTCAGTCACGCTATCGGCTCACCATCAACCCAAAAGCCACCCTGGTGAGCTTTGTGGGCAGACTAGCCGAACAGAAGGGATTGGCATTACTTTCTGGTATCGCGGCGCCCTCGTGGCATTCCACTCTCGAGGAGCTCTTATTGCGTCACGAATCGACGCAGCTAATCATCGCCGGTCCGCCGACCGCTGGCGACGAGGCCTCCGACGCGCTGCGAGCCACACTCCACTATTTACAGTGCCACTATCCTGGACGAGTGGCGGTTTCGCTGGAATACGTTCCTCACCCAGAGGCGCTTGAGATAATGCTCGCGAGCTCGCTATTTCTCATGCCTTCACGTTTTGAGCCTGGCGGCATCACGCAACTAGAAGCGCTCGCCCTGGGCACCCTTGTTGTCGGAAGAAACGTCGGTGGGATTTCGGCGACTATTGAAAATTACCGCGAGTGTTCTCAAACAGGAAACGGATTCCTCTGCGACGAATACTCCCCAACCGCCTTCGCTAATACCGCCGATTGGGCTCTTCAAACCATCAAGCGCGAAGATATCCACAGAGGACTCATATATCGGGCGATCTCCGCCAAACACTCCTGGAGCGACAGGGCTCCGCTTTTCCTAGCGGTCCTTCAAGATGTCATCTTAGGCAGAAGCCGCTCTGAGAGGCTCTCAGTGACGGAGCGAAATCGAGAACTCCTCCAGCAGGCGACTATTCGCTAACACGTCGCCCGTGAAGCGAATATCGCTCTATCTCCCGCAATCGATCGTCCGTCATGGGATGTGACGAAAGGTAACTACCCAGACCGCTCTCCTCATGTCCCTCCGATATTTTTCGGAGCGCCTTGTGCAACGCCATCGGGTCACCGCCTCTTCGCGCCAAGGAGTCAAGCGCGAAGCGGTCCGCCTCACGTTCGTGATCGCGGGAGTTTTTCGAGTCGATCAGGTTGATAGCGAGCGCCTGAAATACGCCAGGATCTCCACCGAATAGCACGAGCGTGGCGATCGAGACCGCCGATCCTCGCACTAAACTCTGCGTGCTGTGATCCAAGTGGAGATGACCCATTTCATGCGCCAGAACCGCTTCCAACTCCGCGTCATCCAGTGAAGCGACCAGTTTATCAGTCGCGATGATCGTATTAGGAAGAAGCGCCATCGCGTTCGCCGCCTCTTTATCTCCATGACCCATGCGACGGGTCATTACGATCGGCATTAGTGGAAGGGTCACAATAGATTGCAGTCCTTCCACCAGTCTCCTTGGTCGCGCCTGCTGCTCTTCGCTCAGCCCCGTTGGCATAAACATCACTTTATCAAGAAACGTGAGCCCCTGAGATCCTATCTCCCGTTTCACGGCGATCGGAATCCGCGGAGCGATGTTTTTAGCGAGAAGCGGCAGTCCATAGATATATGAGGCGGCCGATACGCCAATCGCGACTAGCACCACTGAAAGGACCGATATGGGGCGATTTTCGATCCCCTCTATCAAGCGTGTGAGCCGTGGGACACCCACCCCGAACACTGCCCGTGAGCGAGCATCCGTCGCCACATGAAGTTCAGCGCCATCCTTTAAGCGCAGCACGATAGGGGAATTACCAACTGGCCTAATCGTCGCGTATTCCCTCGCCGAAATTTTTCGCGGATCGTTAGAGCCACAATCGAGGAGGAGATCCCCGCCGCTCTCTCGAACGCACCGCGTCCGCTCGCCTCGTGATGACACGCCATCAAAAAACAGCCCCTCGAACTGCTCTCCATCCTTATCCGTTGTCACCGAGCGTCTCGTCAAAAGCCAAAATCGATATCAAGATCGTAGGAGTCCGCTGCCTGCTCTCCCAGCGAACGAATCTCCGCCCGCCTCTCCCCCACGAAGTCATCTAAGCTTTGACTTCCAATAACAGCAAGATCCTCGAGGAGAAATCGGCGAACCCTGACAACACACCAGGGCGTCGCCAAGCCCAGCGTTACCGAGCGCAACAACGTGTTTGTGATAGCGATGACGAGGTAGCGCTTCATGGAGGGCTTCCAGCTAACCGAGAACGCGCCGATACTAGTCCCGTCCCAGACACGATGCGCCACCCCGAGTCGGATATAGCCCGGCGCGCAAACGATCGCCCCGATCCCCGAAGCTACGAGCGAGATCGAGATCACTAATCGAGGCAAGCTCAGGAGCGACAGATCCCCCGACTCCAGCGCGGCCGATGAAATTCCAGCGACAACGACGCCGTACGTCGTCAGAACCACTCCCACGAAGAATACGATAGCCGCACCGCCATACACTCGGTACACCTGCCCGAACGTAACGTGACTCTGAAATGGGGTGACTCCATACTGAAGATTGTTAACGGCGTATCGCTTCGAGGATAACTGCGCCCACGGCGCTAGTAACCAGAGCGTCAGAACCGCGGCGGCCTTGGGCAACATGCAGCTCGTGAACGCCCCGCCCGCGGTACCAGTGAAGTGGAATGAGAGATTACGATAACTCGTATAACGAGCCCGAAATCGAAGCGCTGAGGCTAGCACCCACGGCCATCCAAGGGCTAGCAGTGGGAAGACCACCAAGACCCACAGACCGGGAATGGCGCGCGCGACGGCGATAACGATAAACGCCCCGATAAGAACCATCCTTCCTTTGAATATTTTCCATGGGTCGGCGGTATACTCGAACTGCACGCCCGCCAGTTCAGTATGGCTAGTCAGATATCGCTCGCGACGCACTTTAGCCCATGGAGAGTAGAGTCCAAGCGTGATGACGGTGAGCGCCACATTCACTATCCAGATGCTGAAATATTCAAGGGCTGACCCATTGAATGAAAAAGAGTGTCGTGCTGTCTTTCTCGACGCCTCGTCTGGCGGACTGACAGGCGACTGTGGAGGTGATTGCGTGTCTACCATACCGTGATATCCTCGGATCGTCGCGAGTTTAGCTTGATAGCTCAATGGCATATTTTATCCGCGAGGAATTAATGACGCTTAAACATTCAGGTCTTAGGATTCGCGCGCGCGTAATCCACGCCGTCTTTACCGCTCTCTTTCTGATTACCCCTCATGACTGGCTGGCGGCTGAGCAGGCGAAGGTACTCTCGGTTTCTGACGGAGATACAGTCGTACTGCAGGTAGGGCGTGATCGCGAACGCGTGCGTCTTATCGGTATCGATACCCCGGAGAGTCATCCTAATAAGCGCGCCGAAAAGCAAGCCACGCGGAACCACCAGGATATCCGCTCAATTATTGAGCAAGGGAAGAGAGCCGCCCAATTCACCCGAAATCTCCTTCCAGACGGCACTTCTGTGCGGGTCGAATACGACGTTGAAAGACGCGACCATTACGGCAGGCTGCTAAGCTACCTTTGGCTGGCGAATGGCGAGATGCTTAATGAGGCGATCATTAAAGGTGGCTACGCCTATCCACTGACGATCGCGCCAAATGTCAGGTATCAAGAACGATTCCTCAAAGCGTTTCAGGAAGCCAGAAACGCCAAGCGCGGCCTATGGGCTCAGTAGCCGGGCACTAACCTCTACCGTGATAGGTGAACACTTGGACTATATCAAACACTAGTTGCTCTCGTGGTAAGAACACCGTTGTTATGGTACTATTACAGTCGAAATTATTGGATTCTTTAGTATTAAACCGTAATCCTAGGCACTATGCACCAATCACCGCACGCAGCCCCCATTGATGAGACCAAGGTCGTAGTAAAGGTAAGCGGTATGCACTGCACAAACTGCGCCCTCTCACTCGAAAAACACCTGCTCAGAGTCGGGGTGCATGCTCCAAACGTCGATTTCGCGACAGGTCGCACAAGCTTCACGCTGCATGACTCACAGCGCCTTCCAGAGATCGTCAAGAGTATCTCGAACCTGGGCTATGCGGTCGATGAATCCACTACCGCACGCTCCCACGCGCACGACCATAACGGACTACAAACAAAGACGGCGATCTCCGCCGTTCTGACCATTCCACTCCTGGCCGCGATGTTCTTGCCGCACTCCCCTCTGCACGATCCAACGATACAGTTTTATCTCGCCACTCCAGTATTCCTCATTGGCGCGCATCACTTCGGTCTGAGCGCCATTCGCTCGCTAAGGGCGGGCGTGGCGAACATGGATGTTCTCATAGCGATCGGAATCCTCGCGGGATATGCGGCAAGCGTCATCAGCCTGTTTCAGGGGCTATCCCACGAGACGATATTTTTTGAGGCGACTGCGTCGATCGTTACCTTCGTGCTCATCGGTAACGTGCTCGAGGAACGCGCGGTTCGAAAGACAACCTCCGCTATTGAGAATCTATCAGCGCTCCAACCGGAAGAGGCCACCAGATTGGTGTCTACATCAAACGGTTCGTACGCCTCTGAGGTCGTGTCCGTGGCGGCCTTGTCAGTGGGTGATCTTCTCCAAGTGAACACCGGCGATCGTGTTCCAGCCGACAGCGCCATCGAACAAGGAAGCTTATCGTGCGACGAATCGATGCTTACCGGGGAATCACTCCCCGTAGAGCGAGCTGAGGGAGAGCGTCTCATCGGCGGCTCTATCGCCGTTGGAGGCTCCGCGGTTGTTCGCGTCACTGCTGTGGGCGCTGAGTCAACGCTGGCGTCTATCGTGCGTCTCGTGCAAGAGGCTCAGCAGAGGAAGCCCTCCATTCAACGACTCGGTGACGCCGTGAGCGCCGTGTTCGTGCCCGGGGTAATCGTAATTAGCGTCATTATCCTAGGGCTCGGGATCTTCGTTTTCAATTTATCGATCGCTCAGGCTATTGTGCGCGCTCTCGCGATAGCGGTCGTGGCCTGCCCATGCGCGATGGGTTTAGCGACCCCGACCGCGATAATGGTCGCGCTTGGACGCGCCGCGACATCGGGATTCCTCATTCGCGGTGGTGACACACTTGAGCGTCTCGCGAAGATAAAGCACATCGCCTTTGACAAGACAGGCACACTGACTCGCGGCGCGTTAACGATAGGGCACCTCTCTACGCACAACGGGGTGTCCGAGACCGAGGCTAAGTCCGCGCTCGCCGCGCTTCAGCTCGGATCGTCTCACCCGATCGCGAAAGCCATCGTTAGCGCCTACAAAGAGTTCCAAGGATCTCTCTCACTCAAGGAGATCTCAGAAACTCGCGGCATCGGAATTGAGGGGGTCGATTCTCACGGCGCGCGTTACGTATGTGGAGGAAAGCGAGTCGCCGCTCGATTCGGTGTCTCCTCCTTAGATGACCTCGTTCTCGTCAAAGACGGCACTCTCATCGCCTCCCTGTCCCTTCACGACGAACTACGCCCTGAAGCGGTAGCTGTTATTAAAAAGCTAAAGGCTCTCGGTATTTCCGTTTCCATGATAAGCGGAGATCAGGCTCAAAAGTGCGCCGAGGCCGCCGCCGAACTCGGGATCACCGACGTGCACGCGGAGAAGCTCCCCGAGGAAAAGCTTGCGGTGATCCGAGAGCTCCAGTCACACGCGCCGATCGCGTATGTAGGCGACGGCATCAACGACGCCCCGACCCTCGCGGAAGCGTCAGTTGGCGTGTCACTCAGCTCAGCGTCAGATGTTGCTCGGCACTCCGCCCAGGTCGTACTCACGGGAAACACGCTATCAGCCCTTCCCGCGACCATCTCGCTGGCGCGACTGACTGTGCAGACGATTAAACAAAACCTCTTCTGGGCTTTCTTCTACAATCTAACCGCGATCCCACTCGCCGCCCTGGGCTATATCGCGCCACTAGCCGGAGCGCTTATGATGACCGCGTCGGATGTCGTGATCGTGGCGAACTCGCTGCAGATCAAGCTACGGAAGTTGCGCGGAGCTTAATCCTCCGAGACCTTGTCGCCTTTTACAAGCGACCCTCAACAGCTCGTTTATGAGAGGATGAGAGCTCCCTTTGAGCGCTCTAGCTTGAGGCACAAAAAGCGTGCCTATGAAAAAGGGATGAACAGGCAGTTCCGTTATTCGCAATTGCCCTTCGTAATCATAGCCGACAAACCTTAGAGGTGAATCAGCGAAAATGGGCGCATAGCGCGGCGCTAGTCCAAACGAACAATAAAACTTCTCTTCGCTTCCGGCGGCCTGATAAATCTCACCTACCTGACTATCCCTCAGAATCGATACCGGAGCCTCCAATCCCCTCAATGAGCACTGAAGAGGGGCAATTATGTGCTCCTTAAGCCCTGAATCAAACTCCGCGTGACCCACCTCTTTCAACCCCAGCACATTGCGCGCGTATTCGATTATCATGAACTGGAAGCCGCCGCACATCGCTAGTGTCGGGATTTTTCCTTCTCTCGCCATGCGCAAGGCGTCAAGAACAGCGGATTGGTCCTCATATACGCCAGTGGCGACTATCAGCGCGTCAAAGGAACTGATATCGCTAGTCGACAACTCACGGGTAGATATCCACTGAGTTTCGACATCAATTCCCATCTCCGCCGTCGCCAACGGTATACACATGTCCGTCGCTTTGTGCGATTCGTATTGAGGGTTATGATCACCGACTATTCCCAGCTGAATCATCTTCCACACCCTCACAAAAAATTACGTCCCTACGTTTAACACTTGGCGAGGCGCAGCATGGCGAACTGTCCTTGCCTTAAAGATACCTTACTGAGGCTCGCCGATCATCGGCAGACCTCATTTTCTGAACTCTACCCTGCCTCGTTGGAGCGAACCAAACAAAGTCGTAGAAATATGCGGGAGGATCAAGATTCGCAAAATTACAGCGTCAAGATATCGGACGCGCTACTACCCTTCCTTCAAACGCCGCAGCAGCCTGCGATTCTGAGTGTTCGGCCTCTCCTCTGGCGCGTCGACCCGCGAGAGCTTGCGCATCTCAGCGGCTTCCTCTCGCGCCATCCTGCTTTTCTCTGACTCGGTATATAACGTCTGCGCGATCGCCGCCGAAACCCGTTGCGAAACAAGTCGCTCTACGGTGATAAGATATTCACCGCGTTCAGTGCGGATTCGCAGAAGCTGACCCACCGCGACCTTTCGACTCGGCTTTGCTTGAATGTCATCGACAAACACTCGTCCGGCCTCAATGGCGTCGTGAGCAAGAGATCGAGTCTTGTAAAACCGCGCCGCCCAGAGCCACTTGTCGATCCGCACTCCGTCGTCTTTTTCAGCTAGGTCTTCGCGCTGTTTCATTCGCCTCCATGCACGCCCGCAGACACTCTGCTCACCACTAGCTACGTATGCCTCATCCTCCAAAAACATGAAAGATTCCGATGAGCTGGTTGCCTCAGCGCGCAAGGAGGGCTATCAGAGTCGGGGCAGCAAAGGTCACCCCACCCCGCCTAACTTGTTGCATTTGCGAGATTTTCACTCCCTATTGGCGCTCAATTCCCCAAAAGCACCTTTTAGAGCACACTACCCATATCTGTAGTGTGCGATATGTTTGAACGAGTATTCCCTCCCGATCCGTTACGCCAACTCTCTCTTTCAGAGCCTCCGCATCTTTCCTTTATGCGCGAGATCCTCGATCAGGGTCTCCTATCTCCTCTTTCGGCTCCTTTATCAGTATCTCTGACCGATGGTATCCATGCTGAGAGCATCTCCCATGCGCAATCGATTATTAGTGAGCATCTACTTCTGATTGGCTCGCCCAAAGAGACCAAGCGCTATGACGATCTTATCTTATCCGCGATGCAGGGAACTCAAGGAGATTTTCTGATCACGCTGCCCCCTCAGCGTGGAGAAAACACGACAATCTTCCCCCGCAATCCCACTATAGAGATGCGCCCAATCGGCGCTCTCGGATGGAAGCTGCATTTCGGTGATGATATTGAGCAGCCGGAAGTGTTACGCCGCATAGGAGCGCAGTCTCTTCATGTGGGTGAACGACTCGCGTTCCCATTATCTCCCATCCCCAACATGGGTGGCTCGTCTGGCTTCTCCGCGATTGCTGCCCTTTATGCGCTCAAGAGCTCACCACTTCTATACAATAAGCTCCAGCAGTCAAGTGAGCCGATTGCCGATGGGCTAATGGTTATAACCGATCATGGGCGACACAGAATATCGTGTGGTCTCGGTTTTTGGGTGGATATGGATGTTTTACTTCGTGATGGTCACTATGCGTTCGGCCCAAAACTTTATCCGACTCTACCACAGCACAGAGAGCAACTTTACGTCGATATAAGGTCACTTACTGACGCCAATACTGCAGCGGTCTATGTAGACGCTCCATCTATCGGCACCAGGGAACTGATCGACGACATCAAGCGCATCATGACGGACCACTTCTCTCGGCGCTCACCACAACGGAAGACAAAAATCTCAGAGATCACACAGCCCTGAGACCGTCGCTAGAGCGTGAGAGTCGCGGCCCACCACATCTCTGTTGGAATACCGCTAGAAATGTAGTTTAACTGAGACAAGCAGCGAGTGTTCGTGTAAAACCAAGGCTACTACTAGAGTAGTGAGAGCCGCCCGAAGTCTGCTACGGCGCGTTTCATAATGACGGAAGAACAGCGCGATGAGCGCCCGTGCTCACCCACAGGAAAGCCTGCCCATGCCAATAAACACAGTCACAAAACAACTCTTAAAG